>VFSW01002993.1_pt1 | contig 25396 bp, 20 predicted proteins | sample 5358111 | NCBI WGS metagenome assembly VFSW01 (sample SAMN11554181, study PRJNA540505) | mine drainage metagenome | isolation source: sediment from site ElyBrook_90M | place: USA: Ely Copper Mine, Vershire, VT | collected 2017
CCCGATTATTCTCTGGGGCAGGAAATGGCCACGCGCGAGGCCTATGGCTATGCCCTGAAAAAGCTCGGCGAGGTGAACCCGCGCGTCATGGCCATCTCCGGCGATGTCAAGAATTCCACCTTCTCGGAAATCTTCGGCGATCGCTATCCCCAGCGCTTCATCCAGGGCTACATTGCGGAACAGAATATGGTCAGCATCACCGTCGGCCTTTCCGCATGGGGCATGGTTCCCTTCGCGGACACCTTTGCCTGCTTTCTTTCCCGCGCCTACGATCAGGTGCGCATCGCTGCGATCAGCCGCGCCAATATCAATCTCTGCGGCTCGCATTGTGGCGTCTCCATCGGCGAGGATGGCCCCTCCCAGATGGCCCTCGAAGATATCGCCATGTTCCGTGCGGTCCATGGTTCCACCGTGTTCTACCCCTCCGATGCCGTTTCCACCGAACGCCTCACCGAGCAGATGGCCCGCCGCGGTGGCATCTGCTACCTGAGGACGTCGCGGCCCAAGACCCCCGTGATCTATTCCCCGTCGGAAGAGTTTCCCGTGCCGGGATTCAAAGTGCTGCGCCAGAGTGCGGCGGATCGTGCCCTGGTGATTGCGGCGGGCGTAACGCTGCACGAAGCCCTCAAGGCCTATGAGACTCTGCGTACCGCCGGCATTTCCGTTCGCGTCATCGATTTGTATTGTGTGAAACCCCTGGATGGAGCCGCTCTGGCCGAGCAGTTGCGCGGGGCCGAGGGAAGGCTTCTCACCGTGGAAGATCATTTTCCCGAGGGCGGCATGGGGGAGGCGGTGGTTGCCGTGCTGGCGGAGGCTGGCGCGGCGCCGCAGAAGATGCGCCGCCTGGCCATCCGGGATATGCCGCACTCCGGCAAACCACAGGAACTGCTGGAAGCTTTCGGAATCTCTGCGGCGCACATCGTGGCCGCCGTCCGCTCCATGGCCTGATGCCAGGGCTCGGGGCAGCCGCGGACGACGGAATGCCATCGGGTCAGCCAGGCGGCGGGGCCGCACGGTATCAACTCTCTTGTCCCCGTAACTCTTTGTGAATAGCAAGCCAATGCCGGCCGCCCTCGCTACCCGCGATGCCGTACACTGGCTTCTCCGCTGGTCAGCCTGCACGAACCGCGGTTAAGGGATAATCTTTGGACCCTAAGCCTTATTCGATCCAGCGCCGCTTCGATGTCATGCAATCGGCGGCCACCACCCTGGCCCTGCTCCTGCTGGCCAGCGGCATTTATCTCTTCACCTTCGTTCGCACCCGATTGACCACCACGCTCGCCGACCTCAATCGCAGCGTGATGCTCAATCGCGAAGTGCGCAGCAAACTGGACGAGGTGACGCACGCTTTCTGGCCCGCCTATTCCTCCCACACACTGGAGGACCGCCAGGCTTTCCAGGCCGCGTTCCAGCAGCTCGATAGCATCTCCGCCGAATTTGCCTCCGCGGCTTCCGACCCTAACGAAAAGGCCGATGCCAGGGAGGTCCTCGAACGGGAGGCATCCCTCAATCAATTGACCACCACTTTGCTCTCGAGCTCCCAGGGTCTGCCGGGCGATTCCGCGCTCTTGCGCCAATATGGAACCCGCATCGGCGCCATCCAGGAGGCTCTGACCAGCGTGGATCGCACAGAAAAACTGCAACTCGACCAGATGAGCGGGCAGCTCGACCATTACACCAGCCTGCTCGCCCTGGGCCTTGTGGTGGGTTCGTTTCTGGCTGCCGGCTGGCTCATCTGGATCCGGAGGCTCCAGCAAACAGAAATATGGCGGCCTCTGGAATCGCTTCGCTACATGGTTCTCGCTGTCCGCAAGGGCGACCTGGATCTTCACGCCGATATGCCGCGAAGCATCGAGCTAAGCACCCTGCTAGCGGGCTTTGTGCAAATGGCCGCGGAGTTGCGCGCGATGCGCATCTCTTTCGAGGAGAAGGTGCGATCGCGCACCGAGCAGCTCGAAGCCGCCCAAAAGGAACTCGTGCAGGCGGCGAAGCTTTCTTCGCTCGGGCAGTTGGTCGCCGGGGTCGCTCACGAAATCAATAACCCTTTGACGTCCGTCCTGGGCTTCACCGAAATCCTCCTCACCCGCTCCGATCTGGATACCGCTGCACGCAACCACCTCCAGACCGTGCGGGACGAGGCACTTCGCCTCAAGAATCTCGTGGCCAATCTCAATACCTTCGCGCGCCGCGCTCCCCAGCAGATGCGCGTCACGGACCTGCGCAGCATCGTGCAGCGCCTGGTCGCCCTCCGCAAGTACGAATTAACCGCCTCCAACATCCTCCTCCGCGTCCACGAATGGCCGGAGCCGGTTTGGGTCCGCGCCGATCCTGAACAGCTCCTCCAGGTGCTGCTCAATCTCCTGCTCAATGCCGAGCACGCCATCGCCGCCGCTCGCGGCCACGGACACATCTGGCTGGATTGTGGAAGCGAAGCAGGGCGCGGATGGGTTTCGGTTCGCGATGATGGCGCCGGAATTTCCTCCGAAGTGAAGGACCACATCTTCGATCCCTTCTTCACCACTAAATCGCCCGGCCAGGGCACGGGCTTGGGCCTCAGCATTTCCTACGGCATCGTTCGCCAGCACCGGGGTGACCTGACCGTGGAGAGTTCTCCCGGCCACGGAACCACCGTCCGGCTCGTCCTGCCGGGCGCCGAACCCGCGATGGCAGCCTTCCCAACGGAAGCATCCTCCTCTCCCGCGGCGGAGCTGGCTCCAGGGCCGCGGCAAACGTGGGTTCTGGTTGTTGACGACGAACCGGAGATCCTGGAGCTGATCCGGCAGGCGCTCACGCCCTTGGGCTACAAGGTGATTCTGGCCGAAGGATCGGCGGGGATCGAACAGCTTTTGTTGGATTACGAATTTGATTTGGTCCTCTGCGATCTGAAGATGCCAGGGCGCAATGGCCGCGAGGTGCTCCAGATGATCGAGAGTGAGCACCCCGCGCTGAGCCGCCGTTTCATCCTCATGACAGGCAATCTTTCCGAAGAGGAGGCTCCCACCAACGAACATGGCCGTGTACCCCTGCTCTTGAAGCCTTTCACCCTCGAACAATTGCGCTGGCAAGTCACTCACCATCTCAGCGAAGCGCAGCCGACCGGAGCACGCCGTGAATGATTTCCCCGGTCAGCGCTTCCCTGTGCTCACCCCGGAGGGTGGAATACCCGCGTAGGGCTGGGATGCAATCTCCAGCTGGCCTGTGGTATCTTTGGTGTTTCCGGCCAGCGTTGCTGCGCGGCGCCGCACAAAAAAAAATGAAAAACAATCTAGTTGTGATTGGGCTCATGCCCGAAGTCGTCTCTCTGGAAGTGGGAGAGGAAATTCAGTGGAGCTGCAGCACCGCCTCGCTGCGCATTGAATTCGATCCGGCCCGCTGCCCTTTTTCCTCGAATGTGTTTCAGGCGCCCGCTGGCGTGCAGATCCCCAGCGGGCCGCTTCGGCCCGGCACAAAGCCGAGCTCCTATCGCTACCGCGTATCCCTAAATGATGCTGTGATTGGCCACGGCGAAGTCTGGGTGCGGGAAAAGTAGGTATTTCGGCGGCACCCGCTTCCGTTCTGCCGAGGGCACCTTGCCGTTTCTTTGCTTGCTCATCGCTTCCGCCCCAGCGATGCGATTCCTGGTCCGGCCCATCCGCAATGGCGGGAAAATTCGCCATCCTGACTTTCCACAGGAAATTAGCTGGCGCTGGTCAGGCGCTTCACCACGTCCTCATTAATCACCACTTTGCCTTCTTTCTTCAGCCGGTCCTCCAAAGTCTGGCGGAACACTTCATAGGCCATCGAACGTTTGCTTTCAAGCAACTGCTGCTCGATATCCTGCCGCTGGGCGGCAAAATCGGCCGGATTCACGGGATCGTGTTCGGTGACCGAATAAACTATCCAGTTGTCGGCCAGTGAGAGAGGGCTGCTCACTTGTCCCACCTTAAGCTTGAAAGCTGCCTCGAGCTGTTTCCCGGAGCCCACATCGGGAACCGAACCGGTTCGCGGAAACGCTTCGCTTGATTTCAGCTGCACCCCCAGCGCTTTCGCCGCATCCTGCATGCTCTTTCCCGAACGAACCATCGCGGCAAACTGGTTTGCCTTGGATTGCGCCAGTTCGGTGGATTGGGCCTGGCGATAATCGGCCAGCACATTGTCACGCACCTCGGCCAGTGCCGGCGGATGGGCGGGAAGAATGCTCTTCACCTGAAGCACTACGTAGCCTTTGTCGGTGCGGATGGGCGCGCTGATCTCCCCCTGTTGCAGGGTGAAGAGCTCGTCGTGCAGCGCGGGCGCATTGCCCAGGGTTCCCAGAGGCTCGCTGGCGGAGACGGCTGGTGATTCGCTCACGGTCAGGCCAAAGCGCTTGGCCAGCGCGTCCAGATTCTGCCGGTTGGATTCGCGAATGGCGCTGGCGAGATCCGCCTCGGTCTTATCCATCAGCTCGTTCGCTTTTTGGTCGGTGAGCGCTTCGATGATGTTCAGGCGAACCTCATCGAGCGGCTGGGTGCGCGCGTTTTCGTGTTCGATCACCTTGATGATGTGAAAGCCATACTGCGTCTTCACCAGATCGGATACTGCCCCGTTGGGGAGCGTGAACGCCACCTTCTCGAATTCGGGCACGGTCTGGCCCCGCTGGATCCATCCCAGGTCGCCCCCTTTGTCTTTCGATGTGTCTTCCGAATACTGCTTCGCCAGATCCTCGAAATCAGCTCCGTGCTTCGCTTTGGCAAGCACGTCCTCGGCCTTCAGCTTGATTTCCGCGATCTCCGCGTCCGTCTTGCCCACCGTCTTGAAGAGGATGTGCTCGGCGTGCACGCGTTCCGGCACTTTGTATTCATTGATGTGCTGGTTGTAATAGGCCTGCATGTCGGCGTCGGTGAGCTTCACCTGCTTCTGCAGTTGATCAATGGTCAGCTCGGCATAACGGGCAGAGCGCCGCTCCGGTACCGAATATTTGCTCTTGTTCTTGTTGAAATAGCTGGCCAGCTCTTGATCGGAGGGATTGATCGTCGCCATCAGATCGGAGGGTTTCAGGATCACATAGTCAATCTTGATCTTATCGTTCCGGCGCAGAAATTCCCGTGATACATCCTCGGGAGACACCATGATTCCGTCGGTCACCAGGTGGCGGAACTTCTCTCCGATCAGTGATTCCTTCACCCATTCTTCAAACTGCGGCACCGACATGCCTGTGCGCTGCTCCACCTCCGCCACGTACTTGTCTTTCCCCACCCATTTATCGCCCACAAATACCGAGGGCAGCAGCTCCCGGATACGGTCGGCCTGCTCTTGTGGCGCTACGGTAATTCCCAGCCTCTGCGCTTCCACATTCAGTGCTTTAATGAAAATGAGCTGGTCCAGCACTTCCTTCGTATAGAAGCCCTTCAGCGAAGCGGGCATGGACCCACCGCGCATCTGGCGATCCACAATCATCGAGACGTCGCCCACAGAGATGGTCTGGTTTCCCACCGTCGCTACCGTATCCGGGTTGCTGTTCACCGAACCAACCAGGCCGGGGACGAGGGTAACCACCATCATCAGGCTGATCAGACCCAGAATTACGCCCATCATGATCTTGATGCCAAGATTGTTCCGCTTCTGAAAGACTTTCAACATGGTGCTTGCCGGCTCCTTAATGCCAAGGGAATCCCCTTATTATAGGCGAGCGGGGCAGCCGCACAAAACGAATTCGCCAGGCCTGGCGTTCGTCCCGCTCCATTTCCCGCGCTTCCTCGGCTCGTTGGCAGCCGCCGCCTTTCGGTTCGCTGCCCGCGCAGCCAATCTTCGTACCAGCGCGTTCTCTGCCGCGGCTCGCGCATCAGCCGCACCATGGCGACACCCATCCCGCAAGACGCGTCCCAGCCAGCCGTCTGGTTTCCGGAGTACGCGGATTAAAGCCTGTCGCTGCTTTACAAGTGGGCAGACTCCAATAAAATCCGGCCGGTGCGCGAGAATCCGCGGATGCCTTCCCGCGGGGAGCGGAAGGGCATCCGCGAACCGGTCACGACCCGTGCGAAATGCTGTTACATCTTGCCCATCCCGTCGCTCGCTTTGTCGTATATCATCACGTTTTTCTTCATCATGCCCTTGGAGTCGCGGGCGCTGAGGGTGACCGTGCGCGTCTTGCCGTCGGCAGAGACAACTGCCCGTCCGGTGGCGCTCACTTTTCCATCCTTCTTGTTGGTTAGTTCCAGTGTGCGCGGCCCAAGCACCCTGTATGCACGCATGTCAGATGAGGAATCGCCGGTCACGGGGTAATCTTTGCCGTCGAATTTGCCGATCCACACGCTGTGTGTGGCCATGCCCTTCGCGTCGGTGCCATCCACGGTCACCTTCATGTTGTCGCCATCTACCTCATAGACAACCGTGGAGTTTTTCGTCGTCCCAGGGAGGACTTTCGATTTGGCCTCATTCAGCTTCCATGTGCCAATCTCCGGGCGTGGCTTCGCGCTCATCGTTGAACCCATCTTCTTTCCCATCTGTCCGCTGCCGGCGAAGCAGGTGGCGGCCACCAGGCACATCGCCAGTGTCATACCCATTCGTCTTGCTTTCATGTTGCCTCCGTGAACCTGAGTCTTTGTTCCCGCCTGCAATTGCCTTCCTGGACTCAAGCTCGCTACCTAATGTACACCTGTATCGCTTGCTCTCGGCTTTGTGAAGTGATTCTCCTCTGTGGCGTCCCAAGTTGGTTACCTTCGCCTGCCAGGCTTCGGCCCCGGTTTCCCGATTCTGGCTGCCTTCACCTCTTTCTCGTCCAATGTCAGAACTACAGCAGCTTGGGCGCCTGCCCACACGGATTCGACCCGGCCCGCGCCGCGTGTTTGACGAAATGCGGGTGGAGCGGGTAAAGTAATTCCTGCGTGCCGCCACCGGCGGCGCGTTTTGTTTTTCCCGCTGGGAGGTCGTCCAATCGGTAGGACACCAGCCTCTGGAGCTGGCTATCCTGGTTCGAGTCCAGGCCTCCCAGCCAATGCTCCTGAGCTGGCCCCTCCCACGTCCCTCTACTCTTTTTTCGCAGCCTATTCGTAACAAGTGCCTCTGGCCGGCTCGCTCCGCGCTCTCGTTCCTTGCCCATCCCCGCGGATTTCGTTCCCCTTCATGAGTCTTTTTGCCCCACCCCTCCGTATGGGAGATGGGTATGATAAGCGCGGCAATGATGTTGGGGGAGGAGATGGTGGGCGTCGAAGCCGAAGTGGCGCAGCTTCGCCGGGGCGATCTGGATGCCCTGGACGCCCTTCTGGCGCGCTATCAGAATCGCCTCTACCGTTACCTGCTGCGCCTGGTGCGCGAGCCGGCCGTGGCGGAGGATCTCTTTCAGCAGACCTGGCTGCGCGTGGCCGAAAAAATTGCCAGCTACGACCCACGCCGCAATTTTGACGCGTGGCTCTTCACCGTGGCCCGCCATCTGGCGCTCGATCACCTGCGGCGCTTCGCTCCAGAGAGCCTCGACGAACCGCTGGCCGGCGGCGATTCCGGCGCCTCCCGGGCGGAGATGCTGCCGTCAAAACATCCGCTGCCGTTGGAAAGCCTGCTGGCGCAAGAACGCACCGAACGGCTGGTGGGGGCCATGGAAAACATGCCGCTGATTTACCGCGAAGTCCTGGCCCTCCGATTTGAGGAAGAAATGAAACTCGAAGAAATCGCCGCAGTGCAGTCCACTCCGTTATCCACGGTGAAATCCCGGCTGCGCCGCGGCCTCGAATTCCTGCGCACCGCCATCGAGGCGCGCTATCCCGGCGAGGTGTGGCTATGAAAGAACATGATGAAATCCGGGAATTGCTGACGCTGGCTGCCGCCGGAGCGCTCGCCGAAAGCGACGCCCTCCGCGTCGCCCGCCACGCTGACGAATGCCCCGCCTGCGCGGCGGAAATTGACACGTGGCAGGCTCTGGCCCTCGGGTTGAAGCGCCTTCCCATCGCGCAGCCTTCGGCGCGGCTGCTCGAAATCACGCGCACGCGAGTGGCGCAGCAATTCGCCGAGCGCAGCCAGCGCCGCTGGGATCAGGGCGTCATGATTCTGGTCCTCGTCTTCGCCTGGCTGTTTGCCGCCGCGGGATGGATGGTTTTGCGCTTTCTCAGTGGAAATTACCTGGTATGGCTTTCGCCGGAGTTCTCCAGGCCATGGCTGGTCGTTTCGTTCTACACCGCCGAGGTTTGGCTTACCGGCGGCATCGCCGCCGTCGTGCTGGCAAAAAAGCGGCGGCACCAAGGGAGGACGATATGAGCAGATTTCGTGAAGAACTACGGGTGATTCCGCGGCCGGCGTGGATGGCGGCCTGGGGGTTCTACATCGCGTTGGCGGGTTTCTTGCAGTTCTTCGCCTTCCGCGGCAATAATCCCGATATGGCGGGAATGCCGTTGGCGGCGCGCCTCGCTGTCACCTTTCTTGCTCCCCTGTTCCTGTTCGCCCTGATCCTGCTGATTGGCTACGTCAATGGCGACGCAAGGCGCCGCGGCATGCGCTACGTTATGTGGACGCTGCTGGCCATCTTCATCCCTCACGCAATCGGTATCATCCTGTACTTCATCCTGCGTGATCCGCTGCCCAGGCATTGCGCGGCCTGCGGAGGCACCGTCGCTGCCCGTCACGTCTTTTGCCCGCAATGCGGCGCCTCCTCCAGCCCCGCCTGCACCCAGTGCGGCAAGCCCGTCGAGTCCTCCTGGGCCAACTGCCCGTATTGCGGCGTAAAGCTTCCCGCCCCGGCGCTCAAGTAACTCGAGCCCTCCCGAGCCTCCGGATGCCACGCGGCTAATCAAGCACCCGCATTCTCCAGATGCAAAGCGCAGCGCGGGCGCGCCTTGGTTCTTCCCAGGCGCGCCCGTTTATATTCAAATCGCTGCGCGAGTTCCACGCAACCTGAATCGCTCCGCCCGCAACTCACTCGATCGATCCCGGTGCGAACGCTCACGCCCGCGCGCCATTGCTAAATAGCGCCTGCGCGGGTAAGCCGCGCTCTTCTCCATCAGCAAACGGCTGGACGTGGCCGGGATGGAATCGACAGCACACCGCGCGCAAAAAAGTGGCGCCGAGGATTTTGAATTATGGCTAACCCCCCGCATCCGCATGCGTGATGCGGGACCATCCGGCGGGCGTGCGCTGGAATCGGGCGATCACGGAGGGGAAGAAGGAGCGGCGTCCGCTGCTCCACGCGAGGCATTGGATGGATACCGAGGAACGATCCACTTGAATCATGTTAAATGAATTTAGTTCGCCCCGGGCGCGCGTGGAGGTGGCCGTGCCGGCGTGCACGACGAGTGCGGAGTGGCCAGGCAATTTGTAACGCGAGGCGCTTTCGCTGGTCTGGCTGATGTGCAAATGGCCGGAAAGAATTAAATCCACACGGCAGCGCGCAAAACCAGCCATCGCCATGTGCGCGCGTCCCACTAAACCCTGGACGTCGTCGGTCTCGGGCAAATCGAAGGGATGATGCGAAACGATGATGCGCGTGCGATTCTCGCCGCAAGTCTCGAGCCGCGCGCAACTCCGTGCAACCTGCTGCCGGTTAATACGGCCATTCTTAAACGTCAGTGAGCGCGCGGTATTGATGCCTGCGATCGCGATTTCCTCGTCAAAGAAGAAGGGCTCGAGGTCTTCGCTGATGTAGCGCCGGTAATTCCGCAGGGGGTTTAAGGCGCGCGCGAAGACGTTGTACAAAGGCACGTCGTGATTGCCCGGGACCACTATTTGCGGTGAAGGGAGCGCCCGCAAAAACTGGCGCGCCTCCTGAAACTCGCGCTGTTTCGCACGCTGGGTAAGATCGCCGGAAACGACCACAATGTCCGGCCTGGCTTCGGTGACCATGGCGATGAGGGCCTCCACGGTGGCGCCTTCTATCCGGCCGAAGTGAGGATCCGATATATGGGCGAGGGTGCGCATTTTACTTAGGGTGAATCGGGCGCCGCTTCCGGGAGCGTTTTTACGGGCACAATCACGCGCAGGCCGCCAGGATGGGTCAGGTAATTCAACGGCGTTTTCATCCGGGTTACTTCGCCGTCCGTGGAGACGCTTACACGGGGTCTCCGCGTATTAATCTGCATTTGCTTCGTGGTCAGAATGTCGAAATCGCTCCCCTTGTGCAGGCGGCCAAATACGGCCAGAAAGGCAAGTCGCACCAGATCAACACGGCTGGCGCGATTAGCCACGAAGAGGCAGAGCTCGCCCGCGTTGAGCCTCTTGCGCTCGCCGATATTCCAGCCTTGCATTTCATATTTATTATTGCCGATGAATACCACGGGCGTCGTGCGCAATAGCTGCTTTCCATCCACCAGCAGGCAAACCTGAAGAAGCGAATAGTGCCTCAGAACAGAAAGGGAGGCGCGGGCGAAAGCGATCCACTTCCCGCGTCCCTTCCTCTTTTGCTCTCCGGCGCAGTGGCGCACAATGCGCGGATAGATGCCCAAACTGGAATTGTTAAGGAAAATGCGGCCGTTCACTTCACCAACATCCACAGGCACGGCCTGGCCAGTGAGAAGGTTGCGTGCGGCGCCTTCGAGATCCTGGGGAATATGCAAATCCTTTGCAAAATGATTCAGGGTCCCAAGCGGGAGGACGCCCAGTGCGATGGATGATCCCATCAGTTCCTTCGCCACGGCATTCACGGTGCCATCGCCGCCGCCAGCCACTATGATTTGGCTGCCTTCTTTCACGGCGCGGCGAGCCAGACCGGGTATTTCGCTGCCGCTCGAGGCCAGGTGGATGCCTGCGGGCGCGCCATTTTCAGCAAATATTTGAGAGAGCTTTTCGCGCAGTTCCGGCCCCGGGTGGCAACCCGAAGCGCTATTGAGGATGCAGGTTAAACCAGAAGTCGCCACGTGGTTTTACTGCGTTCCAGATTGCAGGATTTTATCGCTCCGCCATGCGTTCGAGCATTGCATCCACCAGTGAAGCAAAGTCTAGCACAATCGTTTCCCCGCCGAGCCGCGATGCACAGGTTGGATGGCAATGGCTGCTTCACCGGATGCGTGATCGGAAATCCCCCACGATGCTTGAGGCAAACTTTTGGCCTGGTCATCAGGAAACCTGAACAATCGCTGGTGCGGATTTTCATTTGGCGGTAATGAGCATACGGCTAAGTTTTGAATCGCTCGGACCCCGAAAGCTCTTCGCGCCAGCCGAACCCTGAGCTACGAGATGTCAACCATACGGCCGCAGATGGGCGATGTCATTACCGCAATATCCAGGCCGCCGTAAGCGCGTAAATCTCCGCGCATTGGAAAATATTGCGGATGGGCACGAACTCGCTCGGTCCATGCGAGACCGTCAGCAATCCTGGCCCATAGGCAAAGGCGGGAACGCCATGAGCGGCATAGAATCGTGTTTCGAGTAGGCCCGGGCACATCTCAAACGAAGGCTCTCTGGCCGTCACGCGCGCTACCTGCCGCGACAGAATGACGCCGAGCGGCTCTCCCGCCGGAGTCGCAGCCGCGGCTTCTTCCTGCAGCGTCTCGATTTCAAATCCTTCCAGCGCCTCGTGCAACCGGCGCTTTTCCTCTTCCAGGTTTTCTTCGGGATTAATGCGGCGGTCAACAGTGAAAGAACAGAAATCGGGAGTCACGTTGAAATTCGTGCCTGCCTCGGCCCGTCCGCCAAGCATCAGAATGGACTTTCGCGCCGCCGCCGGAGCGATATTCTGTTTCGTCTCGCGGAGCTCGACCTCGTTCTTTATGGCCGCCAGCCGCATGATCCCCGGCAGCGCGCGCTCAAACGCGTTCACACCTTCAAATTGCCGGCCGACGTGCGCCGCCTTTCCTCGCATGGTGGCGCGCAGCGAAATGGCTCCGCGGTTGGCGTTCCAGATGACGCCTCCGGTAGGCTCCGGCGTCAGCATTCCGATTGCATCTTTCCCCAGCAGCCCGCGTGCATCCAGTTCGCGAGACCCGCGCGGGCCGGCGGTTTCTTCGTCCGGCACCAATACGATTCCAATGCGGCCGGCATTCAGGAATCCTTCCTCACGCGCTGCGGCGGCAGCGTGAATCATCGCAGCCAGACCGCTTTTCATATCCGACGAGCCGCGACCGAAAAGATTGGCGCCTTCCACACGCGGCTGAAATTGATCGCCGCTCTGCGCGGGAACCACATCGTAGTGGCCGCTGAAATAGAGCGTTCGCGGGCCCGTTCCAGCCGAGGCAAGCACGCACGCGCCTTCGCGCCTCACATCGTCGAAGCCAAGACTATCCAGTTCCTCCAGCAGGGTTTGCGCGCATTGCTCGTAATGCTTCCCCGGTGGATTTTCCGATGGAATCGCGATCAACCGCTTCGTAAGTTCCAGCATCGCTGGTTCGCTAAGTCGTTCGCGCAATCGGGCGGAAAGCTGTTCGGTATTCAGGGTCTCCATTTCGCCGCTACTCTCTCCTATGTGCACTCGCGAACATCGGTGCCCAAGGATGCTACAACTGTGTGCCCCACTCGTGGTGCGATTTTGTCCCCGCGATGAGCACGGCTGTGATTCTACTCCTGTATCAATCGAGCGCCGGTTCCCTCCAGTTGAGACGCCCAGGACATGCCCATTTGTGGTGGCCAGTTTTAACGGGGTGCACTACAAGAGCCGGGCCGGCGGTGGCATATTGGGCATCCGCACCTGCGAGACTGAAATGTTCATTCCCGAATGATTGGATGGCGTTTCGCCGCTCTTCTGGAAGGACTCCGAGGTTAAGAGCTTCGCAAGCCTTTAGGAAACGCTTCTGTTCCATTTAATGCCTCCGGTTTATCTTTGATGGGGGTGGCGGCAAGCCCTTGTGCACTTGCCGCGGCCTTGTGGCCTGCTCCACGATTGGGTTTCAGGCCCATGCCTCATGCGACGGTTTGCCGGGGAATGTCAGGCGGAATCTGCGAGGCTGCCACCGCTGCAAAATCCACCATACGAGCGTTTCAGAAAGCGATATGCAAAGGCTCCAACTGCTTGAAAAAATTGCTGGACGTGGGGGAAACCCGGACCCCCGGCCTAGACGCACTGTCGTCCGAATGCCCACCCCACCATCAGCGGGAACTCCTCTCGCCAGAACGCGCCACCGTGCGACCCAGCCCGCTCATTCATGACGACATCCGCACCCGCATGGCGCAGCGCGCCCGCCCATTTTCTTGCGTTGTCGAGAAAAAGCGGCTCCTGTGTGCCCGCGACAAGATAGGCGCGGGGAAGCGGACCCGGCATAACATCCGGCGGCTTGTAACCGCCGCCAGGCGAGGCGCAGAAGACCGCGCCAAATACATGTGGGTGCCGAAGCCCAAGAGCGAGGGCCAGCTCCCCACCCGCTGAGACGCCGAACACTGCGGTACGTTCAGCAGACAGGACCAGGCCAAACCGCGACTCCGTCCATCGGCGAACGTCCTCGACGAGGAATTTCTCATGTGCCGCGAACCGCTCGGGCTCAAAGCCCGGTGAGTATTCATGGAGCCGCAGCGTTTCATCGACTAGCCCATGGACACCCACGATCATTGTAGACGGGACCTCGGTTTTTTCGAGCACCCGGCCCCATTTCGAGATTCTCTGACCGTCACCGGCAAAGACGATTGCTTCGGGCGGATTGGGGGGAACGTACACCGTGACCTGCCGTCCTCCGTCGTACTCAAACGTCTCAGAGACAAACTCACCAGAGATTGCGCCCGTGCTCTTGGCGCGTGCTCCTTCGGTCTCACTTGGCTGGCGGTTGGCCTGATTGCGTGCTTCTTCCATCATGGCCTTTCCTCAATCTTGGGCCTTTGGAAATCCAATACATTAATTAAGGTGGCATTTTACGAGGAATCGTAAAGAGGTCACAAGCCCTCCGTTTGCTTCGCGCCAGGCCGCTGAGAATACAAATCGGCACCGGAGGGGTCCAAGATAAAGCGAGACCCGCGAGGACGGACTAATCCACAAAACATCTACATTTACATTAACTTCATCAGCTTCAATTTTTCCCTGGCAACTGCTTGAAAACGCTGGTGGACGTGGCCGGGATCGAACCGGCGACCCCCTGCTTGCAAAGCAGGTGCTCTCCCAGCTGAGCTACACGCCCACTGCAGATGCTTTCCTTAATTTTAAGCCATTTGCGGCCGTTCGCAAACTCCGAAAAAGCACGCCTGGAATCCGCCTGGCTCGCCTCGCCCGGGCCAAGCCTCGCCCCAGCGCGGCCTGATTTGACAAGAACCCGCCCGGGCGATTACCGTTGAATCAATGGCATTTGCCCACTTCTATTAGCAGGCGCCTGGTTCCCGCGGAATCCCGCGGAGATTCGCGCGCATCCAACGGAGTGGTTCCCCCTTGACGATGTACCCAAACCGTATCGGGCAGTGGCGGCCGCAGGCAGCCGCAGGGAGGGCAGGCAATGGCTTCGGGCACGCTATACGATAAATTGACGCAGATTGAATCCCGTTTCAACGAGCTGACCGCCGAACTTTCCACCGCCGAGGTGGCCGCCGATTCCGCGCGGCTGCAGAAGCTCGCGCGCATGCACGCCGAGCTCACGGAAATTGTCGAGCGCTATCGCGAATGGAAGCAGATCGCGGCACAGCTCGCGGGCGCCCGCCAGATGCTCCTGGAAGCGGAAGATTCTGAAATGAAGCAGATGGCTTTCGAGGAGGTCCGCTCGCTGGAAGCGCAAGCTTCCTCGATCGAGCACACGATTCAGGCGCTCCTGCTGCCCAAGGATCCCAACGACGAAAAAAACGTTATCCTCGAAATCCGCGCCGGCACCGGCGGCGATGAAGCCTCTCTTTTTGCCTCCGAGCTTTTCAGGATGTATTCGCGCTACGCCGAAACGCAGGGCTGGCGCGTCGAGGTGATCGAAAGCACCCCCTCCAGCGCCGGCGGACTCAAGGACGTGACCGCCTCGATTCAGGGCAAAAAGGTATTTTCCAAGCTGCGCTTCGAGAGCGGCGTCCACCGCGTCCAGCGTGTTCCCCAGACGGAACAGCAGGGCCGCATCCACACCAGCGCCGCCACAGTTGCCGTGCTCCCCGAGGCCGATGAAATTGACATCAAAATCGAGCCGAAGGATATCCGCGTAGATACCTTCTGCTCCTCCGGCCCCGGCGGACAATCCGTCAACACCACCTATTCCGCCATCCGCATCACGCATCTTGCCAGCAATTTGGTGGTTTCCTGCCAGGACGAAAAATCCCAGATCAAAAATCGCGCCAAGGCCATGCGTGTGCTCCGTTCCCGCCTCTATGAAATGGAGCAGCAGAAGCAGCACGATCAGATCGCCGCGGAGCGCCGCGGCCAGATCGGCAGCGGCGACCGCTCCGAAAAAATCCGAACCTACAATTTTCCGCAAAATCGCGTCAGCGATCATCGCATCGGACTCACGCTCCACCAATTGAGCGAAGTGATGGATGGCAGCATCGAACCGTTTGTGGAAGCCCTGACCTCTCATTTCGAGGCCGAGCGCCTGAAAAAGGAATTGAACTGAGGAGGCGGAGGAGCCGCGCCACGCCGCCGCTTCTCCCCGCCACGACCACTTCCCCATGGCACCGATCGCTCCCTCCCCGCCGCCCGCTTCCCGCCCGCCTGATCCCCAGGGCGCCGCGCCGGTGCGGGACGCGCTGGCTCGCGCCGCCAGGCGGCTCCAGGTGGCGGGCGTGCCTTCCGCTGTGCGCGATGCCGAATGGCTGCTTTTGTCTGTCCTCCAGCGCGATCGCGCCTGGATCTACGCCCATCCAGAAGAATTGCTGCATCCGCAGTCGGCGCGAACCTATTCCCTCCTGCTCGAACGCCGCATCGCGGGCGAGCCTGTCCAATACCTCACCGGGCGCCAGGAATTCTGGGGCCTCGATTTTGAAGTGAATCCCGACGTGCTCATCCCCCGCCCGGAGACCGAACATCTTATCGAAGTGGCCTTGGAGCGGCTCGGACCCCGCCGCCACAGCTCTTCTCTCCGCGTCGCCGATGTTGGCACCGGCTCGGGATGCGTGGCCATCGCCCTGGCCAGGGAATTGCCCGGCGCGCATTTCGTGGCCATCGATCTTTCGCCCGCTGCCCTGCGGACCGCCGCACGCAATGCGGCTCGCCACGAGGTGAGCCACCGGATCCGTTTTGTTCAGGGCGATCTCCTTGCTCCGCTTCAAGGCGAAATCGCCGCTGGCGCGCCTCGCGTGGATCTGGTGGTGAGCAATCCTCCTTATATCGGCCTGCGGGAAGCTGCCAGCCTGCCCCGCGAAGTTCGTGAGCATGAGCCGCATTCCGCCCTCTTTGCCGGGGAGACGGGCAACGAACTCTACGCGCCGCTGCTCTCCCAGTCCGCCGCGATTCTGCTCCCAGGCGGATTCGTGGCGCTCGAGCTGGGTCATCTCTCGCTGGATCCCGTCCGCTCGCTCCTCGAGGGCGGGCCGCCCTGGTGCGCTTTTGCCGCCGCCCGGGACCTTGCCGGAATTCCACGCGTCGCCAGCGCCGAACGCTCCGCGTGACGCTGCCCATGCTATATAGTTGATCTTGTCATGCCTCCGATGGCTCGTTTCCGCGCCCGCAAACACCAGGATCCCTCGGGCCTCCCTCCCACCGAAAAGCAGTCACACCCATCCTGCGCTTCCATCCTGCATGTGGATATGGATGCATTCTTCGTTTCCGTCGAGCTCCTAAGCCGCCCCGAGCTTCGTGGCAAGCCCGTGGTGGTGGGCGGCTCGCCGAACCAGCGTGGCGTAGTTTCCGCCGCCAGTTACGAGGCTCGCCGCTTTGGTATCCAGTCGGCCATGGCTTTGCGCACCGCTGGCCGCCTGTGTCCTCACGCCATCTTTCTCCCGGGAAATCATCGCAAGTATGAGGAATGGAGCGATCGCATTGCCGCCTTGCTGCGGAGCTATTCCCCCACCGTCGAAATGGCTTCCATCGATGAAGCGTATCTGGATCTGAGCGGCACCGAGCGCCTGCACGGCCCGCCGCTGGCTGCGGCTCACAAGCTGCTCCGCCAGATCACCGCGCTCACAGGATTGCCCTGCTCCGGAGGCCTGGCCGCCACGCGCCTGCTGGCCAAGGTGGCCTCCGAACAGGCCAAACCGCGCGGCTTGCTTTGGGTGCCGGAGGGCGCGGGCCAGAGATTTCTTGCGCCTCTCAGCGTCCGGAAGATTCCCGGCATCGGTCAAGTGACCGAGGCGGCGTTGCAGCGCCTCGGCATTGAAACCGTGGGCATGCTGGCCGCCGTGCCGCGCGAACAGCTCGAAACGGCCTTCGGAAAATGGGGCACGGCTCTCTACCGCAAAGCTCGTGGCGAGGATTCTTTTGAATTTGTGGTGGATGGCGAGCCGAAATCCATCTCGCAAGACCACACCTTTGCCGAGGATACGGCCGAGCGTGCCCTGCTGGCTTCCACGCTCAGCCAGCTCGGGCAAAAAGCCGCCCGCCGCCTGCGCGAATCGGCTCTCTATTGCCGCACCGTTGGCATCACGCTCCGCTTCAAGGATTTCCGCACCATCACGCGCAGCCAGACGCTCGCCGCGCCGGCGCAGGTGGATGAGCTGCTGCTGGCAGCCATGCGCTCCCTTTTCGAAAAAGCCTGGGATGGCCGCAGCCCCCTCCGCCTGATCGGCGTGGCACTGACCAATTTTTCCGGCCGCGAGCGGCAATTCGAACTGCTCGATTCCGGGCGCACCGAAAAACTCGAACGTCTGGCCCAGGCCGCTGATTCCCTCCGCGACCGCTTCGGATCCACCACCATCCAGCTTGCGGGAGCTTTGCGCCCCGCCAAGGCCCGCCGCCGCGCAGCGCCTGCCGCATTCCGCGCTATACTCCCCGAAGAATGAGCCCGCAGACGAAATCTCTTCGCAGCCGCCAGACGCGCGGCGAAAAGCAGCGCCTCGAAGATCGCTTCCACCAGTTCTGGCAGAGCCTCACCAACCGCATGGAGCTCGAACAGATCTGGCAACAGTTCAAGACCGAAGCCCGCGATGGCTACAATCTCTACGCCCGCGACGTCGATTGGGATCAGGTGAACGAGCATCGCCGCGTCAAACGTTTCTTCGTCGGCGCCTGGGCGCTGCTTCGCGCCATGCTCATGAAGCTCACCCCGGCCCGCCGCCTGCTCCTGGTCGCGGCGCTGGTGCTGATGATTGCCGCTCCCGCCCTCCAGTTCGGAAGTCTTCAGATCGACCTCCGTACTCTTCCCGCCGTCATCCTCTTCGTCCTTCTGGCCCTCGAGCTGGCCGACCGCGTAACCATGAAGCGCGACCTGGAAATCGCCCGCGAAATCCAGCAGTGGCTGGTTCCTCACGATCCTCCCGAAATTCCCGGCGTGGCCATCGCCTTTGCCACCCTCCCCATGAACACGGTTGCCGGTGATTATTACGACGCCTTCCTCCGCCCTTCCAGCTCAGGCACTTCGCGTTCCCTCCTCTTCACCGTCGCCGATGTGGCCGGAAAGAGCGTCCCAGCTTCGCTCCTGATGGCCACTTTCCAGGCCAGCCTGCAGGCCCTGGCCGCCACGCCCGATACGATTGAAGAATTGGGCGCCGGCCTCAATCGATATTCCTGCGGCTATAGCCTCGGCGGCATGCGCTTCACCACGGCTTTCCTGGCGGAAATGGACGTGGATACCCGCCAGTTGCGCTTCATCAATGCGGGACATAATGCTCCCGTCCTCACCCGCGCAGCCGGCGCCATCGAACGCTTCGATGCCTGCGGCCCTCCCTTTGGCATTCTGGCCGATTGTCCTTACCCTGCCGGGCAGGCAGCTCTCTGCCCGGGTGATTGCCTGGTAGTATTCAGCGACGGCGTGATCGAAGCCGAGGACGCCAATCAGCAGGAATACGGCGAGCGGCGCCTGCTCGATTGCCTCGCTTCCTCCCGCAGCCTTACAGCCAGCGAAACCCTCCGAAAAATCATGGCGGACGTGGACCGCTTCGTCGGCGCGGCTCGACAGCACGACGATATCACCTGCCTGATAGTCAAAATCCTGTAAGGTGCTTCCCCGCGCCACCAACTGCCACTTCGACTGGCCCTCTCGCCCGCTTTCGCGCATAATCGCCGCATGAGTTCCCGCGAACTCGCTCTCTCGGTATGTGACCGCCTCCGCCTTTCCGGCTTTCAGGCTCTGCTGGTCGGAGGCTGCGTCCGGGATCTGCTTCTCGGCAGGTCCCCCGGGGATTACGATGTCTCCACCGATGCCGTTCCCGGGCAGTTGATCGAGATTTTCCCCGGTAGCCTGATGGTCGGCGCCCAGTTCGGCGTCGTCGTGGTCACCGACGGTGATGCGCACGTCGAGGTGGCCACCTTTCGCCAGGACCTTGGCTATTCCGATGGCCGCCATCCCGACCGCGTCGTTTTTGCCTCCACACCCGAAGAGGACGTTCGCCGCCGCGACTTCACCATCAACGCCCTTCTCCAGGACCCGCGCACCGGCCAAATCCTCGATTTTGTCGGCGGTCGCGATGACCTTCGCGCCGGCATCGTGCGCGCTATCGGCGACCCCTTGCGGCGTTTCGAGGAGGATCGCCTCCGCATGGTCCGTGCCGTCCGCTTTGCTTCCCGCCTCCGCTATGCCATCGAGCCCGCCACTCTTCATGCCATCCAGCTCCTGGCGCCCACTATCACCCTGGTTTCCGCCGAGCGCCTCGCCGACGAATTGACGCGTTTGCTCACCGAAGGTTCCGCTCGCCGCGCTTTCGAGCTTCTTGATCAGGCCCTCCTCCTCGAACCTCTCTTGCCCGAAATTGCGCGCATGAAAGCCGTGCCCCAGCCTCCCGAATTTCATCCCGAAGGAGACGTCTGGATCCACACCCTCATGTTGCTCGCCCAGCTCGAGCACGGCTGCTCTCCCACCCTCGCCTGGGGCGCCCTGCTCCACGACGTCGGCAAACCCCCCACCTTCACGCCCGCCTCCGGCCCTGGCACGCGCATCCGCTTTGACGGCCACGCCGAGATCGGCTCCTGCATCGCCGCGGAGATTGCTCGCCGCTTCCGCTTCTCCAGCAGCCAGGCATCTCAAATCGTCGCCCTGGTCGCTAATCACATGCGCTTCAAAGACGTGATGCAGATGCGCCCAGCCACCCTCAAGCGCTTCGTGCGCCTCGATCGCTTCAATGAGCATCTCGAGCTTCACCGTATCGATTGCCTTTCCAGCCATGGCTCTCTTGATAGCTATCACTTTATTCGTAACTTCATCGACAACACACCTCCCGAGCTCGTGCGCCCTCCGCGCCTCATCACCGGTGATGACCTCAAGAGCATGGGCCTCCCTCCTGGACCCCTGTTCCGCAAAATTCTCACCGCTATAGAGGAAGGCCAATTGGAGGGTTCGCTACAGACTAGGGAAGACGCTATTCGCCTTATTCGCGATAAATATTCCACATTCGCATGAATGCGACCCACAGATTTTAATATAACTCGTTTAGTTTCAACATTGTACATGGATATTACATATATTAGCATTGCAGGCTAAAGTTTGATGCATCATTCATTGTAGATTTTCGTGCCTCCTTCTGCTATTCTTGGCATCTAATTGCTCTGTATCCTTCTTTCGCTTTTGTTAAGGGGAGCCCGACATGCCAACTAAGACAACGCTTTCTCTCAAAGATATCCCCACCACCTTGCCCATTTTGCCCGTCCGCGAAACCGTCCTGTTTCCCGGCGCCGTGCAGCCCCTCACCGTCGGCCGCGAAAGCTCGCTGGCCCTGCTCGATTCTCTCGAAGGAGAAGAGAAGCTTCTCGGTGTGGTCGCGCAGCTCGACCCCAGAATCGAAGAGCCCGCCGGCAGTGACCTGCACGGCGTGGGAACTCTCGCCAAGGTCCACAAGATGGTGCGCATGCCCAACGGCAACGTGGTGGCCTTCATCGAGGGCATCGAACGCATTCGTACACTGGAAATTATTGGCCTCAAGCCTTTCCTCAGAGCCAATATCGAAGTCCTTCGCGATAGCGAGGATGAATCCGCGGCGGACCTCATTGCTCTCCAGCGCAATGCCCAGGAGCTTTTCCGCGACGTCGTGGCTCGCTCTCCTCAGCTCTCCGATGATCTCCAAAATATGGCCATGCACGTCGAGCCCGCGGGGCGCCTCTCCGATTTCATCGCCGGTAACCTGCCTTCCCTCAGCACACTTCTCAAGCAGGAGCTCCTCGAAACTTCCAGCGTCCGCAAGCGCCTGGAAACCCTGATCCGCGAGCTCAGCAAAGAGCGCGAAGTGCTCGAGCTGCGCAGCAAGATCCAGGAGCAGGTCCAGGAACAGGTGAACCAGAACCAGCGCGAATACCTGCTCCGCGAACAGCTCAAAGCCATCCAGAAGGAATTGGGCGAAATCGACGACACGCAAACCGAAGTCGAGGAACTGCGCAAAAAAATCGAAACCAGCGGCATGGGCCCCGAAGCGCGAAAAGAATGTGACCGCGAACTCAAGCGCCTCTCCAAAATGACCCCGGCTTCCGCGGAATACATGGTCTCCCGCACCTACCTCGAATGGATGACCGCTCTTTCCTGGGGCAAGCTCTCCGGTGGCGGCGATATTGACATCCGCAAAGCCGAGGAAATCCTCGACGAAGACCACTATGACCTCAAAAAAGTGAAGCAGCGCATCCTCGATTACATCGCCGTCCTCAAATTGAAGCCCGCGATGAAAGGTCCCATCCTCTGCTTCCTCGGGCCCCCGGGCGTCGGCAAGACCTCGCTCGGCAAATCCATCGCCCACGCCCTCGGCCGCAAGTTTGTCCGCATATCCCTGGGCGGCATGCACGACGAAGCCGAAATTCGCGGCCATCGCCGCACCTATATCGGCGCTCTCCCCGGCCAGATCGTGCAAGGCCTGCGCCGCGCCGAGGCCGATGATCCCGTCTTCATGCTGGACGAGGTGGATAAGCTCGGCCGTGATTTCCGCGGTGACCCCGCCGCCGCCCTCATGGAAGTGCTGGACCCCGAACAGAATGCCAGCTTCCGCGACCACTACCTCGATGTGCCCTACGATCTCTCCAAGGTCCTCTTCATCGCCACCGCCAACTGGATGGATCCCATCCCCGAGCCTCTCCGCGATCGCATGGAGATCCTCGAGCTGCCGGGCTACACCGAAGAAGAAAAAATCCATATCGCCAAGCGCTTCCTCATCCCGCGCCAGACCGAGGATCACGGCGTCAAGTCCACCGAACAGATCGAATTCACCGACGCCTCTCTCCACGAAATCATCCATGGCTACACGCGTGAGGCCGGCGTCCGCAATCTCGAACGCGAAATCTCCACCCTCATCCGCAAACAGGCTCGCCGCCTGGCAGAAAACGTCAGCGACAGGCTCGTCGTCACTCCCGAGGTCGTTCGCGAAGTTCTCGGCGTGCCCAAAGTCCGCATCGAAAAGGAAATCGAAGAGCGCGTGGCCAAACCTGGCGTCTCGGTTGGCCTCGTCTGGACTCCCTCCGGAGGAGACATCGTCTTCATCGAAGCCAGCCGCATGCGCGGTGGACGCCAGTTCACAATGACCGGCCACTTGGGCGAGGTGATGCAGGAATCCATGCGCGCCGCTCTTTCCTGGGTTCGCTCGAATGCCGAACGCTTCGGCATCGACGAGGATTTCTTCCGCAAACAGGATTTGCACATCCACGTTCCTTCCGGCGCCATCCCCAAGGATGGCCCGTCCGCGGGTGTCGCCATGGTCACCGCGCTCGTCAGCCTGCTCACCGGCCGCCCCATGCGCCCGCGCGTGGCCATGACCGGAGAGATTTCCCTCTCCGGCGTGGTTCTCCCCGTCGGCGGCATCAAGGAAAAGGTGCTCGGCGCCAAGCGTGCCGGCATCCGTGATGTCATCCTGCCCGCCGAAAATGAAATGAACGTCAAGGAGGATTTGCAGCCCGAGCTCATCGAAGGCATGCAGATCCATTTCGTACGCACCGCCGATGAGGCCCTGGAAATCGCCCTCGGCAAATTCGAGCTGCCCGTCCGCACTTCCGGAGGCGGCGGCTTGCGCTCCGGCGAGAGACCTTCCTCCAGCGCCGTCCACTAATTCACCTCTGCCTTCCCCGATGTAGGGCCGGAGCTCCCTTATCTTCTCCGGCCCTTTTTATTTTCCCCCGCCTTCCCCCCGGTTCATTCCCCTTCGCCTCAGGCCGCCTTCCGTTCTTGTTGTAGAATCCACCACATGGCGCTCACTCCCCGGCAAGTCGTGGTTCGCGCTCGCGAGGCAGCCTCCCTGATCCTTCGCGCCCTGGATCGCGAAAGACTCGTTCCCCATTTCGTCGATGCTTATGCCGTACAGAATAGCCGCCCCTGCTGCACCGCCTATCCCAGCCAGTATCTCGAGACCTCTGCCCTTCTTCGCCGCGAGGCTCTGCTCGCCATGGCCACTTGGACCGAATGCGAACTGCCGCGCTTTCTCGGTCCCTCCAGACCGGCGCGCTCCAGGCGGGTTTCTTCCCCGCCTCCCTCACGCCGTGCTGCTTCAAAGGCGGAAAGTAAGCGGTCTGCCCCCTCCCGCGATCTTCCCGCCCAGCTCGCCCAGCAGTTTCTGGCAGAGTTCCTCTCCACCATCATCGAGGCGCATCCCTGGAGCCCGGAGGATGCCCTGCAGTTCCGCGCCGATTTTGACCTTTACCGCCGGCTTTCCCGTCAGTATGCCAGCGCCGTACAGCCTCGTCGCTTCGCCACCTCCCGCAAACTGGCTGCCGTGGTCGGCGGCCCTTTCGTGGATCGCTGTGGTGTCCTGCTGGATCCTTCGCTGTTCGACGCCGCCCGCCGCGCTTCGGCCCGATTCGAGGAGCAGCTTCATCTTCGCGCTGGCACTATTCTCAAAAGCGTATTTGCCCGGCGGCGTTATTGAAGCTCATATCCCCTCGGAATCTCCCGCTCTTTTCGCCGCCGGCTTTCTCATCCGCGGGGCGCCATGGCATGTTCCCAATCCTCTGCGCGCTGCTCGTGCTCCAGGTGATCGCCGCCATCCTGTCCCTGGCGCAGGGAATCGCTTGGAGGCGGATCGTGCGCCGTTCCCTGGCTTCGCCAGCCCCATCGGCCTTCCCGCGTGTCGCGCTCATCTGCCCCTGCAAAGGCATCGAAGCCGGCCTCGAGGAAAATCTCGCCGCTCTCGCGCGCTTCGAGTATCCCTGCTACGAAATTTTCTTCGTCACCGCATCTTCCCAGGACGATGCCGCCCCGCTCATTGCCCGCCTCGCCTCCCTCCCTTCCACCACAGCCCGCGCCATTCACCACCTGATCGCCGGCCGGCCCCTCGACCGCGGCGAGAAGGTGAATAATCTTTGCGCCGCTGTGGACAAGGTGAGCCAGGATTTCAGCGTTCTCGCTTTCGTGGATTCCGATGCTCTGCTCGATTCCGCATGGCTTGCCAAAATGATTTCCTGCCTCGAACGCAATCCTTCCGGAGCCGTCACTTCTTTTCGATGGCTTTTTTCGCAGGCCGGCCTCGCCGGAGCTCTGGCCTCCGCTTGGAACGCATCCATCCTGACGATGCTCGGCGACCACTCGAAAAATTTCTGCTGGGGAGGTGCCACGGTCATCTCCCGCTCCGCCTTTGACGAAATCGGCGCTTCCGATGCCTGGCGCGGCGCCCTCAGCGACGATTTCGCGCTCACCCACGCCCTGCGCCGCGCTCACCGGCGCATCGATTTTGCTCCCCAGTGCCTGGCGCCGGCCCGCGCCGATTTCTCCTTTCGCTCGCTCGCCGAATTCACCAATCGCCAGATGATCATCACCCGCGTCTATGAACCGCGTCTCTGGCTTCTTGGCGCGCTTTCGCACCTCCTTTTCGTTCTCGCGCTGCTGGGTGCGGCCGCGGCTCTCTTCCTCTCTTCCCTCGGCGTCGCTCCGCGCACCGCCCTGGCTGGCCTCGCGCTCCTGGTGATCCTTCTGGCCGCCGCGAAAGCTTTCATCCGCAGCGAAGCGGCCCGGGAAGCCCTCCCCTCTTGGCGCCGGCAATTTCCCCGCCCCGCTTCCTGCCTCCTCGCTCCTCTGGTCCCGTTCCTCTATCTATTGAACTTTGCCGTTTCCGCCGTTTCACGCCACATCACCTGGCGCGGTGTGCGTTATCTGCTCGTCTCGCCCCAGGTCACTCGCGTCCTGAATTGAATTCCCCCGCCTGGCGCGCGCCCTTTACTTCGTCAGGCTGCCCAGAAACGGGTAGTGCTCCGCCGCACCCATGAAAAAAAGCATCGGCAGCGAAATCCAGAACGCCGTGCGCGCCGCCAGAAAGCTCCAGCGGGAGAGCCTCGCCGCCTCCGCAGGCATAGCCGCACCCTCTTCCGCGGCCGCCCGGTGCCAGTCGATCAGCCGTTTCTGCGCCCGCCACACAATTCCCCACACATTCAGGAACATCAGCAGCCCCAGCCCCCCTCCCACGCTGATTGCCAGATGGCTGTTCGACGATTCCGCCCCCGCATTCAGCCGCAGCACCAGCCAACTGGCACCAATCACCACCGCCGCAATCGGTGCTGCCCTCAGCCAGCCATTATCCAGTCGGCCCCGGCAGGGCATCTGCAAGCCATAGAGCGCCAACCACGCTGCCACCCACACGCCACTCCATTCTCCCAGCC
>VFSW01002994.1_pt1 | contig 25390 bp, 24 predicted proteins | sample 5358111 | NCBI WGS metagenome assembly VFSW01 (sample SAMN11554181, study PRJNA540505) | mine drainage metagenome | isolation source: sediment from site ElyBrook_90M | place: USA: Ely Copper Mine, Vershire, VT | collected 2017
TCCATGAGGTGGCGCGCCCGGAGGGATTCGAACCCCCGACCCTCTGCTTAGAAGGTAAATGCAGAAACGCTAAGTAGTTGGTTCGTCTTGTCTTTTCCTATGTCTTGTATCGCGGTTTTACACGGTGTTCGGCGAGGTTTGTGCCCAAGCTGTTCCCAAATTTTGGGATGAACCCCTATAGTGAGACAACTTCTTTGGGCACACTTGCCGTTTTTATTCAGCCTTCCTTGCATCTCCTAGCAGGAGGCAGCTCTGGAGAAACCCTCGCTTCGTTCTCACCACTCTCATCGTTATCAAAAAACTGCATGGTTGCACTTCGAGAGTTTACCTCAGATCTCCGAGACTCGTTCCGTCGGTCCAACGATTGCGGAGGGTTTGGGGCGCGCACTGAAGCCGTGGCGGACTTCATGCCAAGCGACAGCAATCATCAGAGCGATCGCCACAGGGAGCAGAACAAAAGCGATTTCCCAAGGTTTCATTGGCGTCCTCCGGGGGTTTCCGTAACGGGCATATTGATTTCCCGGACAGGCTGGTCAATTGTTCCCGGAGCGGAGGGTTGGTCCAGACCGTCAGTGAGCAACAAGCCCTGGAGCGCACTGGCGCTCGTCCAGACATTTTCTAGAGTGTTGATGTAAGCAGCCTGGAGCCGGAAGAACGTTCGTTGCGCGATCAACACCTGCGGATAGGCGGCCCCGCCCTGGCGGTATTTCACGAGATACAACTCGTAGGCTTTTTGGGCGGACGGAAGAGTTTGTGTTCGATACCGGTCCGCGATGGCACGCGAGGCAGCGTAACTCTGAAGTAGCGGCGCAGCCTGCTGCCGCAGAACGAGGGCCACACGCTCGACTTCGCGCTGGGCACGATCAGTGTCAGCCCGTGCTGCCGCGATGTTGCCTTGATTTCGATTGAATAACGGAATGTTGATTCCTGCTTCGGCAAATCCGATACCGCCAACGCGGTTGCTGCCGGTGGGTCCAAGCAGCTCTCTGTCCTGCTGATAACCCGCGCGGAGTGTGAGGTCAGGAACCGGTTCGCGGCGGGCGCGAGTTGTCTCCGCTTCCGCTCGCGCCACGCCAAGTTGCGCGATCTTGACGGCGGGACTGTCGCGCAGGATGGTTTCAAGCGTCTGCTGTGGGTCAAGCGCAGGAGTATTTTCTAGATCGCCTTGCAGTCGAGTCAAAGGTAACTGGGCTTGACCGACTGTAGCCGCCAGTACGCTCCATGCTCTCTGCTGTTCCTGTTGGGCGCTGATTAGGGCCAATTGCGCTTCATCGGCTTCCACTTGGGCTTGGAGCACGTCCGGCTGGTCGGCTTGTCCTACGTTGAACAACTGCTGCGTTGTTTCGAGAGCATCTTCCGTCAGGTCATTCAGCTTCTGGCGCAGTTCGATCATCTGCTGCGCGGCAAGGGATTGATAGAACGCAATGCGAACACCATTCTCGACGCGCAGATGCTGCTCGTCCACCTCGGCTTCTGCCTGTTTTTGCTCCTGTTTGAAGACGTTCTGGCTCAGGCGGAGCTTTCCACCGAGGAGCACTTGCTGCTGAACGAAAAATCCCTGCTCGCCGCCGCCGAACGAACCGCCGCGAATCTCTGAACCGGCATATCCGATGGTCGGATTGGGCCAGAGTCCGGCCTGGTGCACACGCCCCTGAGCAGCGTGAAGTCCGGCCTGTGCCTGCGCGAGCGTGGGGTTATGAGCCGTGGCTATTTGCTCAAGGTGTTCCAGCGTGAGGCCGGAGCTTGAATTGTCGGCCTTCTGCATATCCTCATGCTGGCCTTGCTGCGATAAGCCGAGACTGGCGATGAGTGTTTGGTGTTGCTGCGAAGGCGCGGACTGCGCGGCCAGATTCGTCGTAAGCAGTGCGAATGCGCAAAACATTGGAAAAGCGAACCACGCAAAACGATTCGGCTTCATCTGTGCTCTCCTATCCGAGTTTTCTGTTCCGCCCGCGTCAATCGTTGCTGGGATGATCGGGCATCTTCATCCCCGGCATTTGTGGCTTCTTGTTACCCTGCTTTGCGCGGAGCTCCATGATGTGGTCGTATTGATCGGGCGGAAGAACCCGGACCAGCGTCATCATGCCCTGCATGAAACCGCTCCATCCGGGCCGCAGTCCGTAGTTCTCGGGCTTCTCGACCATCGCGTCCATCGCCATCGCAGGGCCTTCCATATAGGCGTCCTGTGGAAAGCCGGGAACGGAGTTGGCATCTTTGCTCACGTCAGCTTTGCCCATTTGCATCCCCGGCATACTCTGCATTCCACCTATCGCCTGGTCGCTCTGTTTCTGCGACTGCGGGCCGTTTGAAGTCGCTTGTTCAAGCGTTGAGCCAACGCCCATGCCACGACCCAGGCTCGGGCCATTCTCCTCAGACGTGGCATTTCCTTGACGAAGCATTCCCATTCCTTCGTCCATTCCGGCTCCGGCGGGCATTCCCATACGCCGCGTCATCGGGCCAACCATTGAGGACATCTGGTTCATCATGTGATGGGGCAAGTGGCAGTGGAGCATCCAGTCGCCCGGATTGTTGGCGATGAATTCAACATCCCGTGCCTGTGCCACTGCGACAAGGACGGTGTTTCCCGGTCCCCAGGTGCTCTTCGGTTGGCGTCCGCCTTCCGTGCCGGTGACGAAGAACTCGTGACCGTGGAGATGAATCGGGTGGTGGTCCATGCCGAGGTTGATGAGACGGATTTTCACGCGATCACCCAACCGAACGATGAGCGGCGTACACGCAGGGCCGGACTTACCATTAAACGTGAGCCAATTGAATTCCATGTTCATTGAGTTGGGCGTCGGATTGTTCGGCAGGATCGCGTATTCCTGCATGATGATGGTGAAATCCTCATCGACCGGCGGGTCGTAGGATTTCTTCGGGTGCATGATGAACGCGCCGATCATGCCCATCATTTCCTGCATGGCCATGTGCGAGTGATAAAAGTAAGTGCCCTCCTGGTGGAGTGTAAATTCGTAGACGAAGCGGCCTCCGGGCGGAATCGGATCCTGCGAGAGACCTGGCGCGCCGTCCATGTCAAACGGAATTTCAAAGCCGTGCCAGTGCATTGAAGTTGGCTCCGGCAAATGGTTATCGACGATGAGCCGCACGCGATCGCCCTGATTGACTTGAATCGTTGGGCCGGGTGCGCTGCCGTTGTAGCCCCAGAGATTTGCGACTTTGCCGGGAATGATTTCCTGCTTCACCGGCTCGGCGATGAGGCGGAAAACCTTCACGCCGTTGTCCAGCTCAAACGGCAAGTCGGGCAAATCCGGTGCGACAACTGGAAGAAAGCCTTCTCCTTCGGGGGACAGGCGATGCGGCGGTTCTTTATCCGCCTGCATCTTGGCGTGATCCATCTTCATGCCCGTCGGCATCTGCATCTTTTCTTGTTCCGACTGCTCGTGAGCCGCCGCGACGCCGCGCGTGGCTATGGCACCTGCCCCCAATAGCGCCGCACCCTGCAAAAAGTTCCGCCGTGTTCGATCCATGACTCCTCCTGATATTATTTCGGCTTTTCTTTCGTTAGTCTGACCGTCGCTTGTCTCACTCGGCGATGGCGTCGAAAATTCGCAACCGCACTGCTCGTTACATCTTTGGCATCTTCATGGCCTTCGCGGGCGCAGTGACGGGCGCGCTATTAGACGGACCGAAGACCGATTTGGCCGCAGGCGGGAGGTTGTTCATGTGCGAGAGGAACGTGACAACCTGCCAGATTTCCTGATCTTTCAGCACGTTTTTCCAGCCGGGCATGCCCGTCCAGCGCACACCATGCAGAATGATGTAATAATTTTCATTTTCTTCCATGTCAGGGACCTCGGTGATGAATTGTGGCGGCGGGGGGTAGAGCGTGTTGGCGAGCGGCGATTTCGGATGGATAGGATCACCGTGGCACAGCGCGCAACGCTTGAGATAGATTGACGCGCCTGCGACGATGTTCTGTTCCGTGGGCTGCGCTGGATTCGCGATTTTCGGCGCATTCCGTTCGACATTCGCATCCATCATCCGCATTGCAATATTCTTTTCGAGCGAAGTGGGCAGAATATCCGCTCGCATGGTGATGCGCCCCGTTAGGCCCACGAAAAACGCCACCAGCGTCGCGAAAACGATGGTAGCGATGACGCCCCCAATAAATCCTTTCATTGTTTCTCCTGTCTGGAATCGCCTGGCGATTCGCTTCAATTCAACGGGGCGGAATTAGCGCCGCGCCCTGTGTTTTTCGCTCGAAACTTCTCAACCTTCAATCCGTGACCTTCTGAAAACGCTAGCTTCCGTTTTCCCAGTTTCGCAGATTGCGTGAGCGCGAGATCCTGTCAGAGTTGTCCTTACTGATTCGACGATGAAGATATTTTTGGCGGCCTTCAAGAGAGGCAATAGGAAATGCTAATGCGCAGATTCGCGCGATTCCCCGAAGAGCCGTTAGGGCGGAGAACTAAATCCGAAGAGCGGAGAATTGTTGATACAGAGAGTTCCCGTGGATAGTTGGAGGAGCTAAATCAGTTCCCCATAGAGCGTGTGACCCAGAAATTACCGAGCCTGAGAATTGGGCAACGAACGTGCCCGCGCCGAGATAGGCGGCAACGGTGAGTTGATACTGAGAAGGTCCTGCTGCATTTACGAAATTGGTTGGATGCCCATGTGTAGAACAGTCCGAATGTTCAGGCATACCATTAGGCGGACTGCCGGGATGGCCAGAAGGCTGGTGATGGCATTGCTGCGTATTCATGCCGTGGCCGAGCATCGGACAAAAACCAGCGGCGCACGCTGTCGAGCAGAAAGAAGCATAGAACATGGCGGCTGTAAAAATCACCGCCATCAATTTCACACGAACTGTACCAGACCCCATCATTAGAACAAATGGATTATACGCTCCGATTAGTAGATCTGCTACCGCAGAGAATTTAGCGGATGTGACCGTGAGACAAATCAACCAGTGCGGGCCAAGATGGGGCCGAGGAGGTAAGCCGTAAAGAGGCCTATCGCGTAGATTGCGGCTGCGACCCATAGGGTAATACGGCTCAAGCGTGTCGCCCTATCGCACGCGGTGGGACCATCTTCAATCGAACATACCTCGCCGTGCATTTTAAGCCGTGGCGCAAACGAGTAGATGTACACGAAGTCGCTCGCGATCAGCGCTCCGGCGATGGCAAATGTCCACGTTTTGTGCCGGGAAAGGCTTACCAGCCACGGCACGCTTGTCAGAAACGAGGCCACGGTAGCGCCCAATCCGAATAGAACCAGCAGCGAGGGAAGCGCGCAGCAAAGCAGCGTGCCCAGCGACGTAAAGAGCGAAAGGTAACTGAGCCACGCGCTCTTGCGCTTCTCCTCAGCCGCTTTTGTCGCCATCTGCGAAGTCATAACTCATTCCTTTCCATTTGTAGCGCCCGCTTCTGAAGTGCCTGTGATTTGCAGGATTCCAGTGTCGCTACGGTTCGTCGGCTCTGAAATAATGCCGTTGACGAGTAACGATTCTCCAGCTTGCTTTCGCCATAAGGCATGAGGGGTAGATTCGACCGGGAAGACCTCGCTGGTTCCGGCGACCTTAAATCGAAGTCTTCCGTTCGCGGCGGCGAGTTCTCCCACGGCAACTACTCGCGCCTCTTTGGGAGCAAACGCATCGTCTTTGATGGCCTTGCGCACCTGTTCGAGCGTGACCGTGTTCCCCGGCTTCAGTGCGATGCTTACTAAACCCTGCTTCAGGCTGACGTTCACGGACTCCACTCCGGGAATTTTCTTAATGGACACGCCCACGGCGTGCGCGCAGATCGCTCAATCCATCCCGAATGTGGTGATGTCAATCTGGCGAAATTCTGCCCGAAGCGGCGCAGCCGTCAGCAACATCGCCGCCAGAATAAGCAACCAATTGCGTTTCATGTGTGTACCTCCCGCGAAAACTCAGAATTAGAAGAAATAGCTAAAATCCACTGCCGCACGGAGCCGCTCGCGTTGAAAGACAGGCCCGGTATTTTGATAAACCGGAAACTGAACGCCGCCTTCGATACCATATTTTTTGTAGAGCCAGAGAGTCGTGGGTCCGAGAAAAACCTGCTGGCCACTGGTTCCAGACACCGACGTGCTGTTATGCAGGACATGCCCCGAATCCTCGCCGTTCATCTCGATGAAAAATCTCCCGTCCCAGTGCGGATAGTCCCTTCGCAGCGGCTTCGGGCGATATCCCCAAACGACACTGTAGGAAAGCAGGTTGGGCCTTCGGTCGCCTTGAGACTCGGCGAAGTACGTGCCGCCTATTCCTACCCAAAGGTAGTTCTTTCGTGAAGCATAGCCGGTCGCGATCATTCCGATGGCTCCCGGTGCTTTATGCAACTGACCCAGCATGCCGGGAGGCGTCTGAAAGCCCGGAACGATCAAACCGAAGTACGCTGTAGTTTCCAGTCGCGAACCAACGCCGTTATCGCGGCGCAGGAATCGCCACGCGCCAAGCGCTTCGAAATCGCCATTGGCAGGCATCATGGCCGTGACGCGCGCGGGTAGAAGCGGGGCCGCGCTGAAAACAACGGGACCGGAAACCGAAATTTGCAAGTCTTCCGTGATGCCGTAAGTCAGCATGGCGCGCGTCATAATTCCGCTGCTTTGCGATCCGATTCTGTCCATCGTGCCGATATCGAGGCTCCAGCCGCCCTTGACGTTCGTCGGCGTAGCGAGGCCGAATACGGGGCCGTGTTCGTTTGCTTGCGCGACACCGGCGGATGCAATCAGCACCACACCGAGAGCTGCTCTGCAAATGCTCATTAGATTTTTGACTTCTCTGCGCATGAAGTCCTACGTTCCAGACTTACAAACAATCCCCGCCGCCGCAGGCTGCTGCGCTTTTATGTTCGGGCTTTTCTCCGAGCGATACAGTGGTATGGCCGCCAGCGCTGCCAGCAACTGTGCGGCGCAGAAGAATAACAATGCCCGCGAGAATCCCAGACCCAGCAATCCGCCAAAGGCCAAGCTGCCCAGCCCGAATCCAGTAAACAGCGCAAACACATTGAGTCCCATCGCCTGTCCGCCTCGCTCGCGATCAAGGGTCGTCACGATGCCGGCCAGCAGCGGTTGAGTCATGTCATATCCGAGCGAGAGAACGGTTACCATCAGCGCCGCGAGCAAAACCGGGGCATGGAAAATCAGCGCTACACCCGCAATCGCGGCAATCCCCAGTCCTGCCGGAATCAGCCATCTGCGGCCCCAGCGATCCGCCGCCCTTCCAATTACGGGTCCTAGAATGAATCCTGGGACGCCATAACCCAGGAGCGCCAGTCCGATGCCGATTTCTCCCAACTGGTAACGCCGGACAAAATACAACCCAAGCCACGTGTAAACACCCGAGTGGAAGATCGCATTCCCAAACACATAAATGTAAGTCCGTGCTCCGCGCCATCCGGCCAGTAATCTGCGGTAAGTTCTGAACACGTCGGACGCTCTGGTGCGGGCCACAGACGGTTTTTCCGCGAACAACTCTGTGCGTCGCATAAGCAGAGCCAGGCAAGCCAGGCCCAGCATGCCTACTCCTAGGAAAAGACCTCGCCAGCCGATGATCGGCTCCAGAAGAACGCCAAAGGTGGAGCCGAAGGCCATGCCTCCCGCCATCGCTCCAAACAGCCAGCCGAGCGGACGACCCCGCTTCTCGTATGGGAATAAATCGCCTACAAGGGCAAGTCCGATTGGCACAACTCCGCTCGCGCCGATACCTGTGAGCAGACGCCAAAAGATAAGTCCGTCAACAGAGTGTGAAACAGCAGTGAGGGTCGTGAGGAGAGCGAAAAGCGCAAGCGAGCCGAGAATAATTGGGCGACGCCCCACGCGATCCGACAGAATCCCGTAGAACAATGTCGCGGCCCCGTACGGGATCATGTACACAGGAATCGCAATGCCTGCCGTCTGCGCCGAAACGTGAAAAACCGACGCCAGCCTCGGAATCAGGGGCGCGATCATATAGGCTTGGAAGAAAATTAGAAAAGTCACTGCCGAAAGAATGCGGACGAGGTACTCGCCTTGGTGCTCCGTGGCACTACCGATTGTCTTCGGAATCCTCATATCAGCCTGATTCGATTACTGGACCGCATTTTGCCAATAATTTAATTGTGCAGGGCGGAGGTCATTTTGTGCCTCCGCTCTGAACCGCTACTTCTTCACCATTTCTTTTCCGCAGCAGCAGCGCGGATTCTGATTTCCTCGACAGTCTGGGTTTGCGCTGTGAGTCACAGTGATTTCGCATCCGCACTGCGCGTCGGGACAGCGATAAATTTCTCCTTGTTTGAGTGCCATCTTTTCTCCTTTCACAATCAGCCTAGACCCCGTACCCGCATACGGAGTCAAGAAGTTGTTTTGCTGGGAGACTGTCAGAGCCGCCACCATCCCCAATGGATAATCGTGATGGCCGTGAACAGGGCAGCGGACCAATAAAGAACGCGGGAGATTCGGCTGGCCTTTTGCAAGACGTTCAATTTGAAGCCGATCGCCAGCCATACCACTGCCAAGACGACGAATACCCACCTGTAACAGGTTAAAGCAACCGCCAAGGATGTGCTTCCCAGACCGAGAAGCCCCGCTAGAAGCGAGAGCACTCAACAGGGCCGGGAAAGGAAACCAAATGCGACGGCTGCTGCCGACACTGTGCCCCGTTTGAATCTCGTTCTCACTTCACTCCTTCTTGCGTATGCCATCCATGGTTCGCTCGATCAGAACGCAGATGGCATCGGCAGAAACCCTCTGCTCACCCAGGCTCTTCCAGCTCTTGACGGCGCGAGAAAGCTCGTTATGAAAGCTGCGCAGCCGTTTGATCTGTTCTCCCAAATCGCGAAGATGCTTTTCGCCGATCTTTGTCACTTCACCGCAAGGGCATTTGCCCTTGTCGCGCATCCGAAGAATCGTCGCGATCTCGTTCAGTGAAAAACCGAGAGTCTTTGCTTGGCGAATGAAACGCAGCCGGTGTAAGTCATCCGCGCCGTAGATTCGATATCCCGATTCCTTCCGCGTTGGCTCCGGGAGAAGTCCACGGCGTTCGTAAAAACGAACTGTCTGAATATTGACTCCCGCCTGTTTCGCCAGTTCCCCGATTTTCATGGGTCAAGTCTAAACCCTATACCCGCATATAGAGTCAAGAAGGCCGCCGTCGAAATGTTCGCAACGACGTGCAGCTTGGGTTGCGCTGGTGGAAAACGAGTTCGTGAAGGAATGGCGGGTGTAGGTAGATAATAGGCCAGTGTACGACGTCATCGGCAAGTTCAAGAGCGCGCTGACGCCATGAAAGGGTGGTTGGGAGATTTGGCGGTGGCCCGCCGTTAGGCGGGCGACGCGGATTCTCCATCCGCACCGACAGCATTGAGAATGTGAGTTGCAGTGCGCTGGACGTATTCGAGGCTCTCGCTCAGGAGCTTCGCATCGCCGCCATACAAGTCGATGTAGTCTTGCGCGGCGCTTCCCGTATCGAGGCCGATTGCACTGCACACGACGAATGCCACGGCCTCGGCTTCCGTTTCACGGATGCGCTTCGTTGTGCTCGCGCGGCGGTCTGCGCGGTGAAGGCGCTCGTGGGCTAGCTCATGTACTAGCGTCGCCACGGTCTCAGCGGGTGTCTGGCCAGGCAGCAACGTGATTTTGCCGCCTTCTGAAATGCCCTTTGCCGGTGCGATTTCCGCTGAATACTCCAGCGTAATTCCTTGCTCGCTGATGTAATGTTCGAGTCGCTCACGATAACAGCCCGGATCGCCGCTGACGCTGCCGATTTGGGGTACCGGGTTTCCTGCGGTCATGCTTTCATCGAAAACATAAACAGCACGGACGCCAACCAGCGCGCGGGAATCGTTGTAGTCCAGCTTGGCATTTTCCGTTTCATTGTTTTCGTTTGACAGACGACGGAAGACAGGGGCAAGAATCATGATTCCTTTTTCGCCTTTCTTGACGTAACGCCCCAAGGATTTCCAGGTTTGATACCCCGCCACGCGCGTTGCGTGCGGGCAGGCTTGCACGATGAGCATAACGTTGAAAAAACTGTAGCGATGGAATCTGCCCATGGCCGCGAGATAGTTCGTCAACGCTTCACTGCGACCGGAATTGAGCGCCGCGACTAGCTCTTCGATTGCCTGGCTTGTGATTTGCTTGATTTGTTCTGATTTCATTTTCTTGTCCTTTCGGTGAATTGAGATTCGGTCCCTTCAACCGGACACAGGGACCGAATCGAAATGCACTCACCGGAAGGACAGAGAAGAAGTGGTTAAATCTTCGCGGCTGGAGCGGGTCGCAATGGGCGTGACGGGTCGCTGTTCACCTGGCACGACCGTTGCTAGCGGAGGACGAGTCATCTAGATGGAGGTCTGTTACTCTATGGACTGCCGCCGAGTGATAACACGCAACTTATTCGGTTTTCATTAAACGCGAGAGACACCAAGAACACCGAATTCGCCGAAGTGAACACGGCGGGTAGATGGAGCTGCGGCTCGATTTTCTTGGCTGTCAGTTTATAATCCCGGACATGATTCGGTCTTTCCCAAAGCACATCGCGGTTTTCTTAGGCGCTGGGGCATCTTGCTTCGCGAACTTTCCTGCGGTCGATTCTTTCTTCCAGAGTGTAGCTTGGCCTCAGGTGGGCAGGGGCTTCGAGGCGGCGTGTACCGAGCTTGCCCGGAGGATCGCAACCGATGAACACACCCAGGAAAATATGAAGTGGCCAACTTTCAATGCGGAGAAGATTTTCGGGTGGCTTGAGACGCTGGAGAAGACCGGCGGGATCAGCGGCGTGCCTCAACGCATTCGTATCCCGAGACCACAAGGCGCAGAAGTTTCGGTGGACGATCTGATTTCGCACTTAAGAAGGGAGATTGTCAGAATTTACGGGCATAACATCGATTTGCAGAATCTGACAACTGCGCCTCATCGCTCTTTCTTTCAATTGCTCGACGCTCTGACGCCACAGGGCGATCCGCTGCGTGTCTTTACAACAAACTACGATACGGTTCTGGAGCAACTTCTCGAAAATTGGAGTGCCTCCGACCAAGTGTTTCAAGAGAAGCTCCGCGTATGCACCGGCTTTGCGTCGGGGCGCGCGGCGCAGTGGCAGTCAGAGCTTTTCGCGGAGAATCCGAGGAGTGGGGAGAGGCTGATACACCTTGTCAAATTGCATGGCTCTGTGACCTGGAAGAAAGACAACACGAATTTACCTGTTGAAACTGGCTGGAGAATGCCCACCGAGCATGACTGTTTGCTTTATTTTGGCTACAAGAGCATTCCTGAAGAGGAGCCGTTTATCACGCTTCACAATTTGCTGAAGATGGCTTTGCTGCGATGCGAAACCGTGATTGCTGTTGGCTTTCGCTTTGCAGACCCTTATATCCACGAAGTTTTTGACTTTGCACTCCGGGCTAATCCGAATCTGCGCGTAATCTGCTCCCTGACTCGGACTCCCGAACCCGGCACACCTCTTTCGACGATGATGGCGCGATTCCCTGGCCGCGTCGCACTGCTTGCTGGATCGAGCGGGGAACCGATTCCTTTGGGCCACGAACGTTTCGGAGAAATCCTGGAGAAATCATTGACTGCGACTGCCATTCAGTGAATAGGCCACGAAGGAATTAGCGTGTCGATTTCGCGCATGATGCGGATGGTTTCGTTCAGAGCGACGACGATTTTCTGATAGTGGTCGATTTCATCCGAAGTGAGTGCGCGGCCCTTTCGATCCTTCAGCCACTTGTCACATACTTGGTAGCCGCCCACTTGGAATTGCCACACCTCTGCGGGAACTCCCTCAAAATACTGTGTGCCGTTGATGTACACGCGACCGGCAGAGATGCGTGCCGTAGGATTTGGCTCGACGTATTGCACCTTTTCGACGATGTGACTTCCGGGCTGTTCGTAGCGGGTGATGAAGCGCGTCACGCCAGAGGACTCCAGGAGGTGCAGGGAAACCAGTTCGGCTCCCTTCGTTGCTAGCGCAAAGAACAAGTTTTTATCCGGGGTCAACGGCACGCGCGGAAAATCGGCCTTAAGGAATTCGCTGTATCTCGCACGGAACGCTGGGGAGTAAAAAATCGCATAAATGTAGTACAGCACATCTTCTGGGCCGAATGTTTTCTTTGTGTCGCCCGTGGGGTCTGCAACAAAACGGAGACCCAGAGAGTTCTCCATCGCAGCAGTGAACTCTGGATTGAGGCTTGATCCGGTTTCGTCTGCCAGTTCCAAAATTTGTTCGGGAGACGGGTAGGGATAAACCAGCCCGATATATGAAATCCCCCCTCCGGCAGATTTGTTTCCGACTGCACACTGGTCAATAGGCCAGCGGCTCACCAAAACGGAGAATTCATAGTTCGGACTCATCGGGCGAGTCCAGACAAGGCCGATATTCTTGCCGGTAAGCATTCGACGCATGACCGCCGCCCTCGGTCTGCAAATGAAGCCACGCGACGCGCCCGTGTAATACGTGAAGCGAAAATCAAATGGTCGATAAAGAATCGGGTAAATTCTGCTCTTCTTTAGACCGTTTGAGCGAAGATCGTCCTGAGCAAACTTGACTTTCCACTCTAAGGCATCCTTGCCTAAAGAATATTTTTCTCTGGCCTCTTCCACGGGGAGACTTACAAAGCCCTGCACCTTGTCCCATACTTCTTCCTTCGTCCACCGAATAGTGAGGTTGTCTCGCGCGGTCACGATACCAACGGAATTCACTGGGAAGATGTCCGTTACTTTCCATCCCTTCTCGTATTCCGAAAGCAGGTCCGCCGACTGTGGGATAAATAGATGCTTTTCTTGATGGGGCTTTAGTTCTTCCCAGTTTGTCGATTGAACATCAGCCTCCCCCAAACGGTCGTATTTGGCCTCTCGCGGCCCCCAAAGATCATCATGCCGAACCCTGGCCGGCTGGGGCGCATCTTTCTTCTTCACGAAGAGACCGATTGCAACGCCTTGCTGGATATCGAAGACGTTTTCGTCTTTTGAGCCGTCAGGGGCCTTTTCTTTCTTCTTCGCGTTGCCGTGCAGGTCCAGGACGCTAATTTCAGAGAAAGTACGCATCAATTGCTGACGCATCCCGCGAAACGTCGGATTGTCCAGGTAGCCGTGATTCGTGATGAAGGCCAAAATGCCATAGCCTGTGCGCTCGATTCTCCATTGGCCGAATCGGATGAACTTGACGTAATCATCCTGAAGCCACTTCGGATTCTTCTCGCCAAGCGGTTTGTCGTCCACCATGTAGTAGTCCTGCAAGAGCCGCCCGATAAATGTGGGAACCTTTTTCCCATTCTTGATCTCCCAGCTTCGATTCGCCGAATGGCCTGAGTACGGTGGATTGCCAAGCACGACCATAATCTTATCGTCGCGCTTGATCTTTTGCGCGGCGATCCCTTCATCGGTGATGGCTTCCGCGAAGGCGAAGACTTGCTGTGCTCTCTTGACGGCCTCTTCAAGGGTGTTTGTCAGGTAAATGCCAAGTCGCTCATCCGCATCAAACCCGTAGCCCAATTCTTGAAGCAGCAGGCCCAGTTTCAGATGAGCCACGGCATAGGGGGCCATCAGGAGTTCAAAGCCGAACACGCGTTTGAGCAAGTTTTCTGAGACGTAGCTGTTCCACTGCCCCTTTTGCCCCTTTTCGAGCAAGGCCTGATAGATGTGCCGGATCACATAGTAGAGGAACGTGCCCGTTCCACAGGCAGGGTCCAGAATCAATACATCCTTGTCCGCGAGTCCCAGGGCTTTCCCGAATTCAGTTTTCAGCAAATGATCAATCGAGCGGACGATGTAGGAAACGACAGGCTCCGGGGTGTAATAGACGCCGCGCAACTCGCGCAGCTTGGGGTCGAATTCCTGAAGGAAGTCTTCGTAGAAGTGAACGACGGGGTCTTCTTTCGCAACGCGTTTGCCGAAATCGGAAAGGACAGACCCAATGTCTGTTCCGCGCAAGAGGGCAACCAGGTCATCCACGAATGGCCGGATAGTCTCCGGCAGGTCAACTCCAGCTATCTCCTGAAAGAGCTTTCGCAGGAAAGGATTAGTTTTGGGAATTAGTTCTGCGGCGCTGGCGCGTGTAAATCCACCGTTCGCCTGCGGAGTTTGGCAACGGGCTGCAAACAGACCGTAGGCGATAGTCTGCGCATACATATCTGCAAATTGCTCGGGGTGTAGATCGGGAATGAGGGTAGTTTGAAATGCTTCAAGCTGCCGATGCAGGCGGCCCCGCTCCGATTCCTTCTCGAACGCAACCAAAATGGCGTCGCGAGTGAAGTGAGCCAAATCCGCCATCCGGCGAGCCAGTTCGCGAGAATCGCGAACGGGAGGAATTTGGTGTTGCAGGAACGCCTTCAGAAGGTCCTGAACTGCGGTCTCTCCATTTGGCTCGACCGTCAGTTTCTTCCCGTGGATGTTCGCTAGACGAGCGACTTGCCTCCGTTGACCGTCTGCATACCAACGAAATTCCAGAAAGTCGGTAAGGACGACATTTTTGAGGTTCTGATACCGCTTGAGCTGATCCGTTTTCTCAATCCTGTCCAAGTCTTCGCCGATATCCTTGGCCTCAACCCACCCGACAGGAAATTCAAGAACCCGCTTTTTCCTCTTGATGCTGAAATCGGGAGAGCCATGGGCGGTCTTCTTGGGATTGACGACAGCCGTGATGCCTGAATCCAGCGATTCAAACAGACCCTTTAATACTGGGTAGTACGATGGCTCCGTCGCAAGGCCACTCTTCAGAATTTGTTGGATTTCGGATAGATAGGGTTGAAATGTCATCGCGCGCGATTATAGCTGAAGTGCGAATCCGTGGCAGGTTAACAGCGAGTCAAAAACTCCCATTCGGTAATCAAGTGATTCATCTGGCCCTGCCTGGGGATGGCCTTTCGATGATCGTTATACGAAAACTGAGAGGCAGGCTTTGATGGTCTCCTCAACGGTTGGATTTTACAAGTATCCTTGAGTTAATCTGTTTCCGTGGAACCAACTCCTGCGGAACTGGCCGTCCTGGATAGAGTGTTGGAGCTGCTCTCTCAACGCGCTCAATCGTATGGGACAGGTGTACAAACAACCGTCGGCTGGAAGACAAGCTCAGGTTGGCTCAATGTGCTTACCAAGTTGGAATTTGTCCGAGGTGGAGAAGCCGCGCCGACGGTTGTTGCTCACGAATACCGCGAGATTCTGATTATCAGGAGGCTTCTTTCGCACGCCGAAATCGCAGCACTTATTAAGCGGCTGGTCTTGGAACATCTGCTCGAAACGGGGCATCCCACGGGCGGTCTCACGGTCCAGGCCAGATTCTCGATTGGTGGCAGGACTCGCTGGTCGCATTCTGAATGGTCGCAGTGGCCGTCAGATGTATTCACGCTTGAGCCCGCTGGTGGCCAATCTTGGCCTCCTGATGAGCCATTGATAGCAGTGGATGCCCCTTACTACCCCTCTTTTAATCAGGTGCTCTCGGACTTCTTCGCGATTCGGGTCCAGGGCTATTCGCAGTATTTTCGCGGACAAGTCGTAATCGTTCTGTCGGATTTTAGAGCTAGGATTTCAAAACTCACTGTCGCGCTGGCATATCTGAGGGCCGATATTGAGTGCGGGACGCTTCAGGCATCAGACCTCGTGGTCAAGGTCTGCGCAGAAGGTCAAATCGGCCGTCTGGTTCAGGAAACAATTCGTCCAAAGGAACCATTTGTGCAGCTTGACCTGAGCGATAAGCCTTCGTTCGCGTGCGTGGCTCTGGTTTGTGAAGCGACCGGCGAGACGTTGCACGAAAAGATATTCAGGGAAGGGGTTTCCTGGCGAGAGCCTGATGTGGTTGTGGAAGCTGTCGAGCCGGAGATCGAACAGCTTCTTCTTACGGGTGAAAGTGAGACGGTCGAACTGCGAGAGAAGCTCGATAAGGGCAGGCCAGAAAGGCTTGCAAAAACGGCCGCAGCCTTTGCAAACACTAAGGGCGGAACGATCGTATTTGGTGTTGACGATGACCATCATGTTGTGGGTTGCCAAACACAAGGGATGGCAGACACAATTACAAACATCCTCAGGAGCTATTGCGACCCTCCACCTGCGTTTACGACTAGGGTTGTGAACCACGAAAACAAGGAATTGCTCTTGGTACAAATTGTTGAGTCGGCGGAGGCGGTGCACACGGTCAAGGACCTCGGGCCTTTCATTCGAGCGAACGGGACCAATCGAAGCCCCAACAGCCACGAGTTGGCACTTTTGTGGCAACGTCGGAATGTCACTGGAATGGGACTGTCGCGCTTATTCTAGGCGAAGCGCCAGGGTCGAGGTGACCTACGCAAATGGGACCGTGCCAGGGTGAACGGCTTCAATATCGGTGTAGCGGGCAAAGTCCTTGTGATTGAACGTCAAAATGCGCTTGACGCCATGGACGCGCATCGCCGCCACCAAACGCGCGTCATGAACCTGCACGCCAGAAACGTTCTGCGTCACGAGAAGTTTGCGCCACTCTTCGTGTATCGCTAGGCTGTCCGGGAGCAAGCGGAGCCTTTCCTCGAAAAACCTTGCCCTGCGGTCTGTGTCTTGGGGGGAAAGGCCATAGCCGTTGCGATCCACGGGGCGAGTACATGCATTCCAAAATTCGGCGACATTCTGGGACGTGTAACAGAGAACGCCGTCGTGCCGAAGAATGGCATCGGTCGCTGAAACTATTGCAGGATAGTCGCTGTGGTCCGGTTTTACCCAGCGGAGAAGGACATTGCTATCGACGAGGTACGGCATCTCCGCCATTTAGCCGATCCTCATAGAAGCTTTCCCGCGAAAAGCTCTCGGTGGGTAAATCTGGCAGTCTTTCGGAACCTTCCGCAATGGCGGTGAGCATGCGATGAAATTCCTCGACGCTCATCTGGCCGCAAGACGGAGAACGTTCCGTTAGGGCATCTTTGAGAAGCCGTTCAGCCACCTTTTCCAGCGGTAGCCCCTGAGCACGTGCCTCGGCGACAAGACGAGCTTCGGTTTCTGGGCTGAGGTCAACCCGAATAGTCATGGTAATGCGCCTCTACCGAATAGCTTAAACGTCTTCGAACGGAAATACCAGCACCACCTCAAAGTCATAAGTGCCGCTAACGCCCCATGCTAAGCCCCTGTTCCATTGTTTGTTCTGCGGCTTGGCTCGGAGCAGTAGAGGGTTCCATTTTCTGTTGGGCGGCTGATTCTGTTTCGCGGCTCGACTCAATAGCGGATCGGTGCGGAACATCGCGCGCGAGTTGCTCGGCAAGATGGCTCTTGTCATTTGTGTAGAGCTGCGCATCGTAACGGCCCCGCGACACTGCAACGTAAGCCAAGCGGCGATTGATGAGTTTTTCTCCGGCACTCTCGGTGTCCACGTGGATTAGCACGCGATCGGCGGTTTGGCCCTGGCTGCTGTGGCTCGTTACCGCGTACCCATGGTCGAGGTGCGGATTCTCTCCGATGTTGAACGCAACGGCTCGGCCTGAGTCGAGGCGGATTCGCAAATTGCCGCTCGCGTCGATTTTCTCGATTGTGCCAAGCTCGCGGTTGGCGACGCGTTGCTCTCGATTCGGCGCGGTGAACTGTATGCGGTCGCCTTGCGCGAAGCTGCGCTCTGTCTCGCGGTAGAGCGTCACGCCTTGCAGACGGCGCGGATCGTAACTGAGTTGCTCGCCGTTCTCTCGTTTGACGGTGAGCAGATTGTCCTTCGCATTCACGCGCTCGACTCGCGTGTACTCTCCTGGTTCGATGCCATGCGTTTTGCTGCCCTTGGTGTAGCGCACCGTGTCGCCCGGCTCGTATTGCTCGGCCCACTGCCGGTCTGCTCCTGTGATCTCCTGCCGCGCGATTAGCACTTTCATGGAGTACTCCCTGTGATCCACCTGGCCCGCACTCTGCATCGCTTCGTGGATCGCTTCATTAATTTTCATCCGCGATTGATTATCAGGCGACACCACCAGTGTGCCTTCCGGTTTCTTCACGTACTCGCGGGCGATTTCTGCAAGCCTCTCCTCGTGGTCGGGAATTTCATGCACGCGGCCCTGGGTGTCGAGCTTCTCGATTGCTTCTCGTACTTGGCCTCGCGAGAGATGCTCCACTACTTCTTTGAGCGCCGGGTCTTTCTGCCGGACGATCTCGTCAAGCCGTGCTGTCTGGATTCCGGCTTCCTGTAGCTGCTTGTAGGGTCGGCCCGCTTCGACGGCCTGGTGCTGGCGTATATCTCCCACCAACAGCACACGGTCGCTCTCTTTGAGTCTATGCAAGAATTGATTCATCTGTTTTGTGCTCGCAAGACTAGATTCGTCCAGAACGTAGAGTCGCTTTTGTCCGTCGTGTTCTTCGTCGCTCCGTGCAAGGTGCCGCTGCAACGTACTCGATTCGATTCCCGCCTCCCCGAGCTTCTGAGCCGCGCGTGATGTTGGGGCGAACCCTTCGACCTTGTAGCCTTCCTGCATTGCAGCTTCGCGGATTGCGGTCAGAGAAGTTGTCTTGCCTGCGCCGGCGACGCCTTCAAGCGCCGTGACCTGATCCCGGCTCGCGAGGATTTGCTCGACCGCCGTACGCTGGCTCTCGCTCAGATGTGGATGCTCTTTCTCAATTTCTCGGCGCATCTCGAAGCTTACGAGCACAGCGTGTTGGTTCTGACCTGCGCGCATCGCCTGGATTGTGCGGTGCTCGTAATCAACCATCTCTCGGGTGGTGAATTCCCGGCCTGGTGCGCCCGCTTTCTTTTCTACTCCTATGAACTCACCTGCATTGATGCGTTTCTCGAGCTCGGATTTAACCTCAGTGAGTGTTGTTTCTCCCATTGAGCGTCTCAGCGCGTCCCGCAGCAGCGCGCGCTCTTCGACTACGGCTTCACGCTCCAGATTCCTCTCTTTCGAGAACGTCACCGCAGACTGTACCGTTGTGTGAGGAGCATCTTGCTCAGTCTGTTGTGCTCTTTCCCGTGCTACTCCGATTACGCGCTCCGGCTGGTTCCCGAACGCTTCCGCCATCTGCCGGTGGCGCTGCTGCACCTCTTCCTGCGAGAGGTCGAGCTTTGCCCCTCGTGTTTTGTGCGCGGCAATTTGCGCGGCGTCGGCTCCTCGCTGATTTTCCTTTGCGAGATGTTCTTCGATCTGCTGGCGGCGTGGACTCGACGCGGCGAGATATTCTTCGGAATAACCTGCGATTTCGGGCTGGCCGCTCTTCCCGCGCTCGATTTCGTACCCCATTGCTTTGAGCCGCGTGGCTAACTCCGAGCGGTATACCGCCGTCGCATACTGCTGCGTCTTGTAGAGTTCCCGTGGCTGTAGCGCGTAGGTTTCTCCCTCTTCCGTTTCCGTGAGATTGAAGAAAACCACATGCGTATGCAGTTGCGGTGCCGCGTAGCCGTCCACGGGCCTTGCACTGTCATGCTCGAATTTTGCCGCTACCCATTTGCCGGTTGTCTCTGCCGGAAGGTTTCCGCCGATCCGGGCCTGAACGTATTGCTCCAGTTCGTCCAGTGCCACGGCCACGCTTTCTTGATGCGCCGTGCGAACTCGTTCGTCTCCGCCAACGAGCGCGGTCAGCGATACGCTTTTCGGTGCAGAGAACGTCGCATCCCAACCTGCGCGGTGCTCCATCGTTTTTATTTTTTCTCCGCGCTCATTCACGTATTCCCGTGCCGCTTTGTGGCGTACGAGCTGCTCGCCCGTGATAGGTTGCTGGCCTTCCGAGAGGCGCTGGAAGTGCTCCTCGCGCACGTCACCCTTGAGGCCCCACTGCTCGGCAAGCCTTCCGTGCCACTCGCCGCGTATCTGGTCGCCTTGCGTGTAATAGTTCTCGCGGGCGTTGCCGAACTCTTCCGCGTGATACGCCTGAGCTTGGCTCGCGCTCAACGGATTAGAGATGGTCAGCATGTGTTACCTATTCGAAGAAGTGCTCTTGTTGTGGTTCGGATCGTGTCAACTGATGTTGGCGGTCGTGCTTTACTTCACGCGGAGTGAGTTTCTGCTCGGGCATCTCGGTCGTTCCAACTGCGGCCGCCGCTGCTTTCGGTGGTTCATCAGGTCGCATCTTTGCTGGCCGTTCGATGTACTTCGGCTGCTTGCTTGGCAGTTCGAGGAAGGGAAAACTGATTCGCACTACGAGATTCTCGTTCTTGAGGTAGCCTCGCAGCGACGGAAGGCCGCTGATCTCGGAAGCCATGACCAACGGCTCGACCTGCCGTTCCAGGGTGTAGCTTTTGGTGTTCCGTTGCCGTCCCATCTGTCCGCTTGAACGGCTTTCCCGCAGCCTCTCGATTTCGACTTCGCCAATGGTTTTCGAAATCCACTCCGCTGCGCGGCATTCGCTGGTGCGCAAAAAGATTTTCGTCGCGGGCTGCGACAACATCGCCTCGGCTTCATGGCCGTAGCGCGTTTCCAATTGGCTCCGTCCCTGGAAGCCGAGCACAACCGGATTATTCGACTTGCGGTTTTCGGTGATCGCGGTATGCAGTTGCGGCAACCGCTGCAAGCTCGCGAGTTCGTCCAAAACGAACCAGACTTTGCGCGGGCTGGTCTGTCCCTGGTTCATCAATCGCAATACCAGCGTGTCAAGCCATAAGCTGGTCAGAGGAATAAGGCGCTTGCGCGTTTCGGGCGTGCTCGTGAGGAAGAGCCAACCCTTCCTCTGTTTCGACCACTCTGCCGCGCTCCAGCGTGCCATCGCTTCCTTTTCTGAGGGAAGCAGCTTCAGCGTGTCGGCGATCATGTTCAGGGACGCCAGCACGCCGCTCCGTTGCGCCGGTGCCTGCCGGTCGATCATCGCCGCATACTCGGTGCCTTTCACCCTCCGGTCGATTTCTTCCTCATGGCACATCCACCAAGCCATCTCCTCGGGTGTTGGCCTGAAGGTCAGAAGGTGCGCGAAGATTTTTCTTGGGCCTTCGACGAAGAATGGATTCTCGTTGTGCCGGTCGGGGAAAAGGGATGCGGCTAACGTCAGCGCCTCTGCGTCGTGCCTCAACTCGTCGCCGGGACTCCAATAGGGCATCCGCGCATCGAGCGGATTCAGGATCACGTCGCCACGCTCGGGACTGTAGAACTCCGGTGTGTAATCAAGCGCCGGATCGTAGACAATGGCTGTCTCGCCGCGCTCTTCAATCTGCAACAAAATTCTTCGGATGAGGGTGCTCTTGCCGGTCCCGGTATCGCCCATGATTGAGGATGTGGCTCGGCTCGATGGCGCGAGGGAGCCTCAGAGTTCGCACCTGGCCGAACACTCTCTGTAGGAAAGTCTGTGTCTGCTCGAAGCCGATGCCGTCTGAGCGATTCCGTCGATTGAATTCGCGCACGGTCACAAGCTCCGGCCCCTTCAACCGTCGCCCCTCCTTCCGCGCGCGAGCACGGCTCGCATCCTTCGGGATGGCTGCAGCAAGCCCACAAAGAACACGCCCAAGCCTCCCCAAAGTCCTGGCCTCAAGAAGTCAATGAAGGTCTGATCGCGATAGATCCAATGGCCCAAAAACGCATGGAGCTTTGCGTTGTCGTATTGTCCCTGTTGGAATACGAGCCGCTGGTCTCCCAATTTCATTGCATCTTCGGTGAGTGCAAACGTGGCCTCTCCGCTGGCAGTTGTGACCGGCATTACCTCTTCGTCGAGCGCCAACCGGCTGCCTTTCCGGTCCACGACATTCAGCAACACGTAGCGGTCAGTTTTTGAGAGGTTAATCTCGGCGCGGAGTCCGCTGCGGATGTATGTCTTCAAATAGAACTGCTGCAAAGGCGTTAGCACATAGACGTAGCGATAGGCACAGATCGCGGCCACGCTGAAGACTGCCAAAAACAGTGTGGCCATCATCCAAGCGGGCTTGGGATTTGGCCACTCGCCCGCGTACTGGTTTCGGCCCCATTCCCGGCTCATTGCGCACCCCTTGTTGCCGCTGCCGCAAGACGCTCCTGTGCCTTGCGGAATTTGTCTTGGTCCGCTCGCTCAATGAGTCGCTGCATTTCGTCGGGCGTCAATGCCTCTTGCTGGGCCAGTTTGTAGAAGGCATTCAGGAGGATCGTCCGCAGTGCAATCACTTCTGCGAGCAGGGTCTCTTCGACCGGCTGTGCTTTGCGTCCATTCGCTCGCTCCAGCAGCACATCGCGACACCACTCGCCCAGGGTCAAACCGTCGCGCTCGGCGACGGCAACAAGCTGTTCATATTCGGCATCGCTCATCTTGCAGCCTACGGTGCGATTCCGCAGTTGATCGGCTGGCATATGAAGACCTCCTGGAGGAAACTTCAGTGAAAACGAGCCGTTCGCCATCGGTGAACAAAATCAACAAGTTAACGCGGAGCGCCGGAAGTTAACGGCCAGCGCCCGCAATTCGCTAACTCGCGCCGCGAGAACACGTTAACCAAGAGCGCCGCGCGGCGCTTTGCAGCACCCACTTTGGGGTGGCGTGTCCACAAAACTCCCGCTGCGAAGCAGCGCATCTTCAAAGTTCACCGTATTCGAGCGCCAGTTCATCCCACGCCATGCGCACCTCGGGGATTTCCCAGGCCCGGCGAAACAAAACCTGCACCGACTTCCACTCCTTCTCCGAGAAGCCGAACGTAATCCCGTTCGCGTGCGCACGGAACCACACGCCCTTCCCCTTGCCTTCCTCGGATGGCGCGACATAGCCGAAGAAGTACTCGCCGTTCCAGCGAGCCGAGCCATCGGTCGTCAGCGCGGCCAGCATCGCGCGAAACCCCGTGATCTTGGGATACCCGCTGATCGGGTACATGGGACCGCGAGGACCGGGGAAGCTCAGGAGCAGGGAGAAGTCGCTGCCCTCTCCACGGGCAAACGAAAGCGTGTACTCCCCCTCTTTGATGGATGGGATGGGAGGCTGATAGAACGAATCCTTGGGAGTGGATGCCAACCGCAACGGCTCCTGCTTGAGGAAGTAGTGGCCGCGTGCCGCCAGCCGCCAGAGGACCGGCCAGAAGGGGCGAAGCACACGATCCACGGCCTCGGCCCCCGAGAGCTTCTCCTCTTCGAGAAGCACATACAGATTCCGAGCGGCGAGCAACGGCTCCCATTTCGGCGCCGAATCGCTCAACCGTTTGCGGGTTTCCAGCACCGTCCGGCGCACGATTTCTGGAGTCACCGGATCGTCAGCGCCCTTCGCTTTGGCAGGCCGGCACTCGGCGGGCAGGTTGCCCAAGTAATACTCGTCCAGCTTGGAAGTGCGTTCCTTCCGCAATTCGTAGACAGCGAGGAACGCATCCAGGACCCCTGTCAGCGATTCGAGGGAAACAGGGTTCGGCGTTCTGTCGGAAAAGGCTTCGAAACCTTGCCGCACGAAATAGGCAAGGACTGTCCACTCGGCTCGCGACAAAACATGCTGTGCTTCTCCCTTCCTGCGAATCTGGAGAAGCGTCTCGGTCGGTAGGGCCAAAAGGTCCACAACCTCCAAGCGGTCCTCGCGAGCCGATTCGAGGAGCTGCTTGGCGACATCGGAAGTCGTCACGGCCTCACCGGTCTTTGAGGACATGAGTTCCTTGGCGCGCTCCAATCGTGTGCGTAAGGCATCGCTGATGCGAAGGGAGATGGTTTGCTGCTGCAGGGGCCGCTCTTCGTTCTCCGGTTTCTTGGGCATCCGTGGATATCTCCTTTTTCGTTCGGTGAGATGCAACTCCTGCGATTATAATTGCATCTTTACTGTCAGTGTGCAAACATAGTCCAGTGCATACGGGAAGTCAAGTCGAAAATGAAATAAGGAGAACTCAGGAAGAAGCCAATGAAGCACCACACGACCCAATCCGGCGCGCGCAAGAACCCAGACTCGCCAAGAGTTCATGGCTTGCGCCTCGCAGTAAATTCGTCGTCATTAGAATCGGTGACAGACTTCGAAAACTTGCACGAACAAGCCGAGGCATCCGCATCTCCCTCGCGCGAGGCGGAAGTTTTTGACGTGCCACTTACGGACGCGGCGGACGGAGCCACAGTGGGGAAAGAGCGAGAACCAGGCCAATTACTCACAGTGGCCGAAGTAGCTACCTTGCTGCGCGTCCCTATCTCGTGGGTGTACGGACGCACGCGGAAGCGATCTTTGGAGCGATTGCCGGGCTACCGACTTGGGAAGTACTGGCGTTTTCGCGAGGATGAGATCCTCGCTTGGGTGAAATGTCAGCGCGGAGGGCACCATGCCGCTTGACATCCGAGCTACACTCGAAGGCGACATAGGAAAAGGCAGACGAGCCAACCTCAGAATAGAGAGGAGAAAAATGGCTCGTTGCCAATATCAGAATGGTTGTCTTTTCATTCGCGGCAAACGTCGAAAAGTATGGGTCGCACGCTGGAGGGAAGACGTGATCCTCGCCGACGGATCGACCGGCCGAGTAATGCGTTCGGTTGTGCTTGGGCCTGTCAGCGAGATCGCTGGCCGACGTGAAGCACGCAGACTACTCGACGCTCGCCTCAATCCCGTCAACAAAAGGCAGCACCACCCGGAAAGCACGATGTTGTTCTCGAAGTTCGTTGCAGATTGCTTCGAGCCGGGAGTCCTGCCGACGCTCAAGTTCGCCACACAGGAGATTTACTCATTTCTCCTGCGAAAGCACTTGATTCCACAGTTTGGTGGTCATCGCCTCTGTGACATCTCAAGGGTGGAAATCCAGCGGTATCTTCTTGAGAAGTTGAAGCAGGGGTTTGCATGGGAAACTACCAACCACTTCCGCAACTTACTCAGCAAAGTATTGGGAACCGCCGTCAGTTGGGATTACCTCACGGACAATCCCGTGCGCGGCGTAAAGATGCCGGAGCGATCGCTGAAGCGTCCGCATAGGTTTCTCAGCGCGGATGAAGTGAAACGACTCATTGCAGCCTGTTTGGAGCCGACGCGAACCGTAGTCGTGGTCGCAACGATGACGGGTTTGCGAATTGGAGAAATCCTCGCGTTGCGATGGGGACGCATAAACTTCATCGGAGGAACACTGCTGGTCGCGGAGACCTGCTATATGGGCCACTTTGGTACGCCGAAAACCCGTGCAAGCAGGAGAGAAGTTCCTCTTTCACCAGCAGTCGTGCAAACGCTAAAGGCGCAGTGCTCTCGCTCGGCAGATCACTCTCCCGAGGCACTTGTTTTTTCTACTCGGCAGGGGGGTCCCTTGATGTCAAATAATCTGAGGAATAGGGGGCTACGCCCAGCATGCAAACGTGCGGGGCTCCCTCAGATCAATTGGCATGTGCTTCGACACACGCACGGCACTCTGTTGCATGTGCAGGGCACGCCGTTGAAAGTCGCGCAGGCCCAGCTAGGGCACTCTCATATGGCGACAACGCTCGACGTTTATACACACGCCAGTGTGAGTGCCCAGAGAGAAGCTGTGATTCTGCTCGAAGCTCAAGTGTTCCCAAATGTTCCCAAGAACGCTGAAGGTTGCAGCAGTACAGCGGAAGCTACGTCGCCAACTCTATGATTTCTAAAGAGTAGGTGGCGCGCCCGGAGGGACTCGAACCCCCGACCCTCTGCTTAGAAGGCAGACGCTCTTTCC
>VFSW01002995.1_pt1 | contig 25373 bp, 20 predicted proteins | sample 5358111 | NCBI WGS metagenome assembly VFSW01 (sample SAMN11554181, study PRJNA540505) | mine drainage metagenome | isolation source: sediment from site ElyBrook_90M | place: USA: Ely Copper Mine, Vershire, VT | collected 2017
GGTAAAACGCGCCGGCCCCAGCGATGCTACCCGAGAGGCTACGTTCGATCTTCCGCCGGGAAAACGATCCCGTTCCTCACGGGTCGCTGCTGGGAGATCGGACGGGAGGCGCCCGCGCGCTCCCGTCTTCGGCCGGCTTGCCGGCCGGTTTGCAGGCAACCGATTTGCAATCGAAGAGATGGGCCAAAAAAGAGCCGCCGGCCACGCGCCCGAGCCGGGGGCTCGAACAGTTCTTCTTCAATATCAGCGACGTGGTGGGCCTCTCGATTCTGGACTCCGCGGGCGCGACCCAGGAAAATATCAACTTCCTCGTCGATCTGGGCCACAAGATCTACTCACAGGATCTGGTTCGCAGCCTGGAAGACGCCTTTGGCCCCGATCCGGCGGAACAGACCAACGTGAGCCGGATCGACTATTTTTTGCGCCAGAACTTCGACTATCCCCCGGACACGTTCGATGGCGCGCTGCTCTGGGACTCCCTGCAGTTCATGAGTCCGGCGCTTCTGAATGCGACTGTTGAGCGCCTCTATGAAGTGATGCGGCCAAACGCCTATCTGCTGGCGTTTTTCACGGCGAGCGAACGGGTGACGGAGGCGCCGTCCTATGCGTTCCGGATCGTGGACAACAAGACCCTGCTGCTGACGGACCGGGGCATGAGGCCAACCGGCCAGGTCTTCAACAACCGCAATCTCGAGAAGCTTTTCGGCAAGTTCGATTCCGTCAAGTTCTTCCTCACGCGCGAAAGCCTGCGGGAAGTGATCGTTCGAAGGTAAAGCCCGCCGGTAGAGACGGCATTTCCTGCCGTTCGTCCGAATCCGGTGTATTTCGCCCCTTCCGGTGACGCACACTGGAACCATGCGCTGGGTACTATCGATCTTCCGCATTCGCCGCGAAATGCCCCCCTTGCGGGAACTTCCGGAAATGTTTCTCAAAGCGATCGTGTTCGGGATTTTTTACGGTCCCCTGCTGGGGATTCTCCTGACGGCGATCTTCGATCCTTCCCACTTGAGGATGTTTCACGGAGCGGTACTCTTCTTTTGGGCGCCTGTACAGGGGATCGTCTGGAGCCTGAGCTTCTTTGTGGCCTGCAGTCTCGGCAATGCGTGGCTCCGCTCCCGGCTGCACGGGTACCCGCCGTCGATCGTCGGCGTCATTCACGTGGTCTACAACGCTATTGCCTGTTCTCTGGGATGGGCGGTAGCCGCGGGCATCGTGACGCACCTTCCCGGCCCCATCCGCATGCAGATTCCATATTTCTGGCGCATTGTGGTTCTCGACGGCATCATCGGCGCGGTCCTGGCCCTGGTCGTCGGCGCCTTCGTCAAGCTGAAGGTGCAGGTGGAGCGAACTCAGGCGGCCCTGCATGAAAAGGAAGTGGAAACCGCGCGCGCGCAGGCCCTGGCATTGCAATCGCAGATCAATCCGCACTTTTTCTTCAATACTCTGAACACGATCTCGGCTCTGGTTGAAATCGACCCGCGCGCGGCGCAGCAAACCATCGGCCGGCTTGCCGATATGTTTCGCTACACGCTCAACTGCACCCATTCGGGACCGGTCGGTCTCGAACAGGAGGTGCAGTTCGTACGGGATTACCTTGCCATCGAGCAGGCTCGTTTCCGCCGGCGTCTGCGCGTGGAGCTGCCGGAAGAGGGTCTGGAGGACATCTCCGTGCCCGGCCTGATTCTGCAACCGCTGGTCGAGAACGCGGTCAAATACGGCATCGCGCAGCGGCTCGACGGCGGCACCGTGTCGATCGCGGTGAATCGCGCCGGGGCCACCGCGCGCGTTTCCGTCCGCAACACCGCCAACGGCCACGGCGACTTCGCCGAAGCCACGCTCTTCCGGCCCGGCCATGCGCTCGAAAACGTACGGGCGCGGCTGCGGCTGTTCACCGGGAATCCCGAGCCCCTGACCTTCCGCACCGATGGCGAATTCGTGGAGTGCAGTTTCAGTCTGCAAACCGGTATGGAGATGGCGAAAGCATGATCCGGACCCTTCTGGTGGATGACGAAGAACTCGCCCGCACCGCGCTGCGGCGAGCCCTGGCCACAGCCCCCGGGTTCGAAGGCTTTGAAATTGTGGGCGAGGCTGCCAACGGACCCGAAGCCATTGAAGAGATCGAGGAGCATCGTCCGGATCTGGTGTTCCTCGATATCGAAATGCCGGGATTCAGCGGATTCGAGCTTATTCAGCAACTGTCCGCTCCACCCGCGATCGTTTTTGTCACCGCTTACGACGAATACGCCGTGAAGGCCTTCGAAGCCAACGCGCTCGACTATCTGCTGAAACCCGTACAGCCCGAGCGTCTGCAGCGCGCGCTCGGCCGCGTGCGCCAGCGGCTTGCCGTGCGCTCCCCCGACCGGTTCGCCGAGCAGAACGCGCGCATCGCCGAGATCGTAACCCAGCGCGCCGGACCGGTGAAGCGCCTGGCGGCGCGGCGCGGCAAGCGCATCGCCATCGTACCCGTGCGCGAAATCGTACGCATCGAAATCGAAGACAAACTGGTCTTCGCCTGCACCGCGAAGGAACGCCTGCTGGTGGAAAAATCGATCGGCGAACTCGAAACGCTGCTGGAACCGGCCGGCTTTCTGCGCATCGGCCGCGGCGAACTGGTGAATCTGGAAACGGTGCGGGAACTCGCCCCATACTTCTCCGGCACGTGGAAGGTCAAGCTGGCGAACGGCGAAGAACGCGACGTCAGCCGCGAACGCGCCAAACGCCTCAAGGAAGCGATGGGCGTGGACTGAGACTGCCGTAAAGCCGTAACTGTCCGCGCGCGATCTCCCTCCAGTCGTAACGCAGGGCCGCTTCACGGGCGCGGATTTCGAGATCTTCCCGCGCCTCCCGATCGGACGCAAGCGCCAGAATCTGCGCCGCCATTGCGCTCGCCGATTCCGCCACCATCACGTCGCGTCCCGCCAGCAGGTCGAGACCGTTGATCCCCGCCGGCGTGCTGACCACGGCGCGCCCCATCGCCATGGCCTCCAGCACCTTGATATTCGTTCCGGCGGACGCGGTCAGAGGGGCCAGCACGATTTCCGCGCGCGCGTATGCGTTCCTGACGTCCGCTACAAATCCTTCCAGCTCGATGCCCGGCATATTCAGATCGAGCGATACGCGGGTGCGGTGGAACTCCAGAAAATATTCCGGCCGGTTGCCCGCTATGACGTGCAGCGCAAACCCCGGCCCAAGCAGCGGCCACACCTCCCGCAGAAAGTAATCGAGCGCCAGCAGATTCGGCAGATGTCCGAACGATCCGATGAAGAGCAGCCGCCGCGGCTCCGGCGCGACTCCCGAAGGCTGAAACCGCTCAATATCCACGCCGTTGGGCAGACAAACGACCCGATTCGCACCCGCCACCGTGGCTTCGTCCTTCGCCGACATCGCGACCACGCAATCGACCGCGCGCCACGCGGCCATTTCGAAAACGCGCCATTTCCCGAGTTGCCGCTCCAGTTCCCAGCGCGCCGTTCCGGTTTCCGTGCCCGTGGCCAGCAGTTGCTGCTGCAGGTCGAACGTAATATCGTGCTCCACAAGGATGGTTTTCGCCGGATGGCACGCATCCGCGTACTGCGCCATCTGCGTGAATTCCAGTTGCACCGCGTCCGGCCGCCAGCGCTGGACGGTTTGCCTGAGGCAGGCGCGGAAAGGCTCCGAATCGAACTCCTCCACCATGTCGGGCCGGGCGGTATCGCGCCGGTAGTGGCTGCCCCGGCGGCGCACCAGCACGACTTCGCGGCACAGTTCGAGCAACTCCCGCGGAGGCGTGGCCAGTTCGTCGCAAAAAGCCATCAGCACCTGGCCCCTCTCCGCCGCCACGTGTTTCATGAGGTTGTAGATCCGCACCGCGCCCCCGTGGGAAAGCGGAAAGGGCAGGTACGGGCTGGCGATCGCGACGATTTTCGCGCAGGTATTCCTGCCCGGAAAAATCGCCACGTCCCCACCGCCCAAAGCCAGGATTTCGCTCTCCGAAAGCGCTCCGGTTGCCGCCGGCGGACGCGCGCCGATGCGCGGAACATGGCGCAAAGGTTCCAGCGCGCCGTTGAGTTGCAGCCGCCGGATCGCCTCGGTCCACAGCCTCTGAAACAGGGCCTGCGAACCCACGGCATGGACCAGAAACCGCAGATAATTCCGCTCGACGAACGCATCGAGTTGTTGCGGCGTGTAATACCGCGAAGTCGTGGCGCGGTGCCGGTGCTCCACCCGCGCTTCCGCGCAAAACACCGACGGCCAGCCGCGTTTCCATGCCCGGTATCCCAGATCCAGATCTTCCACGTAGGCCGGATCGAAGACTTCACTCACTCCACCCAGGAGCCGCAGTTTTTCCGTATCGAACAGCGAACAACCGCCGCTGCCGTAGAGAACCCAGGTCAGATCTTCGCCCGGAACGGGGTCGTCGCAGCGCACGGGAAAGTCCCGCGGGCTGTCGCGCCGCCAGACCGCTTTGCCTGTCTCTTCGCGGCGCATCCCGGGTGGAAAGAAGATCTGGGCGGTGGCGCAGAAAAGCTCCGGCACGCGCCTGAAGGCCGAGTCGAGCGCCGTGAGGAAACCCGGCTGCACCAGCATGTCGTTATTCAGCAGGAGCGTCCGGGTGAACTTCGCCGCCACGATGCCCCGATTGACCGCCCGCGCGAAGGATAGCGGCGCGGCGGAGCGGACCACCCGAACCGAAGGGTACTCCCGGCCCAGCCATTCCGCCGTTCCATCCGCCGATCCGTTGTCGCTGACGATCGCTTCGCCTGGCCCGAGCTGGGCCAGCAGCGGAGGCAGCATCCTTTCCAGCAGTTCGCGCCCGTCGCGGCTGGGAATCACGATGCTGACACCCTCGTCCAGAGGCGCGGCGCTCTGCATGGGAACTTCCCTCCGCGCGGAGCGAAACCGGTTCGCGGCGATACCGTATATCTGGGCGGCGCGCGCGCGCACAGGGATTTCGGCTTCGCCTGGATGCGCCAGCCGCCGCAGCCATTGGCGGGTCCGCGGCGATACGGCCCGGCCGCGCGCCTGGCGCAGCAGATACTTGCCCCAGCCCGCGCGCAAAAACGGGCCTGGAGCCACCGCCAGGGCAATCAGCCGCATCTTCCCCAGCGGCACGCCCGGTGCGAGCACCACAGCCGCTCTTTCGATGCGTTTGCCTTCCAGCGACGCCCGCACGCCCGCCAGATTCTCGCGGAAGCTCCGCGGCACGTGATACGGAATCCACTGGCCGTGCTCCGGCTCGAATTCAGCCACCACATAGAGAGGCAGGGTGGGAACCGCCGCCGCCATCCGTGCGACCGCCTCGCGGTTCAGACGCTCCGTCCCGGACGCAAAAACGATCCGGATCAGATCGGCATCCGCGGACATCCACTTTCTTTCCAGATCCGTTCTTTCCACATCGCGAGCGCCTGAATTGCAAACACAGTCGAGACCGGATTCACGTGTGGCGACATCACGCCGTCACGCCGTCCGAAAAAGAAGCCGCCGTCGATGCGCGGGTCCTCGCTGACTGCCTGGAACCCGGCAAGCGCTTCGGCTTCTTCAGCCGCCGCGGACGCATCCACCGGCTCCACGTAAAGCCGCGCGCGCAGCAATTGAGCGTACACATCCGAACGCGCAAACGATGGCGCTATCTGCCTTAGATACTTTGCGATAGCGCAGATTCCCTCAAGATATGCTTTATGGCATTCCGCGCGCTCCAGCACGGGCGTCAACCCTTCCAGAAAATAGCAATACGGGTGGAGACGGTCCATCGTTTCGTGTGGATCCGGGGCGCCCGGCAGATATCCCACATGGGTAGCGAGGGTGGCGGAAACCATCTCCAGGTAGGCATTCCGCAGCGCGCAGTCGCCGGTCGCCTGGGCCACTTCCCACCACGCGAGCGCCGACTTCAACTGGTAACAACCGGGCGTCCGGGACCACTTCGGGGTTCGTGGCGCCGGCTGTTTCGCGGGCAATTCGAGAATCGGGTGATAATCGGGGCCGGCGTGAAAGTCCGCGATCATGCCGTGGGAGGCCGCCGTCGCGACGTCCAGCAGCCTCTCCTCCCGCGTGTGCCGCCAGACCGCGATCAGCCCGCGGACAATGATCCCGCAATCGAAGAAGTAGGCGTGGTGGGCGCTCTCCGCCGAGGGCGACGGGTGTTCGAAGGGAAAGGTCCGCAGCTCGGCGTTCCAGCCGCAATTGACAAGGAAGCGGGCGGTCTTCCGCGCGCGATCCAGATACTCCTCGTCACGCGTTACCTCAAACAACCAGGCAAGCGCGCTCGCCGCGTATCCGGTGATCTCGGTCGATACTGGCTTGTTCCTGCCGACTTCAGAACGATAGAAGCGGGCAAAGCCGCCGGAAGGAGTCTGGATTCCCGAATCCAGCAGCCACCGGCCGGCCTTCGCCGGCGAAAATGGGGCGGACAAGACGCTAGTCTAACATTGGGTGAATCCTCCGGTTCCCGTTCCGTGAGCCGTTCTGATACGCTGTGGCGCATGACCGCGTGGATCAAGGTAATGGGGCTCGCCGCTTTTTCTCCGGCGCTCTTTGCGCAGTGGCCATCCTACCCCGCCGCCGGAGCACCGGGGGCCGGGGCACACGCGGATCTGAGCGCGCCTCCTTTGCGGACACCCGATGGCCATCCCGATTTATCAGGCGTCTGGGATCGCGGAATCGCCCCGGCAGCGCCACCGGTATCGCCTGCGCCCCGGCCGTTCCAGAATCTTCCCTCTTTGCTGCCGGGCGGTTTGCCGGTCCTGCCGTGGGCCGCGGAACTGCGCAAGCGGCGTCTGGCGGAAAACAGCAAAGACCATCCGGACGCGCACTGTCTGCCGCTCCATCCGGTGCAGCTCCACAGCCATCCGCAGCCTCGCAAGATCGTTCAGACGCCAGGCCTGGTGCTGATTCTCTACGAGGCGAACGATGGCTTGCGGCAGATCTTTACCGACGGCCGCCCTCTGCCGGGCGATCCGCAACCCTGGTGGTTTGGCTACTCGGTTGGCAAATGGGACGGGGACACGCTGGTGGTGGAAACCACCGGTTTCCGGGACATGGGGTGGATCGATGAAGAAGGCAGCGTCATGACCTCCGAGGGCAAGCTGACCGAGCGGTTCCGGCGCGTGAACTACGGAACGCTGGAAATTGAGATCACGGTCGACGATCCAAAGGCCTACGCCAGGCCCTGGACCGTCAGGCTGAACCAGCGCCTGATGCCCGACACCGAGTTGATCGAATTTGTCTGCCGGGAAAATAACCGGAGCCTGGCGCATCTGGTGGGCAAGTAGCATGCGTGGAACCCTTCTACTGCGGCTCGCCGCACTGGCTGCAGCGCTCTCGATCTGGGTCGCGTGGACGCAGAATCAAACCGGAGCGTCCTCTCAAACAGCACCAGGCCCGCTGGCCCTTCAGAAGATCGCGGACGATCTCTACGTGATTGCGCTGAGTAAAGGCGTCGGCGGCGGCAACATCGCCGTCTATCTGACGGACGACGGGGTCATCCTCGTGGACGACATGTTCGACCGGGACTACACGGCCGTCATGGCGCAGGTGAGGATGTTGACCGCCCTGCCCGTGAAGTATGTCCTCAACACACATCAGCACGAGGACCATGCGGGCGGCAACGCAAAGATGCTCGGGGCCGGGGCAGAGGTCATTGCCAACGAGAACGTACGCACGAACATGGTCCGTCTGAATCAACCCGGACTGCCCCGGGTCACCTTCTCGAAAGAGATGGACGTGAACCTCGGCGGCAAAGAGGCGGTCGCGCGGCACTTCGGGCGCGGGCACACGGGCGGCGACTCCGTGATCTGGTTTCCGGCGCGCAAAGTCATCCATACCGGAGACCTTTTCCTCACTTACCCGCCACAGCCGTTCATCGACTACGCCAATGGCGGCAGCGCCCTCGAATGGACCGGTACGCTGGACGAAGTTCTGAAGCTTGATTTCGACATTGCGATTCCGGGACACGGGCCTGTCTCCGATCGCGCCGGATTGATGAAGTTCCGGGCTGATTTCGAGACCATGCGCAACCGGATCGGCGGGATGGTGCGCGGCGGCCGAAGCCGGGACGATATCGCGAAGACGCTGGTCAGCGAATTTGGATGGGCGCCCGGAGGCCTGGCGGTCCAGCAGGTGGACAGCATGATTGCCGAACTGAAGCAGGGCCGCGCTCAGTAGCCGGGAGCGTAGCCGGCCGCATTCTGCTCCGCGCGTTGCTGATACCGGTAAACGTCCTGGCTCAGCAGTTGCGCGAGGCCGGCTTCCGGAATATAGAGAATCGGCGCCGATTCGTCCAGCCTCTGCACCACCTGCAAAAGACCTTTGAGCGTGGCCAGTTGTGTTTTCGAGATCTCTCTGGCGATGGCCACGCCGCGTTTGCGCACGATACAGAAAGGCGGCCCCGCCCCATCCCTCGCACGCGGCGGGAGCGCCTCCGCGAATTTCATGGAACCCGGTATCGACAGCACCTTCGCTCCCAGGAAAATGGCCTGGCAGGGATACAAAACGCCTCCGGCGAGAATCCCGCGGCTCACCGAATCCGTCGCCAGCGAATGCAGCTCCATGGCGTCCGGCAATCGCCATTGGGGGCACTCATCGATCTCCGCCCGCAAGGATTCGTCGCAGGGCGGGCCCTCCCTGGCTTCCACATCCAGGCGGCTCTCCACTTTGGCGAGAAGACTTTCCGCGCTGCCGCAGTCTTCGGTGCACACCACCAGCCCATGATTGGCCAGGATGAAGACATTCGTTTCCGGCGCCGATTCGATCGCTCTTTCGATCGCCCGGGCCAGAGGGAGGCCCGACGCTACATAGGGAATCCAGCTCCAGTGCAGGCCGGCGAGCCTTTCGGCCATCCGGGCGGCGCCATCCCGGCGCACGGCCCACGCAATCGTATTCACCGAGTGCACGTGGATGACAATGCGATGCGGCAGCACGCCGTGCATCGCCGTCTCGATGGATGCCCGCAGGTGTTCTCCGCGAGGGCTCATTCCGTCTCCGGAGAATTCTTCGTTTCGCCGCAGGCAGCGGCGCAGTTCCTCGAGGTTGACCGGGACGAGCGTATCCCGCTCCGCCGCATGCGCCAGCCATTTGCCCGAGGCCTTGATCCACAGCGTGCCGCCCAGCTTGACGGACGTGTTTCCGCTGCTCGCCTGCACGAGCAAAGGGTCGCGGCCGATGCGAGCCGACAGGCTGAGAAGTTCGGTGATTGCAGCCTGACCGTTCATCGGTTCGAAGAGAGTGCCGCTTCGCGCAGCGCCGTTTCGGCGGGTGCGGCAAATTGCGGGATCTGGAGATCCGGCATGGGTTTCGCCTGGAACAGAAGGCGGCAGGGCTTCGCCATCCAGCGGGCCAGCCAGTTCGCCTTTTTCTTCCGCGCGCTATCGGTTGAGATTCCGGTTTTGGCGTACATCTGGCGGTAGAGCCGCGAGATGAGAACAAAAACCAGACGGCTCTTGATGGAGCGAACGCAATTGGAACGCTCCCAGACGGAGGAAAGGCTGTAGAAGCTGTCCCACACGCCCTGCGTGCGCTCGCGGATTTCATCGGCGCTCATGGAAGGATGCGGCGTGAACATCTTGGGGCGCGCGTGCGCCGGGATCAGCCAGTAGCGGGTGAGCGGAACTCCGGCTACCATCGAGGGATTCTCCGCTTCCGCCTTCTCCCACCGCAGGAAGTCGACCGTCCCCGGGAACGGCGTCATCATCACGAACTGGGCGAACGTCACGCCCGCTTTTTTCGCCATCGTGGCGGTGGCTTCGAACGTATCCGGCCTGTCGGTCGGAAGTCCGAAAATAAACGATCCGAGCACATGCACATCGTGTTCGCGGAAGGTCTGCAACTGGCGCACAAGGCTGTCGCCGGAGAGATTGAAATCCTTGAACACCGCCTTCAATCCCTCGGCCGTGACGGCTTCCACTCCCACCAGCGCACCTTTGATCCGGGCCTTCTTCATGGCATCCAGAAATTCGACGTCTTCGGCCGCCTCCATGGTGATCTGGGTGAAGAAAACCATGTCCTTCGGAAGAGCCGCCAGGCGCGCCATCAGGGTGAACCGTTCCTCGCGGATCGATTCCAGCTCGGCCACTCTCGCCAGATTATTCTGTTGTCGCGCGAGACGCAGATCGGTCAGCGTAACCGGATAGAAATTATCGTCCGCCAGCGCAATGAAGCGGAAGCCTTTGCGCCGCAGCTCAACAATCTCCTGGATCACGCCATCGGAAGCCCTCTGCCGCGGCCGCTGACCGTCGGTCCGCCACACGGAGCAGAAAGAGCAGTGCTTGGCGCAGCCGCGCACCGTCTGTACCGAAGCCCACATGTAACTCGCGGGAGGCATCAGATCCCAGCGCGCGGGCAGGAACCGGTCCGCCTCGATCCGGCCTCCCTCATAGACTGGCTGCGGGGAGCCTTTGACGCAATCGTAAAGGGCATCGGCCCAGATCACGTCTCCATCGCCCTTCACCACGGCGTGGGCTGCACCGAGTTCGATCGCTTCTTCGGGATACAGCGTGGCGTGAATGCCCCCGAAGATCACCCAAGCTCCGCGGGCGCGCGCGAGCACGCCCACCTCGTAGCCGCGCAACGCATTGCCGGTGTGAATTCCGATCCCCACCACGTCGCCCTTCCGGATGGACGCCGGGTCCAGTTGTTCGAGAGTCTCGTCGCAAATCAACGGGTCCCCGAACGCCGCGGGCGTGGCCGCCGCCAGCACATAGAGCCAGCGGGGCGTGATGACAGCCGTTCCAAACGACATATCGCTCGGATTCACCAGGTGCACCTGCATCCCGGACGGGATGGTGGCGGGCGTAAACGTGTCTGCCGGAGCGGGTCCGACTTTGATCAGCTTCAATGGAACTCCTTCAATTGGCCAGCGTACAGTCATTTAGATCGATCGGGCGGCAACACGGGTCGCCTCGCCGGAAAAAGAGCCGGCACTGCAGGCGGTCCGCCAGGACCGGTAACGTGGAATCAGGATACTACGGGAGGTGAGGAGTCGCCAGCCACACGCCAGCGCGACAGACCGTCGAAAGCCGCCGCGCGATTCACAACCAGTCCGGGCTCGTCGAGGCGCGCGGTCTGTGCCCGGGGCGAGCAGCGCGACAGCCAGGAACCGGGCGCTCCGGGTAATGCTGCGGATAATAAGGTTCACGATCGGATTGTCAATCGCTCAATCGTATCACCACGAAATTCACTGGCGGTGCAGGTCTTCCAGTTCTTCGAGCGTGCGCGGCCAGTCCGATCCGAGCAGGCGCGACAGACCGCGGTCCGCGAGGACCTTCCCGCCAGTCTGGCACGGCGCGCAGTAGTTGGTTTCATTGTCCGCATAGCGAATCCGCATTACCTTCCCGCCGCACACCGGGCAGGGTTGGCCGTAACGCCCGTGTACCGCCATGCCTTCGCGAAACGCCGTGACTTTTTCCGGGAACCGATCGCCAGCCGCGGATCGCAGCCGCTCGATCCACAAATCCAGCGTGCGGCGGGTAGCGAGGAAAAGGCGATCCCACTCTTCCGGCTTGAGCCTGTGCGTTTGCGCGAGCGGCGACAGTTGCGCGGCGTGCAGGATCTCATCCGAGTAAGCATTGCCGATGCCATCCACGAGGCGTGGGTCCGTGAGCGCTTGCCAATGCGGCGGACTTCACTGACGGCGCGGCCTTCGGCGTCCGCAGCCGGGGGGTGCGCGGTTCGCAGCAGAAAGGGGCTGTGGATGCGGACGCGTTCCAGAGTCTGGCCGATGACGCGAGGCTCAAGAGCGCCGACGTAAGCGGCGATGTCCGGCAGTTCCGGCATTTCTCCGTATTTTCGCTCATTTTTTCGCCGTTGCTCCCTCTGAGGCGGATTCGATTTGTACTGATAACATTACCTGGAGATGAGCAAGTATCGATTTGAAGCCCCGGTGGGTGAATTCAATCTGACCCGCCTCGAGCGCGTGATTTACGGCCCCGGCAAAGTCGCGGCGTTGAAAGACGAGATGGAGCGGCGCGGGCTCAAACGCGGGCTGGTGGTGACGACGCTCGGCGGATTCCCGATCCTTGACGAAGTGACCGGAGCGCTCGGTTCACTCTGCGCTTCCGTGTTCACGGGCGTGGTGCAGCACGTGCCGCGCGGCACCGTCGACGAACTGCTGAAGGAAATCGAGCGGGTGGATGCGGATTCTCTCATCAGCTTCGGCGGCGGCAGCCCGATCGATACGTGCAAGGTCGCGATCTACGGCTCTCTCGCAAAGCGCGAACTGGTGCACATCGCGATCCCCACCACTCTCTCGGCGGCCGAATACACCCATGCCGGCGGCGTGACCGACGAATCCACGAAGGTGAAGGGCGGGGTGTGGGACCCGCGCGTTTTGCCGCGCACCGTGATCAACGATCCTCTGCTGGCGCTCGCGACTCCGGACTGGCTGTGGGTTACGACCGGCATGCGCGCGCTCGATCATGCGATCGAATGCGCCTATGCCATCCGGCATCAGCCCATCAGCGACGCCCTGGCGGCGAAATCGATCTCGCTTATGGTGAAGCATCTGCCCGCCTCAATCCGCACTGAAGGCGACGAGCGGGTGGCGCATCGCGGCCATTGCCAGTTCGCGGCATGGTATTCGATTTACGGGGCGATGAATACGCGCTTCGGGCTTTCCCATCTGCTGGGACATCAGATCGGTCCGCGCTGGAACGTGCCGCACGGCGTGACATCCTGCATCACGCTGCCGAACGCGATGCGCTGCATGGCGGAGATGGCGGCGGAGCGGTTCGGACCGGTGGCCGAGGGCTTCGGGATTCCCTTCGATCCCGAGAATCCGAAACCCGCCGCGCTCGCCTGCGCCGATCGCACCGAAGCGTTCATCGCGCAGTTCGACGTGCCGAAGACGCTGAAGGAAGCGGGCGTGCCGCACGACGAACTCGGGCAAATCGTGGGGCCGATCGCGCATGAGCTGGAGCACATGGGCGTGGTGGACCGCCCGCTCAGCGAAGCCGAGGTTCTGGCGCTGCTCGAATCCTGTTATTGACTTATGAACCGGCGCCGGCTGGCAGCGTGGGCGGGGGAGCCAGCCCGCGCAGGGGCTTTCACCGGACTTTTGCCGCTCCCGGCCACAGTCGCGCCTGGCCGCGAAACGCTCGCCTTTATACTGAAGCTTAAGCCTCTGTGAACTTGCCCCGTCGTTCGGTGGATTCCCGAATATCGCGAGTGACTGCTTACCCGGAGATTTCGATTGTGGCTGGAGTGTTTGATTGTGGATAGTTAAGCTCGCACTGCGGCGGCCCTACACGTTTGTCGTGATGGCCGTCCTGATCGCCGTCCTTGGCGGGATTTCGCTCGTCTCCATGCCGAAGGATATCTTCCCTTACATCGATATCCCGGTCGTCAGCGTCCTCTGGATCTATAACGGCATCCCGCCCAACGACATGGCCAACCGGATCGTCTCGATCTCGGAACGCGCCCTGAGCACCACGGTGAACGATATCGAGCACATCGAATCGTCCTCCTACACCGGCGCGGCCGTGATCCGCGTCTTTTTCCAGCCGAACGTCAAAATCGAACTGGCCATCGCGCAGGTCACCTCCATCGCGCAGACGCTGCTCCGCGTTCTGCCGCCTGGCGTATTTCCTCCGAACATTCTGAAATACGATGCCTCCAGCGTGCCGATCGTGCAACTGGCCATCAGCAGCAAGACGCAGTCGGAACAGGAACTCTACGACCTGCTGCAGAACTTCGTCCGCGTTCCGCTGGCCAGCGTTCCCGGCACCTCCATCCCGCTGCCGTACGGAGGCAAGTCGCGCCAGATCATGGTCGATCTCGACCCCAGCCAGTTGTACGCGAAGAAACTCTCGGCCACGGACGTCTCCGCCGCCATGAACCTGCAGAGCCTCCTGCTGCCCGCGGGCACGGCCAAGATCGGCGATCGCGAATACTTCGTCAATCTGAACAGCAGCACCGCCACCATCGCCGCCCTCAACGACATGCCCATCAAGACGGTGAATGGCGCTACCGTTTACATGAAAGACATTGGCCAGGTGCACGACGGCTACGCCGTGCAGACCAATATCGTCCGCGACAACGGTCAGCGTTCGGCGCTCGAAACCATCTTCAAGAACGGGCAGGCCTCCACGCTCGATGTCGTCAACCAGGTCAAAGCGGCGCTCCCCGGCATTATTGCGGGCCTGCCGCCCGGCGTGCAGCTGAAGCCGATGTTCGATCAGAGCCTGTTCGTGCGCGACGCCATCGGCGGCGTGGTGCGCGAGGCGTCGATCGCGGCCGCGCTCACCGCCGCCATGATTCTGCTGTTTCTCGGAAGCTGGCGCAGCACGCTGATCGTCTGTACTTCGATTCCGCTCTCGATTCTCACGTCCTGCATCGTGCTCTGGGCCATGGGCTACACGCTCAACGTGATGACGATGGGCGGCATGGCGCTCGCCGTGGGCATTCTGGTGGACGACGCGACGGTCGAAATCGAGAACGTGCACCGCAATATGGGGATGGCCAAGCCGCTGACCCGCGCCATCCTCGATGGCGCGCAGCAGATCGCCGTCCCCGCGTTCGTCTCCACCCTCGCCATCTGCATCGTGTTCGTGCCGGTTCTGCTGCTGACCGGGCCTTCGAAGTTCCTGTTCACGCCGCTCGCGCTCGCGGTCGTCTTCGCGATGATGATGTCGTACTTCCTGACCCGTACGCTGGTGCCCACCATGGTGCACTACATGCTGCGCTCGGAAGTGGAGATCTATGCGCACGGCGAAGAGGGTCTCGAACACGCCAAAGGCCTCATCTGGAAGGTGCACCACGCGTTCAACCGCAAATTTGAAAAGATGCGCGGCGGCTATCGCACCGCACTTGGCTGGTGCCTGCACCACAGAGTTCCGGTGGTCGTGGTTTACAGCCTGCTCGTGCTGCTTTCGCTGGGTCTTGCGGGCGCGATCGGCACCGATTTCTTCCCTTACGTCGATTCCGGCCAGATTCGCCTTCACGTCCGCGCCCCCGAGGGCACGCGCGTCGAAGAGACCGAACAGATCTTCGCGCGCGTGGAAGCCGTAATCCGCGGCAAACTGCAGAACGGCGAGCTGGATGAAATTGTGGACAATATCGGGCTCCCGAACGGCAGCGTCAACCTCGCCTTTGGCGACACCGCCACCGTCGGGCCGTCGGACGGCGACATTCTGCTCTCTCTCAATCGCGAGAATCACCGCCCCACCGAACTGGTGCAGCGGGAGTTGCGGCAAGCGCTGCGGGGAAGTTTCCCCGACGAGACGTTCTTCTTCGAAGCGGCCAACATTACCAACCAGATTCTGAATTTCGGCATTCCCTCGCCCATCGACGTGCAGGTCGTCGGACGGGAAGCGGACGCCAATTATGCCATCGCGAAGGATCTCGCGCACAAAATCTCGCTCATACCGGGCGCGGTGGACGTGCATGTCCACCAGGAAGTGAACACCCCTGCGATCGACATCGACGTCGATCGCAGCAAGGCGAGCGAGGCCGGCCTGACGCAGCGCGACGTCGCCAACAGCATGTTGATCTCTCTCAGTTCGAGCGGCCAGACCGCGCCCAACCAGTGGCTCAACCCGGCCAACGGGATCAGCTACAACATCGCGGTGCAGACGCCGCAATATCGCATCGATTCGCTCGACGCCATCCGCCGCACGCCCATCACTTCGCCCAACGGCGGCAACACGCAACTGCTCGGCAACCTGCTCAACAGCATGACGCGCGGCGTCGCCACCACGCTGATCAGCCATTACAACGTCCAGCCCGTCTTCGACGTCTACGCCAACACCGATCGAAGGGATCTGGGCGGTGTCGCCACGGATATCGGGAAGATCGTGCGGGCGGAGCAGAAACGCCTGCCGAAAACCACCTTTCTCTCCATTCGCGGCCAGGTCACGACGATGCAGACCTCCTTTCAGCGACTCGGCTTCGGCATGCTGTTCGCGATACTGCTGGTTTACCTTCTCATGGTCGTCAACTTTCAATCCTGGCTCGACCCGTTCATCATTCTGACGGCCCTGCCGGGAGCGTTCGCGGGCATCCTGTGGATGCTCTTCGCCACCCAGACCACGTTGAACGTGCCGTCTCTGATGGGCGCCATCATGGCGATCGGGGTCGCCACCGCGAACAGCATTCTGGTCGTGACCTTCGCCAACGACGAGCGCACCACGGGCAAGGACGAAATCGAAGCAGCGCTCTCGGCCGGATTCACCCGCATCCGCCCCGTGCTCATGACGGCGCTGGCGATGATCATCGGCATGTTGCCCATGGCCTTCGGGATGGGCGAGGGCGGCGAGCAGAACGCGCCGCTCGGCCGCGCCGTCATCGGCGGCCTGATCCTGGCCACGGTCAGCACCCTGTTCTTCGTTCCGATCGTCTACAGTTTCCTGCGCGGGAAACCCCCGGTCGATCAGGATCGCCGGATTGAAGACGAGGAACACGAGTCTCTGGCATGAACACGAACCTGCGGCATGAACGAACATAGAATCTCCCGCGCGAAAGTGACGATGGCGGTCCTCCTGCTGACCGCCATCGTCGCGGCCGTGGCCATCCCCGGCTATTTACCCCGCCGCGAGCGCGCGCAGGCCGCCGCGGACGCGGCGTCCGAAGAACGGAATGCGCTGCCGGCCGTCACCGTCGCGCGCGTGCGCCGCGCCGCCGCGGATACTGAACTGCTGCTCCCCGGCAGCATTTCCTCGGAGGCGGAGGCCTCCATCTTCGCGCGCGCCCCGGGTTACGTCCGCAAACGCTATGTCGATATCGGGGATCGCGTGAAGGCAGGGCAGTTGCTCGCCGAAATCGAGACGCCGGAGCTGGATCAGCAGGTCGCGCAGTTGCGCGCGGCCGTTTCTCAGGCGCGCCAGCAACTGGCGCAGGCACGGGCCTCTCTGGTGCAGTCCCAGGCCCAGCGCGATCTGGCCAAACTGACCTGGCAGCGTTACGACAGTCTCGTCCGTCGCGGCGCCGTCGCGCGCCAGGATGCCGACCAGCAGGAATCGGGCTACAAATCCGCCGAGGCGCTGGTCGATGCGCAGCAGGCGAGCGTGCGCGCTTCGGAGGACAACGTCGCCCAGGAGCAGGCCAATCTCGACCGTGGCGTGACGCTGCAGGATTATCAGTACGTCCGCGCGCCTTTCGCCGGCGTGATCACCGCCCGCAACATCGAAGTGGGCTACCTGATCTCCGCGAGCGGGGCAGGGCAGGGAGCGTCGCCCGTCAATATGCCCGGAGCGCCAAACCCTCCGGCGAGCGGGAACGAGATGTACCGCCTCGCGCGGATCGATACCCTGCGCATCGTCGTCAGCGTCCCTCAGCCGGACGCTCCCGCGATCGTGGCCGGAATGTCCGCCGGGGTCTCCGTAACCGAGTTTCCGGGCCGGACTTTCATTGGAAAGGTTGCCCGCACCGCCAATTCGCTCGATCCCGATTCGCGTACGCTCCCCGTCCAGGTGGAGATTCCGAACCTCGACGGCAAACTGGTCCCGGGGATGTTCGCGCAGGTTCGGTTCCGGAACCATCGGGCCGATCCGCCGCTGCTCGTCCCGGGCGATTCCATCATCGCGGGACAGGCGGGAATGCGCGTGGCGGTTCTCGAGGATCTTCCGGGGGAGCCGGGCGCAAAGAGAATTCACCTGCAGAGCGTGCAACTGGGCCGCGATTACGGCACGCAAACGGAAATCCTCGCCGGCCTGCGGGGCTCCGAGACAGTGGTCGTCAATCCTGGCGACGTAGTGCGGGAAGGCAGCATCGTAAGACCCGAGGCGCGGGACGCGGCTCCGGGCCGCGAAGGCCAAACTCAAAAGCAAACGGGAGCAAACGGCAAATGAAGCAACGCTGGACAGCGCAGACGGTGACGATCTTCCTCTGTTGCCTGCAATTCCCCCTGGTCAATGCGCCGAAGCTCGATGCGCAGAGCGTAATCGACCGCTCGCCTCAGGTGACGATGAACAGCGGATTTCCCCGCCGGCAACTCCGCGCGGGCGCCGTCTCCGAATCCGATTACCGCGATTCGACCCGGATCGGCAGTCTGGTCCACGACGGCCAGATTTATCTCTCTCTGGACGACGCCATCGCGCTCGCGCTCGAAAACAATCTGGATCTCGAACTGGAGCGCTACGGCGTTCGCATGGCCGGCGCCGATACCTACCGCGCGCAGGGCGGCGGCACGCTGCGCGGCGTGCCGTTGACGGTCAACGAAGCTCCCGCGGGCATTGGCGGGCCGAGCGGAAGTCCTCTGCTGACCAACGCCGCCACCGGAACGACGACGCAATCCACCGTTTCCGTCAGCGTCACCGACACCCAGCTCATCAGCGAAGCGCAGGACAGCCTCGGAGTCACGGGAACGTCTCCGTTCGCCGCCGGTCCGGCGGTGCCCCTGTTCGATCCGTCGCTCACCGCGCAGTTGCTCGGCCAGCGCTCCAACACTCCGGAGACCAGCACTTTCGCCACGGGCTCGACCAATCTTCTCTCCAACAGCTTCATCGGAAATTTCGGTTACCTGCAGGGGTTTGGCGCAGGCACGCAGGTATCGGCCGGCTTCGAGAACCAGTTTCAGGATCAGAACGCTCTGAATAATTTCGTGAAGCCGTATTCGCTCTCCACTCTCGGGGTCACGGTCACGCAGCCGCTCCTGCGCGGCTTCGGGTCCGACCTGAACCGCCGCTTCATTCATATCGCGAAGAACAGCGAGAAGATTTCCGATTACGTCTTTCAGCAACAGGCCATCGTCACCGTTTCCGGCGTGATCCGTCTCTATGACGATCTGGTGAGCCTGAATGCGGATCTGCGGGTCAAACAGGAGACGCTCGCCACCGCGCAGCGCCTTCTCGAAGACAACCGGAACAAGGTGGAGCAGGGCACGCTTGCGCCCATTGAAGCCACGCGGGCCGAGGCTCAGGTCGCCGCCGCGGAGCAGGATCGAATCAATTCCGAAGGCTACGTCAGGCAGCAGGAGCTGATACTCAAGAACGTTCTCACGCGGAACTGGGGCGACGATCCTCTGGTGCATGAGGCCCACATCGTCCCGACGGACGTGCTGGTTCTGGAACCGTTGCCCGAGGGGACTTCCTCCGCGATCGTTGCCCAGGCGCTGTTGCACCGCCCCGAATTCCAGGCCGCCAAACTGCAGCTGAGCAATACGGAAATCAGCCTGAAGGGCACGAAGAACGAACTGCTGCCCGAACTCGACCTCGTCGGCAATTTCCTGAGCAGCGGACTGGCCGGCGCGCAAAACCCCTCGTTGAATTCGTCGCTGGGCGGGTCCGTGCCCGTCGCCGGCCTCCCTGGCGTCGGGGGCAATTACGGAACGGTTCTCGACCAGATTCTCAGAGGGCAATATCCCACTTACAGCGTCGGCATCAGCCTGAATCTGCCTGTTCGCAACCGCGTGGCGCAGGCCGATGTGGCGCGCGACGAATTGCAGGTCCGCCAGACGCAGGTCCGGTTGAAGCAACTGGAGAATCAGATCCGCACGGAAGTGGAAGATGCGCTCATCGCGCTGCGGCGCACGCGGTCTGCTTACGAGGCGGCGACCCTGACCACCAGACTCCAGGAGCAATCGCTCGAAATCGAGCAGGAGAAGTTCGATGTCGGCCTCTCCACCAACTTCCTCGTCATCCAGTATCAGGGCTATGTGGCACAGGCGCGCTCGACCGAGGTCGCGGCGCTCGACGCATACGCCAAAGCGAAAACCCAGTTCGAGCGCGCCATCGGCCTGACGCTGGACAATCACAACGTGTCCATAGACGAAGCATTCAAAGGCGTGGTGAGGCGCGTGTCTTCGCCCGCGATTCCAACGCAGGCGCCGGCGCAAAAGTAGACGGAAGATAATAAGACGGATGCTCAAGATCGGCAGCGTGAGGTGGCGTGGAAGGTGCCCTCGCCACCCTCGATTCGACCCCTACATGGACGGCCGCGGCTCCATCAAAGCCGGCTGCGAGAAGTGCACGGCGCTCGTCGATATCCATTCGCACCACGTGCAGATGCTGGCGCTCATGCGCGGCTTCGCGCCGCCGCCAAGGATCAAACGCCGTCCCGAAAAACCAGCCGATCTGCAGGCGAATCTCTTCGGTGAGTTTTGATTTTCTAAAATGGACCCAGTGAAAGCTCGCGTATACGTAACATTCAAGCCGTCTGTCCTCGATCCGCAGGGCCAGACCATTCGCGCGGCGCTCAACGGACTCGGCCATCGCGGCATCGAGGACGTCCGCCAGGGCAAATATTTCGAAATCACCATGCAGCCGGGCGAAGATCTCGACGCCATCGCCCGGGAAGTGCTGAGCAATCCCGTGATTGAGGACTATCGCATCGAAATGCTGGGCTGAATGCCGGTGATTCTCCTGATTGCCCGGCTGGTCCTTGCCGCGGTATTTCTGCTCGCCGGGTCCACCAAACTCGTTGACCCCGTGGGAACGCGCAAAGCTCTGCGCGATTTTGGCCTGCCTCTCATGCTTGCCCGTCCCGCGGTCCTGCTGCTGCCAGTGCTGGAGTTGCTGGCCGCGGCGGCGCTGATCTCAACGGGGCTGGTCCGGTATGGAGCCTGGGGCGCGCTCGCGCTGCTCACCGTTTTTCTGATCGCTCCCGGCATCGCCATGCTGCGCGGGCGCAGGCCCGATTGCCACTGCTTCGGCCAGTTGCACTCCGCCCCGGTGGACTACCGGGTTTTGATTCGCAACGCAGTGTTGGCGGGATGCGCGGCGTGGCTGGTGTCGAGAAGCCCGGCGAACCCGGGACCCGATATCCTGGCGTGGCTTGTCTCCCTCGGCGAGCAGGAGCGCAAAGTAGCCTTCGTTGTGGCCTGCGCCGGCGCCTTCCTCTTTTACCGGTTACTCCTGCGCGCGAAGCCGCGGTTGCCTCCTGTCGTTGTTGAGGCTGTCGAGGAGGTTGTCGACGATGAAGAACCCGCGCCGGCAGCGGCTGCCCCTCGCGTTGCCCTCCCGATCGGAACTCCGGCGCCCGAGTTCGAACTGCCGGTGCTCACCGGCGAGACGCGCTCTTTGCAATCGCTGCGCAAGCAGGGCAGGGACGTCCTGCTTGTATTCGCGAGCCCATTCTGCAAACCGTGCCAGGCGACGGCATCGGACCTCGTCCTCTGGACGCGTGCGCTGCACGGAGCGCCCACCGTCGCTCTCATCAGCCGCGGCTCCGCAAAGGACAACCTCGCGAAGCTGAAGGATTTCGGACCCTCGCGGGTGCTGCTGCAGCGCAACTTCGAAGTCGCCGAGGCCTACGGCTGCGATTCCACTCCCGCCGCCGTGCTCGTGGGTGCGGACGGCGCGATCCGCAGCGATCTCGCCGTAGGGGGACCGGCCATCAAAGAACTGCTCGCATTCTCCGCCAGGCGCGGCAACGCCGACGTGGCCACGCACCCGGTACGAAACATGGCAGCGCCCCTTTGACCGGCCTTCCGCTCCTCGGACCCGCGCATCTGGCGATCCTGGCCGCCATTCCGTGCCTGGCTTTTGCCCTGACGCGGGTGGCGCGCGGCCGCCCAGGCCGTGCCCGGCGAATCGCGGCGTGCCTCGGTTCCTTTCTCGCGGTGAACGAACTCGTCTGGTACGCGTGGCGCCTCCACGCAGAGGGATTTCGCTTCCCCGAAGGCCTCCCTCTGGAACTGTGCGATCTCACGCTGTGGCTGACCGTGGCCGCAACGTTCACGCGGCGGCAGGCGATCTTCGAATTCGCCTGGCTGGCGGGGCTGGGCGGCGCGCTCATGGCGGTCCTCACGCCCGACCTGTGGGCGCCGCCGCTTTCCTATCCGACCGTCTATTTCTTCCTCGCCCACGGCGGCATCGTCGCGACGCTGTTGTTCCTTGTCTGGTCGGGCCTCGCGCGGCCCCGGCCCGGCTGCGTGTGGAGAGCGCTCCTGCTTCTCAACGCCTATGCCGCGGTCATCGGCGTGTTCGACGCGGTGTTCCACACCAATTACATGTATCTTCGCGGCAAGCCTTCGAGCGCCTCGCTGCTCGATCTGTTCGGACCCTGGCCTGTTTATCTCATCTTTGCCGAGGCCACGGCCGCAGCCGTGTTCTGGCTCCTCTGGGCGCCTTTCCGCAGGCGCGCTGAGTCGATCTGAACGGCTCTGCGAGAATGAAAGTCGCTTCTCATGCGGCCATTCGAACCGCTTTTCGGCAATCCGCACGTCCTGACGATTCTCGGCAATTTCTGGCCGCGCGAGCACGACTTTTCACGTTTCCCGATGGAGAGCCGCTTCGTCCGCACGGATGAAGATACGCAGGTTCTGGTGCAGACGCAACGCCCGCTGGTCCAGCCGGTGGGCGAAACGGTCCTGCTGCACGGGCTGGAGGGGAACGGCGATTCCGGATACATCTGCAGCATGGCGTGGGATGCGCTCCAGGCGGGGTTCATCGTGCACCGGTTCCACATGCGCACCTGCGGCGGTACGGCCGAGCATTGCAAGACGCTCTACCACGCGGGGCTGACGTCGGATTTGCGCGCTTTCCTCGAAGGTTTATCGGGATCGGGCTTGCCCGTATTCCTGATCGGGTTTTCGCTCGGCGGCAATGTGGCGCTGAAGCTGGCGGGCGAGTTGGGCGAGACGGACCTGATCGAGGGCGTTTGCGCGATTTCCACGCCGATCGATCTGGCGGCCGGGGTGCGGCGGATCGGGCAATTCGAGAATCGCCTCTACGAACGCCGCTTCCTCAAACGCATGCGCGCGCGGCTGCTGGCGACGGGCCGTTATTCGAAGGCCGAACTGGAGGCGGCGCGCACGCTCTACGAAATCGACGACCGGATCACCGCGCCGTCGTTCGGTTTCGAAGGCGCCGACCATTACTATGCGACGCAATCGGCGCAGGTTTATCTGGACCGGATCCGGGTGCCGACTCTGCTCATCCAGGCGAAGGACGATACGTTCATCCCGTTCGCGATGTACGGGCATCCCGCGATCGCGTCGAACCCGTTTCTGCGGCTGCTGGCGACGGAACGCGGCGGGCATCTCGGGTTCCTGTCGCGGAGCCGCCCGCGCTTCTGGGTGGACGATGCCGCGCTCGATTTCCTGAAGGGACTGGTCTCCGCGCCGCCGCGCCCGGTAACGCAAGACAGCCGCGCACGCTAACATCACGATTATGGAGTACATCGGCCGTTACCGGATCATCGGGGAACTGGGCCGGGGCGCCATGGGTGTGGTTTATCACGCGACCGATCCGTCGATCGGGCGTTCCGTCGCCATCAAGACGATCCGAATCCGCGATATTCACGACACGCAGCAGCGGGACAAACTGCGCGAACGCCTGTTTCGGGAAGCGCGGTCCGCCGGCGTGCTTTCGCATCCGAATATCGTGACGATTTACGACATGGACGAAGTGGACGGCCTCGCGTATATCGCGATGGCGTACGTCAACGGCCCCACGCTCGAAAAGGTCCTGGCGTCGGAGGCCCCGCTCTCCGGCGCGAACATGCTGCGAATCCTGCGGCAGACGGCTTCGGGCCTGGATTATGCGCACGGGCGCGGCATCGTTCACCGCGACATCAAGCCCGCCAACATCATGACCGACGAAGACGGCGCGGTGAAGATCGCCGATTTCGGGATCGCGAAGATCGCGGCCGCCGGCAACATGACGGAGACGCGCATGGTGGTGGGGACGCCGAACTATATGTCGCCCGAACAGGTGCAGGGGCAGGCGGTGGATGGCCGCTCCGACCAGTTCTCGCTGGCCGTGATTGCGTATGAAATTCTGACCGGCGAGCGGCCGTTCCAGGGCGAGCACCTGAGCACGGTGGTTTACCGGATTGTGGCGGAGCAGCCGGCGGACGCGCATCTCATCAACGGCACCTTGACGCCCCAGATCGACGCGGTGCTGCGCCGCGGGCTTGCGAAAAAGCCGGAGGAGCGGTTTCCGAACTGCTCCAATTTCGTGGGCGCGCTCGAAGTGGCGTGCGCGGAATCCCGCGGATGGAAGACGCTGACGGCGGGCGGGGCCGCGGCGATGCCCACCATTGCGGTGGAGGGGCCGGGCAAAAGCATACCCGCCAGTCTGCCTCCACCGGCGCCGATGGCGCGAGAGTCCCCGCGGTCCTCGTTCCTGATGCCGTTCCTGCTGAGCCTGGTGGTGGTGCTGGGGATCGCCGCCGCCATCGCGTGGCAGGCTGGTTTAATTCCCGCGGGTCTGATTTCCGCTGCTCCGGCGCAGGAGACAAGGTCCGCGCCTCCGCCCGCATTGCCGCAAACGGTATCCGCGCCCGCGGTGGAAAAGCCCAGCCCGTTTGCGCCGCCCGTGCAAACGCCGCCTGAGCCCGAGGCTGCGCCGGAGAAAACGCCGGTGGCGATCGTCAGAGTCCCCGTGGCGCGCGTTCAGGATGTCTGGGTCACAACCAATCCACCCGGGGCGAAGGCCGTGCTGGACGATAACCTGGCGCAGGCCTGCCAGACGCCCTGCATGATGCACGCTCCCACGGGCGTGCATCGTCTCACCGTCTCGCAGGCCGGATATGAAAACGAATCCAGGGAGGTTCGCATTGGCGATACCGCGATGGACGTTCCACCGATCGCCCTGCGGCGCCCCAGCGGCACTCTGATGCTGACGACCGTTCCTTCGGGCGCGCGCGTGCTCATCGACGGGAAACCGATGCCGCAGGTGACGCCGGCGCAGATCACGCTGGCGCCGGGAAGTTATTCGGTCACGGTGGAAAAAGACGGCAAAAGCCGGATGCAGCGCGTGGAAGTCCAGGACAGCCTGATTTATCTGCGAATTCCGCTGGATCAGTAGACCGGCTTCGCTTCCGGCTCCGCGGCGGCGATGAAGGCGCCGGCTTCCACCAGTTCCGCGTCCGAGACTTCATGCGGGCGTCCGGGATAGATGCGAACCTGGACGTCCGCCCCGAAGCCCTCCAGCACGCGCGCGGTCTCATGCACGCGGGCCTCCGGTATCCATTCGTCCGCGTCGCTGCCCGTAATCAGCACACGGGTGCCTGCAAGCATTCCCGGGGAACCGGACCACGGCGTGCAAGGCGGGCCGAACAGACCGCCGGTGAAGACCACCATGGTGGCGCAGCGCCCGGGATGCCGCAGCGCGTATTCGACCGTGAGACACGCGCCCTGGGAGAAGCCAAGCATGACGAGGCGCTTCGCATCGAGCCGGCCCGCTTCGGCGGCACGGTCGACGGCCTGGTCGATCTGACGGATCGCCTGCGTGAGAAAGGGTTCGTGCGAAGGAAGGGGGTCCATGAAAACACCCGGATACCAGCTCCGGTCATGGCCCGCGGATGGGGCAATCCAGTGAATATTATCGAGATGGAGCCGGGACGCGAGCCAGACCATCTCCTCCGGCGTACGGTACCGGCCGTGGATCAGGACGCCGCCCAGTTCCGCCTCGCCGGGCGGCGGGGGGGGGGCGGCCGGAAGGGGGCGCGGCGGGGGACCCCCGCGAAAAAAATGGTGGTGGGGGATAGGAGGGGGGGGGGCGGGCGCGCGCCCCCGGGGGGGG
>VFSW01002996.1_pt1 | contig 25359 bp, 22 predicted proteins | sample 5358111 | NCBI WGS metagenome assembly VFSW01 (sample SAMN11554181, study PRJNA540505) | mine drainage metagenome | isolation source: sediment from site ElyBrook_90M | place: USA: Ely Copper Mine, Vershire, VT | collected 2017
CGCCCGACCCACTCGGCGCCGCCGCCGTCGCGGCCGCCGAGTCCTACCTCGGTGTGTGGTACCAATGGGGCGGCGCATCGCGCAGCGGTGTCGACTGCTCCGGACTGGTCATGTTGGCCTACGACGCCGTGGGCGTATCGCTGCCGCACTATTCGGGTGCCCAGTTCTCGGACACCGTACGAGTGCCACTTTGGGACATCCAACCCGGCGACCTCCTGTTTTACGGATACAACGGAGATGAGCACGTAGCGATGTATGTCGGTGGCGGGAACATGATCGAGGCGCCTCAGACCGGGTACCAAGTCCACATCACTCCAGTGCGCTTGGGTTGGGGCTTCGCGGGGATTGGTCGCGTCAGCGCCTAGCAATGTCGGGCGTACCCACTTCGATTCACCTCGGCCCGTTCGTCTTTCACCTCTACGGATTAGGCCTGGGCATTGCCGCGTATGTAGCGTTCTTGTACGCCGAGCGCCGCCTTCGTCGTCACGGCATCGATACCACCGCCTTCGCCCGCTACACCATCGCCCTCATCATTGCCGGTCTCGTCGGCGCTCGACTTGCCAATATCGCCACTAATTGGAATTACTACTCCGGACATCCCGCTCGGTGGATTGCCGTGTGGCAAGGTGGACTGGCCAGCTTTGGCGGCATCGCCCTCGCGTTGCCGGTTGGGATTATCGGGCAACGTCGCTGGTGGCCCCACACGAGACTGGCGGCGTTCACCGACGCCTTGATCCCCGCACTCGTGGCCGGCTGGGCCTTGGGTCGAGTTCTCGGTCCCCAGTTCATGGTTAATGGCGGGGGTCACCAAACGACGTCCTGGTTGGGCATGCACTACGTGGGCCAGGTCGGCAAACGAGTGCCGGTGCCGTTGATCCAAGGAAGCGAAGACGCTCTCCTGTGGCTGTTGCTCCTGCGCCTCGAGGCCAAGTGGACCACTCGCGCCGTCGGTGCCATTAGCGCCGTCGCCATGATCATCTGGGGTCTGGTGCGGACTTACGATGAGCGCTGGCTACTCGGGCAGCAGTCGCACTCGGGCTCGGTCGGAGTGCAGTTGGCGGGTCTCGCTCTCTCACTAGCCGGAATATTCACGTGGTGGAACGTATCTCGACGTTCGCGCACTCGGTTCGTGAATGCCGAGTGACCCGTGACTGTTGGGGGACTACGAGTGCTCCGTCATCTCAGTGCGCCCCAGTGTCGCACTGGTCGCGCCTTTAGCCCCTAGATCAGAGCATTCCATTCCTCCACGCTCAAGACTCCTAGGCGATTCACTTCGGCGTCGGCCGGCACGGGGCTGCGTGCCACGTCGACGTACGACACGTGATCAAGGCCCATCCGACGCCAGGGCGAAAAGAGGCTGCGCGTCGGCGACGCATTGGTGTACACACCTCGAACCAACAGTCCTTCATCAGAAGCGGCAACCACGACAGCGGGACGAACCTTGGATTGTTGCTCGGGCACGACCGGGTCCACGTTGTCAAAGGGCACCTCAGTCGTCACCACCCATCCCGCCAACGGATGCCCTACGTCGTAGAGTGCGGCTTCGGCCGGGGTCAGCGTCACCACTCGACGCGTCACCTCGAGGGACCCGGCCACCGGCGTAGTGGCACGCATCGTCTCCGCGGGCACCGCCGTAGCGGGTGACGTCTTCTTTCCCCCCTTGTTCTTGGGTGCCGAGTGGTCGGACTTGACCTTGGCGGCCCGTGCTTGCTTACGGGCCTTCTCCTCGTCGCGGCGCGCCCGTCGCTGTTCGCGCACCGATTCGTCGACCATCTTGGGCGATAACAGCGAAGTGTGACCACTAGACACCTCGATATCAGGCAACGCCAGTGCTTCGTCCTCGCCGAAAATTCGGCGACAGTGTGGAGCGGCCGGGAAGTCGTGGCCGATGGCGAAAGCGAGCACCGCAACGATTTCGTTCTCACTGAGCGATTCACCTCGCAGGGAGGCAATGGCCGCGCAGAGCTGTTCGTAGTTGGGAGTCTCGGCGTGCTCACCGAGTGCCTCGATGACTTTCTCGAGTGGCTCCAACGACAACAGTTCCAGCAGACTCGACACGGCGTCGATGGGCGAACCCGCAGCAAAGGCGGCGACGTCTCGCTTCTTCTGCAAGTTGCGCAGCGGCACCGCAATCACGGCACTGAGTTTGGATCCCTTCATTTGGAGAGCGTCTACCACGTGCATCACGGCTTCGGGGTCCATCTTGGCGATGGCGCGACGCATCACGTCATTGGCACTGGCGGTCAAGGCTGGCATGGTATTCCTACTTCAAGGGTCTAAGGCAACGAAGGAGTGCTGCGGTCGGGTGTCGCCGTTGGCCGCCGCGGCGACTGGTGGCACCCATCTACTGTACCGAGGTCCAAAGTACCCACCGAGCAACCTCACTGGTCGAACGACGGCCACTCATCAACACGACCCCCTACGTCGTCGGTGGTCGATTTCGACGCGAAGTCACTCCCGTTGCGTTTCGCGGATCCGAGAACAATTCGGCCGTTCGAGGGTCGTTCGACCTTGATTCGCACGGGGAATCACCCACTTTTGAGTGTGAGACTAGGGGCCGTGACCATCGCTGAGAATCACCCGGGAGAAAACGTTCCCAGCGCCGCGACGCCCAACAACTCCCTGCTGACCCTCGAAGCGGCGGAAGTCCTGTCGGCACTTGATTCCTGCGTTCGTGGTCTCGACAACGAGGAGGCCCATCGCCGATTGGCCCGCGACGGGACCAACGAGTTGCCCACCCCTCGCCAACGGCCCATTGCACTCGAACTCGCGGCGCAGTTCACCAATATGTTCGTCGTCGTGCTCGCCGTGGCGGCGGGTCTCACCTTCTCCACGTATCTGCTCACGACCCCGCGCAATCCAGCGAATTTGGAACTCGCGCTCGGTATTCTCGGCGTGGTCATCTTGAACGCGCTCATCGGCTTCTTCCAGGAGCACTCGGCCGAACGAACCGCTCAGGCGCTCCAGGCAATGGTACCGCTCCAAGCTCGAGTACTACGCGGTGGGGAGTTGACAGAGGTGGCGGCCGAACAGCTCGTACGGGGCGACGTGGTCATCCTCGACGCCGGCGACGCGGTCTCAGCGGATTGTCGGATCATCGAATCACACGCGCTGACTGTGGAAATGGCGGCACTCACTGGTGAGAGTCAGCCCGTTACTCGCAGCGACGAGCCCTCCGCCAATGGCCGCGAACCGCTCGAATCGCGCAACTGCGTGTTCATGGGAACCTCGGTGTCGAACGGCTCGGGAAAGGCCGTGGTGTACGCAACCGGGCTCAACACCGAGTTCGGTCGAATCTTTCGCCTCACCGCAGACGTCCCGCGCGAAGCGAGCCCCCTGCAACGCCAGGTGAACGAGATGGCTCGTCGAGTCGCCACGGTCGCCATCGTCGCCGGTACGGCCCTGTTCGCAATTCGGGTGCTCTCCGGTAACCCCGCGACGCTCTCTTTCGTCTTCGCCCTGGGTGTCATGGTCGCGCTGGTGCCGGAAGGGCTTCCCGCGACCCTCTCGGTCTCCTTGGCAATCGGCGTACGACGCATGGCCAAACGTCAAGCCCTTATAAAGCGACTCGTTGCGGTCGAGACCCTGGGGTCGACGACGGTGATTTGTACCGACAAGACCGGGACGCTCACCAAGGGCGAAATGACTATCCAACAGATCTTCGCCTCGGACCGGGTTCACCACGTGAGTGGCATCGGATACGGACCCGACGGCACGGTCGAGGAACCCGACGACGTTCAGGACTTGCTGGTCGCCGCAGGACTGTGCTGCGACGCGCGCCTTCTGCCACCAAGTGACGGCCTCGGCTGGCGGGTGCTCGGTGACACGACCGAAGCTGCAATCCTGGCCGCGTGCACCAAGGCGGGCATCGATCTCGTGACAGAGAATCGGCGCACTCCGCGCGTCGGCGCTTTCCCCTTCGATGCCGATCGCAAAATTATGACCACCCTTCATCAAATCGAGAATGGCGTGCGCGTGTGCACCAAGGGATCACCCCAGGCAGTCCTCGAGCGATGCACCACGGTGATCTGGAACGGACAGATCTCGCCGCTCGACGCAGCCCTTCGCCAACGAATTGAAGTGGCCAACGACGATATGGCGGGGACGGCACTGCGCGTTCTCGCCGTCGCAGTGAAAGTCGTGAGTACTGCTCACGTTTCCCAGGAAGAGGCCGAACGCGAACTGAGTCTGCTCGGCCTCGTGGGGATGGTCGATCCGCCACGCGCTGAAGTGGCCGCAGCGGTCAGTGCCTGTCGACGCGCCGGAATTGCAATCTATATGGTGACCGGTGATTACGGGCTCACCGCCGAGGCGATCGCCCGGCGGGTGGGCATCATCGCCACGGGTGCCGCTCGCGTGGTCACCGGTCACGACCTCGATGACACGAACGACGAGGATCTCGTCGCCAGCCTACGCAGAGGCGAGCAGATCATCTTCGCGCGCGTTCGGCCCGAGCACAAACTGCGCATCGTGCTCGCGCTGGAGTCACTCGGTGAAGTCGTGGTGGTGACCGGTGACGGAGCGAACGATGCGCCAGCCCTTAAGCGTGCCAGCGTCGGCGTGGCCATGAGCGACGGTGGTACCGACGTGGCCCGGGCCGCGGCGCAGATGCTCCTGCTCGATGACTCCTTCGCGTCCATTGCCGCGGCGGTCGAACTGGGACGTGCCGTGTATCAAGACATTCGGCACTTCCTCATCTACCTCTTCAGCCACAACCTGGCCGAACTGGCTCCGATTCTGGCCGCCACCTTCGTCGGCTTTCCTCTCGTTCCACTTTCGGCGCTACAGGTGCTGGCGATCGACCTCGGTTCGGACGTGTTACCCGCTCTCGCCCTCGGTGCCCAACGACCCGAACCGGGCACCATGGACCGACCTCCTCGAGCGTCGAGCGAACACCTCTTTTCGTGGGCAGTGGTGCGTCGCTTCCTCTTTCTCGGCACGATCGAGTCCATCGCCGTTGTCTTCGTCTTCTTCTGGCGAATCCACAGTGCGCATCTACCCTTCGCCGATTTCACCGCGTCAAACCACACCTACCGCGAAGCTCTCACGATGGCCCAAGGCAGTATCGTGGTCAGCCAGTTCTTCAATAGCTTCACGGTGCGCACCGATCGTGAGAGCGTGAGAAGCATGGGCCTCTTTTCCAATCCGGCCCTTCTCGGCGCTGGATTGATCGGACTGGGTTTCATGGCCTGTGTCAGTTATGTTCCGTTCCTGCAGGGAATATTCAATACCGCTGCCCTGAGCCTGATGGACTGGCTGGTGCTCGTCGGCTTCGGCGTCGCGTTGCTCGTCATTGACGAAATCCATAAGGCCCTCGTACGCCGGCGTGAGCCCTCGCGCCAAGGACGTGCAGTACCAGAACCGTCTCGAGAGGAGTCCTGATGCACGTCGTCATCGTCGGCTGTGGTCGATCCGGAGCCGCCTTAGCAGCGCGCCTGCACGCGGAGGGCGAATCGGTGAACGTGGTCGACCTGGACGCCCACGCGCGCGAACGTCTGCCGTCCTCCTTCTCGGGTGCCTTCATCGAAGGTGACGCCCTGCACCACTCGGTTCTCACCTCAGCAGGGATCGAACTGGCAGACGCGTTCGTTGCCCTGAGTTCGAATGACAGTGTCAATATCGTCGCTGCCCGAGTCGCGCGCGATACCTTCCGTGTGCCCCAGATTCTCGGGCGGCTACACAACCTCGAGTGGTACCACGTCAGCACCCATCTCGGACTGCAGATGGTCACCACCGTGCAGATGACGGTCGACCGGATTCACCTGCTCCTGCGCCATCGCTCCCTCGACCCGGAGCTGGTCTTCGGCAATGGCGAGTCGTTATTGGTGCGTTCGGGCGTGCCGGACTATTTAGTGGGCCGCCGGGTCAGCGAGTTCAACGTCGAGGGCGAGATCCAGGTCGTGGAGATAACTCGCGGCGGCCATTCTTCGATACCCGGCAGCGCCTCGACGCTGCGAACGGGCGACCTCGTGAGTTTCGCGGTCGCCTCGGGGTCACTCGAGCGATTGCACAACTTCTTAGGCGGGAGGTGGGGATAATGGAAGTTATCGTGGCCGGAGGCGGCAACGTGGGTCAGCAAGTGGCGCGCACGCTCATGGCGGCAGCGCACCGCGTGACTGTCATTGAACCTGACCACCGTCATGCCGAGCTACTGAGGGCCGAAGGGTTCGAGGTGGTGACGGGCAACGCCAGCGTGGCCGCGTCCCTCGAAGCGGCCGGGGCGCTGCGCGCCGAGGTGCTGGTCGCCTGTACTGAGCGTGACGAAGAGAACCTGGTCATTGCGGTACTGGCGAAACGCCATCTCCATATTGCCCGGGTAGTCGCGCGCATCAATGATGACGGCCATCAGTGGCTCTTTGACGATTCCTGGGGGGTGGACGCGGCCCTCTCCTCGGCTAGCGCTCTCGCCGCGCTGGTCGCATTGACGTATTAGCCCCGCTCGGTTCCCCTCGTACTTATCGCGTCGATTTGGTAGCTTGCGCAATGCGTACGTCAATTAGTTTCTTGACAATGTGCTTCGGTAGCGGCTGGTCAATGGAGAAGTGCAGCGAACTCTTCGTCATCGCGTAGCCACTGAGGTCTTCACTAAGTTGCGAGAGTACTGAACCGCTGAAGGGTAGATAGCTCAAGTGGTTGCGGAAAGCAGCAAAACCAGCGACGACGGTGCCGTCCATGCGAAACGCGGGGATACGGTACGAAATGACTTGCTCGGCGGTAGGAATGATCTCGAGTATCGTCCGGCGAAGTGCCTGCAACGTGCTGCGCATAGGCTCGTCGACCTCTCGCAAGTACGCATCAATCTCATGAGCGGACATCTGCAACCTCCTGTCACCTTGTATGGACGTGATTGGAAAGACGTTCATCAAAACACGTCGTGTGGACTCCTCGGTCAGGACCTCGACTGTAACCGTGTTTCGGAGCGCGCCAACTCTGGTACCCGAATCGATGACCAGAATAGTCTGTCTCTGCCTCGAACCATCGTAGAAACGTCTCGCCTATCGACATAATGGCGACGCCAGCACGTATTCGAGTTGGGTGACGAACTCTTGGGCGGACAGCCCGGCTGCACCGCGGGCACCCGGGTCGCCACGCTCGGTCGTGCCACCCCATTGGGTAAGAGCCGCATTCACTCGGCAGACACTGGGCGCGGATTGAGGAATTTCAAGTTGTGCACTGTCATCGGAGTGCGACCACGTACCCTTCCGCCCCCCGAGATGGAGAGTATGGACTTTCGTTTCGCCAGATCCCACGTCGGAAGTCTCTGGTAGTTGCAATTCATCAACTATCGCCGGTGGGAAGGGAGGCGATCCCAACCTCGGGTCGCAGACAACCAATCGACGGGTCCGCGTGAGTCGCGTGTCTCTCTTCGCAGTCGGCGCACCATTCCGGTGGCTCGTCACGAGCATTCTCGCTATTCTCGCAACGTCGACCGGCTTCACAGGGCACACGTGAGACCCGAGGGCCGCACCCTCGAACTTGCACGAGCAATTGGGATCGTGCCACCGACCTCTCTGAACTCAGTACCTGCGCGCTTCCTTAGAGAATCGCGTCACCGCGCGTGGTGCAATGACGGCTCGTGAGACTCCGTGGGCGCCGTCTGTTCGACGTCAACGCCGGATAAGGGGCTCGACTCCTCGGTGACGGAACTCGCCGACACTGTCGTTACCACTCACCGGCGATGTGATTCCTCTGATGGGCAGTGACTGTTTCACACCAGGTTGATAACCATCAACGTGGTGTGCAACCGCCCCACGAAGGGCTACCTCACCAAGTACTGCGCGCTGCAAGTGCTTCCGTTGGGCAATGTAACGCGGAAGACGTATTTGCCGATCGTTGCTCCATTTCGCAAACTGACCCGGACAACCAGTTCGTTGCCATGATCGTGGATAACGTCGGCGATGGTTCCGATCTGGGTACTCCTGATGGTGGGCTTGCTGTAGAAATGGGCACCGAAGATCGAGACAATTACAGTTCGACCGACCCTGACCAATCCGTATTCACCACTGCACGTCAAGTGTGTGGCGACGACAGCGCCCGTGAAGGTCACTTTCGTTGGCAGAGAACTCGCGGTTGAATACTTAGTATCCGCAGCCTTGTTCACCCTGACGATACAGGCGCCGCCGCGAGTCGCGTGCAACTGGCTGCCGGTGATCCAACAGCTCGCCGATCCGGCATTCGTGACGGTGTAGGTCACGACACCGGTACCCGAGCCACCGCCCGACGTGAGCGTGAGGGCGGTGCCCACCTTGCCACTCGTGGAGGTGAGCGTGAGGGCGGCCTGGGTAGCGAGGGGTGACGGCGCGAATGTCACTTTCGTTGGCGCAGAACTCGCCGCTAAGTACGTGGCGTCCGCGGCCTTGGTGGCGGTGAGCGTGCACGTCCCGGCCGTGGTCGCGTCCAATTTGCCGTAGCGGATCTGACAGCCCGCCGTGCCGGAACTATTGATCACGTAGGTAACTGCGCCCGTACCGGAACCACCGCCAGAAGTGAGTGCGAGGGCAGTACCCACCGTGCCACTCGTGGAGGTGAGCGTGAGGGCGGCCTGGGCCTTGAGGGGCGCTGCCGCGAACGTCACTATCGTTGGCGGAGAACTCGCCGCCAAGTACGTGGCGTCTGCGGCTTTGATGGCGGTCAGCGTGCACGTGCCGACCTTGGCCGCATCCAATTTGCCGTAACGGATCAGACAGCCCGCCGTGCCGGAATTGTTGATTACGTAGGTGACCGCACCAGTGCCCGAACCACCTTTAGAGGTGAGTGCGAGAGAAGTGCCCACCGTGCCACTCGTGGAGGTGAGCGTGAGGGCGGCCTGGGCGACTTGGGCCACGAGAGGACTCCGACCTCCGCCAGCGACGGCAACTGTAGATGCCGCTGAGGCGGATGAGTCAGCAACGACGGCAACACCCATTGCTAACAGCGAAGTCGTGACTGCCAGTGCCGCAAACCGGTGCAAAACGACGCGAATGATCGGGTGACCGTGTTGATTGATAAATGACATTCTCATCCGTTGTCCACTCTCGTCCGATTTCCAAAATTGGAAACAACAGAAAGCGCAACGTCTGGACTAACCTGAGGCCACCCTAGCGACCCTCGCGCCTTTTCTGCCCCGGCACTGTGAAAGATCTCCTCATTAGTGACGTTGCCTCACTGAAGACGTATTATTCGTGGTGCGAACACTCCAGAACGACGCGACCAACCACCATGGTGATCGAAGCACGAGTGAGGCGTAGCGTGAGCCAGGACACCCTTTCAGGGCGAAAGCTCAACTTGATGCTCTTCGCGATGAACGGGTCCGTGCGGGTCATGAACGAGAACTCCGAGCATCGCTGCGCTCCACTGCCCAAGCAACGACCCCCGGGAGCCACCGCAATCACCTAAGAGTCGCCGCTTCGGTCCGCGGACGCGCGAGGGCGTTCGGATGAACATTGAACGTCGTAGGATTTCGCGCGAGTGGGTCCAAGCTCGAGTTACGATGCGCCTGTCGAAGAGCGAACCTCGTACACCATGTTCTGGGAGTTTGCGAGAATTCGAGACACGACGAGTGAGAGTCGACTCTCTCCGTGATGGGGCATCGCCGTGACAGGGATACTCGCAAAATCCGCCGATTCGACCCCGCTCCAGACGCCGCACCGTAAATGAGAACGGCGATGGCTCGAATCTGTACTGGATTCCAATCCAACGGTCTCAGAACTACTTGAGCAGGTGTTTTGCGACAACCACGCGCTGGACCTGGTTGGTTCCCTCGTAGATCTGGGTGATCTTGGCATCACGCATGAATCGCTCAACGGGGAAATCCTTGGTAAAGCCGTACCCACCCAGCAGTTGGACGGCGTCGGTAGTGACACTCATGGCAGTATCTGACGCGAAGGATTTCGCCGCCGCGCCTAAATAGTTCAAGTTGCGGTCGGGGTCGCCGGCGTCGATCGTGGCGCAGGCCGCGTAGACCAATGCGCGCGACGCTTCGGTGCGAATCGCCATGTCGGCAATCATGAAACGAAGGCCTTGGAGCTGCGAGATCGGTGCCCCGAAGGCCTTCCTTTGTGTCATATACCCCGCGGCGTAGTCAATAGCGGCCTGGGAGATCCCGACCGCTTGTGCGCCGATGGTGGGACGCGAACGGTCGAGCGTGTGCATCGCGATGCGAAACCCCTCGCCCTCTTCTCCAATCCGGTGCGACACGGGCACGCGGACATTATCAAAGACCACTTCGCCAGTAGGCGAAGCACGCAACCCCAGCTTGTCTTCGTGCTTTGGGAAGCGAACTCCCCATTCCTTTTCGACCAGGAAACACGTGATGCCGTGACTCTTGGCCTTCAGATCGGTGCTAGCGAAAACGGTGTATGTGTCAGAGACGCCAGCGTTGGTGATCCAATATTTCGATCCATTGAGTACGTATTCGTCGCCGTCGCGCTCGGCACGACATCGCATCGCTGCGACGTCGGACCCGGCGTCAGCCTCCGAGAGGCAGTAACTCGCTTGGTGGGTTCCCGCAGCGATCCGGGGTAAATACGTCGACTTGATTTCCTCAGAGGCAAAATTCATTATTGGCAACATGCCAAGTTTGGAGATCAGCCAAGTCACAGACGTGGAAGCGCATCCCCGCGCGAGTTCCTCCGCGACGACTGCCTGGGTGACCATGTCCGCCCCGACGCCCCCATACTTTTCTGGGACCCACAGCGCGGGAAGGTCCATCTCGACGCAGGCATCCCAGCTGTCCTGAGGGAATTCTTGATCGCGGTCATAACGAGCGGCGTGAGGTGCAATGCGCTCGTCAACGAAAGGTTTGAGGACATCTCGAAAAGCCCGCTGTTCCTCATTCAATACGAACGTCATGCGGGCTCCTCGTTGAGTCGGCTAGGGCTGGGGGAAAAGCTGGTCCTCGGTCACATTGTCCGCGAAGCGCCGCTGGGCGACGTAGCTATGCGCAATCCCTGCGAAGCCAGTCGTGTCCGAGGGACCATCGCTACGCAGGCCGAAGTGATCCAGGGCCGCCCGCACGTCGTAGACCGTGGGACCACGTCCAGCCAGGCTCGCGCGCTTAGCGGCGACGAGAGCGATACCGACCACCAAGTCGTGGTGGTCAACGCCTTCGACGTGGAGATCGGCACACTCACGTTCCGACAGCGTCAACGCGAAACCTTCGCCAGGAGCTTGCGTCCCCGCGCCCGACATCGTCGGCGCTTGGCGCAAGAGGCCGGCCTTCTTGGTGCGCCCAATCTCAGGGGTCGCTGTCGCCACGGTCGGACGAACTTCGCCACTACGCGTCACGGGAGAAAAAGTCGGTTGGGTCACGCTCCGACACTACCTTGCGGGGCTCAGACCCTCGTCAGCCAACTCTCGTACTGAGGAAGCTCCCCGCGCACGGCTTGGAAGTACGTAGCTTGCACGGCCTTGGTGATGGGCCCCGGCTTGCCGTCACCCACCACGCGGTCGTCCACCGAGCCGATCGGCACCACTTCGGCCGCCGTACCTGTGAGGAAAGCCTCGTTTGCGATATAGAGGTCGTCGCGGCGCAGCGCCTCGAAACTAACCCGGTAGCCCAAATCGTCAGCGATGCGCACGATGCTGTTCTGCGTGATGCCCGTCAGCGCACCCGCTTCGGAGGGCGGCGGCGAGATGATGAGGCCGTCACGCACAATGAACAGGTTCTCCCCTGTGCACTCCGAGATACGCGCGTCGGGTCCCAGCATGATCGCCTCGTCGTAACCGGCCTTGATGGCCTCGACCTTGGCGAGAGTGGAGTTGACGTAGCCGCCGACCGTCTTGGAGGCGGTGGGCATGGCATTGGGGGCGTGGCGCATCCACGAGGAGATCTTCATCCGCACCCCGTTCTCGAGACCGTGATCACCCAAGTAGGCCCCCCAGGGCCAGGCGGCGATGGCGACATTGACGGGACAGTTGAGCGGATTGATACCCATTTCGCCGTAGCCCAAGTAGACGAGCGGACGTAGGTAGCAACCATCGACAAGGTCGTTCACCCGTACGACTTCGACGCAGGCCTCCACCAGTTCGTCCAAGGTGAAGGGCACGTTGATCATGAGGATCTTGCAACTGCGCAAGAGGCGCTCCATGTGCTCACGCAGACGGAATACGGCCGGCCCCGTGGAGGTCTTATAGGCACGAATGCCTTCAAAGGCCCCGGTGCCGTAGTGCAAGGTGTGGGTCAAGACGTGCGTCGTGGCGTTCTCCCAGTCGACCAGTCGACCGTCCATCCAGATCTTTTTGGTGGGGGTGATGGGCATTTACAACCTCTCTAACAAGTGAGCCGTGATTCCGGACGTTCCGAGTTGCGAAGCGTCGCCGTCAAAGTCTGTCACGGCGCGAGCGATCCGCGAGGCCGCATCGTTCTCGCCCAAGTGTTCGAGCATCAAGACTGCCGACGAGACCGCCGCCAGTGGATTGGCTCGATTGGTTCCCACGATGTCGTGGGCCGCGCCGTGCACGGGTTCGAACAGTGACGCCCCCGATTTAGTGGGGTTGAGGTTGCCGCTGGCGGCGAAACCGATGCCCCCCGTAACGGCCCCGGCGAGGTCCGAAAGGATGTCGCCGAAGAGATTATCGGTCACGATGACGCTGTAGCGCTGCGGGTCTTCGACCAGGTAGATACAAGCTGCGTCCACGTGGTTGTAGTCCACCTCCACGCCGGGATACTCGTTCTTCACTTCGGCGACCACTCGCGACCAGAGGTCACCCGCGTAGGTGAGGACATTCGTCTTGTGCACCAGTGTGACCTTGGGTCGCGCGGCTTTGGCGGCGCGCTCGAAGGCGTAGCGCACGCAGCGTTCGACGCCAAAACGGGTGTTCACTGAACCCTGGGTCGCAATCTCGTGGGGTGTCCCCTGTCGTAATACACCACCTTCGCCGGCGTAAGGACCCTCAGTGTTCTCGCGAACGATGGCGAAGTCACAGCCCTGGGCGAGTGAGCCCGCGACCCCGTGGAACGGGCGGTAGTTGATAAAGAGGTCTAAGCCGAAACGCATGCGTAATAACAGACCACGCTCCAAAGTGCCCCCGGGGATGCGAGTGTCGCCAATGGCCGGACCAATGGCCCCGAGCATGATCGCGTCGAAGCCGCGTAATCTCTCCAAAGTCTCATTGTCGAGCACGAAACCATCTCGCAAGTAGCGGGCGGCCCCGAGGTCGAACAGCTCAGTCGTGAAGGAAACTCCGGCCGCCCGGACGACTTCAAGGGCGGCGGCCGTCACTTCGGGGCCGATGCCGTCGCCGCCGATCACGGCGATCGAGTGAACCTGTTGAGTCATGGCTGCTCTCCTTGTCGCTCCTATTTTGCTCTGACTAGCGAGGGGCGAGCAAAAGCGGCTCACCCGACCGAGCGGGTGAGCCGGTAGAATCTGAACCTCTGCTCTAGTTGGGGACGTGCCATGGCGAGCGAAATTCATCGCATTACACAAGAAACTCTGGACAAGCTCCGCGAGGAGTACCACCATTTGACGACGGTCGGACGTACCGAAATCGCCCGCGTCATCGAATCCGCACGTCTCCTTGGAGACCTGAGCGAGAACGGGGACTACCACGCCGCGAAGGACGAACAGGGCAAGATGGAATCACGCATCCGACAGATCGACAATGTGATTCGCAACCACGAGCTGGTCGCGCGTGACGAAAATGCCCAAGTGGCCCAGCACGCTTCCATTGTCCAAATCGTGTACGAGGGCGACGCTGACGAGGACTTCCAGGAATTCTTCCTTGGTTCCATCGAAGAGAAGCCCGAAGGTGTACTGGTGGCTTCTCCCACGTCCCCGCTCGGGTCAGCACTGCTCGGGCACGCAATTGGTGACCTCGTCGAATATGAGGCCCCCTCGGGAGTGCTGCGGGTAAAGATCGTGGGGTTGCGCTAAATGGCCGGTCGCACCCTGTACGAGAAGATCTGGGACGAGCACTTGGTCGCGGCACCTGAGGGTGAGTCCGCGATCATCTACATCGACCTCCACCTCGTGCACGAGGTCACCTCACCCCAGGCCTTCGACGGCTTGCGTCTGAGTAATCGTCGGGTACGCCGTCCCGACCTCACTCTCGCGACGGCCGACCACAATGTACCGACCGACCCTCTCTCGGTGCCCGTCACCGACCCCATCTCGCGACGCCAACTCGAAGCTCTCGAGGAGAACTGCGCAGAGTTCGACGTCACGGTATTTCCCCGTGGGCACGAGAATCAAGGAATTGTTCACGTGATCGGACCGGAGCTCGGCGTCACCCAGCCGGGCATGACCATCGTGTGCGGTGATTCGCACACGTCGACGCACGGCGCCCTCGGAGCCCTCGCCTTCGGCATCGGCACGAGCGAAGTGGAGCACGTGCTCGCGACCCAGACTCTGCCCCAACAACGCGCCAAGACCATGGCCGTCGTAGTCGAGGGTCACACGCCCGACGACGTCACCCCCAAGGACATCGTGCTGGCCATCGTGGCCGCCTTGGGCACTGGCGGGGGCGCCGGCTACGTCGTCGAATATCGAGGACAGGCGATTCGCGACCTCTCCATGGAAGGCCGCATGACCTTGTGCAACATGAGCATCGAGGCGGGGGCGCGCGCCGGTCTGGTAGCGGTGGACGACACCACCATCGATTACCTCAAAGGCCGCGCGGGCGTCCCCTCGGGTGACGCCTTCGATGAGGCCGCGACTCGCTGGCGGACATTTGTCTCCGACGACGATGCCGTGTTCGACAAAACGGTCGCCCTCAACGCCGCTGACCTCGTACCCTTTGTCACCTGGGGTACCAACCCGGCACAAGTCGTGGCCCTCGACGGTGTCGTGCCCGACCCGGCAGATTTCGATGATGCCGACACGAGGAGCACCACGGAACGTTCGCTCGCCTACATGGGTCTCGTGCCGGGCACTCCTATGAAGGAGATTCCCGTGGACGTGGTCTTCATTGGCTCGTGCACAAACAGTCGCATCGAGGACCTGCGCGCCGCCGCTGCCGTCGTGCGCGGCCACACGGTGGCGACTTCAGTTCGCGCTCTGGTTGTACCGGGATCGCATCGGGTCAAAAACCAGGCAGAAGATGAAGGTCTCGACCAGGTGTTCTTGTCTGCGGGATTCGAATGGCGCGAACCAGGCTGTTCGATGTGTCTCGGGATGAATCCCGATCAGTTGGCGCCGGGCCAGCGCAGCGCGTCCACCTCGAACCGCAATTTTGAAGGCCGCCAGGGCCGCGGTGGTCGCACTCACCTGGTCTCACCCGCGGTCGCGGCGGCGAGCGCTCTCTTCGGACGTTTCGCTACTCCCGACGAGGTGAAGCAATGAAAGCTGTGCACGTCATCGAAGGCCGCGCGGTACCCCTGGAACGCGCGGATGTCGACACCGACCAGATCATCCCTTCGGATTGGCTCAAGCGGGTCGAGCGAACCGGCTTTGGTCGCGGTCTCTTCAGCGAGTGGCGCGACGACCCCAACTTCGTGCTGAACGACGCCCGGTTCGCGGGTGCCACGGTACTGGTGGCGGGTCCGCGCTTTGGCACCGGTTCCTCGCGAGAGCACGCCGTGTGGGCACTTATGGACTACGGCTTCGCAACCGTCATCGCGCCATCCTTCGGCGATATATTTCGTAACAATTCCTCCAAGCAGGGCCTGGTCATCGCTCAACTCAGCGTCGCAGACGTCGAGGAACTGACGGCACTCATCCTCGAGGACCCCACTCGCCTCGTCATGGTCGACGTCGAGAAGATGGTCGTCGAAGTGCCGGCAACGGGTTGGGTGCGGTCCTTCGTACTCGATCCCATGACCCGCGAACGTTTACTCAACGGTTGGGACGACATTGGCCTCACCTTGCGACACGAGCGCGAAATCACCTCGTTCGAGTCGCACTCTCATTCGCCCAGTTTGCGCGGGCTCTTCGACGAGTCGGGCCACGTACTGACTCGTTGATCAGTTTGCAAAAACCTCGCGACGAACGAACTCGTCTTGATCTTGGCGATGTCGCCAGACCGCCATTGAGCCAATCAGCAAACTCGCGCTGCCTGAACACACGGTAGCGATAAGCGGGGCCCACAGTTGAATCTCCCAGTAATAGACAATCCACAGCAGTGCGCAGCCCGCGCCGATAAACCACGAGGCGGACGAGACACCGCTAGCGTCACGCGTGCGGATCAACTCCACGAACTGTGGCACCCGTAATAGAGTCATTGCGAGACCGCAGCCGTAGACGCACCAAGCCCATCCGCCGATGAGTCCGGGCGCCGCGCAGGTAGCCGCGAACAGCCCCAAGGACCGACCCGAAATTCGGAGGTAACGCCACGGCTTAAGACGAAAAACGATCGAGAGCTGCAACGGCCACGCCAGGAGACTACCCATCACAACGGCGAACGAGTGGGCGCCGAGGAAGCCATAGGCCATCCAAAACCCTCCGATGAGGGTGAACATCAACCACGTGGCGAGCGAAACACCGTCAATCCCTTGGACGCCGACCCGTCGATATTGTGCCCAAACCGATGCTGTTCCAGCACTGACCGCTGTCCAGGAGATCAGCGCGACGAACGAATGTGACACTCCCCCAGCCTAGGACCGAAAATACTTCAATCTTGCAATGGTGCGACCGCCCCGGCGTGCAGTCGCACCATGATCGTTGGCGACGTCGCTGCCCGTCACTCGAGACCATCACGATTCACACGAGAGGTGTGGCCAGTGCAGTGACCGCCATCGCGCTCGCGACGTTACTCCGGGCCGTGACCACTACCAAACCGATCAGGACGACGTGGCGTGAGATTCCATTGTTTGAGTTCGTCGCAAAGACATACGAGCGAAATCCATGCGGTGCCGTCGGTGCAGGAATCTCCAACGCCCCGGGCTGATGCCAACCACCCATCACGTGGTTCAAGGACGCGTGGCCAGCATCATTCAATCAATTGCGCACCGCGCGGATCAGGTGATTCAATCGTGCGAACGACACTGGTCCGACGGCTAGGGCACCTACTCAACGACGCCGATTTGCCGCCGAAATCACGGCTTCGAGTGACGCGTCGAGAATCGAAGAACTCATCCCCACTCCCCACCACGTTGAACCATCAGGACCCTCCGCCTCGACGTACGCCACCGCCGACGCACCCGAGCCCGAAGTGAGAGCGTGCTCGGTGTAGTCGCGCACATTGAAGTTCACGTCCAACTCGGAGCGAAGCCCGGCCATGAGTGCGTCGATGGGTCCGTTGCCCTCACCCTTGACCGTCACGTGATGTCCGTTCACCAGCAACTGAGCGAAGATTCGCGTCTGGTTCTGGTCGGCCGCGACCTCGCTCGAAAGGAGTTGGATGGTTGGATTTTCCGGCTGGTAGGTCGTGGTGAAGACCTCCCAAATCTCGGCGGGCGAGATTTCAGTGCCCGATTGTTCCGTCAACTTCTGAACCTGTTGCGAAAATTCGACCTGCATCGCGCGCGGCAGATCCAGACCGTGCTCGGCCGAGAGCAAGTAGGCCACTCCCCCCTTGCCAGACTGAGAATTCACGCGAATAATGGCCTCATAGGTGCGGCCCGTGTGTTTGGGGTCGATGGGCAAGTAGGGAACTTCCCAGACGTCGTAGGTGTCGCCAATGGCGGTCATACCCTTCTTGATGGCATCCTGGTGCGAACCGGAGAACGCCGTGTAGACCAGTTCACCCACGTAGGGATGGCGAGGGTGGATGGGGAGTCGGTTGGCGTATTCGGCCACGTGACGAGCCTTGTCGATGTCGCGCACGTCGAGTTCGGGGTCGACCCCCTGGGAGAACAAGTTGAGCGCCAAGTTCACCACGTCGACGTTGCCGGTTCGCTCACCATTGCCAAAGAGAGTTCCCTCGACGCGGTCCGCTCCCGCCAGTACGCCCAATTCCGCCGCCGCCACGCCGGTGCCGCGGTCGTTGTGCGGGTGCAGGGACAAGACAATGGAGTCACGGCGGTTCACGTGACGCAAAAAATACTCAATCGCATCGGCGTAGAGGTTGGGGGTATACATCTCCACCGTCGCGGGCAGGTTCAAGATCAGGGGACGCTCGGGGGTCGGATCAATGACGTCGATGACGTCATTGCAGACCTCGAGGGCGTAGTCCAGTTCCGTCCCGGTGAAACTCTCGGGCGAATACTCGTAGACGAACTCGGTCTCGGGCGACGAGTCCTCCAAGCTCTTGCACAGCGCCGCGGCCTCAAGCGCAATCCTCTTGATTCCCTCCTTGTCGAGATTGAAGACCACCCGACGTTGCAAGGTCGACGTGGAATTGTAAAAGTGCACAATGGCGCGACGCGCGCCGTGCAGGGATTCGTAGGTCCGGCGAATTAGGTCGGGGCGCGACTGGGTCAGTACCTGGATCGTCACGTCGGCGGGGATCAAATCGTTCTCAATGATGTGGCGTACGAAGTCGAAGTCGGGCTGCGACGCCGACGGGAAACCGACTTCGATCTCCTTAAAACCCATCAAGACCAGCTGTTCGAACATGACGTTCTTGCGCTCTAAATCCATGGGGTCGATCAATGCCTGGTTGCCGTCTCGCAGGTCAACGCTGCACCAGATGGGCGCCTTGACGAGTCGGTTATTTGGCCACGTGCGGTCCACCAGGTCCACGGGCACCGTGGCGCGATACTTATGGAATGCCATGGGGCTCGGCTGCTGAGGGTGTGGGCGCATAATGATCCTCTCCAAAATCGTCTACCGCGAGAAACAAAAAACCCCCGCACGATGCGGGGGCGACGGGCGAGTGGGTACTCGCCCTATCGAAGAAGAAGCTCGCGGCATCCGGTAGTCACGATCACATTGTACCGCGCCAGCGCACCTTGTCCAGATCGTTCAACTATTGTGAGAGACATGGGCCTCATCAAAGTCGTTTTGAAGATCATGGTGCTTCTCGCAATAGCGGCCGCTATTGCGGGGGTGGTGGCATTGGTCAAGAAGCCGGCCGCCGAACCAGTCTCCTTTGAGAACTGGCCCGACGTCCCGCGCAAGACCGCCGTCTAACCTGTACTGCGAACCCCGTTCGCAGGAGAAGCCATGTCAGAAATGCAGTATCGTCGCGTGGGCCGTTCCGGCCTCCAGGTCAGTGTCCTGTCCTTCGGCAGTTGGGTGACCTTCGCAAACGCCGACCAAATCGAAACTGCCGCGCAAGCCGCCGAATGCCTGTCAGTCGCCAAAGATGCTGGCGTCAATTTCTTCGACAATGCTGAGGGGTACGCCGCGGGCGAGTCGGAGCGGGTGATGGGTGCTGCGTTTCGTGAGCTCGGCTGGAAGCGCCACGAGTACGTCGTCTCAACCAAGCTCTATTGGGGGCTCTTCAACACCGTCAACATGACGAACACCCTGAATCGCAAATACCTAACCCAGGCCATCGAGGGGTCGCTCGAGCGCTTCGGACTGGACTTCGTCGACCTCGTCTACTGCCACCGTCCCGACCCATCCACTCCTATCGAGGAGACGGTGTGGGCCATGAGTGACATGGTGAGCCGTGGTCAAGCGCTCTACTGGGGCACTTCGGAATGGTCGGCCGACGAGATTCGCGCCGCCTGGGACATCGCCGAGCGCCACCACTTGCACAAGCCCGTCGTCGAACAGCCCCAGTACAACTTGCTGCACCGCGATCGCGTCGAGAAGGAGTACGCCCGACTCTACGAAGACATCGGGCTCGGTACCACTATCTGGTCACCGCTGGCTTCGGGACTCTTGACTGGCAAGTATCAAAACGGCGTACCCGCGGGTTCGCGAGCGTCTCTGCCAGGTTACGAATGGCTTCGCTCATCATTGACGAACCCGTCGTCGTTGGCGAAGGTGGAACGTTTGCTCGCCATCGCGACTGACCTGGACGTCCCGCTCTCGCAACTCGCCCTGGCGTGGTGTGTCAAGAACCCGAACGTCTCGACGGTCATTACCGGAGCTTCCTCGGCCCAACAGGTACGTGAGAACATGGGCGCGCTGGACGCGCTGGAACTGCTGAGCGACGAGGTGATGCAACGCATCGATGCCGCTCTGGCGGCCTAGGTCCGCCGCGCCCGCGCGCACTATGGACGACGCCGACGTTGTGGTGGTGGGCGCGGGTCTGGCGGGATTACGCGCCGCACAGGTCCTCAACGATGCGGGACGTCACGTCATCCTCCTCGACAGCACTGACCACGTCGGTGGACGACTGAGGTCGCGCAGCATCGGCGGCTTCATTCTGGACGAGGGATTTCAACTCATCAACCCCGCGTACCCCGAACTCGTCGCCACCGATGTGCTGAAGGAATTCGACTTACGTCCATTCGCGCCAACGGCGCGCTTCAGCGATGGGGAGTCGACCTACGAACTCGGTGATCCGCGCTCAGATCCTCGTCGATTACTGGCCTCACTACGTCATCCGGACTTATCCTTCACCGACGCGCTCAGGATCGGTTTCATGCTCGCAGTGCTGCGGTATTCCTCGGCCGCCAAGATCGTCAAGGGCTCTGATCTCTCCACCCGCGACGCCCTACGCCAGATGCGCGTGAGTGCACGCGCCATCGATGGAGTGCTGGCGCCATTCCTTCGCGGCACGCTCCTCGACGACGAACTGGTGACGTCCTGGCACTACAGCGCACTGGTTCTCAAGAGTTTCACCCGAGGTCGGCCCGGTACGCATCCCCGGGGAATCGCGGCGCTGCCCGAAGCTCTGGCCGCTCAACTTTCATTGACCACCCTGCGCCTCGGTGAAAGCGTCCTGAACGTGGGAGCGTCCGGGGTGGAGAGCGACCGGAATCGCTACGCGGCGCGATGCGTCATCGTGGCGACCGACGCCACCTCTGCGCACCGGCTCACCGGCATAGAGGATCCCGGCTGGCGGGCGCAGAGCACCTGGTGGTGGTCGCTACCCGAACAACACGACACCGCACAACTTCGTATCGACTCTCGTCGCGGGTTCTTGTCGAGCGCCCTGGACCTCTCCAGCGTTGCACGCGAACGCGCACCACGCGGGCGCTCTCTCGTTGGCGCCTGCGCCAACGGCGTGTTCGACGCCAACTTCGACCACGAGGTCCGCGACGACGTGGCACGCCTCTACGATGTTGCGTCGAGTGAGGTGACGTTGATTGACCGCGACGTCGTGACGCACGCTCTGCCGATTCTGAAGACGCCGCTCAATCTCCGACAGTCCCAGTCGATCGATAACGTCATCGCCGCTGGCGACTACCTTCAGACGCCCTCCATCCAGGGTGCCCTCGTGAGCGGGCGCCGAGCTGCGCTCCTAGCGCTGGCCCGTCTAATTTGTTGAAGCCAGAGTTGTGGTCGTCGAGGTGGTTTTCGGCGGTGAATAGCCAGCTGGCGGCTGCGGAGCGGGGCCCAGATTGCTCAAGGCCGTCTGCCAATTGGCGACGTCGGTCGCACGAGCTTCATTGAAATCGACCCGGGCCAGATACTTCTGAGCTTCGGTCGTCGCCGCCGCCATGGCCGCAATCTCCGTCGCCTTCGCGCTGTCAATCGACTGGTGAAGGGTCGAATTAATCGCATCCAACGCCTGCTGGTAGTCGTGGAGCGCCGCGCGATATTGCTGAATCGTCAACGGTGGGTGCAAAATCTTCGCGCCCGCGCTCACCGGCACGACGAGGGCCAAGGACGCCACCACTGCCAGCGTCAACGCCGCGCGCCCAACAAACTTGCTCACCACAACTCCTTTTATATGCCCTCGACGCTAATTGCCTGGACTTAGAAATTCCTGTGAAGATCTCAGGAGGACAATGAGAATCTCGCCGCCGACACCAGTCGAATGCCGCAACCCGGCGCCAACAGTTACGCTCCTCTTATGGAGAATCCCTCATGACGACAGTTCTAGTGGTGGACGACGAGTCGGGCGTTCGCGACCTCTTAAGTGACGCGCTGCGATTCGCTGGTTACGAGACCGAGGTGGCCAGTCAGGGCCGAGAAGCCCTCGAGATCTGGCGCCTCAAGCGCGTCGACCTGTGCGTCGTCGACATCAACATGCCCGTCATGGACGGCTTCGAGTTCCTCGAGACGGTGCGCCGGTCCGACGTGAACACCCCCGTCCTGCTCCTATCCGCGCGCGACGCCACCGAGGACATCGCGCGCGGCCTGCGCTACGGTGCCGACGACTACGTGCGCAAGCCCTTCAGCGTCGAAGAACTTCTACTGCGCGTAAGTGCCATCTTGCGCCGTACGCAAGGCGTGGAGGGTGACGTCCTAAGGTACACCTGCGGGTCGCTCCTCTTGGACACCGACCGACACGAGGTCGCCTTTGAGGGTGAGTTCATCGAACTCTCGGCCACCGAGTTCCGTCTGCTCGAAATGCTGATGAGTCGCCTCAATCGGCTGGTGACGCGCGAACAACTCCTGCGCGATATCTGGGGCATGGACTTCGAAACGGAGACGACGGTCGTCGACACCTACATCTCCTATCTGCGACGCAAAGTGCACCGTGACAACTTCACTCCGATCACGACGGTCCGCGGCGTGGGGTTCAAGATGGTCACGCCTGTCATCCACGAGTGAAGCTCTCGGTCCGACTGACAATCTTGCTCATCACCGCGACGGTGTTGACGGCGGTGGCGGTCGGTTGGTTCGCGGTGAACGACTCGACGCAATCGCAGTACAAGATAATCGACGCCGAGATCAACGCTGTCATCTCCAGCGGCGTCGGTCACCCTAGTGACGCCGCGATCGCGGCCCTCAACGTAGTGCTGTCCAACAGTTATGACCTCACAATTGACGTGATCGACAACCATGGCACGGTGACACAGGTCAATGCCGGCAACGTGGCCCTGGACACCGCACCCAGTCCGAGTGAACTCACGCGTTCCCTCACGGCCGTGCGATCGAGTGCTGACCTACCCGGATTTCGCTATCGCTCCGAGAAGGCGGCCGGCGGATCGTACCTGGTGGTTGCCGCCTCGACGGCCGCCATCACGAAAGCGGCCCACCGCCTCGAAGGCAACGTGGCGCTAGTAGGAATCCTCGCCGCCCTCTTGAGCATTGGGGTGGCGTATCTCTTCACCAATCGAGACATCAGGCTCATCAAGCGTTTGATCGATTTCGCCAGCGAGATCGCCCACGCTAACGACACCACCGAGTTCCCGCCCGAATCGGGAAGTCCTGAGTTGAGAGAACTTCGCACCTCCCTGGTGACAATGGTCGGATCATTGCAACGAGCTATCGAGACCGAACGCCGCTCGAGTCGAGAGATGCAGCGTTTCATTGGCGACGCATCACACGAATTACGCACGCCGCTCACCGTCATCAAGGGTTACAGCGAGATTCTCGAACGTCCGGACATTGACGACGCCATGCGTGATCGTGCCCTCGAGCGGGTGCGCCGCGAAGTCGTGCGCATGGACGCCCTGGTGACCGACCTGCTCTTTCTCACCGAGGTGCGGGAGTCCGCCTCGCTGGAGGTGGGTGCGGTAGCCCTCAGCGACGTGCTCAATGACGCCTTGAGTAACTTCCGCTTCGACTACCCCCAACGTCCACTACAAGCCCACGTGGCACCCAACGTATGGATAACCGGACGCGCAGAATACGTCGAGCGACTCATCAACAACTCACTCTCCAACATCGCACGCCACACACCTTTTGATGCTCCGGTCGAAGTGACCCTGGAGATCGCAAATCGGCGCGCGGTCTTGTTGGTGGACGACGGTGGCCCGGGGCTGCCCCTCGAGGCCTACCAACGCGACGCGCGTCAGTTCCAACGTTTTGACCCGGCACGCTCGCGTGATTCGGGCGGCACGGGTCTGGGGATGAGCATCATGTCCGACATCGTCACCACCCTGCACGGCTCGCTGGAACTCAGCGGAAGTCCCCTCGGCGGCCTGAGGCTACGTTTCGACCTTCCCGCGGCCTCGGCCCCCGCCGACGCCCAGAATGAGGTCCTAGCGTAGGGCGATCAAGTGGATGTCGAGGATGCCTTCGGTGTTGCGGACTTTCTCGACGACCGACGCTGGTGTGGGCGACGCTGTCGACATCACCATGAGCGCCGTGCCGCTGTTGTGGTCCGGACCCACGGCCATAGAGGTGATGGAGATTCCGGCTTCGCCCAAGGCGACGCCCACGAGTCCGATCATGCCCGGGCGGTCATTGTTGCGCACCACCAGCATCGAAGCCGCCGGGGCGATCTCCACGCTGTGCCCGTCAACGCTGACGATTCGCGTCTCGACACGCGTGCCCACCGTCATCAAGGTGCCCGATACCGCGTGCTGACCCGAACGCACAGTGATGACGTTCACGTATTCGGGTGAATCGTGCGTGGACATCTCGCTGAAGGTGATGTGATGATCTCCCGCCATTTGGGGCGCGTTGACGAAGGACGCGGTGGCGTGTCCGGTCGCCACCAACAATCCCTTCAGGGCACTCAGCGTCAAAATCTTGGTACCCGAACCCGCAATGTCACCCTGGTAGATCACTTCGAGATCGGCCGGCTCACCGTCGAGGAGTCCACCGATGAAGCGACCCAGTAACTCGGCCAGCCCCATGAAGGGACGTACGACATTAGACACTTCCCCCGCGGCGACGTTCACCGCGAACGGTACGAAGTCACCAGCGAGGGCCAGCTGTACCTGCTCGGCGATAGTGATGCCGGCCTTGTCCTGAGCTTCGACGGTTGAGGCGCCGAGGTGCGGTACTACCACGACCGAGGGCAACTCGAAGAGAGGCGACTCGGTGGTGGGTTCCTTCTCGAACACGTCGAGGGCCGCGCCTTGCACATGGCCACTACGTATCGCTTCGGCCAAGTCGGCCTCGTTGACGATGCCGCCGCGCGCCACGTTGACGATGCGCACTCCCTGTTTGGTCTTCTTCAGCGAATCGGCATTCAGGAGGTTGGTGGTCTCCTTGTTCTTGGGCAGGTGAATCGTGATGAAGTCACTCTGGGCCAACAGGTCGTCGAGCGGCACCGACTCGATACCCATGTGGCGGGCGCGCTCCTCGGTGATGTAGGGGTCGTAGGCCACCAGGCGCATGCCGAAGGCGTGGGCGCGCTGAGCAACGAGCGCCCCAATCTTTCCCAGACCAATGATGCCCAGGGTTTTGCCGTGCAACTCCACGCCCTCCCACTTCGAGCGCTGCCACTTGCCGTCCTTCAGTGCGGAATGTGCTTGGGGGATGTTGCGCGCTTGGGCCAGGAGCAGCGCCATTGTCTGCTCGGCGGCGGAGAGGATGTTCGAGACCGGCGCATTGACGACCATGACGCCGAGTTCGGTGGCCCTGGTCACGTCGACGTTGTCGAGTCCGATGCCCGCTCGGCCTACGACGACCATGTCGGTCGCAGCTTCGAGAGTGGCGGCGTCCACTTGGGTGGCGGAACGGATGATGAGAGCATTCGCCCCCTTCACCGCGTCGATCAGAGCCTCGGGCGAAAGCCCCAACTGCACGTCGACCTGGTGGCCGGCGTCGCGCAACTCTTGGAGGCCGGACGCGGCGATTTCTTCGGTAACTA
>VFSW01002997.1_pt1 | contig 25358 bp, 20 predicted proteins | sample 5358111 | NCBI WGS metagenome assembly VFSW01 (sample SAMN11554181, study PRJNA540505) | mine drainage metagenome | isolation source: sediment from site ElyBrook_90M | place: USA: Ely Copper Mine, Vershire, VT | collected 2017
CCGCTTCGGGGATCTCTGACCGTCTTCGACAGGGGAGGGAACTGGAAGAGGAGATCCGCGCCGCCGCGCTGGAAGCCGGCGCGGACATTTTGAAGCGGCGTGGCGAGCCGCTCGCGTTCTCCTGGGTGCATCACGCCGCGTACGCGCGCGCAATGCGTGACGGGTTGCTGGCGCAGGCGATGTCGCTCAAGTCCAAAACGCCGGCGGCGCTGCTCGTTCACAACGCGGTCATCGCCGGCTTGCGCGAAGGGTACGCGCGCGATTTCGATCATTACGCGAGTCCGTCGCAGTTCCTCTGGCTGCGCCGCTCGCCAGACCTCGATGCGCCGCTCATCGACCGCGTGGAGGACGCGGTGCGCGAAATGCTCTCGCGCGGCGCGCCCATCGCGCGCGCGGAATTGGAAGACGCGATCTATCGCCAGTTTCCCGGCGATTTGACGCCGGAAGCCGGCTTGGTCGGACTGTGCGCGGCGGCGTACGCCGATGACCGAGGTCACCTAGGTGAGCGCGACGGCGCGTGGGTGTTGCGCGCGGAAGACCTGAACGCGGCAAAGGCGCGCGCGCTGGATTTGCTCGCGCGGCTAGGCGAGCGATTGGAGTTCACAGTAATTTCAGATTTCAGATTTCAGATTTCAGATTACGTGACCGCTCAGGCAGCGAGTGGCAATTCGCAATTCCTCATTCGCAACTTTGATCTGGTTTGGCTTGCGGATGGAGAAATCGCGCACGGCTTTATCTGGCGCGAGCGCGCACAGTTCGCGGATGTCGCGCGCGTTCATATCGCGCCCGCGCGCGGCTACCTCGTCACGCCAGAATCGCGCGTCGCGCTGCTGCGCGAAAAAGCGCGCCGCCAGCCGCACCTCGCGGACGCGTTCAACGAAGCCGGCTGGGATTTCGTGCGCGTGCCGTCGGTGGAGAAACTGCTGGGCGAGGAGAAGATCGAGCGGCGCGATGTCGCGCTGATGGCGGGACTGACGCCGCCGGTCGCGGAGGAACGCGCACAATTGGAATTGTTCTGAAAGTAGACAACAGACGACAGATGAAAGATGCCAGACCAAAACAAAGGAGATGCGATGGCGCACAATTTTTACGAACTCAAGGTCTGGTCGCGGTCGATGGATTTCGTCGCGTAGATTTACGCGTTGACGTAGAATTTTCCAAAGGAAGAAATGTACGGGTTAACAAGCCAGACGCGCCGCGCGGCAACATCTGAGGCGCTGAATATCGCTGAAGGTTCAGGTGGAAGCAGTAACGCCGAGTTCATTCGATTTCTCGAAATGGCTCGGCGTTCTGTCTACGAGGTTATCACCGCGCTTGAAATCGCGCGGCGGCTCAAATACTGCAAAGAGAACCCAATCGCCCCGCTGAGCCAAGAGGCGAACGAAATTGCTGCGATGCTCACCGGGCTAATCAAACGATTGGGAGATAACGGATAACGGAGTACAGACGACAGACAGAGGTTTTTTCTGTTGTCTGTGGTCTTACCGCGCCAGCGCCGCCTGCAAATCGTCGCCTTCGCGCACGACGTACGTTGGGATGCCGCTGCCGACCAGCTCCGCTGCCGCACCCTCGGTGTCGCCGTGACCGCCGAAGGTATTCGCATCCACCAGCGCGGCGACCGTCCGCAAGCCGCGCCGCTTGGTCTCGCGCAGCGACTTGATCCAGCCCGTTTCCGCCGATGGCGAAATGGCGATCAGTGTGTGGTTGCGCCCCAGCCGCGCGCTTTCGACCGCCAGCACGTGCCCGAAGGGGATGTTGCCTTCCGCGCGCAGCACCGCCAACACTTCCAGCAGGCGATTCAGCTGCCGCTCACCGCGATCGGGCTGGACGATTTCGTGCTGATGTCCGTACGCGACGAAACCGACCGCGCGCTGCTTCCGCAGAAAATATTTCGCGATCGACGCGGCGATGGCTACGATGTACTCTTCGGTGGTCGGCGGAAGCCGCAGCGTCTTGCGTTCGTCGAACCAGAGTTGCGACAGGTCGCGCGTGTCCCACGCGTCTTCCTGCCAGTGCCCCGCTTGCACTCCGCGCTCCATATCGAGAAAAATCCAGACGTCCGCCGCCGGATCAAGCTCGAATTCTTTGACGATCAATCGCTCCATCCGCGCCGTCGAGAGCCAGTGGATGCGGCTGAACGAATCGCCCGGCGCGTACTCGCGCGTGCCTGCCACGTTCGTCGTAGTGTGATGCGTGCGCCGGCGGACCGCGTCACCGCCGGGCAATTGCCCCATCGGCGTCGCAAAGGTGGGCAGATCGACGACGACCGGATGAATCGTGATCGCCGTCGTTGTGTCCGGCAGACGCCGCTGAAAGACGAACAACCCGAAGGGATCGCCGCTCGCGAGCGTGATCGGTCCCAGCCGAAACCGCCCACGTCGCCGGCAGAGCGTTCGCACACTCCAGCTCCAGCGCACGCCGGCGCGCAGCGCGTTCAGCACGCGGCTGACGTGATGCGAGGTCAATTCCGATTCGTCGCGAATCTCGATCCAGATTTTTGCAAAATGGCCGGTGTTGTGCGCGAGAAAACGTTCTTCCGCGACGCTGCCGACCTGGGTGCGCGGCGTTATCAGGCGGCGCTCCAGTCGAAAGGTGGCGATGGTGTAGGCGGTGTACAGGAATGAAAAGATCTCGATGCCGAGGAGGAGATAGGAGAGGCGAAAGAAAATATCGCGGCTCGTCTGAAAGGCGAAGAGGGTGATGATGATCCACGCGAAAACGAGCGCCCACTGTCGAACGGTGATACGCAGCGCGCCAGACGGGAGCGGAATCCAGTGGGGATCGCGCAAGAACGCGCGGACGCTTTTCATGGAGCGCCCGCCGGCGGCGCGACGCCGGGATTCTCGCTGGGTGGCGTCTCGCCGGACGCGGACGCAGACTGCTGTTCGTGCTTCAAGCGATCGTACGCTAGCAGCGCGTCGATGACCGTGCGGCTGCGGATCGAATTTTCGCGCTCGGCGCGGCGTGTGCGGTAGATTTCCAATCGGCGGAAAATCTCTTCCTGCGCGTCGCGCGGATTGTGAATCGAGTAGAAGACCATTTGACCGCTTTTGCCCGCCGTTTCGATCTTGACGTCGCCAAAGTTCAAGAGAAAGGCAAGCGTGCCCGGAACTTCGACCCGCACGTCTTGCACTTGATCGAGCGGCGCGACGGTGGACTTGCTGTTCAACCCCAGCGGGAGCGCCTCGGTATCGATGACTTGAGTATCGGTCACCGCGTAAATGTCGTTGCGCCAGTCTTCCCATTGGTACAGCAATCCGCCGAGGACGATTACCAACAACACCAGACCGCCCAGCCAGTAACCCGGAAATTGAAAGTGCGGATTCAGCGCGAAGAAGGCGGCGAGCACGTCCAGAGCCAAAAGACTGGCAAACCAGGCGCGGGCTTGACGCCAGAGAACGATCCAGTGCTTGCGCCAAGTCGTGCGCCCGGTTTCCTTGATTTCGAGATTCAGCCACGAACCGATCCATCGCCGGAGCACTTGGCGCGTCGTCCTGGGACGTGGCGGCGCGGCAGCCGCGGCGGCGGCTTGCTGCGCGGCGTGTTCTGCCGCCAGAGTGTCCGGCATCAAATAGTGGCGCAATTCCTGGCGAATGCTCTGACGAAACTGCTCGCGCTCTTCGGCGATTCGGCGTTCCTGAACGCGGGTTTGCTCGTTCTGAATCATTTTGCGAATTTCGTCGCCGTGGCTGACGAACTCAAACGTCACGTTCCCCTGGTCTCTGCCGGCGGTCTGGACGATGACGGTCGAGCAGCCAACGTACACAGAGGGAAACTTGCGCTCGAGCGTCACGCCAAGCACTTTTTCGATCGGTACGCTCTCGCGCAATTCGCGCGTGAAGATGACGCGTTCGACGTGCGCGACGCGCTGATTCGTGACAATGTAATCGTCGTTGATCCAGTCGTTGATTTCCCATCCCAGGACCACGAGATTTACAATGATCGCGCCAAGGACAATCCATTGCAGATAATCGGTTACCAGAACGAATCGCAAGATGAAGATGATGATGGTGGAGACCACCGCAAGGATGACGACCGGCACTAGTCCCGGCAGCAGTGCCCACCAATGCTTGTGCGCGACGATTGAGATGGTTTCCTCATCGGTCACCCATTCATACCCACGTGTCCGCTGTTTCTCGGCGATCCGCACGAACCCCATCACCTGCGGAAGGGTAGGGCGTTGCTCGACCAGCTGATCGAAAGCGTCACGCGTGATGACGAGGACATCGGTGGGGCGCACCGCGTCGGCGTTAAACGTGAATGGCTCTTGGTTGGAAAACATCTGCTCGCCGAAATAGCGTTTGGGCGGATGGGTCGAGCTTGGGGACGTCGGCGTTGGAATCACGCCGACGCTCCGCTCGATGCCGTCCCGGTCGGTGTGGCGCAGATTCACCAGCCCATTTTCGACGATGAAAAACCGGTTGCCGAGGTCGCCCTGAACGACGAGGCGTTCGCCGGGGTTAAAGTGCGCGCGCGTGGCAATCCCGGCGAGCGCGTTCAGATGCGTCGTCGGCATACCCTTGAATAGATCGATCTGTTGCAGTTGTTCGACCGCTTCCATGTTACAACTGCTCTTTCAGTTTCTGCGCGGCGGCGCGCGTCATGCCTTCGACGGTCAGCAATTCTTCGACCGACGCGTCACGGATTTTGTCGAGCGAACCGAAGCGCGTGAGCAACGCGCGCCGCCGGCGCGGACCGATGCCGGGAATTGCATCCAGCTGCGACGCAAGTCCGCGCTTGGCGCGCAGCGAGCGGTGGTACGTAATGCCGAAGCGGTGCGCTTCGTCGCGAATGCGCTGCAAGAGTTTCAACGCTTCGGACGATTTCGGCAGGCGCAGCGATTCTGGTTCGCCGGGGATGAAGACTTCTTCCTCTTGTTTCGCCAGACTGATGAGATGCACGCCTTCGATGCCAAGTTCTTGCAGCACTTCCTGCGCCGCGCTCAACTGCCCCTTACCGCCGTCGATGATGACGAGGTCGGGCATGCGTTTCCACGAATCGTCTTTGCCGGGCAGGGCGTCTTTTTTCTTTGCAGGAACGCTACGGCTCGCGGGAACGCTGCGGCGAGCGTTCTCTACCTCTGCCGTACCTCCTGTCCCTTCGCCCCTCGCCTCTCGCTCCTCGCCGTACGCTTCTTCCTTCGCGTCGACCAATCGCTTGAACCGCCGCCGTAGCACTTCTTGCAGACTCGCGAAATCATTCGCGCCTTCGACTGTCTTGATCTTGAACTTGCGATAATCGCTCTTCTTCGCCGCGCCACGCTCGAACACGACCATCGCGCCAACCGAGTTCGTGCCCTGCGTGTTCGAGATGTCGTAGCACTCCATCCGCAGCGGTGGGTTTTCCAAATTCAGCGCTTCCTGCAATTCCGCGACCGCGTTCATCTGCTTGGTCTCGTCGGCGAGCCACTGCGCCTTGAGACTCGTGAGCGTCGCCTGCGCGTTCTCCTCCGCCATTTGGACGAGTTCTCTGCCTTGCCCGTTGCGCGGTACCTTGAGCATCACCTTCTGCCCGCGCTGATGATCGAGCCACTGCTCGATGATCTGCGCCTCGTCGATGTTTTCCGGCAGCAGAATCTCCGGCGGCACGTACGCGGCTTCGTCGTAAAATTGCTTGACGAACGACGACAAGACCTGATCGGCGTTCTCGCCTTCGGTGCCTTCCAAGACGAAATATTCTCTGCCGAGCAGTTTGCCGCCGCGCACGAAAAAGACCTGCATGCACGCGTCGCCGTCGTCGCGCGCGAACGCGATCACGTCCTGGTCGATGGTCGCCATCGACACGACCTTTTGGTGTTCGGCGATGTGCGCGAGCGCTTGCAACTGGTCGCGCAGCCGCGCCGCGCGCTCAAATTCCAACTTTTCGACAGCTTCGTCCAGCTTGGTGCGGAGCGACGCGGTCACTTCTTCCGAACGACCCTGCAAGAATTTGCAGAGCCGGTCGATCATCGCGCGGTATTCCTCGCGCGAGGCGACGCCGATGCACGGCGCAAGGCACAGACCGATGTCGTAGTACAGGCACGCGCGCTTGTCCTTGCCGGTGATCTCGCGATCGCAGGTGAGGTACGGAAAGATGCGGCGCAGCGTGTCCATCGTCTCGTGCACTGCCCACACCGCGGTAAAGGGACCGAAATAGCGCGCGCCGTCATTCTCCATCCGCCGCGTGACGAACACTTTGGGGAACGGCTCCTGCCATGTGACTTTGATGTACGGATAGCGCTTGTCGTCCTTGAGCCGCACGTTGAAATGCGGCTTGAATTTTTTGATGAGGTTGCATTCGAGGACGAGCGCTTCCAGTTCCGATTCGGTGACGATGAACTCGATGTCGCGGATGCGCTCGACGAGCCGCCAGACCTTTGGCTCCTGCCCGTACGGCGCGTGAAAGTACGAGCGGACGCGGTTCCGCAGGTTGATCGCCTTGCCGACGTAGATGATGTCCGCGCGCTCATCCTTCATCAGGTAGACGCCAGGGTTCGTCGGCAGGTTTTCGAGGATATGCTGGATTTCGGGACGCGGTTCGAAAGTTGATGCCATAAGGTTTATCGAGCAACTGCCGCGCGCTTGCGGAAGAACGCGCGCCGCACGAGCCAGATCAAAACCAGCGCGATGACCAGCGCCAGCGCAATCGGCGCGATCAGCGCGAGCAGCGACACGCCCGTCGCGACAACGTCTTCGCCGACGCTGACGAACGCGTTGCCGAGTCCGCCGGTGGTCGCGGTGACGACCGGGCGCGCGGTCGCCTTGGTCGCGTGCACGCCGAACGCGACGATCAGACCGAGGATGATGGCTAAGACCGGCGGCACATTGACCGCATTCGTGCTCGCCGCGAAGAGAATCGCACCGGCGGTCGGGCGGATGAAAGTTTGGATCACGTCGTTGAGCGTATCCGCCGCCGGAATTTTATCGACGACGACTTCTATCGCCAAGAGAATGATTAGCGCGCCGATCACCCAGCCGCTCGTCAGCACGTCGAACGGCGGGTTGAGTTTGATGAGCGAGGTGAACCGCGCGCCCAGTGCGACGATCAGCAGCGGGATGTACGCGTTCAGCCCGGACGCCGATGCCAGCCCAAACGCGGTGAACAGATGCGCGATGATCGATAGCATAGGATAATCCTTGGCTGCAATTATACCACAATTGCGCGCGGTGGAGTTGGGTCAGTCCCGCACTTCGCCAATCAGCAAACGACTCAGCAGGTATCGCTGCAAAACGATGAAGACTAGCGCCACTGGCGCTGCCATTAAAATCGACAGGGCTGCCAGGAGATTCCACGACGCGCCGGTCGCGCCGATCATTCCGGAGATCGCCATCGCGAGCGTGACATTATCGCTGCTGTCGATGAAGAGCCACGCCATCGCGAATTCCGAATAGCCGGCGAGAAACGCGACGAGCGCGGCGACCGCGATCGCGGGCAGCGCGAGCGGCAGCGTCACGCGCCAGAAGGCGGTGAACAAGTCCGCGCCGTCGATGAACGCTGCGTCTTCCAATTCCTTGGGCACGGCTTGAAACGCGGCGCGCATATTCCAGACGCAGAACGGCATCGCGAACGCGGTGTAAACGATCACCAAGCCGAACAGCGTCGTCCGCACGCCGAGCGCGGAAAGCAAAACGAACAGCGGCGTCATCAGCGCGACCGGCGGCAGCAGCGTTCCGAATAACAGCGCGAACAGACCGGGGCGACGACCCGGAAATCGAAAGCGCGCGAACGCGAACGCCATGCTCGTTCCCAAAGCGACCGACAGGACCATCGCGCCGCCGGACGCGATGAAACTGTTTTGCAGCAAGCCGAGGAACGAGCGCGATTGCGCCGGCTGCTCCCACGCCTGTCGAAAGACCGCGAGCGTAAATTCCTTCGGCAGAAAGCGAAAGTCGATGGGCCAGCCCTTGATCGACGCGTCGAACGCCATCTGCGCCAAGCCCCACAGCGGAAGCAGGACGAAGAGCGCGACGAGCGCAAAGACCAGTTGGTAAGCAATCTGCTGCCACAAGGGCATTCTACGCATACGTCACGCCTTCCACCGCTTGCGTGCGGCGATTGAACCACAGCAGCAGAACGATCAACACGATGACGGTGAAGACATTGACGACGGCGGAGAACGCGTATTGCCCGCCCATCCGAGTGTTGCTGTTCAACAACAGAAACGACAGCGTCGAAAAAGTAAAGAGGGGCCACGGCGGCGCGAACACATAAAAGAGGTAGAACTGATTAAAGGCGAAGATCGAGCGAATGATCAACGCGGGCGTCAGAAGCGGCAGCATGAGCGGCAACGTCACGAATCGGAATTGATCGAGTCGTCCCGCGCCGTCGACCGCCGCCGCGTCGTAGACTTCCGCTGGAATCATCTTCAGTCCGGCAGTGGCAGCGAGCATCATGAAGGGCCAGCCGAGCCACAAGGCGGAAATCAGGAGCACGATCAGCGCGAGCAGCGGATCGTCTCGCCACGGAATTCGCGTGTGAAGCGCGAGCGCCAGCCAGCCGTTCGTCGGCTCGAAGACGTGCAGCCAGACGAGCACGCCGACGAATTCCGGAATCGCCCACGGCAGAATAAAAATCGTCTGCCACAGTCCGCCGAAACGAACACCGCGCCGGTTTAGCATCAACGCGAGAACCAGTCCCAGCCCCATTTGCGATGCGACCGAAAGAATCGTCCACATCACGTCGAAGACAAGGATGTCTGCGCCGATGCCGGAGAAGATGCGCGTGAACCATTCCAGTCCGGCATAGTGAACCTCTTTCGCCGACTGCGGGTTGTCGGCGACTGACACGAGGTGCACTTGTCCGCGATCGCGCACCTCGACCGTCACGCTGACGCGTCCATTCGGTCCGATCCCGATGTGAACTGGCGGTTCTTGTCCGGTCACGCCGAGCCATGCCGCGCGCCAGACGCCGCCGGACAATCCGTCGCGCAGCGAGATCGTATTCAAGTCGGTCAGCGCCATCGCGGTCTGGAAAACGAGGGGAAACAAGGTAATGAGCGCGAGGGTCACCAAACCGGGAACGAGCCAGGGCAGCGCGCGCCGCGTTTCACGCCAGGAAATACGTTCGCGCCGAAAGTGCAGACCATTCGCGCGCACGCGCGCGAACCAATCTCTCAACGGTTCCCACGCGATCGCTTGGAATCCATCTGCCGCTGCCAGCGCGACCGGCACGGAGAGCATGAGAATGTACTGGGGCCACTTGGTGGGCCAGAGCAGCAAAAAGCCCAGACCGAAGATGAGCCAGAGTGCGTAAACATTTTGCTTTTGCCACAAGCGGCGAAAACCGGCAATCGCCAGCAGCGAGACCAGCACATCGACCGAAATCAGAAACACGCCGGGATGCCAGGGGACAGAACCAGCGAGCCAGGCGAGCGGCTGCCACATCGGATAACCGGCGTCGCGAACGTGCTGACTCTCCGCGTATCCGATGTGGTAAACGACCGAATCGCGCAACCGGTTAATCGGGTCGAGCCAGAGATACGGGTCCGCGGCGAAGAAAACGCCGAGCGCGATGACGCCCCAGAGCAGCAGCGGTGCGAGGAACCTCCCGCAGGTTTCAGAACCTGCGGGAGGTTTTGCCAATACCCAATGCGCGACGATCGCGATGGCGACGATGCAATACATGTATTTCGACGCGGCGGTCAAGCCCAGCGCGACCGCGGACAGCAGCAGCCAGCGATTCCACTTGCCGTTCGATTTGACGTACGCGGCGACGGCGACCAGACTCGTCAGCGAAGGCAGCGCCTCCAGCATCACCTGACTGGTGTACTTGATGTGCCAGGTATTGATCGCAAGGAAGAGCGCGGCGAGCGGGTTTACGAGCGCGAGAATCAGCACTTGGAGAACGCCTTGCGTCGCCTCGACGAGCCGCGCGATGGTCAGGTGCGGCTCGGGCAGCGACGACGCCGGCGGCGCGGTGGTTGGCAGATCGGGAATTTCGGGCGCGGGCGGCAGCGGCGCAATCGCGAATCCGTTGATGATCTTGGAGAGCGGCGGATGTTCAGGGCGATAGTTCAGCTGCGTGAATGCGCCCCAGTTGCCAGATTGAATCGCGGTGGCGAACTGCTGCGCCGCGCGAAGATAATCGTCCTCATCATAGTCGATTGGCAGACGCTCGACCGCGCGCAGGCGGAGGAACAGCGCGAGCAATACGACCATCGTGACGATAAAGATTCTGAGCGCGCGTTTGACAGAACCTCCCGCAGGTTTTAGAACCTGCGGGAGGTTTGGGTCGCTAATCCCACACATATCTTTGTATCCGTTCAGCCGTGCGTATTTCGTCTCGTCCATCATTGACGAACTTGGCGTATTCTTCGGGAGACGCAAAGTAAGCGCGAATCAAGTTTTGATCCTTCAATGTTCCCGCTCTTTTACCCACCCATTCCAAGTAGTTTGAGTACAGCCAGTCGTCCGGACAAGACACGAGTCTGGCGTTCACCGGGTTTAGATGGATATACCGACATAGCTGAAGAAGATATTCTTCTCGGTCGACCCGCACATGACGAAAGCGCCCTTCAAAGAGAGTCCCTGAACGGTTTTGCTGACGATTCGCTGCTTGGACATACGCGTTGAACAACACATTGATAAATTGGGAGAGGCGTTGACCGGCGTCCAGTCTCAAGAGAAAGTGATAATGATTGGGCATCAGGCAATATGCGACAACAGTAATTCCATACCGCTCATGGTATCGCTTGACAAGACGCAAGCAATATTCATAGTTGTCTTGACCAAAGAACAGCAAGTTTCGCCCTGCGCCCCGGTTGTAGACGTGATAATAGTTTCCTTCCGCAAACTGTTCACCGCGATTTGGCATCCGGTCCCCCCAACCTCCCGCAGGTTTCAGAACCTGCGGGAGGGTTATTTTAGTTGCAGCGCGTACCCCGTCGCGGCGTCCAGATTCAGACTGAGTTTCAAGCCAGCAAGGTTGAAAACCCGTTTCGATAAAACGTCGGTTGCTGTGTAGCGTCCGTCAGGCAGAGAGGTCGCGCCGAGATCGAGCGTGAGCAGTAGCGATTTGTCCTCAAAATTGAGGACGACCACAAACGCCGCGGTGGAATCCCGGCGCAGGTACGCGTAGGCGTTGGGATTGCCGGGCAACGCGATCTTTTCCATTGCGCCGGTTCGCAGCGCAGAGCTGGCATTCCGCAGCGCGACGAGCGCACGATAATCCTCCAGCAGCGAGCCCGGCTTGCCCACTTGCTCTTCGACCGAGACGCCGTCGTTCGGCTGGTTGTTGCGATCAGGTGGCTTGTACCAATTCGTCATTCCCGGTCCGGCTTCGGCGGCGTACCAGTCCATCGGTTCGCGCAGCGGCTTGTCGTCGCGCGGCGATGACCGCTTGACGCCGGACATACCGATCTCCTCGCCGTAGTAAATCATCGGCGTGCCGGGCAGCGTCAGGAGCAAGAGCGCGCCGAGCTTGGCGCGGCGCATGTCGCCTTTGACCTGACTCATCGCGCGGTCGGTATCGTGATTTTCGATGAACTCGACGCGCTGCGCGCCGGGTGGATAGAGCACTTGCTCGGCGGCGAGCGTGCCGTCCATCACATCGGGCGAACGGAGACCAAGCAGAATGCTGTTGCCGATTTGATCGTGACTGCCTTGAATGTCGCCGTAGAGCGGAAAGTCGAACGTCGCGTCGAATTCGTCGGCATAGTACGGCTGGATGCCGAGCGCGTTCGTCCACGCCTCGCCCAGGAGCAGAAAATCCGGATTGATCGATTTGAGTTCGGCGCGCAACCTCTTCCAGAACGCGTGCGGCACATTCAGAACGTAATCGCAGCGATAACCGTCGATGCCGGTCTTCATCCAGTATTTCGCCACATCGATCATATATTGCTGCACGGCGGGGTTATCGTAATTCAACGACGGCATAATGTCGTTGCTGGCGAACGATTCGTACTGGGTATGCGCCGCATTCGTCCAGCGGTACCAATCGGCGTACTGCGAATTGAGATTGCCGTACGCGTCCTTGAAAAATGGATGCTGATTGGACGTGTGCGCCGCGACGAAATCGAGCAGCACGCGAATGTGGCGCTGGTGCGCCGCGCTGACGAGTTCGCGCAGATCGGCTTCGGTTCCGAAATCGGGATGGATCTGGTAATAGTCGGTCGTGTCGTAGCCGTGATAGCTGGGCGACGCGAAAATCGGCGTGAGCCAGATTGCGCCCACCCCCAAACTCTGGATGTAATCGAGTTTCGCGGTGATGCCTTGCAGATCGCCGATGCCGTCGCCGTTCGAATCGTAAAAGCTGCGCGGAAAGATTTCGTACAGGACGATGTCGCGGAACCACGCTGGCGTCTGGATTGCCGGCAGCGCGGGTGCGCGAGTGGGCGTGAGCGTAGGGCGCGGAGTAAGCGTTGGACTGGATGCGCTGGGGAGAAGAGTTGATCGAGTGATAGGCGTCACCGTGGGCGCGGCGCTGGAGGCGCACGCGGCGAGAAGGAATGAAAACACGAGCGTCGCAAGGATCGGAAAGCGAGCAACGTTTGGCATCGTCAACCTTGCCCAAAAAATGAGCCGCGAGGATGCCGTCGCGTCCGGCGTCCTCGCGGCGGTGACGGACACTTTTAACCTTTGACGCCGCCGATGGTCAGACCGCCGGTCATGTACTTTTGCAGCGCGAGGTAGACTACGGAGACGGGCAGCGCGATGATGACCGACATCGCGGAAAAGTGCGACCACGGCGTCGAACTGGCGAACTGCCCGGTCATGTTGTACAGCGTCATCGCCAGCGTAAAGTTTTGGGGATTGGTCAGGAATTGCCACGACAAGTAGAACTCGGTCCAGCCGGACATGAATCCCAGGAACGCGGTGATGGCGATCGCCGGCGTGGCGAGCGGCAGCATAATTCGGAAAAAGGTCTGGTTCGGCGAGCAGCCGTCGATCATCGCGGCTTCTTCCAGTTCCTTCGGAATCGTGTCGATGTAGCCCTTGAGATTCCAAATCGAAAAAGGCAACAGGGTGGTCAGCAGCGCCAGCCCGACGCCGAGCAGCGAGTCGCGCAAGTTGAAATCACCGATGACGACGCGGTTGAGCAGCACGAAGAGCGGCGCGAGCGTGGCGACGTTCGGCAGAATCAACACGGCGATGACGGCGAGCATGAGCACCTGGCGACCGGCGAACTTGAAGCGCGAAAAGGAATAGGCGGCGAAGACGCCGACTAACACGGAGGCGATTGCCGAGCCGCCCGCTAGGAGGAGACTGTTCAGGAAAAGCGTGGGTAGATTGACCGGGTTGGACGTTGGCTTTTCGAGGATGTCCGCGTATGCCTTGAGCGAAAAGCCGGGCGGAATCAATTCCAGCGACGTGGGACGCATAATGTCGGCGCGCGGATCCACCGACATACTGACGACCCACAGAATCGGAAAGAGGACGGTAAATGTGATGAAGAGCAAGATCAACTGGAAGAAGATCTGCTTGGGCAGAGTCATCTTCTGACCGACGATCTGGCTTTCGGCGTAGGCGAACTTTATTTTGGCGGTTGCGGCATCCGCCGCGGGAGCGCTGAGACTAGACATCGTAACTCTCCGTGGCGCGTGAGATTCGATTGGTAACCAGTGTGATGATCAAGAGAATGATCGCGATGTACATCGCGAACGCCGCCGCGACGCCGTAAAGACTTTGCTCGTTGACGAGGCGGAACGCCGTAGTCACCAAGATTTCAGTTTCTCTCAACGGGCCTCCGCCGGACACAAAATAGATGAGGTTGAAGAGATTGAAGGTGAGCGTGATCCCGTAAATGATCGCCGGAACCATCGCCGGGCGCAAGAGCGGCAACGTGATGCTGAAAAACTGCTGCGTCGGCGACGCGCCGTCAATCGACGCGGCTTCGTAAAAATCTTTGCTGATACTTTGCAGCGCGCCGGTCGCGACAATCGTCATAAAGGGCCAGCCCAGCCAGATGTTGGTGATGAGCAGGGCGAAGTACGCCAGCGGCAGCGGAATGCCCGGGATGGGCGGGTTCAGCGATTCGATCCAGCGGATGTGAAAAGTCGCCGGGCTGATTCCAATCAGTCCGCCCATCGACGCGAGGAATTGATTGATCGCGCCGAAATCCGGATCGAACATATTGCGCCAGACATTGGCGACGACCAGGGTGGGGATGACGATGGGCAGGACGAAGATGGCGCGATAGACGCCCTTGAACCACAATCCCTTGGCATTGAGCAGCACGGCAATGAGGACGCCGATGACAACGTGAAAGATGACGTTGGAGAACGTCCAGAACAGATTGAAAAAGAGCGTGTAGAAGAAATCAAAATTGGCGATCTGGGGAACGTTGTTGGTGAGAATGGCGATGTAATTTTGGAGACCGACAAAATCCGGCGCGGCGGAATTGACGCGCAGATTCTTCAAACCATAGTCGGTGAACGACATCCAGATGCCATACGCCATTGGATAGTACGTCATGACCGCCATCACCGCCATGGCGGGAAGGAGGTAAAGGTAAGGATTCGTCAGTTTCCAGAAACTCTTGCGCCGAGTCGTGCCTGGCGCGGTCATCTGCGCGCGGGCTTGTTCTCTAGTCAAGGTTGCCATATTGAATCCTCGACTCGCCTCCCCCGCTCCAGCGGGGGAGGCGAGCAGAAATGCAGAGGTTACTTTTTGTTCGCTGTGTTCATCGCCGTGCACGCCGCGCTGATAGCATCGGCGGGAGTGGCTTTGGCTTCAAAGATCTTGGTGGCAGCATCGCCGAACGGCGTCCAGAAGTTGTCTAGCTCCGCGACCTGCGGACGCGGAAAGCCCGCGCTCGCGGCATCCGCGAATGCCTTCACGTTTGGATCGGTCGGCGAGACATCGGTACGCGCCGGCGGATCGCCCGCGACGTTGGCGTATACCGTCTGTCCATCCTTGTTCGCCAGGAACAATGCCAACGCGACGGCGCTCGCCTGATTCTTGCTGTTGACGTTGACGTAGAAACCGTCAATACCGGTGATGGGACCGGCGTTGCCTTTTGGACCCTTTGGCATTGGCGCGACGCCAACTTTGTCCTTGCCCAGCGCGTCTTCGTTGCCGCCGAGCACCCAGGGACCGTTAAAGTAGATGTCGAGCTGACCCTGGCGATAGAGCGTATCGAGCTTGGTGTCGGCATCGATGGTCGCGCCGGCAGCTTTCAGACTGAGCAGGTACGTGTACGCGTCCGCGACACCGCCCTGATCGGCAATGCACTTGCCGCTGGCGTCCATCAATTGACCGCCAAACGCGCGCCACCAGCCGAAGGTATGATACGCGCTGTTCGGGATGCCGACTTTCTTGCCGGCTTTGACAGCTGCCAGCAAATCGTCGGTTGTAGCGGGTGGGGTGGTCACCGTGCTCTTGTTGTAGTACATCGCAACGGCTTTGGGCACGACGGGGACGGCGTAGATTTTGCCATTCACGGTCACGCCCTGGATCGAGAGTTGCGAATAGCCATCGAGTTTGCCGGTGAGCAGCGAGTCGAGCGGGGCAAGCAGTCCGGCGCGCACTTCCTTGCCTAGATTGTCATTCGGCGCGATGTACATATCGGGTCCGCTGCCGGACGCTGATTCCGTCTCGAACTTGGTGAACAACTGGTCGAAGGGAACTTCCAGTACGGTGATCGTGGCGCTGGGGAACTGCTTCTTCGCCGCGTCGATGAGCTGGTTGATGCTCTTCTCTTCGTTATCGCCCGTGTGATAACCGTCCCAGATGGTGATCGCGCCGGTCACTCCCGCTCCGCCCGACGCTGGCGCGGCGGTAGGCGCGGGTGCGGCGGCGGGCGCGCACGCCGCTACGATCGCCAGCATCGCGACGAACGCGGCGATCAATACTAACTTTTTCATTCTTCTCCTCCTGAGAAAGGACCGAATGGGGAAATCGATTGGGTCGCCTGGCTAGGACGAGCAATTGGTATTGGACAAGCCGCTTAACACACCTCCTTGTGTCACCGCGACGCCGCGTCATTGACGGCGTTGCGGAAATATATGCGTCCATCGTGAACGCGCGGGGTGAATCAGTGCGGGGATTCTTTGGCGACGATGTTGCATGTCATCGCGCCAAAACATGCAGGGAAGGTCGATTGACTGAAGATGCTTTTCGAGGCAGTGTAAAGGGTAGCTCCATGGGCGGTTAGCCCTTTACACATCACCTCCCGGGTTACGACGCTAGGGTCGATTCAGCCAATTCTGCTGCACCATGAAGTTGGTGACAACTGGGATTTCAAAGTACTGCCCACGCGTGTAAGCGATGATGGCGTAATAAATGTTCGGAATGAGTGGTAGGAAGAAAAGCAGTCCCAGGCAAATACCGAGACCAAAAGTGACTATGCTCAACACGGTCACGCAGATGCAGGCAATAATATAAAAAACTGCTTCTGCGGCAAAGAGACCGAGCGCCTGCACCGCATGATACTTTTGGTACGGTCGTACTTTCATGCTCTCTACCAAGAGCACTATGACCGGGACAATTGGCGTCAGAAAGTACGACAACGCCGCCATCAGTTTGTCGTTGTCAGTTAGGTCGCTTGCTGGAGGACTTGAGGACATTTGGGGCTCCTTTATTGCGTGTGATATCATTCGTGCTAGGTCGATTCAAACGACGTGCCGGTCGCGCCCGATTATTGCTCCCCTACGAAATTAATTCGAAGGTCACCTCCTGTCATCAAACGGAAGCGAGGACGCGGTCAGGCATCCCCGCTTCCGGAGATGTGCATTAAGGCGCTACTGACGTGGCAGTTTGTCCCTGACTCTGTCGCCACAATTGGCCGAAGATATGCGCGCCGACCAGATAAGCCCAGAACGTTGTAAACGGTAGCCCGACGCCGCAGAGGATAATGCCAAGTGACCCGATGAAGCCAGCAACGATACTGATCAGAAGCGCGATGACGTAATTCGCCAGGTTCTTCGTGATGAAATCCAGATTGCCCCGGAAATCCCAGAAGATCGAGAGTTGGTTGGCGCTCATCGCAAAGCGAGTGAGCGGCGCGTAGAGTGTCAGTCCCGCAATCAAGGAATACAGGCTGATTAAGCATTGAAGGCACAGGACAACGATGCCTAACCCGCCCCCGATGGCATTCCCGCCATTATTTTGCCCGGCTGCGCCCGCCGCGCTACCGCCGATGGCGGCGAACAAGCCGATGCAACAGCCGAGTAAGATTGCGGGCAGGAAATAGATTACGATACCAATCAGCGCATACAGTCCCTTCATAAAGAGATTGCCCATCTCACCCCATTCGGGCAGTGGGGTTGCGCTGCCCTCTGCCGCGTTTTTTGTAACTGTGAGAGTGTAACCGAGTACAAGCGCAAGCGCGGCAAGAAGCGGAATCGCAATGAGCCAAGAAAACAGAATACCCACGAATAGAATTGCGCCGCCAATTAGAACCTTCGTGATCCATTTCTGATCTTCAAACACATAGGTAAATGACTTGCCGATGTCCATGACTCCTCCTCTGAGTGATAATTTACCTACCTGTGGAAATTATAACAGATGTTCGACCGCGTTGCAAGAGGGCGCGCGGTCGTCGCATAAACGTTTAACGCGTCAAATCCTCGATCTGCGCCAACATCCGCGCCCAGTGCGTGCCGCGCCAATACACGCGCTGGCAGCGCGGACAGCGGAGAAAGCGTTCGTGCGTCTGGAACACGTACGGCGGCACCGCGTTCTGCACGGTCTCCTTGCTCACGGCGTCGAGCAGAATGTTGCATTCCGCGCAGCGCGAGAACGCGTGCCGCGTGGACAGTCCCAGCGCGCGCATCACTTGCTTGAGTTGTTCTCCAACTTTTTCCGATTCGATCAGCAGACAGCGCACGCCGCGCCGCCGCGTCAATTCGACATCGCGCGTCAGCAGGACGCGATCCTCCGCGCGCGCGACCCGCGCGAGCGCGTGGTCGTCCGCGTCCGGCAGATACGCCGTGTCGTATCCGAGCAGCCGCAGCCACGTCGCCAGCCGCCCCAACATATTGTCCGCGAGGAATTTCATCGCAGAAATTATACCGCAAGAAAGTAGACCAGTAAACCGGTAGACAAGGACTGCTCCGCGCTTGTTTCCGCGTCTACCTTTTTCGTGCTATAATACCGCGCGAGGAGGGAAGACATGCCGCTCACCCGCGCCCAAGTACAGCACATTGCCGAACTCGCCAAACTGAAATTGACCGAGGAAGAGATCGAGCGGATGACGCCGCAACTCTCGGCGATTCTGGATCACGCCGCGCGACTGCAAGAATTGGACACCGAGGCGATCCCACCGACCGCGAGCGTGGCGCCGCTTCAGAACGTCATGCGCGACGATCAGGTCGCGCCCTCCATGCCGCGCGAAGACGCGCTCGCGAACGCGCCTGATAAGGACGAGCGCGGCGAATTCTTCCGTGTGCGCGCCATACTCAAGGATGAAGGGTGAAGGCGGAAGGATGAACAACAGATTTGCAGCGTGTGTTCTTGATCCCTCATCCTACATTCCGCGAAGCGTGCCTTTGGTTGAGCGATGAATATTGCCTGGTTTGGGCACATCGCATCGCCGCGCGGCGATGGCATCGTCACCTATTCCCGCGAAATGATCGCGGGCTTGCGGCAGCGCGGGCAGCACGTCACCTTCTTCTACCACAAAAGCCGGGAGCGTGGGCAGCCGCGCGAGCCAGAAGGCATCCGGCTCGGTTCGTTCGACATTCTCAATCGCGCGATGCTCTCCTCGCCGCGCGCGCGGGAAATCGTCGAGCAGACGGTGAAACGTGAGCGCATCGACCTCGCGCACATCTCGCTGTCGTTCTCGCAGCTCGATTTCAGTTTGCCCGATATTTGCCACGATCTGGGCATTCCCGCGGTCGCGACGATTCACTTTCCATACGGTCCGCCCGAAACGTTTTGGGGCGGCGCGGTGCGCGTCTTGTATCGCGCCTACTCCGGCTCGCTGAAAAATTACGACGCGGTGATCGTTTTTTCGGAACGGCAACGCGAGTTGCTGGTCGATTACGGCGTCGCGCCGGAACGCGTGCGCGTGATTCCGAACGGCGTCGACGTGGTTGCCTATTCGCCCGGTCCTGCCACGTACAAGGAAAGCATCAGCGCGTCGCTCCTCGTCGCGTACGTGGGGCGGCTCGACCCGGAAAAGAACGTGGGCGATTTTCTCGCCGCGTTCGACGATCTCGATTTGCCAGACGATCACAAGACGGTGATCGTCGGCAACGGTATGGAGTTCGCGAGTCTCCGCCGCAAGTACAGCCACAACCATCGCATCTTGTTCCGGGGTTTTGTGGGCGACCTGCGCGAGCGCGTTCACATTCTCCGCGCCGCCGATATTTTCGTTCTGCCCTCTTCCATCGAAGGACTGTCGCTCGCGATGCTGGAGGCAATGGCGGCGGGCACGGCAGTGATCGCCACCGATGTGGGCGCGGACGCGGAGGCGCTGCGCGGCGCGGGCATCGTGGTCGATCTGCAATCGTTGGAAGAGCAATTGCCGCTCGCGCTGCGGATGCTGATCGAGTACCCCGATTTTCGCCGCGAGTTGGCGGCGCGCGCGCGGCAGCGCGCGGTGGAGACGTACTCGCTCGAAACAAACATCGACCGCGTGGTCGATTTGTATCACGAACTTACAGGGAAATGATCATGGAGCTTTATGCGCTCACGGTTCACGAGGCGCGCGCGCGGTTGGAGAAAGGCGAAATCAGTTCCGTCGATCTAACGCGCGCGGTGCTGGATCGGATCGACGCGGTGGACGCGCGCGTGAACGCGTACCTCACCGTCGTCGCCGAGCGCGCGCTGGGACAGGCGCGGCAGGCGGATGCGCGCTGGGCAGCGCATCGCCGCGATAAATCCACCGCGCCGGCGCTCCTGGGTATCCCGATGGCGATCAAGGACGAAATTTGCACGCGCGGCGTTCGCACGACCGCCGGCTCGAAAATCCTCGGCAAGTTTGTGCCGCCGTACGATGCGACGGTGATGGAAAAATTGAACGCGGCGGGCGCGATATTGATCGGCAAGACGAACCAAGACGAGTTCGCAATGGGTTCGTCCACGGAAAACTCGCGCTATTTCGTCACGCACAATCCGTGGGACCTCGACCGCGTGCCGGGCGGATCGAGCGGCGGCAGTGCGGCGGCAGTCGCGGCGGACGAGACGCTCTTCGCGCTTGGCACCGATACTGGCGGTAGCGTGCGGCAGCCGGCGGGCTTGACCAATATCGTCGGCTTGCGCCCGACGTACGGACGCGTCTCGCGCTTTGGCGTCATCGCGTTTGCGTCGTCGCTCGATCAAGTCGGATCGCTGACGAAAGACGTGCGCGACGCCGCGACGATCCTTGGCGTCATCGCTGGGTACGACGCGCGCGAAGCAACATCGGTGAATCGCCCCGTGCCGGATTACGTTGGCGCGCTGGATGGACAATCCCATCCCGCTGAAGAACGCGGGACAAGCGGGCTGCCCCTACAAGGCGTCTGCGTCGGCGTGCCGCGCGAATATTTTATCGAGGGAATGCAGCCCGGCGTAGACGCTGTGGTGCGCGCGGCGATTCGCCAGTTGGAATCGCTTGGCGCGACGACGCAGGAAGTGAGTTTGCCGCACACCGATTATTCGCTGCCGACGTACTACCTGATCGCGCCAGCGGAAGCATCGGCGAATCTCGCGCGGTACGACGGCGTCAAGTACGGCTATCGGCTGGAAGAGAGCGACGAGATGTGGGAAGTGATGCGCGCGACGCGCGGCGATGGGTTTGGCGCGGAGGTCAAACGACGCATCATGCTCGGCACGTACGCGCTCAGCGCGGGCTATTACGATGCGTACTATCTGAAGGCGCAGAAGGTGCGGACGCTCATCAAGCAAGATTTCGATCAGGCGTTTGCGCAAGTCGAAGACCCCGAGCATACCAGTGGGGTGGATGTCATTGTCGCGCCCACTTCGCCGAGCGTCGCGTTCAAAATCGGCGAGAAGGTAAACGATCCGCTACAAATGTATCTCGCGGATGTCTTTACGCTCGCGCAGGCGCTCGCCGGCATTCCCGCGATCTCGATTCCGTGCGGATTCGTCGATGGTCTGCCGGTCGGTTTGCAACTGATGGGGCGCGCGTTTGATGAGGAGCGTGTGCTGCGCGTCGCCTACGCGTACGAGCAGGCGACCGACTGGCGCACGCGCAAGCCGGCATTGTAGCGCGGCGGCGAGGAACGCGAGTCGCAAATTGGTTTCGGAGAGCTGGATGTCGCGAAAGCGATTTTGGATTTCTGCTTTGGTGATCGGCGTTGTCGGAGTTGTCGCCTATCTGCCCGGATTGAAAGTTGGATTCTTCAACGGCTGGTGGTACCTGGAATGGGTATCCTCGATGGACTTGCCGCGCTATCTGACTCAATTCTTCGATCCGGCAAATGTCACGCAGGGCTATCGCCCGGCGCAAGGATTGTTCGTCCTCTTTCAATACACGCTCTTTCATTTCAATTCAGACGGTTGGCTGTTGACGCAGCTTCTGTTGCACGCGGCAAACAGCGTCCTTCTGTTCGCGATCGTTGGGCGAATCGGTAAGAACTGGCGGCTCGCGCTGATCGCCGCGCTCGTCTACGTCGTGTCGCCGGTGTTTAGTCTTGCTGTCTTCTGGCACGCGGTCGTCGATCCACTTTCCGCATTCTTTTATCTGCTGACGATTTTGCTTTGGACGAAGTATCTAGAAACGCGGCGCGGGCGCGATTGGGCGCTGACGTTCGGCGCGTTCGTGTTCGCGCTGTTCAGCAAAGAGATCGCGGTCTTTCTGCCATTCTTCCTCTTTCTCATCGAGTGGTGGCTCTTTGAAACGCCGCTCGACTTGGCGCGCCTCGCGCGGCAATATGCTCCGTTTCTTCTGATGCTGATCCCGTTCGTGTTACTCGACCTGAACGTGCAGAGTCACGGCGAGTTCGTCGGACAGTTCGGGTTCAAGATCGGGCCCCAGATGCTAGGCAATCTTTTTCCGTATCTCGCAGTCCTGACTTTGCCTGTCTTTGTCGAGAAACCGGTCGATGCCGTCTATTATGTCTGGATGGCTGCCGCTGTTCTGGTGTACCTGGGAATCATGCTCTACAAAAAAAGCGCGGCGCTCCTCTTCCTCGGTATCTTCGCGATCTTGAACATCGCGCCGCTGCTTGGCTTCCCGCTCGAGTACTTTAACACGCGCTACCTCTACACATCGATGATGGCATCCGCCGTCATCATCGCGCTCGTCGTCGAACAAGGTTTCAAGTTTTTTGGCAAGCGCCGGCTGTACATGCTGGTCGCCGGCGCAGCGATCGCGCTGGTCGTTCTGGGCAGCAGTCTGCGCGTTGCAGACGCCGCGGCAGGGCTGGCAGAGTACACGCGCGAACTGCGCGTGCCGTTCCACGACATTGCGCTGCAGCACCCGCATTTCCCGGCGGACACTTTTCTGTATTTTGTTTATCCGAAGACTTCGGTCACGGAACTGGAAGGACTGTTTTACACGCGCTATTTCGGCGAAGGCGTCTCGGTCGATGGAACGGACAGCGGACGCATCGCAGACCTGCGCCGCCACAACACCGCGTTTGTTTACTATTTCGATCCGACCGGTCGCTCCATCGAAATCCCGGTCGACCAGAACGATACGACGCGTGCCACGCCGCCGCTCCCGGCAAGATTTCAGGTTCCGATCTCGCTCGATGGATACGAGACGCCGAGCAGCGCGGTCCAGCGCGGCAAAGCGCTGGTCGTGATTCTGAATTGGAGCACGCCGTCTCAACCCGGTCAGGATTACAGCGTCTCGGCGAATCTCGTCGATGCGAATGGTAACGTGATTTCGCGGTACGATGGGCAGCCCAAGCGCGGCGCGGCGCCGACGAGTACGTGGCGGCGCGGCATGGTAGTGGTCGATGCAATCGTATTGCCGGTCAGCGCCGACGCTCCGCTCGGCGATAATGCTCGATTGGAAATTGGACTGCACGATCACGCGGCGGCGCAGCCGATACCGGTGATCGATCAGAATGGTCAGTCGCTCGGCGACAAGGTCGTGATTGGACCCTTCAGCATTGTGAAATGAGCGAGAATCTGATGTCTAAGCGAGTTGCGTGGATCGGCGCGCTGGCGCTCGCCGCGCTTTCATACGTCACGTACTATCCCGGCGTGCGGATGGGTTTTTATCTGGACGACTATGTTTATCTTGAGCGCGCTGGCAGAACGGCGTGGTCGAACGCGCTCGTCCAGATCTTTGATCCGCGCGTGCAGATGCAGTGGTACCGCCCCTTGCAAGCGATCCAATTCTTTTTGCAATTCCAGTTCTTCGGCGGAAACGCGGACGTTTTCCACGTCATCAACATCACGTTCCACGTGATTAACGTGTTGCTGCTGTACGCGCTCGCGTGGCGCGTGTCGAAGAAATGGCTGATTGGATTCGCGAGCGCGTTCTTCTACGCGACATTTTCGGTCTACCCCTCCGGTATCAACTGGGTCGGCATCGTCGATCCGCTGGCAACGATTTTCTATTTGCTGGCGATGTGGTTCTGGCTGACCTATTTGGAACGTGAAGACTGGCAGCATTACGCGGTGACGTTTGCCGCGTTTGTGCTCGCGCTGATGAGCAAACAGCTCAGCGTTACTCTTCCCGTCGTGCTGTTCCTGATGGAGTGGTGGCTGCTCGCCAAGCCGCTTTCGATCCCGCGCGCGATCCGCCGCTACAGTCTCTTCGTCGCCGGCGCGATTGCTTTTACGCTAATCCAGTACTTGACCCCGAGCACACACACTTTTGCTAGCGTGTTCGGTTGGCAATTCGGTGCGACCATGGCGTTCATTCTCGTGCAGTACCTCGTCCTGTTCTTTTTTCCGTGGGGCGTTTTTCCGTCCATCGACCTCAATCAGGTCGACGTGGGCAGCGCGCTGACATATGCATGGGTCATGGTCGCGCTCATTCTGATCGGCGTCGCGTGGCGTAAGCGCAGCCGCGCGCTCCTCTTCCTCGGCGCGTTTGCGCTGATGAATCTTTTGCCGGTCCTGCCGTTTCCATTCATCGAGAATCGCTATCTCTATCTGCCGATTATGGCGGCGGCGGTTATTCTTGCGTTGCTCTTCGATCAGGCGCGCCAGGTGATCGGCGCGCGCGGAAGGTTCGCGTCCATCGCCGCGATTCTGCTCGCGCTGCTTGCGTTCGGCAATGGTTTGTCGATCAACACGTCCGCGCTTTCTGCCGCCGAGTGGGCGCGGCAGCTACGCGTGCCCTTCCACGACATTGAGCTGCGGCATCCAACGTTCCCGCAAAATACATTACTCTATTTTATCGATCCGATCACGCCGACGACCGGCGGCTTGTCCGGCATGTCGATGGTGCGGTACGGCGCTGGCGTCTGGGTGAAGAACTGGACCGAGTACGCCGATTTCCGCCAGTACAACACGGCGTACGTTTATTATTTCGACGCGACGCGGCGACCGCGCGAAATTCTGGTCGATCAGAACGCGGCGACGCGCATTGCGCCGGCGTTGCCGGTCGATTTTGGCGCGTCGATTCAACTTACCGGCTATGAAGTTCCGCGCACGACAGTCAAGCGGGGCGATCCCATCATCTTGATGTTGTACTGGCGCGCCACGGACAAGATCGACCGAGACTATACGATGTTCGCACATCTCGTCGCGCCGGATGGCGCCGTGATTGCGGCGTATGACAGCGCGCCGCGCAAAGGCAAAGCTCCCACCAGCCAGTGGAACGCCACTCCCTACGTCGCCGATTCGATTGTGATTCCGGTCAATGCAGACGCGCCCATTGGTGGCGACGACCGAGTCGAGATCGGGTGGTACGACTCTGCGACGCAGCAGCGCCTTGGCGGTACGGCAGTGATCGCGCCGTTTAATATCGTTCCGTAAGAGACACTTGCGAATGGCTCTGTTGTCCGAAGAAAACTTTGCGCGTTGGAAGAACTGGCTCGCGCTGGGCGTGATCGCCGTCGCCGTTCTCGTTGCGTTTGCCGCCGCTACGCAGCTCAGTTTCTTCGGCGACGATTGGATTTTCCTCGACATCGTCGGGCGGCTCAATCTCCACGACTATCTCGTCAAGTACTTTGATCCAGGCGCGCAGACGGCGTGGTACCGACCAGTGCAGGGAATCCAGTACCTGATCGGCTATCACTTGTTCGGTTCAGACCCCTTCGGCTATCACCTGGAAAATGTCCTGCTTCACCTCGCGAATTGCTGGCTGCTGTTCGGTCTTGCCGCGCGCGTAACGAAGCAATGGCGCGTTGGCGTCATCGCCGCTCTGGTATACGCCACATTCCCGCTCGCCGTCGAAGCGCTCTTCAGAGCCGGTGTGATCGATCCGCTGTTGACCGTTTTTTCGCTGTTGACGATTTGGTTTTGGCTGCGCTATCTGGAAGGCGGCGCGCACCGCGACTATTGGCTGGCGTTCGCGAATTTCGTCCTCGCGCTCTACTGCAAAGAAATCAGCATCATGCTGCCGATCATTCTTTTCTTGATCGACCG
>VFSW01002998.1_pt1 | contig 25356 bp, 19 predicted proteins | sample 5358111 | NCBI WGS metagenome assembly VFSW01 (sample SAMN11554181, study PRJNA540505) | mine drainage metagenome | isolation source: sediment from site ElyBrook_90M | place: USA: Ely Copper Mine, Vershire, VT | collected 2017
CGTGTGCGGATCGCACGGCCGCGCTGCGCCATCTCCGCGAGGCGATTATGACCGCCAACGCCGCCATCGCACTTCAAGACGTGTCGAGGTCGCTTGCGTCGCGATTCGTCAACGACGACCACAGCATGGACGCCCCCACCAACGCCCCCGCCAATGGCTGACGCCGATCTCACACGCGTCGCGGCGCATGTGACTGGCGCGGTCCCTCCAGCGGGGGCGCCGCACGAAGTCTCGCAACCGCTTAGCGCAGACGCCGGCGGCATCGTCCCGGCCGTCAACCCACGCACGGGCGAGAGCTACGCCCGAGAAGCGTGGCACGCCATGAGCCCAGCCGAACGTGCCCGGCACAACGAACGCCAATTGGCGCCCTTGACCGCGACTGGTCCCAAAGCCCCCAGTGGCCCCACCGCCAGTGGCCCCATCCAAGGCGGGATCGTAGAAGCCGTCACGGCCGCCGCTGGCGGCACCCTCGATCCGTTCTATGCACGCTTGCAGGCGCAACAGTCTGCGCAGGACCAGACCCCCATGCCGAGACGAAGACCATCAGTGCCTGCGGCGCACGCGGCGCATGTACCTACACCATCCACACAGACCGACGCGGTCGCCACTATCAGTGCCAAAGTCACCGTGGCGACGTCGTTGTCCAGTGCGCACGACAGCGCAGGTAATCACCCACCCACCAGCACCCGCATCAGCCGCGTGCAGCGCCTCGCGGTCGCACGACCTGCGGTGCCCGTTGCAGAAGGCGTATCTGATGATCGGACACTGGATCAGCACGTGGTCGCTGACGATACTCGCCCTAGCCTACCTGCTGGTGGTGGGCCTGCTCATCGCGCTGATGGTGCAGCAGCGGCGCCGGAGCCGGTAGCCGAGGCGATGGTCGCAGGTGGTGGAGGCACCGCCCGCAACAGTGCCACCACGGTCGTGGTGCAGGATCTCACGTCTACACCGGGCACCCAGACGACGCCCACCCCCGTCGTGCAATACGTCGGCGATCGCACCGGCCCGTCGCCACTCCCAGAGCCGATCGATCTGCGCCGGACACACCCGGCCGCCTCCGACACCGAAGATCCCGCGCGTGGACAGCCGCGCCTTCCCATCCGCCCGGACAAAGCCATCACGGGAGGCTTCGCCGACCAGGCCGCGCTTCAATACTTCGCGCTGGACGGCCGCGAACTCGGGTTGCTCGTCCAGGACATGCTGGTCGAACTGCACCAGCGCATTGACAACGATCTGCGCTTCAACGAAGCGGCGGTCTACCCGCGCGTCGCCGTCAAATGTGTGGTGGAAGTCACTGGCTTCAACGAAGACTACGGGTTCACCGTCGAAAAAATCATCCCCGACGCGTTCACGCGCGCCGGCGATCCCGCCATCGTCCAAACCCCGCTCGATCTCGCGCGCCGCGTCGCCGACGAAGTGGTGTTCGTGCTTATCGCCGCCAAGGCCGAGACCGATGCCAACGGCGATCCGCTCGACCCGCCGGACAAAATTCGTGTGGAGCTGAACCTGCGCCGCCCGCGCAAACACGTCGTCATCGGCCCAGGCGGAAGCCGCCAGATGGTGGATGTCGTTGGTTGATCATCAAGGGTGGCGTGGTGGCCCGCGTGGCTGATGGCGTGACGGATCCGACGCGTCCAAACAAATCCCTGCGCGGCTTTGCCTCCATGTCGCCCGAGCGGCGGCTGGCCATTGCCCGACGCGGCGGGTACCGCGTGCAGCAACTTGGTGTCGGTCATCGCTTCACCCCGGAGGAGGCGCGTGCGGCTGGCCAGAAAGCACGGCGGCGCGAGGGTGTGGTTGGGGCGGCGCAGGCCGATCGCCCGGCCGCTGCGCCAGCCGTGATCAAACGCCAGCCGCGTACGCCGCCGTCGCATGTGCTCGCCGACATCGAGTGGCCGGATTAGGATTACCCCATGCCGACACCTGCCCAGTACGCCGCCCTTCGACAAGCGCAGCTTGATCGTACGCTCCCTATAGGGAGTCGTCGTATCACGAAGCGATCAAAGGGCACCGACTACTGGGAAGTGAAGGTGGCGGGTCAGCGGCGATGGGTGCTTGAACATCGACACGTGATGCAACAGATCCTCCAGCGGAAATTACGCACCGACGAGCACGTCCATCATCGTGACGGGAATGGGTTGAACAACGATCCCGAGAACTTAGAAGTCCTCCCTGCACACGTGCACGCGAGCCTAACGAGCAAGAAACACGGATTCGGGACGTGGGATCGTACACAACCACATCGGTGTCCGTGTTGTGGCATGCTGCATGCGCCGCCCCCGAAGGGTGAGGGGAACTAATGCCTCCGTACAAAAAGCCCGTCTCTGAAAGTCAACGAAGAAAGATGTTCGTGCTCGCTCGCGAAGGCAAGCTGTCAATGGCCGACGCCCGTGGCAAATCTCGTGCGGTCACAGGCACACGGCTCCCCGCACACGCGCGCTCGCGTGGCCTGCGGCGCACGCGGAGCAAATCACGCTAGTATGGAGTTCAGACTGCCGTGGACAACGTCATCCTCGACGACTGCATCGATTGGCCCGACGACGCCGACCACCGCGGATCGCCTGGCGCTGATCGAGGCCAAGCTCGACCAGCTCCTCGCGGGTCTAGTCGCCGCCGGCCTCACACTGCCTGCGGCGCCAATCCCTCCAGTGTCGCCGCCCTCCCAGTCGCCGCCGCGCCCGACACGCATCCGCACGGACAAGGACGTGCAGATTCTGTCGCGGGCCACGCGGATTCGTTTGCAACGGGAGACGCGCGAGGCGATGCCTGCGGCGCAGGTGCTGCCGTAGGCGATGTCAGCCACGACAGCCGCAACAGCGGCAGCGCTAGCCGCACCACCCCCACCGCCACCACGGCCAGTCGGCGACGCGTGACCGACCCCGACCCTGCCACCACCAGTCTCGTCAACGAGCCGTGGCGATTCAACCTCCAGTCGGTCAAGGAACACGACACACGCCGTGCCAACGAGGCGGCGCGGGCACGTCCGCCGCGACGACGTCGTACCACGCCCGCACCGACGTACTGGAAAGCGTTGAGTGCCGACACCTTTGTCAAAGCCGAGCGTGAGGGGAAGGTTTCGCGCGCCGCGGATCTGCGTCATCCGAAAACGCTCATCGTCAAGGCTCGGGAACTCGGGTTGCCTGTCACCGAGTACGACAGCAGCTTGTCGATGGCGATCCGGCTCATGGAGGGGGGTCGCGATACCTTTCTCCGCTTCGTCATGCTCGCGGCCAGCGACGGCGACGATGACGCGTTGAAGTTCATTCATGCGTTTGGTGAACTCCGCCTGTTGGAACAGCAGCGCGTCAGCTTCGATCTGCTGTGCCTGACGTGTGGGGTGAGTCCGGTGTTGCTCCTCAAATCCGTCGTCGGCGTGGCGTTTGATACGGGGATCGACACCGCCAACCTCGTGGCCGCCGCCGCGCATCCTAGTGTCGTCGCGCGCACGATCGAATCCGCCCAGCGATTGGACTCCGAGATTGGCGCCAAGGATCGGCACGCGCTCTTGGCCCATCACGGGTTTGTGCCGACGCCCAAGTCCGCGACGATCAACGTCAACGCCAATGCGAACGCCAGCGCGTCGGCCGCCGCCGCGACCAGCGCCGATGCCAGTGTGCCGAAATTCCTTGGCGCCGCGAAAACCGCCGCCGCCGCGCGTGAGTCTGTCCAGCATCAATTGTCGGCGCCCGATCCGGACGCCATCATTGACGTGGACGTGCAGCGCGCCCCGGTCTATCAGGAACGCTAGGGATCAGACAACAGCGCCATGCAGCGCCCCCAGTCCTATGTATGACCGTGCCATCAGCGACCGGGCGTTTGACGCCGCCAGCCGGGTACAAGGCTGGCAGGTCGAGCGCCATTCGTCCGCCGAGATCGCCGCCGCGATCACGCATTTCGCGCTACTGCGCGATCCTGACACCGGCGTGCTGCTGCGTCCCCTAGAAAAAGACGAACAGCGCTTCATAGAGAACGAGCAGATCGCGTGCGCGCTCGATTTTCTGTACTACCTCACCTACGTGCACATCGTCGGGTGGACCAAACGTGACGTGATCTTCCAGCCGAATCTGGCGCAGCGGATCATTCTCGATCTCTGGGCGGACAGCGAACGGCGCGGCCACGCGATTTTCATGATGAGTTTGAAGGCGCGGCAGCTCGGCATTACCACCCTCGCCGAGATCGCGGTCGGCCACCGCGTCCAGCTCCATCCGCACACCTACGCCGTCATCGCCTCGGCCGACCCGGAAAAAACCGTCGCGATGTCGGGCATGATCGACTACTGCTGGCAGAACATGCCGTGGTGGCTGATGCCGACGCCGACCAAGTTCTCGCGCGGCATGGCGGTCGAGTTCGGCGAAATCCACACCACCTTGTCCCCGCAGTGGGGCAACAAGTATCACGGTGTCGGCCGCGGCCAGACGCCGAACGTGTTTCACGTCAGCGAATTGTCCTCGTGGTCCAACGCCGCTGACGACATCGACTCGGCGTTGCTCAAGGCGATCCACCCCTCACCAGACGTGTTCGGCATTATGGAGTCGACCGCACTCGGACGGGGCAACTGGTGGTACGACAAGTGGGAGTCGCAGAAGGTTGAATATCCACTCGGGCGCTCGCTCATCCGGCCCGTGTTCCTGCCGTGGTTTGCCGGGGTCGACATCTACCCGACCGACACCGAGCATCGCACGCTGCCGCCGCCAGCCGAGTGGATCCCCAAAGATCGGACGATTCGCCACGCCGACCGTGCCCGCGCCGCCGTGTTGGGCAACCCGCTCTGGCTGCACTACATCGCCAACGATGATCGCGACTGGCAGATGTCGCGCCGGCAGATGTGGTACTACGAGCGTGAGCGGGAAGTCGCCATCAAGGAAAACCGGCTGAACAAATTCCTCTCCGAGATGCCGGCGGACGACTTGGAAGCGTTCCAGAACCAGGCCATTAGTGTCATTGACCAGGAAGTCATTCTCAACTACCGGGAGCGGGCGTTGTCCCAAGCCCCCGTGGGTGTGTACACGATTACTGGCCCCAGCATTCACCAGTCGCTCATCGTCCCACGCTCGCAATGGGATCGCAGCAAACCCGTCATCACCATCACGCCCTCGGCGGTGTGTCGGGCGACGGAAACCTACCAGTTCGTACCGGTGATCTTTGACGGCTACATCGGCTACGACCCGATGTGGAAGTTGTTCATCTGGGAGTGGCCGGACAACTACGAAACGTACGGCATCGGCTGTGACACCAGTGACGGCATTGGCAAGGACTGGTCCGTCTTGGAAGCGTTCCGCAAAGGATCGATTCACCGCCCGCACGCGCAAGTGGCGGAGTTTGCCTCACCCTACATCAAGGCCAATCAGCTTTGGGACATGACGCTGGCGCTCGGGGCGTTCTACTCGGTCATGCACCCGCGTGCTGGCCGCCGCACGCAGTGCCGGATCTGTGTCGAGTGCAAGGGCAACGGCGAAAAGGTCCAAGACGAACTTCAGAAGCGCGGCTGGTCGAATTTCCATCCGTGGAAGAAACTTGACAACCGCAAGCGCACCACCAACGACAAGGTGTACAAAGTCGGTGTGTTCACCAACGTCTGGTACCGGGCGTTGCTCATGGACACGTTTCTCACCCAAGTCGATGAGGAATATATCGACATCCGCTCGCCGTGGCTGGTGTCGGAAATGGAAACCTTGGAGCGCGATCCCGATCAACAATCCGCGCGTGCGGCCTACAACACGCACGATGATCGCGTCATGGCTATGGCGTTTCCACTGGAGGCGCTCACGGTCGATGATCGGCAGCGCACCAAGTACGCTCGCGCGGTCCCGCAGTATGTGGACGAGGCTGGGGACGGCGCGGGCGGCGAGGGACTCATCGGCACCTACGCGACGTATCAGACGCCGCTCCAGGCCCGCAGTGATTTCGTCGGGCGCCACGCGATTCCGCTGGAGCAGCGTGCGCCGCGTGGCGGGGCACGTGGCGTGGTGCAACTTGGTCAGTATCGCAATCTGTCCATGCCGAAAGGGTATCGTTGATGGCGGTCCTGCACGACTTCACCTGTCAATCCTGTGATCGCACCTTTGAGGCGGTGTTCACCGTCAACACTGACCATCCCATCGGCCCGCCCTGTCCGTCGTGCGGCGCCGAAACGTTGCGTGTCTTTTTGCCGCCCACCGTTTCGTGGACACCCGATGCGGTCGTCGTGTATCGCGCGCCGGACGAATCCTTTCGCTTCCCCGGTGAGACACAGGGATCGTCCTGTGCCAAGTACGATGCGCTTGGCTACGAGCGGATTGAAGCGCGGGGCTTTGCTGAAGTCCGGCATCTTGAACGCCAGCTTAACAACCATGAACGGTCGCAGATGCATCGACGCCATGAACGTGTACAAGCGCTCAGTGAACACGGCGAATCCTTGCGTCGTAGTGAACTCCGCTCTAGAATGTCGTCCATGTCACGCCTCGGTCGGGATATGGCACGTGCCGCGATGACGCGTAATGATCACAAAGGACGATCTGGTCCCGGCGAAGCAGGCTTGCGCGTTGACGTGTACTCGACTGATCGCAGCAACCGCGACGAATCCCGTCGGAGTGACGGACGCAGGTACCGCGACTAATGGCCTCCCGCGACTACGTCATGCCGCGCTGGGGATCCTCCAATGATCGCATCGCGGGGTATCTGCGCGAGGCGGTGCAAGAGGGCGCGGCGTGGCTGGACGCGCAGAAACCCGCCGCCGAGTTTGAATCCTTGCTGGAGCGCTTCGGGCCGACCAACTCGTCTGATGATCTCTCCGGCCAGTCTAACGCCCAGTACCCCAAAGCCGAGCGCATGGCGCGTGAGATCGTCGCGAGTCTGAACAGCTTCTCGCACATTGGCGAAGTCAAGCCCGAATCCAAGGCCGCGCTCTACGACCAGGCGGCGGATCTCACCAAACTCGATCATCACTGGTGCCAGATCGAACAATCGACCGCGGCACTCCGCAAATGTATCCAGTACATGGTGGGGTTGGGCACCGGCTACGGCTGGCAGCAGTGGGATCGGCATTTCTACGGCGAATATCGGGGTGAGACCCGGCTGACGGCGCTTGGGCCGACCGACGTCACCTTCGTGCAGCTTCCCAAGGATCACGACATCCAGCGGGCGTACATCACCTTCGTGCGTGAGGAGCTGCCCATCAACCTCGCCAAGCGGATTTATTCGCGCACCAATCCGGCGTTTGCCGAGGCGTTGCGTCCGGATCGAGATTCTCCAGGATGGATTCGCAAGGGCCTGCGCAAAGTCCAAGAATTTGTCTCGCCGGCGCTGCGGGCACGCGGCACGCGTCCCGGCGATGACGACGACGCCAGTTTCCCGACCGTCGACATCTATCACGCGTACATTCTCGACGGGAGCATCAACACATCGGGACAGCCGATGCCGATGGGCGCCACCGGGACCAACTGGTCGTACACGGTGCCGTCGCTGGGCGATGAGATGCCAACGGCTCTCATCAACCCGCGCACAGGACAACGCTTCACACGGCCGGCCGACAGCGGCGACTGTCTCCTGTTCCCGCTACGCCGCTACACGATTTTCTCGCGCTCGACCGACATCATCGGCTACGACGGCAGCTCGCCGTGGTGGCATGGCCTGACGCCGGTCGTCAAGTTCTTCATCAATGACTGGCCGTGGGACGCGCTTGGGCGATCCGCCGTGGGTATGATGCGGACGCTGGAAGACTCGGCCAACGCGATTCTGCAGGGCATGGAGGATTCGATTGCGGGACGGCTGGATCCACCGGTCCTCTACGATGACCAGAAAGTCTCCACCGCGTTTGCGCAGGCGTTCAACCCCCGCAAGGCGGGATCACGCGCCGCGGCGGATCTCTCACAGGGCGTGGACACCATCCTCAAGTACCCCGTGCCGCCTGAGTACTTCAACGTCCCAGGATTCATCCCCGAGCATCTGCAGTGGCTGGACGAGCACATGGAGTACCTCTCGGGGGCGCGCGATCTCGTCGCCATCATGAAGGCGCGGCAGTTGCCGTCCTCGGACGGGTTGGAGAAGCTCCTAGAAATGGCGGGACCGCTTGTCCAAGACATGGTCAAGTCACTAACCTTGCCATACCAGCAGCTCGGGCAAATGCGGTTGTCCGACGTGTTCCAGTTCTACACGTACGATCGGCTCATCACTTCCACCAACGCCGACACGGGCGACCCGGAAGACTGGGTGTTCACGCCGGACACACTGCTCGGGTACCAACCGACTGACACTGTCGAAGTCCGCCGTGCGCGTGCCAAGCATCTGCTGTCGGAGTTCACATATCGTGTGTCGCAGTCTGGCGTCACCGATCTCAATCGCATGACGACGAAGCTGTTCTATCTGCAGTTGATGAAAGGCGGCTTTCCGATCGACCCGTGGACGTTTGCGAAGATCGCACAGATTCCGAACTTCGCGGCCGAGCCCGAGGGGACGCACACGGTCCTTGAACGCTGGGTGGCGTGGAAGCGGATGGAAATGGAATTTGCGCAGATCGCCACCGAAGGCCAAGTGGCGGCGACAGGTGGGCACAACCCGCCGGGCCGTCCCTCGACCAACGCGAAGCCGCCGCACATTCAGTCCAAGGATGGTGGAGCGCGCAGCACGGTCGTGACGAGTTGATGGGATGTGTGACGCCGCCCACCTGCCGTAACAGGACCGGTCATCATCGCCAGCATTCATCATGATCGATCTCGCGACCACCACACGGCAGTCCCTCACCATTCCTGAGACACAGGCGGTGCTCGGGAAATCCCGTCGCACGATCTACTACTGGATCGAACTCGACAAACTCCCGATTGAGCGGACCCCGCTCGGCCCGCGCGTACGCATTGACGTCGTGCGGGCGCTCGCGCAGCACTTGTCCCGGCATGTGGCGCTACGCCGCCCCGTCATTCTTCGCCCGCGCACGACTTCGTGTGCAAAGGCGAGTTGATTTTCCTAGACAGCCCCTAGCTCCTCGCCGCATCCTGTGTGCCAGATTGCTACATGGGGTGTACCGCTATGGCACGCAAGTCCCGCAAGTCCAGTGGTCGTGGCATGACCGCCAAAGGCGCGATCAAGACGACGATGAACAACCCGATGCGCGTGAAGAAGCGCGCGTTGGGGAAAAGGCGCTAACGTCCGCACGCTGACGCGAGCGCATACCGACACCAATGGCTGCAGGGATTGCGGGGGCGGCTGGCCCCACCTCGACGATGGACGCGCTCGGATCGCCGACAGGCGGTGTTGCGGGTCCAGACGCGGGTGTCGATCAAGAACGCGCGCAGCTTGTGGCGTACATGGGGGAATTACGCAGTTTGGATACCCAGGTGAAAGACACCTTGGCCAAGCTGCCGGCGCTGCAACCGTTTCTGCAGCAGTGGGGCGCACTGTTTACGAAGATCGTCCAAGGCGCGGCACGCACTGCGCCACAACAAACCGGGAGTGCCGCGAGCATTCCCGCCGCCGGTCAGTAGAAGACGGCGCAGTTTAGGCGGAACTTCGAAGTGCCACATTGGCGATCTTCGAAGAAGCCTAGAAGGTAGATACGAACAATGGATCTGAAAGCCTTTTTGTTGGAACACGGGGTCAAGCCAGACCAAATCGATGCGGTGCTGCCAGCACTTGCGCCCGCCGCCGATGCGCTCGACAAAGGGTTTCTGCGCCAGTCCGACTACTCACGGCTGACGGGCGAACTCCAGATCAAGCAAACCGCGCTTGACACCGCCAACGAACGGCTCAACCAGGAAATTCTCGACTGGAACGCGGCACGGGACGCGGGCGAGCCCATCACCGAGCAGATGCGAAACGATCTCGCCAAGGCCCAAGGCGAAGTCACCCGGCTCACCACGATTCTCACGACCAAGGCGGCCGAATTGCACCTCGATCCCAAGACGATCATCGGCGAGGTGGTGTCTGCGGCGCCGGCCAATCGTGAACCCGCCGCGCAGGTGGTCGATCTCTCCGGCTACGCCAAGGCCGAGGACATCAACGCCCGGCTCGGACGCTTCGCTGACTACATGATGCTCTTACCCGCCGAAGTCAACGACATCGCGCAGGAGCATTTCGATCTCACGGGCACACGCATCAGCACGCGCGAGATCATGCAGGAAGTGCGGGACCGCGCCTCGAACAAGGCGAATTTCGACACGGCGGGTCAGCCCAAGAAACCGATTGACGCTCGTGCGGTCTGGGAGGAGAAGTACAACATTCCCAAGCTGCGTACGGATCGCGCGCAGGCGGCGCACGACGAGGAAATCCGGCAGGCGGAACTGCGCGGGGAAGATCGTGCGCGTACCCAGCACACGTTGCCGGGCGCGGAAGCACCAGGCCGCAATGCGGTCGTGTTCAAGCACCCCGCTGATCACAAACCGGCGCTGCAGCGTGGCCCGGCGGCGGTGTTGGATCGTGTGTCGTCCGCCGCCGCGTCGCTCGCGACACATAAGTACCGGCAGAAGGCTTCGTAAGTTCGCTCTGATCGACTATCGCGCGTAGGCGCGGAGGACGCAGCACATGGATCCAGCAGTCGCCGAACTGAACAGCGTCACACTGTTTGAAATCTATCCCAAGCAGATCGAGGATGAATTTTTCCTCGCGGCGCCGTTGCTCGCCTATCTCCGCGATCACTGCATGGTGCCCTTCACGGGCGGCACCTTCATGCAGGCGCCGTTCCGGTACGCCCCGCTCATCGGCGGCTTCTACGCACCGGGGGCCGGGTTCAACACGACCAAGCGGCAGACCATCGCCGCGCTGCAGTTCGACACGCGCTACAGCTACGTGTCGATCCCGGAGTACAAAGAAGAAATCCAAGTCGAGAACAAGGGCGAGTTGGCGGTTGCATCGCTTCTCGATGCCGACATGCAGAACGGCATCGACACGATCAACGAAATCTACGCCATCGCGTTGTCGCAGTCCGGCCAAGGCACACGGTCACTCGCGGTCAACGGCTGGTCGGAGTTGATCAACGACGGCATCACGCCGTCGTGGGACGGGACGGTCTACACGACCTACGGCGGGCAGACGCGCAACGGCGCCATCGGCAGCACCATGAACTCGATCCCGGTGTTCTGTGGATCGGCCACGGGGGCGGCGGGCGTGACGGCCTACGCGACCTTCGAGGAAGGCTACCAGGACGCGACCATCGGCAAAAAGGAACCGAATCTCGGTTGCGGCAACAAGGCCATCATCGCGTACATGAAGGAAAAGCTCCAAGTCCAGCAGCGCTTCCAGCAGGAGCGCGATCCGGTCTGGGGCGTCATGGGCTTCCGCTTCAACAACGCGATGATTCTCAAGGACGACTACTTCCCGTCGCTCAAGTACGGGCAGTCCAATCGCGCGGGTGGCCAGTCGTTTCTCACAGGGACGTTTGTCAGCCCCGGCACGACGGCCAACGGCGGCACGGCGGCGGCGTCGTCCAATCTCCCGGTCAGCGGCACGACCGTGACCGTGGGCGAAGTATTCACGTTCTTCAACACGTTCGATCTGCCGTTCCGTGTGACGGACATCGCGGAGTTCGGCCTCGGGTCCCCGGGCTTTGTGCCGGCGCAGGACAACACCAAGGTCGTCGGCCAGATCAAGGCGATGGCGAACTTGGAAGGGATCAGCGCGAGGACACACAAGCAGTTTTACGGAATCGGAGGATGATCGCGATGCCGCAGAAAGATCGCGTGGCGGCCGTCGTCACGTTGCACGCCCCTGGTCGGATGTCCGCTCGTGGGCGTCGGGCGATCGCCGCGTGGTTGCGTAAGCAAGCGCACATGTTGTTGGCGAACGGCTCTGATCTCGGGTCGACGTCGTTGCGCTGCCGGTATCTGTACAGCCGGTAGCGATGGCGCGGCTCGGATCGAAAATCGCGCGGCCGTCGCTGGCGGGGGTCAACGCCACCCAGCCAAAAACCGACGCCGACTACCGAGCCGAGGACGCCCACCGTACGCTGATGCGATCCGAGGAAATTCGCGGCGACCATCAGCGCATGCGGGGCGTGAAGCAGATTCATCGGCGGGAGACCCAGCGGATGACCAAACTCGGACGCGCGCTCGGACCAAAACTGCGGCGCCGACGCGCCTCTGGCAAATCGCGGTAGTGGTGGTTGATCACGCGGCACGCACAGCACGCACACAGCGCAAACCGGGGGATGCACCCCGAACGACCAGCCGGACCAGCGCCCCGGCGATGTAGCAGGAGACGCACATGTCACACTACGACTCACCGATTGTTCGACTGACCACCGGCTACATCGACACCATCAACGCTTCCATCGTCGGTGGGGGCGGAGCGGGCACGGGCGCAGGCGGCGCGTCCAAGCTCACGGGCCAGCTCGGGCAGGGCTTCTGGCTGGATGACTCGATCATCCAGTACTCGTCGGCCACCGCCGTCTACGGCGGTCACTTCCGTTATGTGCGGTTGGCGGCGGCGGCCACCGCCGTCGTGCGTGGGCAGATCGTCTTCTGGGACATCTCGGTCGCCGATAACCTTTACCAGGTCACGACGTCAGAAGCCGGATCGACCAACGGCGCCATGCTTCGCGCGGGGATCGTGCTCAACCCGTCGTGGACCGCCGGGTACTACGGCGTCATCCAGGACGTCGGCCAGTGTTACGTCAAGTTCCGCACCACGCTCACGCAGGCGGGTGCGATTGGCGACTCCGTCTACTGTGCCGCGGCTGGTGCGGGTGTCGACAACGGCTTCGCGGACCAGATTGGCTCGGCCAACCCGATGCTGTTCAGCGATGGGCAGCTCATGCAGGGCCGTTACATCGGCTCGGCGGTGGGGCTGCCGGCAGGGGCCTCGCTCACGCTCTGCAACCTGAACTTCACGAACATTCGCGGGTAAGCTGAGGACATCATGACCATCATGCGCTTTCAGGAGATGACGACCATGCGATTCATGAAGATCCTCAAGTCCAGTGTGGTGCCGCTTGTGGCCATCAGTGCCATCGCGGCCATGGGCATTCTCGGCCCGCGGCTGCTGGAGCCTGTGCATCTCGGGGCGCAGGGCTACTCCGGGGCGCTCCCCAACATCACGGCTGCCTCGGGCACCTCGCTCCGGTTGCCGTACACCGCCGGCCGTGTGGCGCAAGGCGGCGCGCAGCAGGCCATCACCGCCGACGCGACGGGATTGCTCTCGACCGCCAACCAAACCTCGTGCGCGGCGCCCGCCTACACCGCGTGCAACTTTGTCTACTGGACAACGGGCACATCGCTCTCCATCACGCAGACGGCGTCCACCGCGTTTGCGCCGGGTAACGTGGTCATCGCCTTCGTCACAACGACCGCCGATGACATCAACGTCATCACGCCCGCGAGTTGGTCGCCGTGGACGACAGGCGCCTCCAATACACCTGGTGGGGCGGGCAACACCGCAGGCACGTACTGGATTCCGCCGGGCAACTGCTGGTACTCGGTGGCGACAGGCACCCTGACCTCGCCGACCTTTGGTGCCGCGCCTGGGGATACCGCGCTTGGCCTTAACACGGTCGGTGCGTCCTTCACGCCGGTCATGCAGGTGGCGACGACCAACGCCGCCGTGGTGTCCGTCAACACGATCAAGTGTTTGATCAATCCGCCATCGACCATCGGCATCAGCGGGCGCGGGATCAACCTCGTCTCCGCCGATGTCTACTACGGCATTCAGCAGGCGGGTGGTGTCAACGCGACGCAAGCCTCGGTGGCCGCGTCCGGCACCTTCAATTCGCAGATCGTCTTCACCAAGATCGCGTTCCCAGCGGCGGGTGCGGCGGAAACCCCGTCCACCGTAACGCCCGTGCGTGCAGATTCCGGATCGCTCGCGTATTCGCCAGCCGCCGCCTCGTTCAATTCGCTGGTGACGACGGCGGGGGCGTTCTTCACGCAGACCTTCACGCCGGCCACATCCTTCGCGTTGACGACCGCACGGACGATGTACTACATCAACTTCACCGTGCTCTGTAACACGACGCAGGCGACGACGATCAACGTCGCTGGCGTGCAAGTGTCGTTCACGTCGTAGACGTGCGGATCGCACAGGGAGATTGTTGATGGCCCGTCAGCTCATTCATCGACGCACACCGGACGGCACACAGCAGGTGCTGGAGCGCCGTCCGGGACCGTACTCCTACTCGGCGCCGATCGACACGGTGGTGTTTGCAATGACGGCGGAGGAAGCCGAGACGATCATTGAGGAGACTGAGGCACCGCCATCGCCTGTGCTGCCTGCGCCGCCAGTCGTGGATCCGCCGCCGCTGGGTGATCAGAGGGTGGATTCCGGCGTGGTGGATCCCGGCCTGCCCGTTGCTGATCCCGGCCTCCCCGTTGCGGAGACAGCCGCCGTCCCCCCGCAACCGCCGTTGACAGGAGAAATCTGATGTCGCGTCCACTGAACGGCTACCCCGGATCCATCGGCGCCGTCGCCATGTCGGTGTTCCCGCACGTGGGACCGTCAAGCTATACGCAGGTCACGATCGCCGCAGGGACTATCCCGCTCACGGGCGGGGACACCGTCTACGCGGGTCCAGAGGCGGGCCTGAAGCACTTTGACGTAGTCCTCGGTGGTGTCACCGACGATGGCGCGTTTCGCGTCGTGGCGATTCCCGTGTCGGTCAGCAACCCGGCCACCGGCAATCGCAGCGGCGTGCCGTCCACGTCGTACAAGCTCATGTGGTTCGCCAACAAAACCGCCACACTGGGTGGGCAGGCACAGACCATCAACACCGAAGCGGTGGCGGCCACAGACCTTTCCACCTTCTGTGTGAGGCTGACCGCGTTCGGGATCTAGTCATTCATCGCGGGGATGCTCTTCCTGCGGAGGTAGCCGACCGCGATGCCTACGTTTGGAGACCTGGCCAGCGAACTCGCCGGACGCTTGCCAGGTCTCAGCCCGCTGCTCGCTGAAACCTTCATCACACGGGCATGGGCCACCATCCGCAACGAGCGGATGTGGAGCTTCCTGACCTTTGACGGCGCGGTTGTCTGTCCAGCGCTGGTCAGCACGGGGAGTTTCTCGATCACCCGGTATTCGGCGACGGTGACGGCCAACGCGGCGGCGTCGGCGGCGCTAGCGGCGATCACCGGTGTCGGCGTCACCAGCCTGCAAATTCGTTTCATGGGGCTGGGCCAAACGTCGCAAATCTACAGCATTACGACCTACGACGTGTCGGTGCCGACCGCCGCCGTCCTCACGCTCGACCGTGTCGTGCAGGAGCCGACCAACACCGCCAGCCAGTACATGGTGTACCGGGCGTACATCGTACCGCCGATGACCGATTTCCTCTGTTGGGAGTCGATTGACGACATGGTCAACGGCTTCGCGATGACCAAGGGGCGATTGTCGTTGTCGTCGGCGTACTTTGACGTGCGGGATCCGCAACGCCAAGCCTTCGGCCTTGCGTACTACTGTGGGTTCTACCAGGCGGCGGGTGCGGTGAACGTCACAGAAGCCAACGCCGCGCCCAAGTACGAACTGTGGCCTGGGTCTACCCAAGGGCAGAATTTCTACGTGCGCTTCCGGCGACGTGGGCTCGATCCCGCGATGACGGATGCGCTGCCGCCGCAGATTCCCAGTGCGCTCGTGGTCCAAGACGCGCTCGCGTCGTACGGCTACCCGCACGTGGCCGCGAACGTGGGGTTGTTCCCGGCGTTCAAGAACGTGCAGTTTCCCACGCTCATGCTGGCGGCGCGGAGCCAGTACGCACACCAGTTGACATTGTCCAAAACCCAAGATGACGAGCAGGCGCTCCAGACCGTGTTCAACCGCGGGCATGGCCTCCGGCGCGGCAACTGGGGGCGGGGCGGGCCGCCGGTGATTGACAGTAATTGGATGCAAAGTCATCCCGTGACGTGGTAGAGGTGCGATAATCAGCCATGCACGTGCGTGTCACCGTCAGTCGGCAATGTGAGGAATACACCGATATCATGGTACGCAACGTGGAGTCGCTTGACGAGGCCGTCGCCACGGTGCGATCCCAACTCACCGACTCGCCGGCGACGCGTGCGCGGTTGTTGAACAAGCAAGTATGGATGCGTGGCGAAGTGACCAGCGCCATCACGATTGTCGAATCTGCTCAAGGAGAATAGTCCATGGCTCGCAAGTCCCCTGTCCGATCGCAAATGAACAGCAGCGTGCCGTCCACCCACGGCAACCCTGGTCTCTACGGCAGCAACAAGTCGCCGTTTGACGCGCCGCAGTCGATGGGCAACGGGTCGATCCCGACGATCTTCTTCCAGTCAATGGGCGAGAAGGTGGCGACGACGGTCAGCGCGGGTTTGGCGGACGCCTCTGGCGGCAACGCGCGTGAGCCTGGTCGAGGATCGCGCCGGTTCAAGGCGTAGTCCTCTCCAGTCCAGTCGCTGATCGCACGCTGCGCTGATGACACTCATTGGGCTCAACCGCACGTTTGGCTACGCGCTTGACCGGCCGGATCTCACGCCGGCACCGGGCGCGACGGTGGATGTCTATCTCAAAGGCACCACCACACACGTGCCGCTGTTTGCCGATTCGGCCGGGACGACCCCGCTTGCCAATCCGTTCACCGCCGACGCGAACGCCTACTACGATTTCTACTCCGCGCCGCAGCGTGTGGATGTCCGTCTCAGCGGGACAGGGATCACCACCCCGTACACCCTCGGTGATGTCTACCCCCGTCAGACCGATCCTGGCGACGAGATCGACGCCCGCGCGTATGGCGTCACGATGGACGGGGCCACCGACGATACGGCCGCTTTCAACACGCTAATTGCGGCGGTGAATACGGCGGGGGGCAACGCCACGATCTACGTCCCGTCCGGGACGGCACATCTCACCGCCGCGTTCACCACACTCACCGTCCCCAACGTGCGCTGGCACGGTGACGGCCCGCTGGCGTCGATCCTGTCGTGGACCGACACCGCCGTCAAAGGTATTCAGTACGCAGGCGCGTCGCCGTCCACCACCGCCAACATCGCCGTCGCCATCGCGATTGGCGCACACAGTTTCACCGTCAACGCCGGGCAAGGATCGAGCTTCGCGGTCGGGCAGTGGTTGTACTTCCTGCCCAATGGTGCGTTGTCACTCGACAGCAACGGGACATTCATCACGCGCGTCGCAGGCGTGGTCGGCGATACGATCACCTGTGAGGATCTCATCCCGTGCGCGTACACGACGAGCGACACCGTGTCGATCTACGCGAGCACGGCATTCCTTGAAGGGATTGAAATTCGCGACCTCGGGTTTGCGTGCACGGTCGAGTCCCCGTCCAACAAGCTGACACATATTCAACTGAATCGGTGTCATCGCGCTCGGATCCTCAACTGCCGGGGGGTGTCGGCAGCGGCACCGCTTGTGACGCTCGTGCAGAATCGCGACAGCGAGATCGTGTTCAACGATCTGGAACTCTCGACCACGGGCGCGGCGGCTGGCGCGGAAGTCGATCAGTCCACAGGGACACTGCTTCTCGGCAACGTGTGCCGACGCACGCGATTTGGGTTGACCTTCACCAACTCGCCGCGCACGGTTGTCAGCAGCAACCGCATTGAGGCGCGCGAGCCTATCAGCGGTGGCGGTGGACGCGGCATTCGCGGCGCGGGCCAGTCGAATTTCTCGACCATTGTCGGCAACACCGTCAACGACTCGGGGCTGTACGGGATCTATCTCCAATCCACGGGCTATTCGCCCATCACGGGCAACACCGTGTTCGGCGTGGGCTGGGACGATCTGGAACACGGCATCCAAATCGGCGCGGGGGCGACCAACCCCGAGTACATGCGCTACAACACCGTGGCGGGGAACACCGTCGCGTTTTGTACGGGCTACGGCATCATCTTCAACGCCAACGATACGCAACTCGCGTACCCGACCTACAACGTCGCGAGCGGCAACAACGTCAACAACTGCGTGCACGGCGCGATTCTCGTGCGATCGTCGTATTGCTCGGTGTTGGCCAATCACGTCAGCAGCCCGGCAGGTGCCGCGCAGGACATTGGCGTGTCGGCGACCTGTGGCTACGCGCACATCGACGGCAACCACATCACCCGCCCTGGCGCGACGGGCAGCGATCTGTTCCCGGCGATCAGCACCAGTGGCTCGGCGGGCAACAATCGCGTCACGGGCAACAAGGTCAGTCCGACCACGGTGCTGGGTGTCGCCATTCCCATCAACACCCACGCGACCGACGTCACCGACAAGGCACTCGTCACGCCCTACGTGCCGTACCCGCCCATTTTCAACCGCGTGCAGGTCGCGACTGGCGCGAATCTCCTAGAAACCGAGGCGTGGCGATTCACCATCCCGGCGGGCACGCTCTACAACAGCACGCACGGATTCAAGATCCTCGCGGCGTTTGTCGTCGCGAACAACGCGAATTTGAAAACGCTGCGCATCTACGTTGGGAATTTGATCTTCACGGGGACGTCGGCGCTCGCGGGCGGCCCGTACCAGATCATGTTGCTCTCGGAATATTTCTACTCGGGCGTCGGTGCGTTGTTCGGCATGGCCAACTACCTCGCGGACAAGGTCTCAACGGCGACGGGCAACGGACCAGGGGCGACCAACTCCAACGGTGCGATCGACTGGACGATCAACCAGGATGTCGTCATCACCATGCAGAACGGGGTGGCAGCGGCCAACGACATCATCTTCAAGGGCGGCTCGTTTGTGCCTGAAGGGATTCCCACCGTCGCCGGATCCACACCGTAATCGGGCATAATCAGTCATGCCGAGCAGTGGCACCTACACCACAACGACGCTCGCGCAGGCGGTGTCTGCGGTCTCGGCGCGTTTGTCTGATCCCGGACAAGTGCACTGGTCCGCCGCCGAACTCACCCAGTATCTGTACGACGCGCTGCGGACGTGGAATGCGCTCACCTCCACGTTCAAGGGCACGATCACCTTCAACACCAGTGATCCCGCGCTGAACAGCAACACCCCGTTTTTCGATCTGCCGACGCTCGCACCGGGCCTGCGTGGCTACACCTACACCACCGACGACGCCATGTACATGTTGGAATACATGCTGCTGGAGGCGCTCTCGGCAGGCACCGCGTGGAACGGTACCGACCAGTTCGGCTACGACGATCTCCGCAGTGCGTTGCAGCGCCGTCGTGATCAGTTTCTGCTGGAAACCGCCGCGCGTGTTGAACGGACACTGATCGCGACGGCGTCGCCGCCCGATGGCCGTGTGCCGCTGCCAGAGACCCTCGTCACGTTGCGTCGGCTCGCGTGGGTGGCGCTGGATGGCACGATTACCCCCCTCCAGCGCGAGGACGAGTGGTCGGCCAACGCGTATATGGCGTCGTGGGTGCAGCACCCCGCTGCGACGCCGCGTGTGTATTCTGTGGCCGCGACCGCGCCGCTCTACGCGCAGTTGATTCCCGTCCCGTCCGTCAGCGGCACGCTCGATCTCTGCCGCGTCCCGCGTGGGGCGGATCTCACGCCCACGATTCCACTTGGCATTCCCGATGACTGGGTGTGGGTGGTGATATTCGGCGGGTTGGCCGATCTGCTCGGGCGGGACGGGCTCGCGCTGGACGCGCAGCGTGCGCAGTATTGTGAACAACGCTGGCAGCATGGACTGCGGCTCGCGCAGTCGGCGCCGTGTGTGCTGACCGCGCGTATCAACAACGTCGTATGTCCAGTCGGGGCGTTGCCGGATCTTGATCAGTTCTCCGCCTCGTGGCAGACGACGGTGGGACAACCCCGGCGTGTGGTCACGCTTGGGCAAAATCTATTGATTCCGGTCCCCCCGCCCTCCGCCAACGCACCGTCCGGCTGGTCGATTTCGTGTGATGTCGTGCGCAACGCGTTGTTGCCCGCATCGCCCTCGGCATACTTGCAGATCGGTCCCGAGCAACTGGACGTGATCTACGACTACGCGCAGCACCTCGCGTTGTTCAAGGAAGGGGCCGCAGCCGTGGCCACCGCGCAACCGCTGCTGGATCGCTTCTTTCGTGCGGCCGGGGTGGAGGCGACGTGGCAGCAGGCGCTGGCGCGTTCGCGCAAAGCGCTGCTCGGACAACAATCCCAAGATCGACGGGGGGCGTCGCCAAATCACGACAGCAATGCAGACATCCAGACCGGCGTGTCACCAGGGGCGTCGCTCTAATCTCCCATGGCGGTCTATCAACGCACCCCCCTGCGGTTTGGTGGCATCGGGCTCGGGCTCAACGCGCCGCCGGATGCGCTGCCGATCAATCGTGTACCGTACCTCGCCAACGTACGCGAGTACCAGCTTGGCAAGATCAGTTCACGTGCAGGGACCACCGTCGTCGCGACCGTTGGCGCACCACCACTGCCCGCAGTCGTCATCGCGCGGCTAAACGACTCCGTCGCGGGCAACGCCGTGCGGCTCTACGGGCTCACCGATGGAGCGCTCTACAGCCAGCCGACAGGGGGCGGGGCGGTCACGGCGATCGACAACACCTACTCGGGCAATCCGCTGATGATCGTGGACGAGACGCCGCCACGCTCGCCCGAGCCGTGGGCCTACGTGGCCGACTCCGCACGCATGCGCAAGTTCAACACGGCGGGTACGCGGCGTCCGTGGGGGCTTGGGCAACCGCTCACCGTCCCGGCGATCGCACTCGCGCAGCCGGCGGTGCGGGTGATTGAGGAATGCAACACCAACTTGGATTGGCTGGCGGTTGGTGCAGGGGGTGCGGCGGCCAACGCGACGCCCGTCAACACCACGGTCGCGCGGATTCTTTACGATAGCGGCACCACGGGCAATTGCTCCATTGTCCCGACCGCGTTCACCAACATCATTGACGGCGCACGGCTGACGCTCAACGCGGCGGAAATCGTCATCGTGCAGCAGATCACCATCGCCATTGCGACGACTACCGTTGCGCAGATTCTCTACGACGTAGGGACGACGGGTCTCTGTACGGTGCAACCCGCCGCATCGCTGGGCGTCGGACAAACCGTCGCGCCGCCGCTGGCCGCCGTGCATCTGCGCTACACCCAACGGCCGCCTGATGGGATCGCGCCACCGCCCGCGCCTGCGCCGGATCTGACGTCCATTCCGGTCAGTCGCCAGGTCGATTTCCCCGTCAACTGTGTCGTGGGTTTTGATGTCGGCGGTGCCAACCAAGAGTACGTGCGCATTCTCAGCGTGCAAGTCGGGACAGATGGCGTGCAGTCGTTCCGGTGCAGCACAACGTTGACGCACGTGGCCGCCGAGCAGCTCTCGGGGTCAGCGGCGTTTCGGTGCTACACCACCACCGCGATTGCCGCCGCGCAGACCGTCACCGCCGTGGCGCACACGCCGACCATCACGCCGACGATTCCTCCTGGCGCGACGCAAGTCAACATGGTCGGTGGGTTGAACAACGCGATTGCCGTGACGGGTGCGGCGATTGTCTCCAGTGCGACGTTGTCGCGTGCGGTGCTCCCCGACGACATCGTGCACGTCTCACTCAAGGTCGACGCGCTGCAGGCGGTCAATGGATTTCGCCTCTATCTCGATGTCGGCGACGGGACATTTCTCGGCAATTACTATTTCTTTGAGTGGCGGGCGAACGACATCATCAGCGCGATTCAAGCCACCAACGCCGGACCTGTGGACACGATCACGGCGTCGCGGTCAGATGTTGTCGTCAATCAGCAGATCGATCCGGCCACGCTGCAGCAGTTGTTGTTGGGGTTGTACACCAGCGGGCAGGATCTCCCGCCGGGTGGCCTGCCCACGTCTATCGCGTCAACCACACAACCAATTATTGGCGGCGCCACGTCGCTGAACTCTGGGTCGTTGCAACTGGCGGTCGCCAACAACCAATGGGTGTGTCTGCGTGCACGTGTCGGCGATCTCATTCGTGTCGGCGAGGACACGACCAAGACGCTGAACAACATCGTGGGCAGCCAGGTGTTGATTGACGCGACCGCGACCGCGACGGTCGCCAATCCGCTCAACGCGTCGTATTCGGCGATTTACATCACAGGTGGCTTTGGTCCCAACACGGGCGATGTCGGTGTCCCGTACGTCTACGTCGCGCGTTCGCGAGACGGCACGCTGGGTGTGGTGGGTAACGGGTCTCCGCCCAGTCGTGGCGGCGTGATGCCGCGTCGGCAGCGCGTGCAGTGCACACCGCCCGCCGATATTGACACGTCCGCCACGTTGATCGATTGGTTTCGCATCGGAGGGTTGCTGGATCGCTTCACGTACGTCGGCACCTCCCCCAACGATGGCAGTGTGTTCACCGACGATACAGCGGACGTCAACGTCGTCGGCGGCGAGACCCTCGTGCTCGACAACTTTCAGCCGTGGCCCACAACGGGACTTCCGAAATCCGGCACTGCCAAGGTCGCAGGATCGGCGCTGTTGTCGCTCACCGGCGATCTGTTCAACACGGCATGGGCGCCAGGCACGCCGATTGTCGTCAACGGCTTCACGGTGCTGATCGATCAGGTGATCTCGACCACACGGTTGTTGCTGCGTGGCAACGCGGGATCCTCGGCGAGCGCGAACTGGACGATTGCGAATCCTACGTTGCTCGCGCAGCCACTCCCGGCCATCTGGGGTGACGTGCACGGCGTGTACTTCGCGTGTGGCGACGCCAACAACCCCGCGACGGTCTACTGGTGCAAACCCAACACGCTCGACATGGTGTCGGACACGGGTAACGCACTGGTCACCGGCGGCGGCGACCTCCTGCAAAACGGCTACGTGTACGACACCGTGTCGTACGTGGCCTCGACTAACAACATTTTCCGGCTCGACCAAGATGGACGCGGTGGGTTCGTTCCGCGTCTCACGGCGGGCATTCGAGGATTCTGGACGCGCTGGGCATTCTGTGTCGATGAGGACGGGTGTCATTTCCTCGCGCCGGACGGGATCTACGTCAAGGTCGGTGGCGGGGTCGAACAGTCGATCACCGATGACGATTTGTACCCGTTGTTCCCGCACGACGGCATCGCGGGCGTGTCGGTCAACGGCATCGCACCGCCGGACATGACGCAGACGACGCGGCTGCGTCTCAGCAAAATTGATCGCTACTTGTACTTCGACTACATCGACACGGGTGGGCATGATCGCACGCTCCTCTACGACGTGCGCACGAAGGCGTGGGGATATGACTCGTATCCGTCCGGGGTGCGCGTACGGCTGGGCGAACCAGGATCCGGCGTCCACGATCAGATTCTCGGCATGGGGGATGGGACCATCCAGCAGTACGCGGGTGCCTCCGACAACGGCGCGGCGATTCCCTGTGCGGTGTCCACGCGCTACGTGGACGCGGGGGATGTGCGCACCATCAAGCAGTTTGGCGATGTGCTCGTCAAGGCCGATCCCAATGGCGGAGCGGGGATCACGGCCCAGGTGATCTACAACGACGGGTTGTCCTCGCTGCCACCCGTCGTACTTGGCGCGGGCGTCAGCCAGCTCACACCATTCGCGCTCAACATCAACAACGGGGATGGCGTGCTCGCGCGCAACCTCGGTATCGCGCTGACGTGGTCGGAAAGTTCGGCGCAGCCGGCGCTGGAACTCTGGGAGCCGAGCTTCCTGCCGAAAGTCGAAGACGCGACGCAACGGGCGACGGACTGGGATGATCTCGGCTATGCGGGTGCGAAATTCGTACAAGGCGTGGTCATTCGCGCCAATACGTACGGCGCGACCAAAACCCTGACCATTGAGGCGGATGGCGCCACCGCAATCACCCTGGACGTCAACCACAACGGCGAAATGGAAATCGCGTATCCCAACGCCGCCGCTGGGTGGACGCCGTTTGTCGGGCAGCTCCTGCGCATCGTTGGCGACACGACCGCGTGGCAACTCTACAGCGTCCGATGGATTTTTGAACCCGCGCCGGACGCCGCCACTGAGTGGCGTACGCAGCCCACCACACACGATCTGCCTGGGTATTTCAGTGTGCGCGACATGCTCGTCGCCTACTCCGCCGACGCCGATGTCACCGTGTCGGTCCAGTACGACACGTTTCCTGCGCAGACGTACACGCTGCTGGCGACAGGGGGGGCGTACGCGCGCACGTATCTTCCACTGGTGGCAGGCAAAGGCCGCTCGGTCGTCTATCAATGCACGAGCGCCGATCCCTTTAGAATGTATCAGCGGGACTGCAGTGTCCGCGTGCAATCGTGGGGTGCCGCCCAAGGGTACGGCACGTATAATCCCTTCGGTGGCCCCAGCCGCGCCGTGGGTGCGCAAATCTAACGGAGATCAGCCGCTATGGTGAATTGCCTGTATCCGGTCACGTCGCGTTCCACGGTGGACTTCCTTGATGCACTCGCGGCGGCGTCGGCGTTTGGCACCCCACCCTACGTGGGAACGGCCATCAACACGCTGTACGGCGTCCCGCCAATTGGCTCGCGGCGCTTTCTCATTCGCGCGATTGAATTTCTCGCGATGGAAAACATCGGGATCGAGTTTGACTTCTGGTCGAGCGCGACCGGGTTGACCAACGCGGTCGACACCGACACCTTCCTCGCCCGCTATCAGTTCGGGTCGATCAACGGACAGCAGTACAACAGCACCGGGCTGTATCGCTACTACGTGGACGGCTTGGCGATTCCGTATTTTGACGCCGACACGATCAACACGGTCAACCCGCCGACGTTGCACGTCGGGATTCAGAATATCGACACCACCGCGAAATCCGCGGATGCCGCTGGCGCCATCGCCGCGACGTTCTGGCTGGAGCCGCAGCAGTACGTGCAGGGATGAGGATCACGATGATCATGCGCTTCTGTAAAGTCGTCGCGCTGGCGGTGCTGTGCCTGGTGTTGGTACTCGCCCCGATGATCGTGTTCCCATCGTCGGTGCAGGCCCAAACGCTCAACGCGCAAATCCAGCAATTTTGGAACGGGCTGCGCACGGGCGGCTACGCGTACACGACCCTGCACCTCAACGCCAGTAGCTACGCCAACTGGGGAACCACCCTCGGCACGAGTGGCTACGGCATTCGCGACAACGCCGGGACGATGGAAGCAAAAAACTCCGGCGGCGGCTGGGTGGCGTTTGCGCCGACTGGCGGCGTCGCACCCGCAGACGCCCAGTACTGGGTTGGGGCCGCCAACGCGGTGCTCACCGCAGAAAAAAATCTTGGTGTGCTCGCGACGGCGCTCGTGATCAACACCGCAGGCGTGCCGAGCGCGTACGCGGGCGTGACCTGCACCAATCAATTTCTACGCGTGCTGTCGGCGGTCGCGGCCGGCACCTGCGCCAGCGTCTCGCTCTCTGCGGATGTGACGGGCACCCTCGCGGATGGATCGTTGTCCAGCAATGTTGTGTTGTACAACGGCTCAACCACCTTCAGCACAGCACAGTCCGTGTCACGTACGGCGCTCGGGACCACCTCCACGGACGGCTTCTCAGTCATCAACACCACAGCGGCGACCGGCGGGACCACCGTGCAAATCTCCCCCCGGTTGCGCTTGCGCGGCACGGCGTGGGACACGGCCGCCTCCCAGACCTTGGAC
>VFSW01002999.1_pt1 | contig 25347 bp, 22 predicted proteins | sample 5358111 | NCBI WGS metagenome assembly VFSW01 (sample SAMN11554181, study PRJNA540505) | mine drainage metagenome | isolation source: sediment from site ElyBrook_90M | place: USA: Ely Copper Mine, Vershire, VT | collected 2017
GCCTCTGCTTGAGCGCCGTAGGAATCCCCTTGCTTTACTGGGGGAGGATGTCAAACACAGCAGTCGTCAGGGTGCTGGGTAGGCGGGAGGATCATCCAGCGTCAGACGTTTGCCCGTCGCAAAACGGCGGGCCCAGTAACGTTCTGTCAAATTGGACACCATGACGGACCCTGTCTTGGTGCTCGAGGCATGCACGAATTGTTGATTTCCCAAATAGATGCCCACATGGGAGATTTTTTGGTGTTGGGTACGGAAAAAGACCAAATCTCCCGGTTGCAGTTGGCTTTGCGTAACCTCCTGACCGACATGGCTCATGTCACGTGAACTATGGGGTAGGGTCAGATCCGCTGCCTTGGAAAACACATACCGCACAAAGCCGCTGCAGTCAAATCCCTGAGTGTTGTTGCCACCGTAGCGATAACTGGCGCCCACCTGACTCAGGGCATAGATCAAAATATTGCGCACGGGAGAGGCGACCTCCGGTGCTGGGGTGGAAGGAGGAGCCGGTGGGGTATCTTCCGACCGACAAGGCAAGGCCAGCAGTCCACTCAGAAGCAGAAATAAAAGACCTTGAGAAAGTCTGGGAGAGATTTTCATGACCATGATTCTATGATAGAAGATCGCAGCTGACAATCAGCGGTCAATAAAATCCCGACTGGGACCGGGTTCCTGGAATGGATCGGTCGTCTGGTCACATAGGGCGGGCAGGTGAACACAAACTTCCAATCCACTGCCCTGAGCAGGAGGCCGCAATTCCAGTGTTCCCTGATGCAGTGCCACGATACGATTCACAATGGCCAAACCCAGGCCCGAGCCAGGAGGGCCACCGCGAGAACTTTCGCGGCGGGTAAAGGGTTGTAGCAGGCGATGCACTTCGGAGGAAGGGATTCCATCACCACAGTCACGGATCACCAGACAAATTTCTGTGCCTTGTTGGCCTAGAGTAATGGTAAAGGGTGGGCGACCATAACGTACAGCGTTTTCCAGAAGATTGTTGATTACCCGTTCCATGGCTCTTTCGTTCATGCGTACGGCGGGTACGGCGGAATCCACCGTCAATTCCACGGGAATCCCTCGGGAGATGAAGCGTTCCTGACAGGACTGGGCCAAGGGGAGTAATTCCTGAATGCTGAGGGGATAGTGGGGTTGATCTCGGGCAAAATCGAGAAACTGGTCAATAATTCGATCAATTTCTTCCAGATCCTGAACCATGGGTTCCAGCACACGGGGGTTGGGAAGGTTCAGCATTTCCATGGAAAGGCGCAGGCGGGACAGGGGCGTACGCAAATCGTGAGAGACCCCGGCCAGCATTACAGCGCGATTCGACTCCAGGGTGGCCAAAGCATGCTGCATGGTGCGGAAGGCTTCACTCACTTCCCGAATTTCACGAGGAATGTCGGGTGTGATGACCAGACGGCTGGGTTGCCCCATGCCGATACGGTGGGCCGCCAGAGCCAGTTCCTGCAAAGGTTGGTTGATGCGCCGGACGGCCCAATACACACTGGATACTCCGACGAGAATGACGAGGGCCAGGAGGAGGGCCCACTTTTCAGGGAAACCAGCGTCAAAGCGCTGGCGCTGGGTCACATACCAAAATTCGCCGTGGCTGGTGTGAAGGGAAATCCAGACAGCGGGGATGGTTCCCCGGTCTGCTATCCACACCGTGGTTTGGGGGAACTTTTGGCGGAGTCTGGCTTGTAACAGGAACACGCGACTGGCCTTTTCTGGGCTGCGTACCTGCTCATTGGTGGGACCGTCACGACGGATGACCCCGCCTTCGCTGTCGTCGAAGTCATGGATAAAGCGGGGTTGGCTGGGGGCTGGAAGATTTTCTAGGGCGGAAATGATGGTGAAAATGTGATTGGCTCGGTCCTCGATGGTGTGTTCCAGCAATGGACCGACATAAAACCGTTGAAAGACGATGAGTGTTGCCAGGTGGGTGATGAGTACCGTCAGGATGGTGACCAGCAGCGTTCTTCCCAGCAGGGAACGGGCAACCATGTGTTATTTTGCGACTTCGGGTACGAAGACATAACCGATCCCCCATACCGTACGGATATGACAGGGTTGACCGGGATCTTCTTCGATCAGGCGCCGCAGCCGGGAAATTTGGACATCGATGCTCCGGTCGAATACTTCCCGTTCTTTGCCGCGCACCAGATCCGTAAGCTTTTCGCGCGACAGGGGTTCGTGGGGGTGGGTCACCAAAGCGCGCAACAAAGAAAATTCACTGCTGGACAAGGAAACGGGCTGTCCCTGTTTATGGAGCGTGCGTTGCAGCAAATAAAAGCGGAAGGGGCCAAAAGAGATGACATCTTGCGTGTTTTCTACGGGGGAGAGGGCATGATGCGGTTGGCGCCGTAGAATGGCCTGAATCCTGGCCAGCAATTCCTTGGGATTGAAAGGTTTGGAAAGGTAATCATCGGCGCCCGTATTGAGTCCCAGGATGCGGTCCGTATCATTGCCCTTCGCCGTCAGCATAATGATGGGAATATGATTACCCTGGTCACGAAGGCGGCGGCACAGGGTCAAACCATCTTCGCCGGGAAGCATCAAATCCAGTACCAGCAAACCGTAGGAGTTCTTGATCAGAGCTTGATCCAAGGCGTTGGCATCGGCCACGGCGGTGACATTGAAACCTTGTTGCGACAGGTAACGGTGCAATAACTCACGCAGCCGTAAGTCGTCATCTAGGACCAAAATTCTAGGGCGTGGAGTAGTCATGAGGGGGATGATAAATCAACCCTGAGAAAATTTGTGTCGATTTGTTACAGACCGTCATTCGGGATGGGCGGTTGGGTAGGAGTGAGAAGTTTTCGGGCGCGACATAAGTCGGCCCAGGCAGAGGCCTTTTCTGTGGGGGTGCGTAACAGATAGGCGGGGTGCCAGGTGACGACCACGGGAATTTCTTGGTAGTGGTGGGAACCCTGGCGCAACACGCCCAGAGACTCCTTCCCGCCAAGCAGGGTATGGGCGGCCACGCGTCCCAAGAGAACTAGGATGCGGGGTTTGACTGCGTGAATTTGGGCTTCAAGGTAGGGGCGGCAGGATTGGCATTCGCTGTCACTGGGTGTGCGGTTATGGGGGGGGCGGCATTTTACCGCGTTGGCGATGGATACCTGTTCTCCTCGTTCCAGTCCGAGTGCCGCCAACATACGATCCAGAAGTTGTCCTGCTGCTCCAACAAAAGGCAGGCCACGGGCATCTTCTTCTGCCCCTGGGCCTTCACCAATGAACATCCACGGACTTCCCGGATGAATCAGGCCAAATACTGCCTGTTGTCGTTGGCGATGGAGATCACAGCGGGTGCAAGTCGCGACCTCCTGGCGTAGCGTGGCGAGGGAATGCGTTTCTGGGGCCAAAGTTGTGGGAGGCACCAGTGGCATCTCGGAGGTTGCTGTGGCCGTGAGGGTTTCCTGAGGGGGCGGGGATGTGCGGGAGACCCAGCGTGGCCAGAGTCCCATTTCGCGCCAGTAGGCTTCCTGGGGATTCATGGCATGCCCCCTGGAAAAGGGAAAGGCAGGAAAACATGGAGGCATTTCATGACGGGTTTTCCAGGAGGGAGCGGCGCAATACCCAAGCATCTTCCCGCGTACCCTCAGCGGTGGCATAGTACCCTTTGCGAATACCAATGCGTTCAAATCCTGCCCCATGATACAGACTAAGAGCAGCTCGGTGATGGGCGCGTACCTCCAGCAACAGGGATGAGGCTCCCTGTTGCTGGGCGTGAAATATGACGGCCTGCAGGAGTGCTTGTCCCCACCCTTGCTGTTGCCACGGCACATCGATGGCCAGATTGAGGAGGTGGGCTTCTTCCAGAATCGTTATAAAAAAAGCGTAACCCAGTAAGGGGTGTTCAGGAGCCATTTGGATGCCGAGACCCTGATGGTGTTGCAGGGATTCGAACAATTGGTGGCGACTCCAGGGTGTTGGAAAACAGCGCTGTTCGATGGAACAGAGACTCTGCAGATCTGCTTCGTCGAGGGGGCGAAAAAATGCAGCCATGACGTGTCTACTTTCCCCGTTCGGCTCGGGTCAGGGCGACTCGTTGTCGTAGGTACAGGGGTTGAGCCTGACGCGCTTCCACCCCTTGATCGCTCCCGTTTTCCAGGCGCAACCGAGCCAATTGAGCAATCTGAGTGGCATGGGGAACTTGCCCGGGAATGACTCCTTGCCATTGATGAGGCCAGCGTTGACGCAGAAGTTCATGCCACAGTTCCGCTCCGGAACCAACGCCAATCCAGTCTCCCGAGGGTAGGTCAGGGAGGTCGTGGGGGCCACAAAGCCGGGGTTCCAGAACACAGCTCCAGCCGTCAGCGGTGGTGTCATAGGCGGCCAGATATACCTGGTTCATCCGTGCGTCGAGCAGGGTCACCACGCGGGATGGGGGCACGGTCAGCGTCAGGCACTCCAGGGTAGATACGGGAAAGAGCGGGATTTTCAAGCTCAGGGCCAGTCCTTGGGCAATGCCACAGGCCAGACGGACTCCCGTGAACCCCCCTGGGCCAGCACCAAAGGCGATGGCGTCGAGGTTGGCCAGACTTTTTCCACTGTGGTGGAGAACTTCATGAAGCTGTTGCCATAGTCGCTCCGAAGGGCTGGGTTGGCTGTCTTCGAGGCTCGCCAGAACGTGGTTCTGATGGCATACCGCCACAGAAGCGAGGGGGGTTGAAAACTCCAGAGCAAGGAAGGTGGTTGTGGTCAATCCACATACTCCACATGACGATAGCGGCGGTAGAGCCAGAACATCAAGCTGCTGATGAATAGTGCCAGGAGCGTGACGCTGGTGTAAAAAGCGGATTCGGCGGGAACCAGGGGTTGTCCTTTGAGAGTTTCCAGGCCCAGTCCCCGAAACAGATGACGCAGGGGAGTGTCTTCGCGAATGACCCCGGCATAGACTCCGAGAAGGGCGAGAATGCTGATGTTTTCATTGAAATTCTGTACAGCAATACTGTGTCCTGCCCCCATCATTTGATGGCCGCGATGTTGCAGCAAAGCGTTCATGGGAACCACAAAGAACCCTGCCATGGCGCCGGCAGCCACCAGCAAAACCACGGCGATGGCCCAGTCTTTGACCACCAGCATGCCCAGAATGGCAAAGCCCATGGCGACTCCCACTGGCAACACCTTGATGGCGCTCTCCAATCGAACCCATTTGGCCGCAGCGATGGAGCCCAACGCAATACCCACCGCAGAGACGGCGGTGAGTTGTGTGGCCTGTTCCAGATTGAAATGCAGTTGCAACGTTGCCCAAACCAGTACGATCAGTCGCAGAGACGAGCCGACTCCCCAGAAAATGGTGGTCACGGCAAGGGAAACTTGTCCCAGGGGGTCACGCCATAACATGAGAAAGGAACGCCAGAAATCCTGTACCAGAAACCAGGGGTTTTTGCGTGCCAGTACATGATCTGGCATGACCTTGGGGATATATAGGTTAACTACGGCTGCAGCCACATAGAGCAGAAGGAGAATTAAAATCGCAAAACGGGGCGCATTCAATCCATGGGCTTGCAATGACGGGAATATTCCCAAAAAGTGATGGTAGAGGGGTAAGTCCGGTTTCAGCAACCATCCCCCCAGTACCGCACCAAAAATGATGGCGATGACCGTCAGTGCTTCCATCCAGCTGTTGGCCACCACCAGTTTTCCGGGGGGGAGACATTCCGTCAGGATGCCGTATTTTGCAGGAGAATAAGCAGCGGCACCGAGCCCCACCAAAGCATAGGCAAACAGCGGATTGATTCCCAGCATCATGGCCAAGCAGCCCAGTAATTTGATGATATTGCTGATGAACATGACCCAGCCCTTGGGATGGGCGTCGGAGAAAGCGCCGACGAAGGGAGCCAGGAAAATATAAGAAATGACAAAAAATTGTTGTAAGAACGGAACGTATTCCGGCGGTGCCGCGAGGGTTTTGAGCAGGGCAATGGCGGCAAAAAGCAGTGCGTTATCCGCCAGAGCTGACAAAAACTGCGCCAGCAAAATAATATAAAACCCTCCACCCATGGGGCTGTTACAACACTTCAGCGGCGTAATCCGCGAGTCGTGATCGTTCTCCGCGTTGCAGCGTAATATGCCCGCTATGACCCCAACCCTTGAATCGATCCACGACATAGGTCAGACCGGAACTGCCCTCCGTCAGATAGGGGGTGTCGATCTGCGCAATATTGCCCAGACAGACTACTTTGGTTCCCGGACCGGCTCGAGTGATCAGGGTTTTCATCTGTTTGGGCGTGAGATTCTGGGCTTCATCAATGATCAGATATTTGTTCAGGAAGGTGCGTCCGCGCATAAAATTGAGGGACTTGATCTTGATGCGTGAGCGAATCAGATCGCGGGTAGCGGCTCGTCCCCAGTCTCCCGCCTCGTCATCTCCCTTGTTGAGTACATCCAGATTGTCTTCCAGGGCTCCCATCCAAGGCGTCATTTTTTCTTCTTCGGTGCCGGGAAGAAAGCCGATATCTTCACCGACAGGGACGGTGACCCGCGTCATGATGATCTCTGAATACTGCTTGTGTTCCAGGGTTTGCATCAATCCGGCAGCCAGAGTGAGCAGCGTTTTTCCGGTGCCTGCCTGACCCAGCAGGGTGATGAAATCCAGGTCGGGATTCATCAGCAGGTTCAAGGCGAAGTTTTGCTCACGGTTGGCGGCGACGATGCCCCAAGTGTTGTTACGTTGCGAGGTATAGTCGCGCAGAATCTCAAGCACGGCAATGGATCCGGTGCGTTCTCGTACGCGGGCGTAGAAAGGTTTTTCGCCCTGTTCCTGAAAAACAAACTCATTCAGCAGTAAGGAGGGCACCAGAGGGCCTTCCACTTTGTAGAGGGTGCGTCCCTGCTCCTGCCAGGACTTCATATCCTTGCCATGGGTTTCCCAGAAGTCTTCCGGGAGTTCGCGGCTGCCGGTATACAACAGGTCCGAGTCCTCGAGAACCTTGTCGTTGTAATAATCCTCGGCTTCTACCCCCAGAGCCCAGGCTTTGATCCGCATGTTGATGTCTTTACTGACCAGGATGACCGCGCGCTGAGGTTGGCTGCGCTGGAGTTCCAGGGCAATGCCGAGGATCTGGTTATCGGCTTTTTCTGCGGCCAGAGGCAACGCTGGTGAGGATCCCTGGAGGGTCTGCAGAAATAGAGTGCCGGTGGGGGCGCCCTCATGCCCGCGGGAGAGGGAGATTCCCTGGCTGATGTTGGCTTTGTCGGCGCGGGTGATGAGTTCGTCGAGAAAACGACTGACCTGGCGTGCATTGCGCGCCACCTCTGTCATCCCTTTTTTGTTGTTATCCAGTTCTTCAATGGTGACCATGGGCAGAAACACATCGTGTTCCTGAAATTGAAAAAGACTGGTGGGATCGTGCAGCAGCACATTGGTGTCGAGGACAAACAATTTTGACTGGGAACTGGTGCGTGCGACCATAGGGTTAGAGGCTCCGAAAGTGGGGGCGGATGATCAGGAAAGACGTTTGACGGCATCAAGCACGATTTGGGCATGTCCCGGCACTTTGACACCGCGCCAAGCTTCTGCCAATCGACCCTCGCGGTCGATCAAGAAAGTGCTGCGCTCAATGCCACGCACCTGTTTTCCATACATGTTTTTGATTTTCATCACCCCGAACAGCGTACACGCCACTTCTTCCTCGTCACTCAGCAAGTGAAAGGGAAAACCCATCTTGGCGCGAAATTTTTCATGACTCGCCACAGTATCCCGAGAGATGCCGAGAATCGTGCACTTCAAAGCGACAAATTCGTCATGGAGTTGGGTAAATTGCAGTCCTTCGTCAGTGCATCCCGGAGTGTCATCCTTGGGGTAGAAGTAAAGAACCAGAGGTGAACCACGCAGCGCCGTCAACCGAAAGCGCTGCGCCCCAGTGGCGGGCAATTCAAAGTCCGGGACAAGATCCATTTTTTCCACAGTGACGGTCTCCTGCAAGTGAAAGGAAATTCCTCATCAGTATAGCGCAAGGGTCACGCAAGTGCCCCTTGTACTGCCAAAGAGCCGGAGCGTCCAGGAACCGTGCCCTGAATCACCGGGCAGAGGGGCAGGGCTCGCGGATCCAGTAGAGCAGCCATGTCGGCCAGGGAGCAGAAGCGGTACCCTTGACTCCGCCATCCTTCCAGAAGTTCCTGGAACACTGGGAGCAATCGCTGTCCCTCGAGTTCGGCATGAAGCGTGAAGACATGGCCGTGGGGTGGATCTTCGGCGGTGCGGGCTAAAATTGCTTGTGCCACGTTGGTGGGGTTGATGCCATCGAGACCGATCAGTTCGTCCAAAGTAGGAAGGGTTGTGGGGAGTTGCATGCAGCGTGCCGGTTGTTGATGAATCAGGGGGATGAAGGGTTGAATGCCGCGACAGTCTGACGACCAAAGAAATCCTTGTTCATCCAGCATGGCCAGAGCGTCTTCGGTCATTTGCCAGCCAGCAGCCCCGTGGACGACCGGAGACTGCCCGAAAATCCCGCGAAAGCGTTCCACGGCGAGGCGGATTTGCTGCTGGGCCCACGTTCTCGGGCGCTGGTGCAACTGGTCCTGCCAGGCGGTATGGTCCCAGGTATGGACGCCGACTTCGAAATGGGCGGCAGCTACGGCCGTCATGATTTTGGTGCTGGATCGGCCGATGTCCGGCCCGGGAAGAAGGGTTCCGTAGAGCAGCGTTTTCAGGCCGTAGTGTTCCAGCACGGAAGTGCGTTTGACCTTGCCCAGAAATCCCTTGCGAAAGACTCGCTTGAGGGCGCGGCCAGTATGGTCGGGACCGAGGCTGAAGAGGAAGGTGGCTTGGGCCTTCTGCTGTTGCAGAAGTTTCACCAGGGCGGGAACGCCTTCGCGGGTACCGCGCAAGGTATCCACATCAATTTTGAGGGCTAAAGTTCGCATGGAGGAGACTATGGACAATTTTGCGCTACTCGGCAAGTCCCCCAAGCTGATAGAATAGCGTTCTTTATTACTTTTTGGTTGAATTTCATGGCTCGTCATCTGCGTAACATCGCCATCATTGCCCATGTGGACCACGGCAAAACGACTCTGGTGGACAAACTTCTGCAACAGTCGGGGACTTTTGCGGCCCATCAGCATATGACCGAACGGGTCATGGACAGCAACGATCTGGAAAAGGAGCGAGGCATTACCATCCTGGCCAAAAATTGCGCGGTGGAATATGAGGGGACCCACATCAACATCGTGGATACTCCGGGGCATGCGGACTTTGGTGGAGAAGTGGAGCGGGTGCTGTCCATGGTGGATGGAGTGCTGCTGCTGGTGGACGCAGTGGAAGGTCCCATGCCCCAGACCCGCTTTGTGACGCGTAAAGCGTTGGCTCAGGGATTGAAACCCATCGTGGTGGTGAACAAGATCGACCGTCCGGGAGCGCGCCCGGATTGGGTCGTCAACCATACTTTCGATTTGTTCGACAAGTTGGGTGCTACCGAAGAACAACTGGATTTTCCGGTGGTGTACGCCTCTGCCTTGCAAGGATATGCGACCCTCGATCCGCAACAACCTGGGACGGATTTGCGCCCCTTGTTCGAGGCTATCCTGAAGTATGTACCGGAGCGTGCCGGTGATGCGACCGGCGGATTGCAACTGCAAATTATTTCTTTGGACTATTCCAGTTTCGTCGGGCGAATCGGCATTGGGCGTGTGCATCGTGGGCGTATTCGTCCCGCTCAGGAAGTGGCCATCGTTGCAGGGCCGGGAGCCACACCGAAGCGTGGGCGCATCAATCAGGTGCTGGGGTTCAAAGGGTTGGAACGGACTCCCTTCGACGCTGCCGAGGCGGGAGATATCGTACTGGTGACGGGAATCGATGAACTGGGCATAGGGGTAACCCTCACCGACCCGGATCGACCCGAGGCATTACCCATGCTGGCCGTGGACGAACCCACTTTGACCATGAATTTCCAGGTGAATACTTCCCCCTTTGCTGGTCAGGAAGGGAAATTTGTCACCAGTCGTCAGGTGCGTGAGCGCCTGGATCGGGAATTGTTGAGCAATGTGGCCTTGCGGGTTCAGGAAACCAACGATACGGATGTTTTTCTGGTCTCCGGGCGTGGCGAATTGCATTTGACCATTTTGCTCGAAAATATGCGCCGTGAGGGTTATGAGTTGGCTGTATCCCGCCCCCGTGTGTTGTTGAAGGAAATAGATGGCGTGCGTTGCGAGCCCTTCGAAGCCTTGACCGTAGATGTGGAAGAAGCTCATCAAGGGGCGGTGATGCAGGCCCTGGGTGAGCGCCGTGGGGATTTGCAGGACATGCAATCCGACAGCCAGGGGCGAGTCCGTCTCGATTACCATATTCCAGCCCGTGGTTTGATTGGTTTTCAGTCGGAGTTTCTGACTTTAACTCGGGGAACGGGCCTCATGAGTCACGTCTTCGACGATTATGGCCCGATGAAACCGGAAATTCCGGCCCGACGCAATGGCGTCCTGATCTCCGCAGAGCAGGGGGAGGCGGTGGCCTATGCCTTGTGGAAACTGCAGGATCGCGGGCGCATGTTTGTGGTGCCTGGGGATCGGGTCTACGAAGGGATGGTCATCGGGATTCACAGCCGGGACAATGACCTGGTGGTCAATCCCGTGCGCACCAAACAACTGACCAATATCCGGGCAGCGGGCAAGGATGAGGCGGTGATTTTGACGGCACCGGTGGCCATGACTCTGGAATCTGCCATCGAGTTCATCGATGATGATGAACTGGTGGAAATTACGCCGCAAACCCTGCGCATTCGCAAGCGTTACCTTTCTGAAAATGAACGCAAGCGAGCCTCTCGTACCGTGGAGGGTTGATCTGGGCTGGACAGGTGGCAGCGCTTGCATATTTTGTACGGATGCGTACAATAGAGTGTTTTAGAACGGGAGTAAACTCGCTTGAAGCAGGGGCAAAGGGTACGGCAGGCACCAGGTATTCACGGCGATCTCCCGATTGCAATGCGGGTCGGGAGGGGGCTTTATCAAGCCACCGTGGTGTATGGGTTGATGCTGCTGCTCACGGGTTGTACCACCGTAGGTCCTGACTTTTCCTCGCCCCGCCCACCTGCCGAGTCTCAGGTGACGCCGGAAGCCAGTGTGCCGCGTACCGTTTCGGCCCCCGTGGCTTTGGGAGAATCTCAGGAGTTTTCTGCCACCGCCCATGCCGGTGAAGAGTGGTGGAAAGCGTATCGTTCCACGGCGTTGAATCAGGTGGTGGCTCAGGGATTGGCTCAAAATCCTACAGTGGCAGCGGCCCAAGCCTCGCTGATTCAAGCGGGCGAATATGCGGCAGCGGTGCGTGATAATCTCACCGTACCCACTGTGGACGCCCAATTGGGGCAAACTCGGGAGCGTTTGTCCACTGCAGCCTTCGGTTTACCTGGGGGCCAAGCCTATACTTTCAGTCTGACCAATGCTTCGGTGAATGTGGCCTATCCCCTTGATGTGTTCGGCGGTAATCGGCGTCAGATCGAAGCCCTCGAAGCGCAGCATGAAATGCAGGCCCATCTCTGGCAAGCCGCGCGCGAGACTCTGATTGCCAACATCGTCACTACCGTGGTGCGCGAAGCCACCCTACGGGATCAACGGGACGCAACAGATGCTGTGATTCAGGCCCAGACTGAAATTCTGGCATTGGCGCGGCAGCGCCAGAGTCTGGGAGCATTGTCGTCGAATGATGTGCAGGAGCCGGCAGCAGATCTGGCCTTGAGTCGGGCCACCCGCTTGTCTCTGGAGCAACAACTGGATCAGACGCGCCACCAGTTGGCCGCGTATCTGGGGCAGACACCAGCAGAATTTCCCTTGCCCGAGTTTCATCTGGCGGATTTGCACTTGCCCCAACAACTCCCTCGTGCGGTGCCTTCGGAGTTGGTTCACCGGCGCCCCGATATTCGTGCCAGCGAAGCTCAGTGGCATCAGGCCAGTGCCAACTTGGGAGTGACTATTGCAGGGGCTTATCCCGCAGTCAATCTTACCGGCAGTATGGGGGCCATGGCTTTGACCCCGGGAACATTATTCAATGCGGCTTCTTCGGTGTGGAGTTTGGGTGCTGGGGTGGTTCAGCCGCTATTTCATGGAGGAGCTCTGGCCGCCGAAAAGCGCGGTGCTGAGGCAGCGCTTCAGGCCGCAGCGGCCCAATATCGAAAAACCGTGGTAGAAGCTTTCCGCTCCGTGGCCGATGTGTTGCGTGCTCTGGACCATGATGCATCGACACTGGTTGTGGAACAGGAAGCGGCCGATGCCCATCAACAATCCTTAGACCTGGCAGATCATCAATACGCCGTGGGTGGGGTCAGTTATCTGACGGTGCTGAATGCCCGGGTTCAGAGTGGGCTGGCGCATCAGGGAGTGGCTCAGGCTCAAGGTGGGCGTCTGGCGGATACCGCTGCATTTTATCTGGCATTGGGGGGGGAATCACCGTCTGGTTCATCTGTTCCGGAATCATCCGAGACGGGCACCCCCTCTGGTCCGTTGTCAACCCGGTCTTCGGACCCTGCTGTTTCTGCTTTGCGGTGATTATTCATGACGACCGATCGTACTCCTTCTTTTAAAAAACGCCTGATACTCATGGCGGTGCTCATGGGGTTGCTGGTGGCCGGATTGGTGGGTTTCAATCTGTTCAAGATGACCATGATGAAAAAGTATCTCGGGCAGGCCGCTCACCCCCCCCAGAGTGTGACCACCCAAATCCTGCGGCGCACGTTATGGGAACCTTCCTTTGATACCGTAGGTGCTTTGCGTGCGGCGCGAGGGGTGGATATCAGCGTGGAAGTGCCGGGAATGGTGCGGCATATGGCTTTCCAGGCAGGAGATCGGGTTCAGAAAGGGCAGACTTTAGTGGAGATGGTGGATGATGCAGAGCGCGCTGCGGTGGCATCACAGGAAGCTGGGCTGAAATTGGCGCGGTTGACATTGACGCGGGATGAAGCCCAATTTGCTCTTCATGCCATCAGCCAGGCGCAGTTGGAAGCTGATCGGGCCGATGTGGATGGGCGTGTAGCGCAACTCGAACAGCAACGGGCGCTTTTGGCAAAAAAAATCATCGTGGCTCCCTTTGCCGGACAGATGGGAATTACTACGATCAATCCGGGACAATATCTCAATCCAGGAGATAAGATTGCCACGTTGCAAACCGTAGATCAGTTGCTGGTGGATTTTAATGTGCCGCAACAATATTTGAGCCACCTGAAAAATGGCCAAGTCGTGCATCTGACCTTTGAAGCTTGGCCCCAGCGCTCGTTCCATGCACGGGTGGTGGCTCATAATCCACAGGTGGATGCGGCAACCCGCAATATTCTGGTGGAAGCGCGCCTTGATCCGGTCAAGGGCGGAGAACTCCTTCCTGGAACCTTTGGCCATATCGTCTGGGACTATGGCCAAGCCGAAGAGAGGTTGACCTTGCCTCAGGCGGCGATTGCTTTCAATCCCTATGGATCCACGGTGTTCGTGGTTCACCATGACTCTTCGGGGACCCACCCCAAAGCACAACAGGTGTTCATCACCACGGGTGACACTCGTGGTGATCAGGTGGTGGTGCTGACGGGTCTCAAGGAGGGCGAAGAAGTAGTGACCAGTGGTCAGCTCAAGCTTACCTCTGGGAGCCCCGTTGCCATCAGTCACGATGCCAGTCCTCCGGGAGACTCTGCTCCCACTCCTCAAGAACAGTAAAAGGCGTCATCCATGCGTTTTACCGATCTCTTTTTGCGTCGTCCCGTGCTTGCTACGGTGGTGAACCTGATCATTCTGGTGCTGGGGCTGCGTGCCTTGTTCGGCTTGCCGGTGAGTCAATATCCCCGCACCCAGAATGCGGTGGTGACCATTTCCACCAGTTACTACGGCGCAGATGCCCAAACTGTAGCGGGGTTCATTACTCAGCCCCTGGAAGCCGCTATTGCTCAGGCGCAGGGAATCGATTACCTCTCTTCCAACAGCTTAATGGGATCTTCGGTCATCATGGCGACCTTGCGGCTGAATTATGATGCCAGCCGGGCCTTGACGGAAATCAATACCCAGGTCAATTCGGTGCGTAACCAGCTGCCTCCCCAGGCCCAACAGCCTGTCCTGTCGGTGCAGGTGGGGCAGACCGTGGATACCATGTACATGGGGTTTTACAGCGATACTTTGCCCACCAGCAATGTAACCGATTTTCTGTTGCGCGAAGTGAAACCTACCCTGGATTCTATTGACGGGGTACAAACGGCAGAATTGTTGGGCGCGCGCAATTTTGCCTTGCGTGCCTGGCTGGATCAGACCCGAATGGCCGCCAATGGGGTGACGGCGGCGGATGTGAGCGCGGCTCTGGCTGCCAATAATTACTTGGCGTCTACTGGTGCTTCCAAGGGGCAAGCGGTGACGGTAGATCTGACGGCAGGAACAGACCTACACTCCGTGGCGGATTTCAAACGGTTGGTGGTGAAGCAGAAGAACATGGCATTGGTGCGCCTCGAAGATGTGGCAGAAGTCACTCTGGGGTCAGACAACTATGATTTCAATGTGGCCTTTGACGGAAAGAAGTCAGTATTCATCGGAATCAAGGTAGCGCCCAATGCCAATGTGTTGGAAGTGGCCCAACGGGTGCGTAAGGCTTTCCCCGCACTGCAGGCCAAACTGCCCACCGGTTTGACGGGAGATATCGTTTACGATTCCACGGAATATATCACTTCCGCCATCCACGAAGTCGCCAAAACGCTGCTGGAAGCATTGGCTATCGTGACGGCGGTCATCTTCCTGTTCCTGGGTCGTGCCCGAGCGGTGGTGATTCCTGTAGTCACCCTCCCCCTATCGCTGGTGGGGACCTTCCTGATCATGCTGATGCTGGGCTATTCCATCAATCTTTTGACTTTGCTGGCGTTGGTGCTGGCTATTGGTCTGGTAGTGGATGATGCCATCATCGTGGTAGAGAATGTGGAGCGGCATCAACGGGAGGGAAAAACGGCTCGCGAAGCCGCTAAGTTGGCAGCCCGAGAACTGGCCGGACCGATTCTGGCGATGACCGTAGTTCTGGTGGCGGTGTATATCCCCATCGGCTTTCAGGGAGGATTGACGGGGGCCTTGTTTACCGAGTTTGCGTTTACCCTGGCAGGAGCCGTCACGGTCTCCGGAGTAGTGGCGTTGACCTTGTCGCCTGTGATGTGTGCGCACTTTTTGGCGAATGCTGCGCCTCCCAAGGGCATCATGGCCCGTCTGGAACGAGGACTGGATCGGCTCCATGAAGGTTATCGGCGTGTGCTGACCAGCGCTTTGGAAACCAGTTCGGTGCTGGTTATCATGGGGTTTTTGTTTCTCGGGGTGACGGTTTACCTGTTCATGACTTCGGCGCGGGAACTCGCCCCCCAGGAAGATCAGGGCATTGTATTGTACTCCATGATCGGCCCCCCCAATGTGACATCCGATGAAATTCTGCGCAGCGCTCAAGCGTTGCACCGGATTGCCAAAGCCGAACCGGAATTTGCCCAGATGTTCCAGATTACCGGGGCGCCAGTGATCAATCAGGGCATCGGAGGGGTGGTATTCAAACCTTGGGATCAACGTACCCGTAGTTCGGAACAATTGCAAAAAGATTTGCAGGGACGATGGGCTCAGGTCCCTGGTGTGCGTGTGGCTGCGTTTCAGTTTCCCCCTCTTCCTGGAACCCAGGGTTTGCCGGTGCAGTTTGTCATCAGTACTACGGAGTCCTTTGGCCGTCTCGACGAAGTGGCCCAGAAAGTCTTGGCGCGGGCACGTCAGAGCGGGATGTTCTTTTTTGTGGACGCCGACCTGAAGCTGGATAAACCCCAGTCGCGCTTTGTCGTTGATAGAGATATGACGGCCAGCATGGGGCTGACCGAACAGGATGTGGGGAATACCCTGGGAGCTTCCCTATCGGGGGACTACATCAATTACTTTTCCATGGACGGTCGTTCCTACCGTGTGATTCCTCAAGTCAAGCAAGTGGATCGCCTCAATCCATCGCAGGTACCTGGCTATTACCTTCATACCCCGGACGGCAATCTCTTTGCGGCGGGGACTTTAGGGCACTTACAACAGCGGGTGGTGCCGGAAACCGTGAGTCATTTCCAGCAACTCAATGCCACCACCATCGCGGGTGTGGCGACGCCTATGGTTTCACAGGGTCAGGTGTTGGCTTTCCTCAAAAAGACCCTGGAGGAAGTCGCTCCCACGGGGTATACCGTGGACTACTCGGGAGCCTCGCGCCAATTCATGAGTGAATCGGGGAGCTTTGCCGTCACTCTGTTGTTTGCCGTATTGATGGTGTTTCTGGTGTTGGCTGCCTTATTTGAGAGTTTCCGTGATCCACTCATCATTCTAATTTCCATTCCCATGGCTCTGTTTGGGGCGCTATTGCTGATCAATCTGGGGGGTTCCAGCCTGAATATTTATACTCAGGTGGGATTGGTGACCCTCATGGGGTTGATCAGCAAGCACGGGATCCTCATCGTCCAGTTTGCCAATGAGTTGCAGCGTGAAGGTCGCGCCAAACGTGAAGCCATCATCGATGCGGCGGGCATTCGTATGCGCCCCATATTGATGACCACGGCAGCCATGGTGCTCGGAGTTTTGCCCTTGGTTCTGGCCTCCGGAGCTGGAGCTGCAGGGCGGCGGGCCATGGGATTGGTGATTTTCTCTGGCCTGTCTATTGGAACACTCTTCACCCTGTTTGTGGTGCCGGCCATGTATCTGCTGTTGGCACGGGTACGCAGTGCAGGAGATAATACGGACTGAAGCGGGGGGTCAGCGTTCGACGAAGGCGCGTTCGATGACGAAATCGCCGGGTTCACCCACCCCACCGGAAATTTTTAATCCCCGTTCCGTCAGCAATGCCGAGATGTCTTTGAGCATTCCTGGGCTGCCACAGATCATGGCGCGATCCACTGCAGGGTCGAGGGGGGGCAACCCTACATCGGAGAACAGTTTGCCGTTTTCAATGAGGGTGGTGATACGTCCCGTGGTTTCAAATTCTTCGCGGGTCACGGTGGGGTAGTACACCAGTTTCTGCCGGACTTCCTCGCCAAAGTATTCGTTGGCGGGCAATTCATGCAGGATGAAATCTCGGTAAGCCAGTTCGGATACCTGGCGGACGCCGTGTACCAGAATGATTTTATCAAAGCGTTCGTAGGTTTCGGGATCCTTGATGATGCTCATGAAAGGAGCGAGTCCGGTCCCTGTAGAGAACAGGTAGACATGCTTCCCCGGCAATAGATCATGGGTCACCAGGGTACCGACGGGTTTTTTGCTCACCAGCAGGGAATCTCCCACTTGAATATGTTGCAAACGGGAAGTGAGAGGGCCATTGGGAACCTTGATGCTGAGAAATTCCAGATGCTCGTCGTAGTTGGCGCTGGCGATGCTGTAGGCGCGGGTCAGGGGTTTGCCATTCACTTCCAGACCAATCATGACAAAATGACCGTTTTCAAAGCGTAAACCAGGATCACGGGTGGTGGTGAAACTGAACAGGGTGTCGTTCCAGTGATGGACGGAAAGAATTTTTTCGGTACTGTAAGCGGCCATGATAAAAATACAAGAGTCATTGATGAGAGGGATTATAGGCGCTCTGTGCCGGTTCCCAAAGTCGTGTCGGTTATAATCTTATGATGAATCCCTATGCATCCCGTCTGGCAGACTGGCGAGCCCACGGTTTGGCTCGCGATCTGCGCCCTCTTGGGGGGCCCCAAGGTCCCCTTCTGGCTGTGGCCCAAGAGCATTTTCTGGCCTTTTGCTCCAACGATTATCTGGGGTTGGCCAACGAACCGAGGGTGCGTGAGGCAGCCCATGAGGCTTTGGAACGATATGGGTTTGGCGCGGGAGCATCCGCCTTGGTATGTGGCTATTATGCTCTCGTGGCAGAATTGGAAGCCACCTTGGCCGAATGGCTGGGACAACCTCGAGCACTGGTTTTCTCTTCGGGGTACGCGGCCCATGTGGGCACGATTCCGGCTTTGGTGGATCAAGAGACGGCGGTGTTTTCCGATGCCCTCAATCATGCCAGCATGATCGATGGGGTGCGTCTGGCGCGACCGGGGCAACTCAGCGTATTTCCTCACAATGATCTCGTTGCTCTGGAAGCGGCCTTGCAGGGTTGTTCTTTGCCCTATCGCTGGATTTTGACGGAAGGGGTCTTCAGCATGGATGGCGATCAGGCGCCCCTGGCGGGGATGGTGGCTTTGGCGGAGCAATACGATGCCTGGATTTTGCTGGACGATGCCCATGGTCTGGGCGTGCTGGGGGAACAGGGGCGAGGTTCCATGAGTCATCAGGGCGTGACGTCCTCTCGGGTATTGCACATGGCCACGTTGGGTAAAGCGATGGGTACGGCAGGGGCTTTCGTCGCTGGGGATGCCGACATTATCGAGTGGATTGCGCAGCGGGCGCGTACCCACATGTTTTCCACGGCGTTACCTCCTATGGTGGCAGGAGCAACCCACGTAGCCTTAAAACTTTTACGGCATGAGGAGTGGCGGCGGAAAAACTTGCAGCAACTGGGTCAGCAGTTGCAGCAGGGGTTGATGTCCACAGGTTTGGCGCTGCAGCCTTCGCAGAGTGCCATTCATCCGTTGATTTTGGGCGACAATCCACGGGCGATGGCGGCAGCGGCATGGCTTCGGGCACAGGGACTTTGGGTCGCAGCCATTCGTCCCCCCAGTGTGCCCATGGGGACGTCTCGGTTGCGCATTTCTCTGAGTGCGCGTCATACCCCAGAACAGGTGGAGCAGTTGATTGAAGGGTTGAAACAGTGGCAGGAGTCTGAACATGTCTAAAATTATTCCATTAGCCGAGCGCAGTGCAGCGGCGGTGTGGCATCCTTGTACCCAGATGTCCCAGTTGGAGCGATCGCCAGTACGGGCCATTCGAAGTGCCCAAGGTTCGTGGCTCCACGACGAGGATGGGCGGCGCTATCTCGATGCCATCAGTTCCTGGTGGGTCAATCTCTTTGGTCATTGTCATCCAGCCATTGTTGCTGCGCTGAAGGCACAACTCGACCAGTTGGACCATGTGATGCTGGCAGGATTTACCCATGAACCCGTGGTGCAATTGTCCGAACGACTGTCTGTGCGTACTGGGGGAGCCCTGGGGCATTGTTTTTATGGCTCGGATGGGGCCTCTGCCACGGAAATGGCCCTCAAGATGAGTGCTCATTACTGGCGTAATCGTGGTCAATTGCAAAAAAACACTTTTGTTTCCCTAGCTCAGGGCTATCACGGGGAAACCTTGGGAGCGCTGGGGGTGACGGACATCCCTCTGTTCCGTACTGCTTATGCCTCATTAATTCGTGGATCCACGGTGATTCCCTCTCCGGACAGCCGGACGCCCGACAGTGAAGCGATTTCTTTGCAGGCGTTAGAACATCACTTGGAGGCTCACCACCGAACGGTGGCGGCCGTGATTCTGGAACCCCTGGTTCAGGCAGCAGCAGGCATGGTATTTCATTCGCCGGAATATCTGCGGGCGGTGGCTGGAGCTTGCCAGCGTTTCGACGTCCATCTGATTTGTGATGAAATTGCGGTGGGGTTTGGTCGTACGGGGTCGTTTTTTGCGTACCAGCAGGCGGATATCACACCAGATTTTTTATGTCTGTCGAAGGGGATTACCGGTGGCTTCCTGCCGCTCTCGGCGGTGCTCACCCGGGATCAGATCTACCAGGAGTTTTATGGCGAGGGGGTGGACCGAGCCTTTCTCCATTCCCATTCGTACACCGGGAATGCTTTGGCGTGTCGAGCGGCATTGGCCGTTCAGGACCTCTTTGACCAGAGCGACATCCTGGCATGGAATCGGGCAAGACACGTCGACTTGATGCGCATCTCCCAGCCCTTGTTTGAACATCCTCGGGTGCGCCAGGGAAGGGTTCGGGGAATGATCTGGGCGTTTGATGTGGAATTCACCCTGCCAGACTTTCCCCGTCGTTTCCACGAAGCGGCACTTGCTGCCGAACTGTTATTGCGCCCCATTGGCAATACGGTCTATTTCATGCCGCCATTAAATGTGAGTGAAGACGAATTCTCATTTTTGGTGGCAGGAACGTTGACCGTATTGGAAGCGCTGGGAATATGATCGCGCCCGGATGGTTTGTGGCCGGAACGGATACGGGAGTCGGCAAGACGCGCGTGGCTTGTGCCTTGCTTCAGGGGCTGCGCCGGCATGGCTGGAGGGCACAGGGAATGAAGCCCGTAGCGTCGGGTGGGCAGTGGTTGCAGGGGCGTTGGACCAATGAAGATGTGGCCGCTCTGGAGCATTACTCCACTCCCTGGAGCCGTGAGCACCAAGCCCCGCCTATGGAATGGGTCAATCCCTATGGCTTTGATCCGCCGATTGCTCCGCACATCGCGGCCCAACAAGAAGGACGGGAAATTTCCTTTGCGGTCATCCGTTCTTGTCTCGCCCAGTTGCAGGCAGGCACCCGGGCTGTGGTGGTGGAAGGCGCAGGAGGGTTGCGGGTGCCTTTGGGAACCGAAGGCGATATGATCGACCTGTGCGTGGCGTTGGATCTGCCGTTGATTCTCGTCGTCGGGTTGCGTCTCGGGTGTCTGAATCAGGCTCTACTGAGCATGGAAGCGATTCAACGGCGGGGGGCGCGTTGGGGAGGCTGGGTGGCCAATGAACTCACCCCGAATTTGGTCGTCAGGGATGAACAGATCGACACCTTGCGCGCGCGTATGGAAAATCCTTATCTCGGGATGATTCCCTTCGGAGCCGAGATGGACACTGGGGCACAAGCATTGGATTGGGTACAGTTGTTGGGCCAAAATCGGACAGGGGTGGAGTGATACGATGCTGCTATGGTTTGTGATTGGCTATTGGGCGATTTCTGTGGCCATTGGTCTGGTCGTGGCGTTGCGGGTGCGGAATACGGCGGACTATGCGGCGGCGGGCCATCGCATGCCCATGTATGTGGTGACTGCCACGGTATTTGCTACCTGGTTCGGCTCCGAGACGGTATTGGGGATTCCGGCGACTTTTCTCAAAGAAGGATTGCACGGCGTGGTGGCGGATCCTTTCGGCTCTTCCCTGTGCTTGATTCTGGTGGGGTTGTTCTTTGCCAAACCCCTGTATCGTCGCAAGTTGCTGACCATTGGAGATTTTTATCGGCGTCAATATGGGCGTACGGTGGAAGTTCTGGTGACCCTGTGTATTGTCATATCCTATCTCGGTTGGGTAGCGGCCCAGATCAAGGCCTTGGGTCTGGTGTTCAATGTCGTGTCTGATGGGGCCATGTCCAAAACCGTAGGGATGCTGGTGGGGGCGGCAACGGTGATGGTATATACCTTGTTTGGCGGAATGCTCTCGGTGGCCATTACCGACTTCATTCAGATGATCGTCATCATGTTGGGTATGGTGTACATCGGCTGGGATTTGAGTGGTTCGGCAGGAGGGGTTGAGGCGGTGGTACAGCAGGCTTCCGCCCAAGGCAAATTTGATTTTTGGCCGGCGCCGCACTGGGGGGAGGTCATTGCTTTTTTCACGGCCTGGATCACCATGATGCTGGGTTCCATTCCTCAACAGGATGTGTTTCAGCGAGTGACTTCTTCCGATACGGAAACTACGGCGCGTAATGCCTCGGTGCTCGGTGGCGTACTGTATTTTATGTTTGCCTTCATTCCCATGTTTTTGGCCTATTCAGCCACTCGTATCGACCCCGCTCTGGTCAAGCAGTACCTGGATACCGATTCCCAATTGATTTTACCCAAGCTGATCCTGACCCATGCCCCCCAATTTGCTCAGATCATGTTTTTTGGGGCTCTGCTTTCCGCCATCAAAAGTTGTGCGTCTGCAACGTTGCTTGCCCCTTCTGTCACCTTTGCTGAAAATATCGTGCGCGGCTTTGTGCCTGCCATGACGGATAAGCAACTCCTTGCGGTGATGCGCTGGGTGGTGTTTTTGTTTACCTGTCTGGTGACCACCATAGCCCTGAATTCACAAGCATCCATTTTCAGCATGGTGGAGGATGCCTACAAAATTACTCTGGTGGCTGCCTTTGTGCCTTTGGCTTTTGGTGTGTATTGGAAACGAGCGACTCCGTGGGGAGGTTTGGCTTCTGTGGTATTGGGCGCAGGCCTCTGGTTGCTGGCGGAATGGCTGGCACCGGACGCCATGATTCCGCCTCAGTTGGCCGGACTGGGGGCCAGCCTGGTGGGCATGATCGGCGGTTCGTTGCTGGAAGCGCGCGGCAAAAGAGGCTCCTCCTGGCAGCTCTCGGCATAAAAAAAGGGTGATCCAGTGGATCACCCCAAGATGCTGGAGAGGGTGGTGGGCGTTACTGGGCCAGTCTGGGAGGACTGATTACGCCATAGGAGGTTTGGGCAGTACTTCCCGAAGTGTTCGCCTTTGCCGAGGTATTGCTGACGCAGCCGGAGGATAGGGTGGCATTGATGGTGCCGTCGTGGGCTGAGAGGATGTGCATGCAGGCAAAACCGGTGATGGTTTGGTTGCCACTATTGTTGCTTGTGGCGTTATCTACCACGGGAACAATGGCGTATTCACAGGAATGATTGCCTGCCGCACTGCAGTTGTTGATACTGGTGTAGGGATCTCCGCTGCCTTGGCCCTGATTGTTGTTCCCCTGACCATTGTCACCGCCTTGGTTGTTGTTGTTGCTATCGCCGTGGTGATGGTCGGTTCTCAGCAGAAAGTGGGAACCGTTGGGGGAAAACGGCGCAGAGAACTGCACTCGCATCAGGGGGTTCGTGCCGTGGACTGGGCTTAGATAGGCGTAGGCGGCACGGGAATGACCATGAAGTCCCCCGGAACCGAGTGCCAGACGACTGCCCGATTCCCGTTGGCTTCCCTGTTGATTTTGATTGCCATTATTGTTCCGATTGCCATTATTGTTCCGATTGCCATTGTAATCATTACCTTGAAGACAAATGGAATCGCCTACATGCAGGTCCTGAGAATTGCCGTTTTGAGTGACCCGTTGGCAACCATCAAAATTATTGTTATCGGGTTGCGAGGTGAGGGTGGTCAGTTGGCCGGTGACGCAACTGCTACTGTTGCCGCCTTGTCCCAGGCCTTGACCAGCGCCATTGCCGGGTCCGTTGCCATTTCCTGGGCCCCCGTTGCCATCTCCCGTTCCCTGGGATGTATTGGCACTGCCGTTGCGGTCGGCTCCAGAATTATGCGAAGAGCCATCTACCCGAATGAAATGAGGCAATCCGGACAGGTGTTGTAACGCGCTGTTCTGGGGTAGGGCGGCGTCAGTAAAATCAGTACGCACCAAGTGTGGGCGGGTATCGACATAGTAGTGGGCCGTGGCTCGCTGGGGCTGAACTGCTGAGGTTTTGTCCCACAGAGAGTTCCATGAGCCATTGAGGCTATCATGTTGTTGCTGCTGTTGCTGCTGCTGGTTATTGTTTTCGCCGCCACCACCGCAGGTGTGGGTGGGGCCGACTTGAATGGGATCGCTCTTGGGTTGATTATTACTTGAGTCCCAATACTGGTTGATGGCGCATTGGGGAATGGCGATGGGCAGATTGGTGCCTCCCGCACCGATGGAGGTGGGTTGCTGCACGATGGCCGTGGCCGTGGCCGTGACGTTCATGCTGTTGACGCCAACGACTCCGGCAAAGAACATGTTCACATGCTTGGTCATGCTGACCTGGACAGCGGCCTCATTGGAGGGGGCGCTGGGTGAAATGCTTTTCCAGTAGTTGGCATTGACAGTCAAGGTATCCTGACTCCCGATAGGCGTGTTTTGATTGACCGTGACATACACCGGAGAGCCAGCGCTGTTGGTCATGGTGGAAAAATTGGGAGCTGCCGAGCCTTGGGTGTAGAGCAGTCCAGCGCCCCGCAGAGCGGCCGCATCCACCGCGTTCTGCACATCATTGCGGGCCACCATGACATTACCGACATCCACGGCCATGGCGCCCGAGCCCAGCAAGGCCACCATGGACAGTGCGGCGGCCACGCTGACCGCTCCTCGCTCCAGGGTGGTGGATGTCGGAGGAAGGGCTCGAGGTTTGGAAAACCGATCATTTGTGAGCTTATTCATAGTACATCACCGCCGTAGAAGAAAGGTTGCTGGAACCCTGGACCGCACTTAAAATGCCGAATCCAAGCCCTTGAAACGTATAATTCACTGTCACTTCAATCGCTGCACCACTGGTGCTTCCGCTACCAAAGGTGTTGCAATTGACCGAAACAGACGGGGAGTTCGATTTCCCCTGGTAAGAAATCAAAGTACTTGCCGCATAATTGCTGGCCACCATGCAAGCCGAACCAGAGCCACTTCCAGAACAAGGGCTGGAGCCCTGAATGGCGGCAATTCCTGGATCGCTACAGCTGACTGGATGGGTAAGGCTTACAGATTGCACCGAACCCCATCGTGCCCCTTCACGGGCAGCATTGGTGACCATGATTTGGTCATACATCATGGTGCCAAACTCCACAATGCCAAACATGACCAATAGCATGATCGGGAAAACGATGGCAAATTCGACCGCGGCTGCCCCGCGTTCCATGTTCATAAATTGGGGTCTCAAAAGTAAGCTCTCCAGTAGGAATTCTAACGCATAAAAAAACAGGAATGCAAGGGATATTTTAATGTAACCTATTGTAGTGCAATGTAATTATTATAAGGGACAACAATAATCATGGGGAGGGTAAGAAAAAAGCCTTGTGTCCATATAAGAGATTATTGGTAGGCAGGGTATCATCTATTCACCAGAGAGAAAAAAAGACATTATATTCTGTCACGGTTGTCGTATAATTTTGTGTGCAGAGTAAGAATAACCTTTATTATCTAAAGGTTGAAGTGACTATCTGCCAAAAAGAATAAAAAACTGTTGATAGTTGCGAAAAAAATATGCTATAAGGCACACTGAGTGCTCTGAAAACCGGATTGCTCGCGCATGGACTGGGTTGAATCAGGCCTCATGCAGGGAAGTCTAAATAAGCGTTTTGTATCTGGCAAAAATTGATCAGGAGGTTTCATGAACAAAATTATCGGTGCAGTGAAGCAGTTTGCGCGTTCGGAAGAAGCGGTAACAGCGATTGAATATGCCTTGCTGGCGGCTTTGATTGCCGTAGCCATCATTGGTGGAGCCACCCTTTTAGGTTCTGATATCAGCGGTAAGTTTTCCAGTATTGGTGGCGTGCTCTAAAGCGGAAAGGATGGATCGAGAGGCGGGGTGATTGTTCAGACGCCGGTGCTGTTTGGGTTGTTGCCGGTCTTGAGTTGGTCGGTTTGGACGGATCTGCGGAACAGAAAAGTATCCAATCTCTGGATCTTGGTGGGGTTGCTATTGTATCTGCTGCTGCTGCCTTTTGATCAGCATGGGGTAGTGCGTGCGGTGATCGGAGGAGTTGTAGGTCTGGTCATCTTCTTGCCTTTCTACTGGAAAGGTGGGATGGGTGCAGCCGATCTTAAGTTGCAGGGTTTGGTGGGGGTTTATC
>VFSW01003000.1_pt1 | contig 25337 bp, 21 predicted proteins | sample 5358111 | NCBI WGS metagenome assembly VFSW01 (sample SAMN11554181, study PRJNA540505) | mine drainage metagenome | isolation source: sediment from site ElyBrook_90M | place: USA: Ely Copper Mine, Vershire, VT | collected 2017
AAACTGCGCCATCAACGTGGTCAGCCTCTGATCGTAATCGGTCCCGCCATCCGGCTTGAGCGGAATGGAATAGCCCAGCGCCATGTGTGAAAGCGCGAGCGCCGCGATACCCGGAACAATAACGATAAATGGCATCGCCATTTTAGGAAATGCTGCGATTAATGGCGTACGCCGCGCCGCCGACATCGAGTCCGCCGCCATGGCTCGCTGGACCACCAGAAAATCCGTACACCAATAGCCGAACGACAACACGAAACCCAGCCCCGCCACCAGGCCGAACACTTCCACGCCCATCGGGTTTTGGGACGCGCTGCCCGCATACCGCCAGGTGTGCGTCATCACCTGCGGAAGCCGCGCTGCCATGCCGCTCCAGCCCCCCGTCTTGATTACTACGAAGATGGACAACGGCGCGAAGCCCAGCACGATCAGGAAGAATTGCAAAACCTCGTTGTAGATCGCGCTGGTAAGGCCGCCGAGAAACGTATAAACCAAAACGATAACCGCCGACAGCAGCACGGAGGCGGTAAAGCTCCAGTGCAGCACTAATTCAAACAAAAGCCCCAGCGCATACATCGAAATGCCGGAAGAGAACACCGTCATCACAGCGAATGTCACCGCGTTCAGAGCCCGCGTCTTCTCATCGAACCGCAGCTTCAAATACTCAGGCACGCTGCGCGCGCGGCTTCCATAATAGAACGGCATCATGAAAACCCCGACGAACAGCATGGCCGGCACCGCGCCGATCCAATAGAAATGCGCGGTCATGATGCCGTACTTCGCCCCAGAGGCGCACATCCCAATCACTTCCTGCGCGCCGAGATTCGCGGCAATGAACGCCAGGCTGGTAATCCAAACCGGGACCGAGCGTCCGGAGGTAAGGAAATCGGCGCTGGTTGCGACTTTGCGTTTAACGATCCAGCCGATACAAAGTACAAAAATAAAGTACAGCGACAGGATCAGGTAGTCGACCGGGGCAAGCCTCAAACCGCCTAAAGTCTAGCATAGGAATCGCGGCGGAATTGCACTCGCAGGGCGCGGAGCAGCCCCGTGCGGCGTGTGCGATCATTACTGGTTACTTCGAATGCTTGCCTACGCCTGCACAATTTTCCTAAGCGCGTTTCTGCTGTTCGCGGTGCAGCCGATGATCGGCAAAATCATCCTGCCCTGGTTCGGCGGATCGGCGGCGGTGTGGAGCACGTGCCTGCTGTTTTTCCAAGCGGCCTTACTCGCAGGTTACCTGTACGCGCATCGCGCCACGCGGTCTCTCAAGCCCAAGCACCAGGCCACGCTGCACATCGCCCTCATGGCGATTAGTCTGGCGTTGCTCCCCATCCTGCCATCCCCAACTTGGAAGCCGTCGCAGGCCGGCGATCCGTCGTTGCGCATTTTGCTGTTGCTCACCGCCACCATCGGACTTCCTTACTTACTGCTCTCCACCACCAGCCCTCTTCTGCAGGCCTGGTACGTCGCGGCCAAACCCGGCGCGGTTCCCTATCGGTTGTTCGCGCTGTCGAATTTCGGCTCGCTGCTCGCCTTACTCAGCTATCCGGTCTTCGTCGAACCGCTGTTCACCACCCACGGGCAGGCTTACGGATGGTCGGGCATATACGTGGTCTTCGTATTGATCTGCGCCGCCCTGGCGTGGAGAGCGATGCGCGCGGCTCCCGAACCCTCCCCAGAAACCATCGCAGCGCCGCTCTCGCCATCTCCCAGTTGGACCATCCGCATCCTGTGGACCGCGCTCGCAGCCTGCGCTTCCACGCTGCTGCTGGCCATCAGCAATCATCTCAGCCAGAACGTCGCGCCCATTCCGTTTCTCTGGGTGCTCCCTCTCGCCGTCTACCTGCTCAGCTTCATCCTGTGCTTCGAACGCGAGAAGGTCTACAATCGCGGCGTCTTCCTGCCGCTGCTGGTCATCGCGCTCGACGGCGCGGCGTATGCGATTTACGCTAACGAAGGCAATCCGAACATCGCCTGGGCCATTCCGACGTTCGTCGCCACGCTGTTCATCTGCTGTATGGTGTGTCACGGCGAACTCGCGCGCCTCAAGCCCGATCCCCGTCACCTCACCAGCTTCTACCTGATGATCGCGCTCGGCGGGACCCTAGGCGGCGTATTTGTGGCCATCGTCGCGCCCCACGTTTTTCATACCTATTTCGAACTCCCTCTCGCGATGGTGGCCTGCAGCGCGCTGGCGGCCATCGTTCTGTGGATCTCGCCCGCGAAATGGCAGGGGAAGATTCCGGTCGCCGCCGTGCGAATCGCGATGCTCGCCTTCACCGTCGGTCTGGCCATCCACCTGGGCTACCAGAAGCATCGCAGCGATCGAATTTTTCGTCTTTCGGTCCGCAACTTCTACGGCGTCCTGCGAGTTCGGGACATTCCCGCGGACGAAGAAGACACCGCCGTTCGCCGCTTGATCCACGGCACCATTAATCACGGCACCCAACTTCTGGACGCCGCCCACCGCGACGAGCCCACCAGCTACTACGGCCCGTACTCCGGCATGGGCCGCGCCATGGGTTACTTGCAGAAACGCGGCCCGGTCCGCGTGGCCGTCATCGGACTGGGCGCCGGCGTCACCGCTAGTTTCTGCCGCCCTGGTGATGTGTTCCGTTTTTATGAGATCAATCCGCTGGCGCTCTCCGTCGCCAGCACCTGGTTTACTTTTCTCCGCGATTGCAAAGCCGATCTTCAAGTCCTTCTCGGCGACGCGCGCCTTACGCTCGCTGCCCAGCCCGGCCAGCAATTCGATCTGATGGCGATCGACGCCTTCACCAGCGACGCCATTCCCGTTCACCTGCTCACGCGCGAGGCGTTCGCACTCTACTTCCGCCACCTGAAGCCCACAGGGATTCTTGCGGTGCATGTGTCCAATCGCTATCTCGACTTAGTCCCCGTGGTATCGCGCAACGCGCGCGATTTCGGCAAAGCCGCCGTCGATGTCGACGACGAGGACGAAGAGGGAGACTATTTTTCCGATAGTGACTGGGTGCTGGTGTCGGCCGATGCGGCCATCTTCGGCGACGCCGCGTTCAAGTCGTCCAGCGTCCAGCCCGCACGCATCCGGCCGAACCTGCGCCCCTGGACCGACGACTACAGCAACCTGTTTCAGATATTGAAAATTCGAAAAAATTAGTGCGTGGCAGCGCCGCGCCACCGCCGGGCATTTATGATACCTTCCAGCTATGGTCCTCACAAAAGACGAGCTGATTGCCTCTCTGCAGAACGAAGTGCGCATCCTGGTTCACTTGGCCGGGAAAGTCGATAAGTCGAAACTCGATTACCGCCCCAGTCCCAAGCAGCGCAGCACGCTGGAACTGCTCCAGTACATGGCCATCATGGGTCCAACGCAGGTTTCCATAATCCAGACTGGCACATTCGATAGAGCCACCCTGAGCAAGGTGTGGGCTCACGCGGAAACGGAGGCGAAAACGCTCACTTTCGAGCAGGCCGTGTCGGCCATTCAAAAGCAGTCTGCCGCTTACGCCAGCCTGTTAGGCGCGTGGACCGATGCCGACTTCCGTGCCGACGTCGACATGTTCGGCAATAAATCGAGCCGCGGCTATCTGCTGGTCAACCTGGTACTGAGCGGTCACGCGGCCTACCGGACCCAGCTTTTCTGCTACCTGAAGGCTTGCGGGCGCGACGAACTCAGCACGATGAATCTGTGGGCCGGCGCCGACGCAGCGATGCCCGCCGCTTAAGAAGCCCACTTGTGTGGCCACATGGGGTTGTGGCACACGCCCTCAGTGTGCCGCGCCGACAAACTGGCATCAGCCATGTCGCCGCTCACCAGATCATCGCCGAAGTGGGCCCGGGGCCAGCGCTTTTCTGGCGCCCGAAAAGCTGGTTTCTTGGGTCGGCGTCTGTCCCGGAACCCAGGAAAGCGCCGAGGTTTCCTACTCCAGCCGGCCGCCCAAAGGCAATCCGATGCTCCGACGCTTGCCGGCACCATGCGCCGGGGCGCCGTCCAGGTCAAAGGCAGACTCTGTGGCCGCGCTTGGGCGCCAAACCGGCGATCTGGAAAGTCCTGCACGACCTGGTGTCCTATGTCGAACCAGGACTGCTGGACTCGCAAGCTCTGGAAACGCCGTCGCAAACGTTACGTCACTTTTACTCCCCTTGCGGCCGAACCTGCTGGCTGACGTGTTTTCGAGAGTATCGACGCCCGCCGAGCGTCCGTGGGAGTACGAACGCGGCAAACACGGGTGTTCGCGCCACACCCCCCGGCGCGCACTGAATAGCCGGCATGCTCAGACTCTCGTGCGGTTTTGGCGTCGCACAACCGGCGCCGCGGCCCGCGATACACTGGTGGCGTGCTCATTGTTATGCGCGCGCAGGCCACCGATCGGGATATCGCTCAGGTCTGCGCCAGAATTCAGAGTCTCGGCTTCCGCGCCCATGTCATGCCAGGCGCCGAGCGAACCGCCGTCGGCGTCACCGGCAACCATGGCCCAGTGCCGGCCGAGGAGTTCGAAAGCCTCGCGGGCGTGGCCGAAGCGATTCCGGTTTCAAAGCCCTACAAGCTGGTGAGCCGCGAAGTGAAGCCCGACAACACGGTGGTCGATGTGGCCGGCGTGCTGGTGGGTGGCTCCGAGTTGGCCATGTGCGCGGGCCCGTGTTCGGTGGAGAGCAGGGAGCAGATTCTCGAAGCCGCTCGCGCGGTGAAAGCCGCGGGCGCTCAACTCCTGCGCGGTGGCGCGTACAAGCCGCGGACCTCGCCCTACGCGTTTCAAGGCCTGGGCGAAGAGGGTCTTCGATACTTGGCGGATGCGCGCTCAGAGACCGGGCTCGGCATCGTGACCGAAGCCATCGACGTGGAGACCTTCGACTTAGTGGAAGAGTACGCCGACTGCCTCCAGATCGGCGCGCGCAACATGCAGAATTTTTCGCTGCTCCGCCGTGCGGGCCGGGCGCGCAAACCGGTGCTGCTGAAGCGCGGCATGTCATCGACGCTCGAAGAATTCCTGATGGCCGCCGAATACATTCTGTCGGAAGGCAATTATCAGGTGATCCTGTGCGAGCGCGGCGTCCGGACTTTTGCCGATCACACCCGCAACACGCTGGACCTGAGCGTGGTTCCGGCAGTGCAGCGCCTGAGCCATTTGCCGATTATCGTCGACCCTAGCCACGGCACCGGCAAGCGCGATAAGGTTCATCCCATGGCGCTGGCCGCGGTGGCCGCGGGCGCTTCCGGGCTGATTGTCGAAGTACACCCGAATCCCGACCGCGCGCTTTCCGACGGCGCCCAATCGCTTTTCCCGGATCAGTTCCGCGAGCTGGCCGAAGAATCGCGCGCCATCGCCGATCTGCTGCACAAGCGGAGAGCAGCCGCGGCGGAAGCCAAGCTTGCGCCGGCCTTGTCGTCATGACTGCTGTCAAAATAATCCGTTCGCACGAACTGGATACCAACACGCCGCAGACTTCGGGCCTGACGCGCGCCGCCGCCATCGACTATGCGCGCACCGGCGCCACCAAGATCTGGGCTGGAACGGTGGCCATCCACCCCGACGCAAAAACCGGCGTGCATCATCACGGCGATCTGGAGACGGTCCTCTACATTATCAAGGGGCGCGCCCGATTCCGCTGGGGCGAGCATATGGAGTTCGTCGATGAAGCAGGGCCGGGCGACTTCGTGTTCGTTCCGCCCTATATGCCTCATCAGGAGATTAATGCCGACCCGGATAATCCGGTGGAAGCCGTGGTGGTTCGCAGCGGGCAAGATCCTGTTGTCGTGAATCTGGATATCGAGAGCCCGGAGCCGCCTTCGGATTCCCGCTGGATTGACCCGGTGCACAAAAGGTAAATACCACTCCCTGTGGTCGTGGCTCGGAAAGACGTGGCGCGGAAAAATCGTGGCTCGGACTGAGCCGCGACCACAGGGAGCGCTTAATCGTTCTTGGAACTGCCGCTACCCGCCGCCGGCTTCGATTCGGTTTTGGTCTCGGTCTTGGTAGCCGTTTCGCCGGAACTCTTGCTCGAAGTGTCCGTCTTGCTGCCTCCGTCGGACTTGCCCTCCGATTGAGACTTTTCCGACTCGCTCTTATGGGACTCGCCCTTGGCCGGCACGCTACCGCTGCCTTTGGCGTAGTCCGTCACATACCAGCCAGAGCCTTTGAACTGGAAAGATGGCGCGGACATGAGCTTGTGCACGTGTCCCCCGCATTTTTCGTGAACCGCTAGCGGCTCATCGGCAAACTTCTGGATCACCTCGAAGGTTTCGCCGCACCCTTCGCATTTGTATTCGTAAATTGGCAACGTTCGAACTCTATTGCGGCGGCGCGTCGGAGGGCTTCGGCACGTTGAGCGGAGTCAAAAGCGGCGGACGGCCCTTGTCCGGATTGGAATCGCTCTTACCCTGGCCGTTGGAAACCACCTCGTGGTTGCCGTTGGTCACTACGTCAATGGCCTTCTTGAGCAGCAGATCTTCGCCCGCAGGCTGTTGCGGAGGCTCCACGGTTTGTGGTGTGCCATCGTCGTCGACGACCACCGGTTCGGTCTCTTGCACCGGCACCGAGGGCGTGACGCCCGCATCCTGAATCGCTTTGCCGGAGGGCGAATAATACTTCGCCACCGACAGAATCACCGCCGATCCGTCGTCCATCGTGATTGGCTTGCGGATGGAGGCGTCCCCATAAGTGCGCTCGCCGATCACTTCGGCGCGCTTGTCGTCCATCAAAGCCGCGGCCGCGATCTCAGCTCCATCGGCGGTGCCGCGGTCCACGATCACCGCCAAAGGCAGGTGACTGCGATCGTTGGCTGGGTCCGCGTTAATATCGTGGCGTTCCACTTTCTGGCCCTCGCTATAAGTGATGAGGCCCTTGTCCAGAAACAGGTTAGCCAGTTGTTCGCCCGCTTCGGGGCTACCTGTGGCGGAATGCCGCAGATCCAGAATCAATTCCTTGGCGCCCTGCTTCTGCAAATCGTCCACTTTCGCGGCGACGTCTTTCACCCGGTTGCCTTCCAAGCTCGCGGCTTGGATCAAACCCACCTGATCGGGCAGCATCTTCGCGGTCACCGCCGGGTACTCGATCATGGCGCGCGTCAGCGTGAGCTTCGTCGGCTCCGGCTTGCGGAAGCGGAGCACGCCCAACTCGACTGTGCTGCCCGGATCGCCTTCCAGCAATAGCTGAGCGAACGCCAGCGGCATGTCGCGCGTAGCGACGCCATTAATGGTTTCGAGAACATCCGTGGTGGTTAGCCCGGCCTTGGCGGCGGGCGATCCAGGAATCGCGTCGACGATCCCCACGTAGCCGAATTTCTTCGAAAGGATCAGACCCACATCGGCCTTATGCTGGTCTTTGCTCTTCAGCCACTGCTTGTACTGGTCGGCATTCAAATAGCTGGCGTACGGATCTATCGATTCGAGCAGCCCATTCAACGCGCCCAGCGTGACGCTCTTCATGTCGGGCTCTTCCACGTAATCGCTCTTGATTCGCGAGAGCACTTCGGTGTAAACCGCAAGGTGCCGGTAAGTATCTTCGGGGGAAGCGCTCTTGCCGCGCATGGCGCCGAACAGCAGCACAAAAACGAGGCAAGTAGAGGTGGAAGCAACAAAGAATTTAATACGCCTGGTCATAGATAGAGGCCCAAGGACTTTCTGTATTCAGTATAGCTTGGCTTCGGCCGGAACGGCGGTACGCTGCATGGCCGACCGCAGCATGGTGAAGGCCGCGTAAATCACGGCCAGCACGACCAGCCATCGCATGGCCGTCAACGGGAGCGATTTCACGATGAACGCGGCGATCAGGACGCCCGGCAATCCGCCCAATGCCAGGCCCAGCGAAACCCGCGGGCTGTAGCGTCCCGCCTGGATAAATCGCGCGCTGGCCACCGGCATCAGGAACGCGCAGGAGCCCATCATGATAGGAAACGCGGCCTTGGGATCCATTCCCAGCAGGCTTACCAGGATCATGCAGGGTGCGTAGAGGCCGATGCCCAGCGTCATCAGCGCGCCCAGAATCACGCTTCCGATCACGCCGGCCCACAGGCGCCAATGTTCAAGAATGAGTGCAGTGCCGCCCACCGGAAACAGATTGAGGTTCGACATCAGGAAGAAGCACGCGGCGGCGAGCAGTGCGATCCCCATTCCGATTTGCACCCAACGGCGCGGCCAGCTCGCGACGATTCCAGCCCCAAACCAAGCCCCCGCCACCGACGCACCCATCAACAGCACCAGCGTCAAGATGTCCACTTTCACGATTGCGATGAAGAGAAACGCTTCCAGCAGCGTGGGCAGAGCATGGCCGACGTTAAATGTTCCGGGGATCTTTTCGTCCGGCACCATGTGGCGGAATTTGAAGACGCTGGCGGTAGGCGCGAACGAGCCGATGCCCAGCGTATCGAAAAAGTTTGTCGCCATCCCAAGGAAAAGTTCGAAGATCGACGGCACGCCGGGCGCGCGATTCTTGCTGCGCATCCAAACCCATATCAGGAAGACCGTGAACGCGCCGAGGGCAATGAAAAGCCAACCGCGCGCGTTGAGCATTAGCTCGCCTCCACCTGTTCCACGGGTGTACGCAGTGCGCGCTGAACGCGGCAAATCTCGGCGCCGATCTGATCTTCAGCAACGATGGACTCGATGATCACCGGCGTGGAAGACGGAATCAGGTGAGTTACCTCCTGAAAACCCAGGATGCTAACGAACGAGAGCCGATCGTGTTTGTTCCTTGAATTCACCTCGCTGATATGCACTTGACGTAGGCGGGAGGAAAAGTGTTTAAGCATTAGATACGCCTCGGTCATGGATGTATCCACTTGACGGGCGTGACCGATGTCGAAACAAAAGGAGGCATCGGGGAATTCGTCGAACAGAAGCTCAAGTTCTCGAATCGTGCGGCCACCGAGCTTACGCTTGTCCATGTTTTCGATGCAGAGGAGATCTCCTAGCTCCCTCCAAAGTGAGTAGTCGTGGAGGGCATCCGGATGAACGATGATAGGCCATCCCCGATGCCGAATCTCGTAGAGCGCCTGGAAAATCCAAGCCTCCGCTTCGGGCGAAAAGGAGCTCGGCGCGTGAATGGAAATATAAGAGAACTGTGACAGGTCCAAATCATCCAGTGAACGCAGCAAGGGGATCAGTTCGTGCTCACGGATGGCAGAGAGCTCAACAACGCCGACCGGCTGATCCCGAAGCATTCGCAGAGCTTTTCTGAAATCGGAGAGTGCGAGTGCCCCGGTTGAAAAACCAAGTAGTTGCACTAGAAGACCCCGTATTGGCGAGTAAGTAGATTCAGTTTCTCGCCGAAAAACAGATTCAGAAGACTATCCCGGAAGCGATGACTTGTCTCGCGAGCCTTCTGATAGATGGGATCGGAGTCTGCCGCAGCCTCAGAGAGCTCGTCTAGGTGCTTGCGTTGATCCGAATCACTTAACACACCCAAGAACTCATCGTACGCTCGGAACAGTGGTCTCGCCATCGGATGCAATTCTTCTGTATCCAAGAACCCGGCGACGATGTCGAGGGGGGTATCCGAGAAAATCGAATGAACTATATCAATGATCTCAGGCTGAAAGCTCTTTTCTTCGTATATCCACCGGTTCTCCGGGTTGTCTAAATCCAAAAGGTGCGGATGGAAACAAGCTAAGAGTCCCGCGACGTAAAGAAGCTTCCGTGACATTCGAAGTTTGATATTGCGGATGGCCCACTTCTCGCCTGAACGCGCGCGAAGTTTGTAAGCGAAATCGACGGCCATCGTGCGCCACAGGCGAGCAAAGTCGTTCAGAAGGAAATGTGGAATATGCTTCCCATCCACACGCCGAAAACTGCTGTCTTCTATCAGATAGCGCTTTAAAATGTTCTTTACCACGCGTTCATGAGCAATCGACCCGGTTACGGGGGTGGATTCAAGGAGGAGCAGCATGCGGCGAGTCAAGTTCTTGTTCGTGTCATCCTCCCCGCCCACGTTATGGATCAAATCGTGACTGGAAACGATGGTTGCGAATGTTTTCTCCCTGCCAACGTCCTTACCTGCGAAATCCCTGATTTTTTTCTCGGCATCGAGAAGTAGAGCGTGATGGTTCGGGTCGGCGATCCCGTCGACGAGCAGATACCAATCTATGTCACTATCCGGTGTGTATTCCTTCCGGCTAAGAGAACCAAGAATGACTATGCTTAAGTCCTCTGAGTCCAAGCCTGCTAGCAATCCTCGGAGTTGACTGAGCGTCTGATCCGAGCGCTCTCTCGCCGCCTCTATATTCACCCACTGCACTCCAATGCGCCGGCTGAGGTTCAACGTTGGATAGGACGGTTCCTCCATGCGGTCTAATTATAATCGCACTTCCGGGGAGAGCCATCAGTGCACGGCTAATTCTTCCCGCGCGCCGATCTGCCGCAGGCACCGGTCAATCCACTGCTTGGTCACCTTCTCCTGCACGCCGTTCTGCGAAAGCCGCGTGCGCAGGCTGGCGAAATCGACATGATCCATCTGCTGGTCCTGATTGAAGCACGAAAAGACCACGGTCTCTTCGCCGGTAATGGGATCTTTGTGTTGCTGCAGGCACTGCGCGCAGATCTCCTTCATCATGCACTGCATGGGAGAGTTGATACTCGCGATGGCCTTGTGGCCGGGCTTCAGATAGGGCGCCAGCACGGCGTAGCGCGCGCGTTGCACCGCGTGCATCATCGCATCCGACCCAATCACCACCAGGCGGTCCACGGCGCTCAGCGGAATCTCCGGTTCGTCATTCATCGGAACATCGGGCATCGGAACGCCCCGCTCCGCCAGATCGCCCCTGGCGTAGGCGGCCATGGCGTCCACAATGTTTCCGACGAACGCCTTGTCCTGGACGCGATCGGGCGTAAATCCGGGCGCTTCGTCGCAACACCAAACCACTACGTCGGCGGCCTTTTCGATCTCCTCCACCTTGTAGCGGTCGATCATTTTCTTGTAGCCGGCGAAGTAAATGGTGTGCGATCCACTGGCGCGAAGCTGCTGGCCGATGGAGAACAAAACGGCATTGCCCAGTCCGCCGCCCACCAGCAATACGGTCTCGCGCGACGGCGTTTCGGTGGGCGTTCCCGTTGGCCCCATCAGAATCACTGGTTCGCCGGGTTGCAGCAACGCGCACAGATCCGACGATCCGCCCACTTCGAGAACAATGGTCGAGAGCAAGCCTTGGCCGCGATCCACCGACGCCCCGGTGAGAGCCAGCCCCTCCATCGCGAGCGCCGTTCCGTTCACGCGCGTCGCCAACGTCTCGTAGTTTTGCAGCCGGTAGAACATGCCAGGCTCGAACGCCCGCGCGGCCATGGGCGCCTGCACCACCACTTCCACAATATTCGGAGTCAGGCGGATCACGTCCTTCACCACCGCGCGCAGCTCCGAATTCAAGCGCGCCACCAGCACAGAGGGCTCCGGCGCTTCGTTCGGCCGGCGGGAGAGCAGCCGCGTCACCACCGGAAAGCCTTGCTTGGCGCTCGCCATGGCCTTCACCACGTTGCCCGCGTAAGAAGGATGCAGATCGCCGAAGAAGCTCACGCCGCGGCCATCCGGGCGTAGAGAAGTCAGCACACGCGACGCTTTCGGCTTGGCCACGCGCTCCGGCTTCACCGGCTGCCCGTCCTCATCCACGGCCTGGAACCATTTGCCATCCAGGAACACGTGCTCGGGATCTTCGCGGCCGAGCACCGTATTGGGCTGCGTGCCGGCGGCAACTAGAATCGATTTGGCCGGCAGCCGCATCGGCTCGCCCACCGCACTCATTTTTCCTGTCGCCGTGTCGAATGTGTGCCGCATCACATGCAGCGCAGCCGCGTGGCCGAAGCTGTCCACTTCCACTGATTCGGGCGTCAAGCATTCGGCGAATCGGATGCCTTCTTCCAGCGCCTTCCAAACCTCTTCGTGATTCAGCGTGTAGCTGGGGGAATCGATCATGCGCCGCCGATAAGCGATGGTCACGCCGCCCCAGGAGTTCAACAGGCCAATCAGATTCGGCTTGCGGCCTGCCTTCGCCGCGGCCGCTCTCTCGGCGCGAATCGCGCGCGCATGCGACAGAAATTCATCGGCGGTCTGGCCTTCTTCCACGCTCCATCCCGCGCGCACTTCCACTTCGCCCTTCTCAGCCACTAACGTTTCGTAGCGCTTCATGAATTTCTCCACTTGCACCACGTAGTAGGCCAGCGACTCGGTGGCTGTGTCCACGGCCGTAAGGCCGCCGCCGATCACCACCAGCGGCATGCGGATCTGCAGATTCGCCACCGAATCGGCCTTGGCCGCGCCCGTGAGTTGCAGCGCCATCAGGAAATCGGACGCCTGCCGCACACCGCGGGCCAAGCCGTTCTTCATCGGAATCACAGTGGGCCGGCCGGCGCCCGCGCACAGCGCCACATGATCGAAGCCCATCTCGAACGCGCTCTCGATGGTCAAAGCGCCGCCGAAACGCACCCCGCCGAACATCGCGAATTGCCGCCTGCGTTCCAGCAGCAGGCGGATAATCTTCAGGAAATTCTTGTCCCACCGGACTGTGATTCCATACTCGGCCACACCGCCGAACCCAGCCATTACGCGGTCGTCCAGCGATTCGTAGACCTCGCGAATATCGCGGATGGGCCGAAACGGCGAGCGAGCGCCCAGCGCGTCCACTCCAGAGATCTCTTCCGGTAGCGGCTCAATCTTCAGGCCGTCGATGCCCACTACCGTGTGGCCATCGTTCATCAGATAATGCGATAGCGTAAATCCGGCGGGGCCCAGCCCCACCACCAGCACTTTATAGCCGCTGGACACGAGCGGCAGCGGGCGCGCGAAGTTCAACGGATTCCAGCGCGTCAGCAGGCTGTAGATTTCGAAGCCCCACGGCAGTTCCAGCACGTCCTTCAGCGAACGCGTTTCCACCTGCGGAATATCCACCGGGTCCTGCTTCTGAAAAATACAGGCCTTCATGCAGTCGTTGCAGATGCGATGTCCGGTCCCGGCCGCCATCGGATTATCGATGGTGACGATCGCCAGCGCGCCCAAGGTGTAGCCCTGCTGCTTCACCGTGTTCATCTCGGAGATCTTTTCATCCAGCGGACAGCCGGCCAAAGTGACGCCGAATAGGGTCTTTTTGAACTCGCCGGGCGTTTCCTTAAGGCCTGCGGCCTTGTCCTTCAGGCCCGTGGAGCAGCTATCTTTGCCCTGATTGTGGCACTTAATGCAGTAATGCGCCTGGTCGATGGCGCCGGCCAGCCCCATGCCCGGGTCCGTCAGACCGAACCCTTCGCGGCCCCGCCAGCTTTCTTCGGGCAAACGAAGTTTGCCGATCCCGTTCTCGGCCAAAGTTTCCACCGGGACCAAATGCAGCGGATCCAGCTTATGCGCCACCTTGAACAGAACGTCGCCGTGGTGCTTTTTTCGTCCCGCTTCGGACAAGGCGGCCCAAGCCGCGTAGCGAGCGGCGGTTTGGATCCGCTCCAGCAGCTCGGCTTCGTTTTCCAGCCACGCCGAGACGTGCGTAAAGAAGCTTTCCTCGGTGATCGGCTCGCTGAACATCGCTTCCAACTCGCGCGCTAAGGCCGGGCCATCGATGGCTTCCGCCTGCTCCCTGGTCACGCCGCTAATCGCCCGCTTTTGAATGAACTTGCGCTTGAATGCGAAGAACGGTCCGAGCGCATTATGCCGCGACTGCAGCGCTACAACTTCCTTGGTAATTCCGAACAACTCGCCCAGGAAATCCTCGACATGCGGCGCCAGTGCGATCACCAGCTCGGATTGCTCCTTGACTGTAATAGTTCCAAAATTGACGCGGGCGTCGAGAAGCTGCACGTGCAGACCGGGATCGGACGCTAAAAGCTGATCCAGAAAGGCGGCGTCCAGACGCACCAGCCCTTCGCGCGCGTACAGATCCTCAAACTGGAGGCCAAAGCCGAGCGTACATTGATCGGAACTAAGCTGACCGGAAGTTACTGACATTCTTATGCTATGAGAGCTACGGCAGGAGCTTATAAGAGCATTGTAACAGGCGGTTTAACCCGGAGCGAATAGCTAAACCGAGTCATTTCGGCTGCCGGCGGCGCCACTCAAACAGCACCACACCCGCCGCTACCGATACGTTCAACGACGCGATTGCCCCAGCCATGGGAATGCGAACCAGCGCGTCGCAATGCTTTTTCACCAGCTCATGCAAACCGTGCCCCTCGCCGCCCATCACGAAAACCGTCGGCTGCACATACTCAATTTCGGTGTAAAGCTGATCGCCGCGCTCGTCCAATCCGTAGATCAAGAAGCCGCGTTTCTTCAAATCATCGAGGGTCTGGTTCACATTCCCCACGCGAACCACCGGCAGGTGTTCCAGCGCTCCCGCGGCTGCCTTGGCGACTGTTTCCGTCAGTCCGGCGGCTCGACGATCCGGCACGATTACAGCGCTCGCTCCGGCCGCGTGCGCGCTGCGAACAATGGCGCCGAGATTGTGCGGGTCTTCAACCCCGTCCAAGACGATCAGTAGCCGGGCTTCCCGAAGCACCGAATCTAACTCGGCATAGCGATAGGCAGCGCCAAACGCCACCACTCCTTGATGCGCCGCGCCATTCGACGCCCGGTCCAATGCTTCGCGCGGTTCAAAGCGCAGCGTGACCTTGCGTTCCCGCGTCAGATCGATAATTTCCTGCAGTTTAGGACCACCGGCGCCTCGCGCGATCAACACGCGATCGAACGCGCGGCCGGCGCGCAAGGCCTCGCGAACCGGATGAACTCCGGCAACCACGTGGCTGGCGGCCACAACCGGCTTTTTGTTGCTGTTGGGTTGTTTCGTAGTCTCTAGTGTAAAAAAAGGTGGAGGATTGCTCAATCCGGCAAACCAGGGTTTGCTAGAATGGCGGAAGCATGCCAGAGGCGGTGGCCGGCGACCTTCGTCCTGAAATTCCCGATAAGTTATATTTCCGCATTGGCGAGGTCAGCCGCCTGGCTGGAATCAAGCCCTACGTGCTGCGCTTCTGGGAGACCGAATTTTCTTCGCTGGGTCCGAAGAAGTCCGGCAAGGGTCACCGATTGTACCGGCGCAAAGACGTGGAGCTGGTATTGGAAATCAAGCGCCTGCTGTACGATAATCGCTACACCATCGAAGGCGCGCGGAAGTATCTGGACCACCGTTCGCGCGAAGCAGGCGCCAGATCGGCCGAGGCGTCGGCAGCGAAGCCCTTGCGTACGCAACCGGCGCTGTTCGGCGATCCTGGTCCGGCGATCGAGGCGATCCGCAAGGAACTCACCGAGATCCTGCAGCTTCTCAGTTAGTGTCCTGAGTTGCAAGTTGATTGAAGAATTCGCACACTGGAGCGGTCCCCCCGGCCGCTAGGCGCAGTGACCGCCCAGGTGCCGTAGCGAGCGCGGGTCCGGCGCGGACGAAGGCGTCCGCCCCACTGTGAGTTGTTTGGCGAACTTCTAACTCACAGGACACTAGTTCATCAGCTAGTTCGCTAATTCCGTCAGTTGCCGCAGCATCTCCTGGGCCGCTTTCTGCCCGGCGCTTTTCTTCGACAGGCCTTCGGCCCGGCTCACCCAGTCGCGCCCGACGCGCACTTCCACCAGAAAAGTCTTGGCGTGTTCGGGCCCACGCTCCTCCACGATGGCGTAGCGCGGCTGCGGCAAGCTCATGGATTGCGCCAGCTCCTGGAGGGCGCTTTTATAATCGTTGGCGAGCTCCAGTTCGGCGGAAGGTTCGGTTTCGCCGATGACATGTTGCACGATAAAGCAGCGCGCCGGCTCCATCCCGCCGTCCAGATAGAGAGCGGCGATCAGGGCCTCCACCGCGTTAGCCAGCAGCGCCTTCTTTTCTCGGCCGCCGCTCATTTCCTCCCCGCGCCCCAACAGCAGATAGTCGCCTAATCGCAGCCGGGCGGCCACCGCGTGCAGGTGCGACGCGCTCACTAACTGAGCTTTGAGCTTGGACAGCCGGCCTTCCAGGTAGTCGGGATGCGACGCCACCAAAGCGTCGCTCACCACGAATCCGAGGATCGCGTCGCCCAGAAACTCCAGTTGCTCATTATCGGTGGCCGTGGCGCTGGAAGTCTTCTCGTGAACGCTAGAGCGATGGGTGAAGGCGCGGGCAAGCAATTCCCGGTTTGCGAACTGATAGCCCAGCGCCGCTTCCAGTGTTTCCGACTCCAATTCCACAGCCTTGCCGTGTTCGATGCCTCGCCGCTACGGCTTAGGCTGGTTCCCAGCCGGCGGCGCGGGAGTGGCGGGCGCAGCGGGATTGGCGGGCGTAGCCGAACTTCCGGGCGCCGCGGCAGGAGCCGCTGGCCGGCGCTTTGCGATCTCGTTCTTCATGTTCTCGGCAATGGTCTTCACTTGGGGCGGGACGTTGGGACTGCTGATGGCCTTGTCCAACGTGAATACCGCGTTATCCAGTTTGCCGGTAGCCATGTAGACCTGCGCCAAGCGGACCATCGTAGCCGGATTCGGTGTGGACCCGACCGCTAGCGCCTGCTTATAGTTCGTGGCTGCGCCGTCGTAGTTCTTCCGCACCATATCGGCCATGCCCAGAGCCTCGTAGGCCTGGGCTTGCATGTCCTTCCTGAACCCTTCCCAGTCGGCGTCCGGAACGTCGGCGCGAACTTTGGGCATCACCTTGGCCGCCTCGATAGCGTCCTTAGCCCATTTGTCCACCTTGGCGAGCTGTTCGTCCTTATCAAGATCGTTTTCGCGCGTATGCCGTGCAGTTTCCGACGCTAGTGTGACCAGTGCAAAAGTGTTCTTCGGGTCCTCTTTCAGCAGGCGCTCCGCGTAGAAAACGGTTTGCGCGTAGTCGTTTTTTTGTTGTTCGGACTGCACCGCCATCTGGAGCAGGGCCACTTTGAACTCGGTGTCCGCAAAGTTCGTCAACACGTTCTCGATGGCCGCGATTCGTTCGTCCGGCGTCTTCGCCGCCTGGACCGCCTGAATGGCCTGGATTTCTTTCGGCGATTTAGGTTTCTGCGCCCACAGCGGCGAAAAGCCGAGCGCGAGCCCTGTCCAAGTCAGCGCCGCGATATTTCGGAATGCTCGTTTCATCATTGCTCCTGGTTCTTTGAAATTTTACGTGCCGCTTGAAACGCCGCGCGCCATTACCGTTGAAACGGCTGCGCGAGTCCTTTCTCGGCGGCGGCTTTCACCTGCTCGGGTACTCCACGAACCGCCAGCGCGGCGCGATACTGCTTCTCGGCCTGCTCGCGCTGGCCGGCCGCGTCGGACAATCGGCCTAGATATAAATAGGCCCACGACTTGGTTTCATCGTCCGGGGACAGCTCCAACGTCTTTTCGAACAGCTTCTCAGCCAGCTCCGGATCGTGATCCAAAGCTGCAATGCGCGCCAAACCATAATATGCCCTGGCGTGTACCGGATTCTCGGCCGGTTGCTCGAGCACCTTCTGGTAGCTCGCCTGGGCTGCCGCCAGATTGCGGCTTGCGTACAGATCCTCAGCCTCGGCCAGACTCTTCGCCGATGCGCTCAGCGCCGGCGCGGGCGGCGGAGGAGCGGACTTGGCTTTGTGAACCGTGGCTTCTTTTGCGAAATCGACTTTTTGCAGCCGCCGGTCCTCGCGCTCTAAGTCGATCAGGCCGAGCAGGTCGGGAAAATAGTTCCGCAACGACTCGGGCTGCTTCTCGTAAAGCGCCAGGCCGTCGGCCAGCGCCGCGGTGATCACGAAACCCTGGCTCATGGCCTGATTCACTAATTCCTGCTTTTGAGCGCCGCGCGCCATCCGGCTTTCCACCGCTTTGATCACGCACTCGGTGGCCAGCAGCATAAAGTCGTTCTTATATGCTTCATCCAACGCGGGCGCGGCCTGCGCAAAGTCGGCGAGCGCTTTATCGCGGCCCCATTGCTCAAAATATCGCAGCGACAGCGGATCCAGCAAGTAGTGCAAATAGGCGTGCCGTACCTGATCGATTTGCGGCTCGGGCGACGGCGTGAGGACTACGAAGTAGCTGTTTTTGTAGCTGCGGGTCTGAATCTGATTGGGCGGCCCCAGCAAATCCACATAAACCTGGAAGCGGCTTCCGCTCAGGCCGCTGGTTGGATTGCGCAAGTAAGCGTTGGCCTCCAGCAGCGCTCGTGTGACGCCGCCGTGATAGGCCTCGATCACATCGTCCAGCGCGGGCTGCGACTGTTTCCAAAGATCCTGGATGCCGGCTTCCCGGTAGAAATTGGCGATCAATTCGTTCAACCCATCCAGCTTGCGGACGTCCGGCGGAACCTCCTGGGGCGGCATCCAGAATCGAAAGTCGGGCGGACCCTGCAGTGAGAGCGCGAAGGAGATGTACTGGCTCAGTTCCGCCTCCGGGTCTTCCTGGTGGTGATCGGCCAAAAACTTTTTGAGCGGCCCCAGCGATTCGAGGTGCTTTTGGGCGATGGCCTCGCGAACCTGTTTGCGCACGGGCGAGTTGGCGTTCGAATCGAGGTTGGCGTCGTATCCGGCCGCATTGATCGCCGCCAGCACAGTGAACAAAGTCTGGCTGCCGTCCAACTGGCCCTCTTGAGGCTGCTGTTGGGCTTGCAAAAGCGCGGGCGAGACCAGCGCAGCGGCCAGGGCGGTAAGTGCGAGCAGTCGAACCAAAGCTAGTCCCATTGTAAACATTACTGGCTGCCTATTTGCCGATGCAAAATGTCGAAAAGATCCGGTTGAGGATATCGTCGGCCGTGGTAGCCCCAGTAATGCCGTCCAGAGGCCGTAGGGCGGCGTAGAGATCCAGCAAAACCATTTCGTGTGGGATTCCGAATTCGGCCGCTTTGCGAGCCTGCGCCAGCGCCTCCATGCTTTCGCGCAGCAGTTGCTCATGCCGGATGCTGGTGATGAATCCGGAGTCCTGCTCGCCGGAGGCCATAGGGGCGATCTGTTCGCGCAGGCGCTCGATTCCCTCCCCGGTGAGAGCCGAGACTGCGATGAAATCCGGCGGCGGTGCGGCCGTGCGCGGCAGGTCCGCTTTATTTCCCACCAGAATCCAGCGCCCTTGCCGCTGTGCGCGTTCCATCAGCGCCAGGTCGTCCGGGTCAATGGGCGCGGCCAGATCCAGCACCACCAAGGTCACATCGGCCTCCGCCATGGCCTGATAGCTGCGCTCGATCCCCAGCGTCTCCACCAGGTCCTGACCGGAGCGAATGCCGGCCGTGTCGACGAATTTGATCGGGATTCCGTGAATGGCCGCCACCTCCGACACCAGATCGCGGGTGGTGCCGGGGATGTCTGTCACAATCGCCCGATCCTGCTCCAGAAGGCGGTTGAACAGGCTGCTCTTCCCCACATTGGGCCGTCCCACGATCGCGAGAGTAATTCCCGAATGCACCAGCTTGCCGTAGTCGAACGTCGCGGCTAGCGCCGCAAGGGCCTGTTCGATCGGGCTGAGACGCCGCAGAATCTCCTCTAGTGGCGCGACGCTGATGTCGTCTTCGGCAAAATCGATGCCTGCTTCGAGCAGCGCGATCAGCTCCACCAGTTGTTCCTTGGCCGGCCGGATGCGCTTTGAAACCGAGCCTTCCACCTGTTGTGCGGCCACGCGCGCCTGGTACAGCGTGGTGGCTTCAATCAGATCGCGGACCGCCTCGGCACGCGGAAGATCGATTCTTCCGTTCAGATACGCGCGCAGCGTAAACTCGCCCGGTTCCGCCAGCCTGGCTCCAGCGGCGCAGGCGCGTTCCACGCAGAATCGCAATACGACAGGCGATCCGTGGCAGGAGATCTCGACCAGGTCTTCGGCGGTATAGGATCGCGGCGCCGCAAAATAGGCCACCACCACTTGATCCACAGCCGCGCCGGATTCGTCGATTAATTCCGCCAGCGCCAGGGTCCAAGTAGTCCACTCATGACCGGCTCGAAATCGCAGAATGCTTTCAGAGATGCGCCGGGCGTCGGATCCCGAGAGACGCACCACGCCCACGCCGGACCTACCAGGAGGCGTCGAAATCGCAACGATAGTGTCCTGAATTCGCAGGGAACGCTTCCTTTGGTCGCGGCTCGGCTACAAGCCGCGTGCGCCAACGAATTCTTGTCGCGCCACGGCGTTTTACCGAGCCACCGGCATTTTATCGAGCCACAAGCGTTTTATCGCGCCACGGGCGTTTTATCGTGACGGGCGTTTTACTGAGCCACGACCAGATGGAGTGGTCCCTTTTTACGGCCGCCGGAAGCCGCCGCCACGCCGCGGAGGTCCGGATCTACGGTCACGGTCGCGAGGGCCGCCGCGCGGCGGTGGGCCCGGCCGTGGCGGACGAATCGGTTCCGGCAGCGGCATATCGATCGGAAGAACCACGACCTGGCGAAACGGGCCACTGCCCGTGCTCTCACTGCGAATGTCGGTCTCGTTCCGCAGGCTCAAGTGAATAATGCGCCGCTCGCGGCTGCTCATCGGATTAAAATGGAAGGGCCGGCGCGTCTTCTTCACGCTTTCCGCGGCAGTCATTGCGCTTAGCCTCAGTTCCTCGATTCGGAGGGTTCGATAGTCGTTTGAGTCGAAACACAGCAGCGAGTGATGCTCGCCCGGCATCCGAAGAGCTTCCATCGTCAGAAACTCCAGCGCGAGCAGCAACTCCGCTTTATTGGCTAGTAGCAGATCGACATCCGGGCCCGAGAATTTCACCAATAAATCGGGGTCTTCCAAATCGGGATGGAGATGTTGGCCCTCCAAAAGCTCGAAGGAGAGTTCCAGTCCCATGTCGCCGATGACCATGTCGAGAAAACCGCTGATTCGAAATCCGCTGGATTCAATTGTGTAGTGCTTGGCGTCCACCTGGTTCTCATCCACCTGCGTTATTTGCCCTTCTTCTTCACGACGGCCGGAGGCGGAGCGGGCGCTGGCGCGGGCATCATCCGATTCACGGCCCATTGTTGTGCGATTCCCACTAAATTACTGGTTAGCCAGTATAACACCAGGCCACTCGAAAAATTATAGAACAAGAACCCGAACATGAGCGGCATGAACATCATCATTTTCGCCTGCGAAGGATCCATCCCGGGGTTGGGAGTCATCTTCTGCATAACGAACTGCGAGACGATCATGATGAGCGGCAGAATGTGGATGGGCAGTTGTTCGGGCTGGGACAGGTCTGAAATCCACATCCAATGCGCGCCGCGCATCTCGATGGTGACAGCCAGAACTTTGTAGAATGCGTAAATCAGCGGAAGCTGCACCAGCATAGGCAAGCAACCTCCCATGGGGTTGACGCCTTCTTTCTTGTAGAACTCCATCACTTCCTGGTTCTGCTCCGCCTTCTTCGGGTCGCGCATGCTGAGGCCCTTGTATTTCGCGTTGATGGCCGCGAGTTTGGGCTGCAGGGACTGCATCTTGCGCTGCGATTTCATGCTCTTCAGCCGCAGCGGCAGCAGCACCAGGTTGATCGCGATGGTGATCAAAACGATGGACCAGCCGTAGTTGTGAACCACGTTGTCGTTCACCCAATGCATGGCTAGGAACAGCGGCTTGGCAATCACGCCGTACCAACCCCAGTCGATCATTTGCTGGAGCTTGGGATCCACACGGCGCAGCAGGTCGATATCTTTCGGCCCCACAAACAGCGTGAAGCGATTCACGGAATCGCCGCCCAGTTCCACGCCGACGCGCATCTCCTCCTTGCCGGCGGGCGCCGGCGGCACGTCGTCCTTGATCGCTTCCACTTGGATTTGCGTGTTGTCTTTGGGGAGAAATACCGCGGCGAAGAAGCGGTCGTCCAAACCGGCAAACGAATAATCGCCGGTGGTGGTCACCGGACCGTCTTTCACCGATTTGGCGTCCTTGTTGGTGAGTTTTCCCTGGCCGAAGCCCAGCATGGCGGCTTCGTGCGGGTCGTAATAGACTACGTGCTGTTCAGCCGAACGATTCAGGACCGACGCGTCGCCAAAGCCTCCCCGCCACTGGATCATGTGGTCGGCCGGCATCCCGTTTATGGTTACTTCCGTCTCGATCTGCGAGAGGAAGGCGTGCGCCCCCCCGGAGTTTGCAAACTGGAACGTCTTCTTCGCATAATTCTTGCCGTCCGAGAACTCATACTCGATGCCCAATCCGTCGGCCGCCGGCTTAGCCACGTATAGCCCGTAGTTCAGCGCTTCAGCGGCTTTGTCGTCTCGCAGAACGACGGAAAACGGCGGCGCCACTTTGGAAGAGCTTGCCTGATTGATCAATTCCAACGGCTTGTCTTGCTTGTCGCGGTATTTCTTCAGGATCCAACTGCGCACCGTTCCGCCGCGATTGGAAAGCGTCACCCGATAGATATCCGTGTCTATGACGAACTGCTGTTCAGAAGTCGCGACGATCTGTCCCGGGACGGGCGCCGCAGGAGCAGCCGGCGCGGCATCCGCGGTTTTCGAAACTGCCGGCGCATTCGCGGGAGCTGTCTGGCTTTTGGCCGGCGCGGCGGTCTTGGACGGCGGCGGCGCTTTGTAGAAATAGGGCGTGAGGAACAGCACCAATCCCATCAGCACAAACGCCAGCAAAAGCCGCTGCTCCATGGAAAGCTCTTTCTTTCCAGGCTTGTTGGATTGGAGTGGGTTATCGGCCATGAGATTGAAACCTTTTAGCGGACCGGATCGAACCCGCCCACGTGGAATGGATGGCAGCGCAGCAATCGGCGCAGTCCTATCCCAACACCACGTAGGACACCGTATCTGTCAACCGCTTCCATCATGTATTCAGAACAGGTAGGAGAAAACCGGCAGGCCGACGGCAGGTACGGCGACACGAAACGTTTGTAGAGACGCAAAGTAGCGATTACTGCTTTCTGCATTGCGCCACCAACCGATCCACTTCCCGTCGAAGCTCCTCCACCGGCGCCGCGATTGCGGGATGCCGCGGATTGATCACAATATCCCATTCCGGCGCCACTTCCGGCAAACGCACCCGGAGCGCTTCCCGCAGCCTTCGCTTGGCGCGATTTCGCACTACCGCTTTTCCAAAAGCTCGCGGCACGGTGAAACCCAACCGCGGCCCGTCAGCCCGTTCCACTCGCAAGCAAAAAGCCGCGAAAAACCGGCCGGTGAAGCGCTTTCCTTGATTGTAGGCCCTGCGGAAATCGGCGGCTCTCAGAATCCGAGCGGTTTTCGGAAAACCGACGCTAGTCGGCGTACCGAACGGCTCTCTCGTCGCTAACGGTGAGTTTGTGGCGGCCTTTGGCTCGCCGTCGCGCAAGCACGGCGCGGCCATTTTTCGTGGACATGCGTACCCGGAATCCATGTGTCTTTGCCCGTTTGCGATTGTTTGGCTGAAAGGTGCGTTTTGGCATCTGATTTCCTCGGCCCGGGCAGAGCACCCGAAACGTAGAAGACTTTAACTTTCAGTATAAGAGGCGGGTACGGGGGTGTCAAACGCGCTGCATCACTCTTAACTACGCAACCGCCGCCCTCTTCTGTTCAAATTGCCACGCCGTCGAAACTATATCCTTAATCTCAGTAAACTTCGGCTTCCATCCCAGCGTCCGCTTCAATTTATCCGAATTGGCCACCAGCACCGCCGGATCCCCCTCGCGCCGCGGGCCAATCTCACGCGGTACCTTCCGCGCCGTTGCCTGCTACACCGCCCGCACCACTTCCAGCACGGACTGGCCCGTTCCCGTGCCCACATTGAACACGTCCGACGCCCCGCCCGCCAGCAGCTTCTCGATCGCCACCACGTGCGCCTCCGCCAGATCGGTCACATGAATATAATCGCGGATGCAAGTGCCATCGGGCGTTTCGTAATCGTCGCCGAAAATCGTCATCGGCTTCCCAGAGACGACGGCGCGCAGCAGCAACGGGATGAGGTGCGTCTCGGGTTCGTGCTCCTCGCCCAAGCCCGATTCCGGATCCGCCCCGCACGCATTGAAATATCGCAGCGCAATGCTACGCAGCCCGCTGCAGCGATCCATCCACCTCAGCATCTTCTCCACTAACACTTTGGATTCGCCGTAGGGATTCACGGGATCGAACGGCAGATCCTCCGGAATCGGAACGATCTTCGGCGACCCATAAACCGCCGCTGTCGACGAGAACACCAGCCGCTTGACGTTGGCCTGGATCATGGCGCTCAACAACGAAGCGCTGCCCCCGTCATTGTTCAGAAAATACAACTCGGGCTTCTTGGTCGATTCCCCAACCATGGAATGAGCCGCAAAATGAACCACCGCATCCACGCTTTCGGCGCTCATCAAGTCAGCCAGCGCGCCAGTCTCCGCTAGATGCAGTTTGTGAAACGGAAGTCCCCGGACGTTGTGTTCGTATCCGCGCGACAAATCGTCTACAATCGCCACACCGTATCCGCGCCGCTTCAAAAGATGAGCCGTCACTGAACCGATGTAGCCCGCTCCGCCCGTCACCAAAACCGTCGGCATAAGCTCCTAGTGTAAAGCGTTGTATACTCATTTTTCACCGCGACGGTGCTTTGACCGCGACGGTGACCACGGAGGCACACATGCGTGCAATTGACGAACACACAATCACAGAAGCCGCTCTGGAGCAGATGGCGTCCACGACCAATCCGCGCCTGAAGGAAATCATGGCCGTGCTCACGCGCCACCTGCACGACTTCGCGCGCGAGGTCGACCTCACGCCGGAAGAGTGGCTGGAAGGCATCAAGTTCCTGACCGCTGTCGGCCAGAAGTGTACCGCTTACCGGCAGGAATTCATCCTGCTTTCCGATACGCTCGGCCTCAGCAGCCTGGTGAACGCGCTGCACGATCGCCGCGCCACCGAGGCGGGCACTAAATCGAGTCTGGTTGGCCCCTTCTATCGCCAGGACTCGCCGACCCTGAACCTGGGCGACACCATCGTGACCAAGCCCACCAACGGCCTGGAAGTTTGCCTCTATGGCCGTGTGTACAACGCGGCCGGCCACGGCGTCCCCAACGCCACTGTGCAAGTCTGGCAGCCGGACGAAACCGGCAACTACGATCTGCAAAAGCACGATCCTTCCGAGATGGACCTGCGCGGCACCTTCCGCACCGACGCCGACGGCCGGTTCTACCTCCGCACCATCGCACCGCTCGGCTATATGATCCCCATGGATGGCCCGGTGGGCGACATGATCCGCGCGCAAAAGCGTCATGGCTATCGCCCCGCGCACATTCACTTCATCATCGGCGCGCCGGGTTATCGCGAAGTAGTGACAGCATTGTATCTGCAAGGCGACGAGCACATCGATTCGGACACCGTGTTCGGCGTTACCGCGTCTCTGGTCACCGACGTCCGCAGCAAGGATCCGGATTCGCCTATTCCCAACCTGCCCACCATCAAATTCGATTTTCAACTCCCTGCGGCGGCAGCCTACGGTTCCGGCCGCGTGGGCGCCGATCCGTCGCAGATCGTGGCGAAGGTGGCCAGCTAAACGGTTCCATCATTGTATACGCGCATGTTTTATCGCCGGAGGCGATTGCCGTGCGGCTAGCACCCGCCGGAGGCAATTGCCGTGCGGCTAGCACCCGCC
>VFSW01003001.1_pt1 | contig 25331 bp, 27 predicted proteins | sample 5358111 | NCBI WGS metagenome assembly VFSW01 (sample SAMN11554181, study PRJNA540505) | mine drainage metagenome | isolation source: sediment from site ElyBrook_90M | place: USA: Ely Copper Mine, Vershire, VT | collected 2017
CTAAGGGATGCGGTATATCCGGGCGCACGTGCCGCCAAAGACTTCCTCTCGCTCGGCTTCCGAGAGGCGTGCAGAAAATTCCATCACAACACCGATAACTGATGCATAGCCGCCGCTGAGAAGGCACACGGGCCAGTCGGAACCTATCATCAGCCTTTCCGGGCCAAAAGCCTCCACAACAACCTCGAGATAGGGAATGAAATCGCACGGTGCCCAGGCATTCCAGCGCGCTTCTGTGACCATGCCGGAAAGCTTGCAGGCTACGTTGGGGCAGCGCGCCAGCTCGCGGATGTCGCGCGCCCAAGGTTCCATCAGTCCTTCTGCGATGACCGGCTTGGCGATATGATCCAACACAAATTGTTGCGCCGGGAATGAACGAACGAGCTGGATAGCAGCCGGTAATTGGCGCGGATAAATGAGGATGTCATAAGCTAGCCCAAACTGAGCCAGTTGAGCGATGCCGCGGCGAAACTCCGGACGCAGCATGAAAGCGTCGTCCGGCTCGTCCTGCAGAACATGGCGCACGCCTACGAGCTTCGGATTCGAGGCAAACTGCACCAGTTCTGCTGCGACTCCGGCAGAGCAGAGATCCACCCAGCCGACCACGCCGCGAATCGCGGGATGTGCATCCGCGAGTTCAAGCAGCCAGCGTGTCTCTTTCAGGCTTTGCCGCGCCTGCACAGCGAGGGATCCGTCGAACGCCTCGCCGCGCAGAAACGGAGCCAGGTCGGCGGGCAAGTAGTTGCGTTTGAGCACGCCCATGGCGGATGTCATCCATGTGTGCTCGGCGGGGTTGTACTGCCAGAAATGCTGATGCGCATCGAGGCGAATCATCTTGCTCCAGATTCTCGCAGGCCGCCCGATGGCGCGCAACCGGCGCCCTGGAGGCGAATCACCATTGGCCGCTGTGACATGCGGGGCGGACACACTATGATGAAGAGCAGGGAAATGGTGGGCTTGTCTGTGCGGTCATGCAGACTTTTCTGCAGCCCCGGAAGACATCGGTGCATCCTGGAAGATAGAAACGCATGAATCCCGTCGAACAGGCCCGTCAACACGCTTTCCAGCAGACGCTGCTGAGCGCGCGGCGCACCATGCTGCTAAGCGAGATTGTGAAGCTGGCCGTGGACAGCTTCAGGGCCAGTAAGCTGCGCTTTGCGCTGACGGCTCTTGGCATGGTCATTGGAACAGCATCCGTGATTCTTGTGGTCACGATTGGTCTCACGGGAAAGCGGTTCATTCTTGAAGAGATCCAGAAGATCGGGACCAACATGATCGAGGTTGAGTACTCCGGCGGCGGGGCTACTGGCGCAGAGAATGTGCTCTACAACGACTACCTGACACGCGAGGATGAAACAGCGGTAACAGACCGCGTACCCAGCGTTCTGTATTCGTCGCCGATGCTGGAGATGCACGACCGCATCAGCTTTGGAGGTGGGGTGGTCAAAGACACTCTGGTGCTGGGCGTGACGCCTGAATACAAAGATGTCCGCAACCTGATTGTGCTCTCCGGCCGATTCTTCGACGTTCAGGATGAAACCGAGCACATCAAATGCGCCGTGGTCACCGAGCCATTCGCACGCGAGATGTTCGGAAGCTCCGGCGAGGCCATTGGCCGCACATTTTCGATCAGCCGGATTCCTTTCACGATCATCGGCACCTTCAAAGAGAGCGTGGACACCTTTGGGCAATCTGAGATCTCCGATCAGACAATCCTGATTCCCTACTCTGTCGCGCGCTACTTTACGGGTACGGACAACGTGAAGCAAATCTTCTTCTCGATCCGCAATATGGACCAGGTACCCGATGCGTCGAAGGAGATTCAACGCGTCATCGCTTCACGCCACAAGCCGAATTCCGTGTACACCGTCTTCAATATGACTGAGCTTCTGACCACGGCCAATTCCATCTCCAACATCCTCACGGCTGTGCTGGTGATGGTCGCTGCGGTCACTCTGGCTGTGGGCGGCGTCGGCATCATGAACATCATGCTGGCCAATGTACGCTCACGCATCCGCGAAATTGGCATTCGCAAGGCTTTGGGCGCCACCTACCGCGAAATCAAGCTGCAGTTCCTTGCCGAAGCTGTCATCATCTCACTCGCCGGCGGTGTCATTGGCATCTTTGTGGGTCTGGCAGTGCCTTTGTCGGTCCGCTTCTTCACGGACTACCCGTTACCCATCTCGCCATGGTCTGTTATTGTTGCGCTGGCTGCGGCCACGCTGGTGGGCGTGCTCTTCGGCACGGTGCCGGCCACCCGGGCCGCACAACTGGATCCCGTCGAGTCCCTGAAGTATGAGTAAACCGGTCGCCCCCAACTCAACCGAAGATGCCCAGCAGGAGCCTGCAGGCAAAGGGCCCAATCTCGTGCTGCTCTACAGCCTCCTGGGGCTCGCAATGGTGGCAGCCCTCGCGATTGCAGCCCTGATCGTGCTGCCTTTCTATCACCGTCGATAGCGAATCCAAGGTTGCTATGGCTTTGGTTCTCGGGCGAGATTGCGCTCGGAGATCAGAACTGGCACTCCATCCGCTACCGGATAGACACCGCCGCACCCGTCACACGTGACGCGGCTTTCGTCCTCTCGGAGGCTTCCATGACAGGCCGGGCAGACAAGGAGATCGGCCCACGCCTGGAGCGCTGGCGTCTTTTCGCGTTGGGTGGTCATAGCGCGTCTCGCTACTGGATGGTTGAGTCTGAACCAGCGGCTCCGCGCTCGATCTTCTGGCGCTCAGTCTTCTGGGGCTCGCGCTTGGCAAATTCGGCTTCGATGCGGTCGTTCGTGCCGGCCCTGGCAAACTCCTGGGCAACGCGAATCCCGTTGTAAATGGCCACGTCGTTTGACGAGCCGTGGCCGATGATGCAGACGCCGCGCACCCCCAGCAGCGTTGCGCCGCCGTATTCGGTGTAGTCGAGGCGGCGGCGAAAGTCATTAAACGCACGGCGCGAGAGCAGTGCGCCCACCTGAGCCGTCACTGTACGCGTCAACGACTCGCGCAGCACGTCACGCACAAAGCGCCCGATGCCTTCGCTGGTCTTGAGCGCGACGTTTCCAACGAATCCATCGCAGACGATCACGTCTGCGTTGCCGTTGAAGATGTCGCGACCTTCCACATTGCCGATAAAGTGAATCGGAAGCGCCTTCAGCAACGGAAAGGCCTCGCGCGTGAGATCGTTGCCCTTGGTCTCTTCTTCGCCGATGGAAAGCAGCCCGACGCGGGGCAGGCGGATCTTGAGCACGCTGCGAGCGTACATCTCGCCCATCACCGCAAACTGTTCGAGATTCTGCGCCTTGCAGTCCACGTTCGCGCCAACATCCAGCAGGACGCACGGGTTGCCTTTTGAGGTCGGCATGGGTGTCGCCAGTGCAGGACGGTCCACGCCCGGCATGGCGCCAAGCACCATCTTGGCCGTTGCCATGGCCGCGCCGGTGTTGCCTGCGGTGACAAACCCAGAGACCTTGCGCTCACGCACCAGCTTCAAGCCGACGCGCATGGAACTGTCGCGCTTGGAGCGCACAGCATGAGCCGCCTTCTCTCCCATCCCGATTCGCTCAGAGGCGTGATGGATGACAATGGGCAGATCTTCGTTTTCCAGGTGCTCGTCGAGCAGGTCGCGCAGCTCCGGCTCAGGTCCGATGAGATGCACCCGCACCGGAAGCTGCCGACAGGCGAGAATCGCCCCCCGGATTTCCGGCTCGGGAGCCTTATCGGAACCGACCGCGTCCAGCGCAATGTCGATGAGCATCTGAGCCCGCTTTACTTGGCAGCTTCCTTGGTTTCAAGCACCGTGCGGCCCTTATAGTCGCCGCACTTGGCGCAGGCGCGATGGGGCAGCTTCTTCTCGTGGCAGCTGGGGCACTCAGAGAGGCCGCTGGCGGTGAGAAAGTCGTGGGCACGGCGGTTGGCTGTGCGGCGCGTCGAGTGGCGCCTTTTCGGATTCGGCATGATGAAATTCCTTTCGTATCCCAGCCCGATCTCCTTCCGGCTCAGGACCATACGCGGTCCTCACTGCCGGTTGGCGAGTTCGGGACACCCAAAATCTCGGGGGTCGTTCAGGACTTGATCCGGCTGCGAAGCCCTGATAGCGCCTCCCAGCGGGGGTCGCTTGGACCCTCTTCGCAGTTACACGCTTCAAGGTTACGGTCCTTACCGCAGCGCGGGCAAAGCCCCTTGCAGTCAGGCTTGCACAGCGTTCTGGCCGGCAGAGACAAAAGCACCTGCTCGCGCAGTACATCTTCAAGCGAAAGACTGTCTCCTTGATAATAACCGATTTCCGTCTCCTGCGCCGAGATCGAACGTTCGGCACCTCCGGCATCGGCTCCCAGTGGGCGAAAGATCAGGTCGTAGTCCGCCGAGACAGGAATTGTGACCGGCTCCAGGCAGCGGGCACAGGGAGACGAAAATCTCCCTGCGAAACGCCCCTTCAGCCGGATATCGGCGACAATCTCGCGAGGTCCACGGTGCTCATGGATGACCTCTGCCCGGCCCGAGGCCGCCAGCGGGCCCTCCTGCTCGGCTTCTTCGCCCAGATCGACGGCCCCTGGAGTAAGCTGCAGATCGTACTCAACGGGCTCCTTTTCCAGTTCGCTGACTGTGAATTTCATAGTTATGAGCCTACCGCAATCCCCGGCTTTTGCGCACCGAAGCGGCCCGGTGCGTTCCACCACCGGAGGCCATCGCTCCGTCGCGATAGACTCTCAGTGCATCCGGCGTGTCGTCTACGGGATTCCTGCGCGCCGTCCAGTTTTCGGAGAACGATTCATGTCCATCAAGACCATCATCGAACCCTTTCGCATCAAGAGCGTTGAGCCCATCCGCTGGACGACCCGGGCTCAGCGGGAGGCTTTGCTCCAAGCCGCACACTACAATCTCTTTCTGCTTCCGGCCGACGACGTTCTGATCGACCTGCTTACAGACTCCGGGACAGGCGCAATGTCCACCCACCAGTGGGCCGCCATCATGGAGGGCGACGAGAGCTACGCAGGCAGCCGCAGCTTTGATCGTTTCCGCCGCTCCGTCCAGGATATCTGCGGGTACAAGCATGTAATCCCCACTCATCAAGGCCGCGCCGCCGAGCGCATCCTCTTCAACGTTGCCTGCAAGAAGGGCGATTGCGTGCCCAACAATACCCACTTCGATACCACCCGCGCCAATGTCGAGTTCGTCGGCGCGGAGGCCGTCGATCTTCTCATTCCCGAAGGCCGCCAGCCTGCGCTGCAGTACCCCTTCAAGGGCAACATGGACATTGCCGCGCTGGAAGCCCTCATCGAGCGCGTAGGCCGCGAGCGCATTCCGCTAGTCATGCTCACCGTCACCAATAACTCGGGCGGCGGCCAGCCCGTCTCGATGGAGAACGCGCGCCAGGTAAGCGCAGTCTGCAAGCGGCATGGGATTCCGCTCTACTTCGATGCCTGTCGCTTCGCCGAGAATGCGTGGTTCATCAAGCTGCGCGAGCCGGGCTACGCGGACAGATCGCCAAAGGCCATTGCGCAGGAGATGTTTGCGCTGGGCGACGGATGCACGATGTCTGCCAAGAAGGACGGCATGGCCAATATCGGCGGCTTCCTCTGCACCAACGATGATCTGCTCGCCCAGCAGGAAAAAGACCTGCTCATCCTGACGGAGGGCTATCCGACCTACGGCGGGTTGGCCGGGCGCGACCTTGAGGCAATCGCTGTTGGTCTGCAGGAGGCCCTCGAAGAGGACTACCTGCGCTATCGCATTGCTTCTACTGCTTACCTGGGGCAGCACATCGCCGCGGCAGGCGTGCCGATTGTCCAGCCGCCCGGCGGACATGCCGTCTACATCGACGCGCGGGCCTTTCTGCCGCACATTCCGCCGCATCAGTTCCCAGGCGTGGCGCTGGCCGCAGAGCTCTACCTCGAAGGCGGCGTGCGGTCGGTGGAGATTGGCACTCTGATGTTTGCAGCGGCCGCACAGATGGACCTGGTCCGGCTGGCCATTCCGCGGCGCGTCTACACGCAGAGCCACATTGACTACCTGGTGGAAGTCATCCTGGAGGTCTGGAAGAGACGTGAGAATCTGCGCGGCTTGAAGCTCACGCATGAGGCTCCGTTCCTGCGCCACTTCACGGCTCACCTTGAGCCAATTCTCTGAGCGGATCGACTGGTGTGATGCAGCTCACATGGCGCTCATCACTGAAATGAAGACAACCGGGCTCCGATTTCAGGCATCATGGTGGGAGCGGGCTTTTTTTCACGAACCACTTCGCACAGCACTTCGACTCACCCACATGGATCAGGAAAGGCGGCCAGGAAAAACTGGATGACTGCACTTACGTTCACACTGGTCGTTAGCGCCATTTCAGCACTCGCAGGTTTTCTCGGAGCATTGACGGGCCTTGGCGGCGGCGTGGTGATCGTCCCCGTGCTGACCTTGGCGCTGGGCGTCGACATCAAATACGCCATCGGCGCCTCACTCGTTTCGGTGATTGCCACCTCGTCCGGAGCAGCCGCAGCCTATGTCAAAGAGGGATACTCGAACATCCGCATCGGCATGGTGCTCGAAATCGCCACCACAATCGGAGCCGTCGTCGGAGCGTATCTTGCTGGCTTCACCAGCACGCACATCATCGCCATCATCTTCGGCCTGGTGCTGATGCAGTCCGCATATCAATCTCTCCGAAGCTGGAATGGAACCGCCGACAATCTCGTGGACTCGGATAAGCTGGCGAGCTGGCTGCGCCTGGGGAGCAAATTCCCCATGCGCGGCGGATGGCAGGAATACGGCGTCCAGAATGTTCCCACCGGTTTCGGGCTCATGTTCGGCGCGGGCGCTCTTTCAGGGCTGCTCGGCATCGGATCGGGCGCGGTCAAGGTGATTGCGATGGACCGCGCGATGAAGATCCCTTTCAAAGTTTCCGCTACAACCAGCAACTTCATGATCGGCGTTACAGCCGCGGCCAGCGCGGGGGTTTATCTCAGCCGCGGCTACATTGACCCACGCGTGGCCATGCCGGTGATGCTCGGCGTGCTGGCGGGCGCATTTCTGGGAACAAGGGTGCTCGTTCATGCTCCCGTGCGCATGTTGCGCATCATCTTTGGGCTGGTGATCGCTGTGCTGGCGATCGAAATGATTGTCAACGGCATCACGGGGAAGGTGTAGGGCCTATGGACGATACGCGACTGGAGGGTTTCATCGGCAACCTGCTCCGCACCGGCGTTCTGCTGGCGGCGGCCGTGGTGCTGGCGGGTGGCGTGTTCTATTTGGGACAGCACCATGCAGACCCTGTCACATTCCGCCATTTCTCCATGGAAAGCGCGCAATTTCGTTCCCTACCAGGGATTAGCCGGCTGGCCCTGCACGGCAGCAGCGTCGGGTTGATTCAACTCGGTCTCGTGCTGCTGATCGCTACGCCTGTGGCGCGCGTCATCATGGCGGCTGCGGGATTCTTCCTTGAGCACGACCGTCTCTATGTGGTCATCAGCCTCATCGTGCTGACGGTGCTGCTGTTCAGCCTGCTCGACGGGCACTGAAGCGGCTTCGATTCTAAGCCAGGTCGCCGCCTTTGCCGATGTCCATGGAAGGCGAGATGGGGTTGCTCTCATCGATGTACTCTTCGATGACCTTGTTCAAGAGCCCCTTGGCTTCGAGGATGAACTCGACCGCGTCACGCGCCGCGCCATAGCCGCCTGCGTTCGGCGTTACATAGTGCGCTTCATCCTTCACCTGCTTTCGCGCATTCGCGACGGCCACTGCAAAGCCGCACTTGCGCATCACAGGAAGGTCGATGACGTCATCGCCGACGTAAGCAATCTCATCAATCGTCACGCCTTCTCTGGCCATAATCTCGCGCACTGGCCTCATTTTGAAGGCCTCGCCCATGTATACGAATTCGAGCTTCAAGTCGCGTGCGCGCGTCGCCACCGTCTCGCTGATGCGCTTGGTGATGACTCCACATTTCATGCCGCCTAGCCGGGCAAGCGAAATCGCTGTGCCGTCATGGGCGCTGTAGCCTTTCGCCTCGGTCATCGTCGCGGAATTTACTCCAAACCCAATCTGGCCGCCCTTCTGGTCCAACTGCGCCTGCCTGTCCGCGCTGGCCGCCGTGGGCGCAGGCGAGGGCACCAGCCAAATGGTTCCGTCGGTAAACACTCCGTCTACATCGAAGAGAATAATCTTGATCCGCCTGGCGCGGTCTTCCGCACTGAGAGTCATACCCAGATTTTACCCGCTGCAATTCCCCGCCCCATCCGCGACAATGGAGCAATGGAACCCAGGGATTCCGCGCCGCTGCCAGCTCTTGCGCCGGAGGATTACTACTTCGATGGTGACTTCGTGGTCTTTACCGAGGCCTATCACCTAAAGCGCGGGTCCTGCTGCGGTTCAGGCTGTCGCCATTGCCCTTATGGCAATGCGCCTAAAGATCGCGCCGGCAACCCCTGAACACGCCGAACTCGGCTGGCCTATGTTTTTTGTCGTGCAATCATCGCAGGCACCATGTACCATGCGCGCGGGGTTCGGCGTCGCAGTTCGATGCAGCGAAACGTAGCGAAGCTGCACGAGCATCGACACTGTTTCCGGAAGTCATCCCCCTGTGGCGCGGTTCGGCTGCAGACTACGCAACAGAAAAGGAGGAACGCATGCATCTCCTTTGGTGGATTCTTGTGGGCCTGATCGCCGGCTGGGCGACGGGCAAAATCATGAAAGGCGGCGGCTACGGATTTTTTGCCGATGTCGCGCTGGGCATCGTGGGAGCGCTGGTGGGCGGCTTTCTTGCCCGGATGTTTGGCCTTTCGGGCTCGGGAGGAATGATCTACACGATTCTGATCGCTCTTGGAGGATCGGTTCTCGTGGTCTTCCTTTTCCGGCTGGTCACAACGAAAAAGGGCTGATCGAATTTTCGCAACTGATCTAACCGCATGTCCGTGGAAGGCTTGCGGCCGCATCGAGTATCCTCCGACGCGGTTATGGTTTTTGTGCGTTCAGGCGCCTGCTCGCGGCGCACCAAGCATCCGTGATCTGACTCGTATTCAACTGCCAAATTTTCTCCTTGCAATCCCGCGTCTGACATGTTAACCATTAAGCCAATATCTTACTGGTATCTACCCGCCGGATAGATGACGACGGGGAGAATCCGGAGTGAGCACATGATGAAGATTGGCACGACGATTCGCGCGCACCGCCTTCAAAAAGGTCTCTCGCAGGGCGATATCGAAAAGAAGACCGGGCTGCTACGCTGCTACCTTTCCCGAGTTGAAAATGGACACACCGTACCGTCTCTGGACACGCTCTCGAAGATCGCGGTCGCGCTTGACCTGCCCATCTCGCAGTTTTTCTCAGAGGACACTGCCGGCCGGCCCCTGAATACGCAGAAGCTCTCTGACGACGAGCTACGCTTCCTCACGCAGATCCGACGCTACTCCGCAAACCTGAACGATAGCGACCGCAAGCTGCTTCTCGCTATGGTGAAAAAGTTCGCGGCGACTGCGACGCGCTGAAGAAGCAAAGGCTGGAGCCTTCCTTCCGGCGCTTGCGGCGAATCCGTCGCGCCGTCACTTACACGTCGTTGCCGAGGTGAAAGATCGGCTCGACGCCATGGCCGCCCGCCAGCAGCGCCTGTTCTTCGTGCAATTCAAGCGGCTTGAAACTCTGGGCCACATCCATGGCCAGCCGGAAGTACCGCTCATCTCCGGGCGGAATTGCTGCTGTGATGGGATGCCCCAGCGTCCAGCGTAGTCCGAGCGACGCTTCGTCAGGAAACGATGCCGGCTGGTACCAGCACTTTGGCTCAGGATGATTCTGTTTCTGGTCGGTCGGCCACACTGTCTTTGCCATGCTTTTCAAAGCCAGAATGCCCATTTTCTTTTCCTGGGCCTTTTTCAAAATCTGCGGGCCGAAGCCTGCCTGTGTGAAGAGCACCCAGTTCAGCGGAAACAGAATCGTGTCAAAGTTGTAGCGATCCATCGCAGCCAGCGCCGTCTCCGCCGAATGGACAGAGAAGCCGATGTAGCGAATTTTGCCTTCCTTCTTCGCTGCCTCCATCGTTTCCATGGCGCCGCCGGGGCCCAGCACGGTGTCAAGATCTGTCATTTTCGTCAGTGCGTGGAACTGATAGAGGTCCACGTGGTCGGTCTGCAGCAGGCGCAGCGACTCATCCAATTGCTTCTGTGAGTCTTCCTTCTTGCGGCCCTCGGTCTTGCAGGCCAGAAAGCAGTTTTTGCGATACGGCGCCAGGGCCGGTCCAAGCCGGTCCTGCGCGTTGCCATAGCTTGGCGCAACGTCAAAGTAGTTGATTCCGCGATCCACGGCTTCGGCCACAATGTTGCCCGCGTCTGTCGTGGATTCATTCATCACTACGATTCCGCCAAAGCCGATGATGGAAAGCTGTTCGCCTGTGCGGCCGAGTGTGCGGCGCGCAATTGGGCTGGAAGCGGTCTTGCCAGAGGCTTGGCTGCGGTGCGTAGCCGCCAGCGCGGCGGCAGTGACGGCGGCGCCTTGCAGAAATGTGCGACGTTCCATAAGCGATCCTCCTCATCAGTCGGCTTCGCAGCACGACCGGACGCCCTCATTCTTGCACAATCCGATTCCGCCGGTCACGGTGCTACCCCGGCAGGTGCTACCCCGGCAGTTGCGCCAGAAAGAATCCGAACAGCACGAGAACACCGACGATCATCCCGATCGCCAGACGAAGCCGCGTGGTAAAGAGTTTGCGGGGTGCTCCAAAGCGCGGCACGAGCGGCATGGCAAACAGCAGGCCAGAGCCGAAGCCGCCCAGGTGCGCCATGTTGTCGATGCTCAGCCCAGAGCCGAAGACGTGGGTTCCGAAGCTAATGGAGAAGCCGATGACAAGGTTAATCGCGGCAAAGTAGATTACCGATCGGCGAAGCCTCTTGAGCTCATTGGGCGGCACGGGCAAGCGCTGCGACTTCAAGAGCACGATGAGCGCCCCGGCGATGCCGAAGACCGCGCCCGATGCACCCGCGCCGACAGGGCCATAGGCAAACATTCCCATGCTGCTCTGGCCGTGAAACTGCACCCAGTTCACTAACGTGGAGAGAAGATTGCCAGCTGCGCCGGTGAGAATGTACACGGCAAACACGCCGAAGGACCCCAACAGCGGCTCTGCAAGCAGGCCCAGATTCCAGAGGCACCACATGTTGGTCATCAGGTGCAACAGGCCGACGTGCACAAACATTGCCGTGACGATGCGCCACCACTGACCGCCCAGCAGCACTGCCCCGGCGTTATCCGCGCCCCAAAGCAGCAGTTGGTCGGCCGTGGGACCGGAGATCCGGACACCGCCCACGGTCATTGCCATAAAGACGAGACAGTTCACCCCGACCAGGACGTACGTCGCCGGCGAGGTGGCCCACTGCGGCCTGCGGCGGACGGGCTGCTGCGGCGCACTGAACTCCTGCCCCGGAGGAAGAATCTCCGGCTCTGGCATGGAGGAAGGGGTTCCCATGGCTCAATCGTAAAGCATTTCCTCACCCATGGCTGTGACGCCATTGGGGAGTGCGGATGGGTCGAAGCGCCGTTTCACCTGCGGCGATGCTTGCCGGCCTTTCGTTTACTCTGGTGTTTGGCCATGAGGGCCAGGAATTCGGCTGGAAGGCGCGCAAATCAGCCGGACAGCCGGAAGGAGTCTGCAAGTGGGTACTGAAAAGCGCATTCGACGCGCACTCTTGAGCGTGACGGATAAGACGGGCCTGGTTGAGTTCGCCCGCGTACTGGATAGCTTTGGCGTCGAGCTTGTCTCGACCGGCGGCACCGCGCGCGCCTTGCGCGATGCCGGACTTGGTGTACAGGACATCAGCGATCTGACGGGATTCCCGGAAATGCTCGACGGCCGCGTGAAGACCCTGCACCCGCGCGTGCATGGCGGGCTGCTCTATATCCGCGGCAATGTGGATCATGAGGCCGCAGTCAGTGCACACGGCATTCTGCCCATCGATATGGTGGTCGTCAATCTCTATGCGTTCGAAAAGACAGCCGCTCAACTCGATGTTCCTTTCGGGCATCTGATTGAAAACATCGACATCGGCGGCCCCTCGATGGTGCGCTCGGCCGCCAAAAATTTTGAAGATGTGGCCATCGTTACGCGCGTCTCAGATTATCCAGAGCTCATGGAAGAACTGCACTCCACGCGCGGATGCCTGAGCCGCGCGACGCGTTGGCGCTTGGCCAAACTCGCCTTTGCCACAACCGCAGCCTACGACATGGCGATCGCCAACACCCTCGACGCCATCGCCGAAGCGCCCGTGCCCAGCGAACCGGCGACGGGCGATGCAGCAGCCCTGCCATCCACGCTGCGCATCCACATGCCCATGGCCCAGTCCCTGCGATATGGTGAAAACCCGCATCAGAAGGCGGCACTGTATAGCGACGGCTCCGGGCTGGGAATCGCTGGCGCGACGCAGTTGCAGGGCAAGGAACTCAGCTTTAACAATCTGGTGGACCTGGATGCCTGCTGGGAGCTGACTCGCGAGTTCGATGAAACTTTCGTCGCCATCATCAAGCACACCAATCCCTGCGGAGCGGCGAGCGGCGCGACGGTGCTGGAGGCGTATCAGAAGGCTCTGGCCTGCGATCCCGTCTCGGCCTTCGGTGGGGTGATCGGCATCAACCGTCCGGTCGATGGCGCTGCGGCGGAGGAGATTGCCAAGCTCTTTGTAGAAGCCATCGCAGCGCCGTCCTTCACGCCGGAGGCGCGCGCCCGGTTCGCCACAAAGAAGAACCTGCGACTGGTCGAGGTCCGGCCCGCATTGCAGCGATTTGTCGTCAAGCAGGTGTCCGGCGGGCTGCTCGTCCAGGATGCCGACACGGCGCACGTCACAGAGTCCGAGCTGAAGGTGGTCACCTGGCGTCCGCCGACACCGGAGGAGCTGCGGAGCCTGCTGTTTGCATGGCGCGTCGCCAAGCACGTCAAGTCGAATGCCATTGTCTACGCACGCGATGGCCAAACGGTCGGTATCGGCGCCGGACAGATGAGCCGCGTGGACGCTGCCAAATTTGGCGCACAGAAGGCGGTTCTGCCGCTCCAGGGGACCGTAGCGGCCTCCGACGCATTCTTCCCGTTTCCCGATGGGCTGGAAGCGGCTGCAGCCGCTGGGGCAACAGCGATTATCCAACCCGGTGGATCCGTGAATGACCAAGCCGTCATCGACGCCGCGGATCGCCTCGGATTGGCGATGGTGGCGACCGGCATTCGGCACTTCCGCCACTGAGATTGATCGGAGTCAGGGGTCTGCCCTGCGCTCGCGCGCGGCGGGTGGGTGTGCGCCCGCCTGCTCGCCTATGTCCGTACGGGGCCAGCCAGGTTACCAAATTCCCTTTCCCGGCGCACCAGCGCAACAAATCGAAGGTAAAATCGTCATTAAAGAAGGGCGTGGTCAACCTGAGCCGCATCTTAACTTGTGCGCTCTCAAATTGGGCTGGGTTCTGGCTCACGCAGCTCGGAAGGCGTGGAATCCCCAAAAATGATAAACGAAACTCGAATCAAGACCGTCAGATGGCCTTTTTTTGCTGCCGCTTCCCTGCTGCTGCTCTCGTCAGCACCCGCCCAGAATGCCTCGACACATGCCGCCCAGACACCTCAAGCGGGCACCCCTGCAGTATCCGCTGCGAAGCCGGGCGAGGCGCAGGACACCGACCGGGCTAAAGCTTACTTTCATGACGCGATGGCGGCTGTTTATGAGGATGAAGCCGTCGCCTCCGGCCGACCCGATTATGTTGCCCATGCGATCGAGGAGTATAAGGCTGCGCTCAACGCCGACCCCACTTCACCGGCGCTGAACAATGCGCTCGCCGATCTCTATCTGCGCGTCGGACGCGCGCGAGAGGCGGAATCGACCGCGCGGGCGCTGCTTAGGTCGTCTCCGGATAACCTCGATGCGCACAAGCTTCTGGGCCGGATCTATCTGCGTCAGTTGAGCGAGGCGCAGAATGCCGTATCGTCGGCTTCGCCCAGCGGCAACGTCCTCGACGAGGCCATCGCCGAGTACCAGAAGATTGTCGCCCTGCAGCCCAGAGATGTGGAAGACCACATGATCCTGGGCCAGCTTTACGGCGTCCGGCACGAGTCAGCCAAGGCAGAGGATCAGTTCAAGATCGCCCGGACCATCGAGCCCGACTCCGAGGATGCGGTCCTCAACCTTGCCCGTCTCTATGCGGAAAACAACGACGTTGCGCAGGCGGCAAAAGTCATTGAAAATGTGCCGGAACAGGACCGCACTGCCAAGATGGAGTCAGCGCTGGGCACAGCCTACGACCAGCTCAAGCAGCCCAAGCAGGCCATCGCAGCGTATCAGCGGGCGCTGGATCTCGATCCGTCCGATGTGCGCACGATCAATGCTCTGGCGCAGGCCCTGCTCAACGACAATCAGCTCGACGCCGCATTGAAGCAGTACAAGAATCTTGCTGACGCCGATCCCGACGACACCGGAGCGCAGATTCACATCAGCGAGATTGAGCGGCGACAAGGCAACTATGAGGATGCGCTGGCGACAATTCGCAAGGTTGTCAAAAAAGATCCTGATTCGCTGGAGGCCGGTTATAACGAGGGCCTTCTGCTGGACGTGCTCGGCCGCTACGACGAGGCCGTACAGGTGTACCTACACATGGTTGACCTGACCTCGCACGCGAACGGGGCCTACACCGCGGAAGAGAAAAATAATCGCGGCATCTTCCTTGACCGGCTGGGCGCTCTCTATCACGAAGGGAACAAGACGGACCTTGCCATCGCCACCTACCAGAAGCTCATCGATCTCGGCGGCGACAACGCGCTGCGGGGCTATCAGGGCGAGGTCGATACTTACCGCGACGCGAAGATGTTTGATAAAGCAATCGATGTTGCGCGCAAGGCAGTGGCAGCGGATCCCAAGAACACCGACCTGAAGTTGATGCTTGCCGGCGAACTGGCGGACGGGAACAACCCGGAGGAAGGCATCACACTGGCCAAGAGCCTTCTGAATAACTCGGGCAAGGACCGCGTGGTGTGGCTGACCCTGGCGCAGACCTATACCCGCCAGCGACGCTGGAAGGATGCCGACGACGCTCTCAACAAGGCTGCTGCCCTCACTACCAAACAGGAAGACAAGGTGTATCTGCTGTTCCTGCGCGGCGCACTGGCGGAACGGCAAAAGCGCTACGATTCAGCCGAGCAGTTCTTCCATCAGGTGCTGGACATCGACCCCAACAACGCGATGACCTTGAATTATCTCGGCTACATGCTTGCCGACAAGGGTTCCCGTCTTCCTGAGGCGCTCAAGCTGATTCGCAAGGCAGTCGAAATCGACCCGATGAACGGAGCCTATCTCGACTCTCTCGGGTGGACCTACTTCAAGATGGGGCAATACGAGCTTGCCGAAGAAAATCTGCGCCAGGCTGCAGACAGAGATCAGACTGACCCGACCGTCCACGATCATCTGGGCGACCTGTATGAAAAGACGGGGCGGGTTCGACTCGCCGCTGCGCAGTGGGAGCTTTCGCTGGCTGAGTTTGCCAAGTCGGCGCCTGCGGACGTGGAACCGACAGAAGTCTCCAAGGTCCAGCACAAGCTGGAGAGCGCCCGCGTGAAACTGGCGAAAGAGGAGAGCCTCACCGCTCCCAGCAAGCCTGAATAAACACCATAACTACGACGCAAAAAGCGCAGACCCGAGCCGAATGGGCTCGAGTCTGCGCTTTTCATTTTGCGGTATCTACTTCGCCTGCCCGGCGGCCGCCTGATAGGCATCCAGATTGTTCTTGTCCACCAGCGACGTTCCTGTATCCACAAACACCGGGTAGGGCGAGAATGGATCGGCGCTAAAGTCCTTCGTAAGCTGTGTCGGCGGCGCGTGGAAGATCTCATCCAGCGCCTTCAGTCCGAAGTAGCCCATAGTGAACGGCTTCTGCGCAATGGTGGAATCGATCCTGCCCGCCTTGATTCCGTCCAGCGTGTCCTGGTTGGTGTCCCAGGCAATCAAAACACGGTCGGTGACATTAGCCCGCTGAATAGCGTCTGAGACCGGTTTGCCGCCCGCAGATTCAAGGCACACAAACGCGTCAATCTTTTTTGGCCCGGTGAGTGCCAGCAGTTCCTGCGCCTTGTCAAAGGCCATGCGGGAGTCGCTCTTGATGTCAATCACGTCTACGATATGAATGTCGGGACGGCTCTCCAAAACATCCTTGAAGCCTCGGAGACGGTCTTCGATGTTGGGCTGCCCAGCCAGCGTGAAAAAGACCACATTCCCCTTGCCGCCAAGCTTCTCAATGAGCCGCTTGCCGCCCAGCCTTCCTGCCTCGATATTGTTCGTTCCGATGAAGTACAGGCGTTTGCTTCCCGGGTCGTCGGAGTCGACGGTGATGACTGGAATCCCGGCCTGCACCGCGGCATCGATGCCGGATTGAAGCACGCCAGCGTCTGATACCGAGATCAGAATGCCGGCCGGCTTGGCGGACGTTGCCTTCTGCAATTCGTTCAACTCGGCCTGCGGATCATAGTTCTCCGGACCCACAACTTTTGCCGTGACCTTGAACTGTGCGCCGGCCTTGTTAAACCCCGATGCGACAGTCTGCCAATAGGGCAAAGCGGAGTTTGCCGTGACCAGATAAAAGACCTCTTTGTTGGAATGGCGATCGCAACCCGCGGTCCATATCGCCCCAAGAGCCAAAACGACAACGCCAAACTGTCTGATCTTCTTCATCTCTGCCCTCCACCGGTCCATTTGTGGATCATCTACGGGTTCGCTCGGCGATCTCGCCCAGCACCCCAGAAGTTCGGCTGGATGGTACTCCGGACGTGGGTTCCTTGTCCAATCCAAACCGCCCTAGAGGTTTATCGCACAAAGTCGATATCTGATCGAGTGATTGCGCTCACTTGATGCCGGTTCTGCCGTGAAAATGCATCAGAGTGCGGTATAACGAGACTGAAGACGCGAAAGACTGCCCAAATGCCCGCTCCTGCACAAGCGCCCGCTGCTTTGCCGTTCTCGATTGCGGTAGCGGATAGTGGAGATCTCGCTCGCCGCAAACATGACGAGCCGGCGCATCCCTACCGCACACCGTTTGCGCGCGACAGCGCCCGCATACTGCACGCACGCGCCTTTCGTCGCCTGGCGGGCAAAACGCAGGTCTTTACCAGGCTGCCAGCCGAGCAGGTGAGCGACCACATGCGCAGTCGGCTGACCCATACCCTCGAGGTCGCACAGATCTCTCGCACCGTGGCGCAGACGCTGGGCCTGAATGGCGCGCTGGCAGAGGCGCTGGCCCTGACCCACGACATCGGCCATCCCCCGTTTGGCCACGCCGGCGAGAAGGCGCTGGACCACGCGCTCAAGGCACATGGACTGCGCTTCGACCACAATCTGCACGCGCTCCGCATCGTCACCTGGTTTGAGCAGCGCTACGCCGGCTTTCGCGGCCTGAATCTCACGCTTGGCGTCCGCGAAGGCATCATCAAGCATTCGAGAGACTACTCGGACACCACGCATCCGGAGTTGGCAGAGTATTTCCTCGATCTGCGGCCGCCGCTGGAGGCCCAGCTGATCGACCTGGCCGACGAGATTGCCTACCTGACAGCCGATCTCGAGGACGGACTCGAGTCCGGCATTCTCGCTCTGTCTCAGGTGCGCGACGGCGTTGAACTGTTCCGGCGCTGCCTCATGCAGGCTGAGGCAGAATCGGCTTCGGCAGATCCTCGCCTGATGGCGAATGAGGCCTTGCGGCGGATGTTGAATGGGCTCGTGACCGATCTGCTGCAGGAAACGGCTGCGCAAGTCAGGCGCATCGGAGCAGCGACATTGGACGAGATTCGCCTAGCTCCGCAACGGCTCGCTGCGCTGAGTGACGCGATGGAAGTGGCCCGCAGCGAGGCCAAGTCATTTCTCTACTCCCACTTCTACAATGCGCCTGCGATGCAGGAGGCGCACGCCCACGCCGACGAGGTCGTCGCCAGTCTGTTCGCGTTCTTCATGGATGATCCGGAACGGCTGCCCGCCGACCACCAGGCACACATTGCAACCGAAGGCCCGGCACGCACGGTGGCGGATTATCTGGCCGGCATGACCGACAGCTACATTGAGCAATGCTGGCTTCGCAGCAGCGAAGGATGAAGGCGCGTTACTGCACGCTGCCCTTCGGGCGCAGTCTCCGCAGGTCCAAGGCGCACTCCACGGCGTTCTGAGCAAAAAGCCGCAGGTTGTCCGATGCGGCCCAGAGCCAGAGCCGTTGCGCCTCAGCCGGATTGCGCTGGCCCGGCTCCGCGCGCAGGCGGACAAGCACATCATTTTGGCCAGTCGCAGCCAGGTTCGAGGGTGAATCCGTATCTTCTAGCACCAGATCGAGATGCTCGCCGCCCATCGCCTCTTCCAGTACTGTGATGGCCGCAGGCTGCTCCAGCTCAACCAAAATCGAAAACGCGTGCCCGTGAAAGACGGGGGCATGAATTGCCTGCAACCCCATCGACGGCCACCGCTGGCCCGCCAGCGCTGAGTAGTGTCTGCGAATTCTGGCTTCCACGGTTCTGAGGTTTGCGGCCGCGCCATCACCCAGACCGGAAAGCAGGTTATAAGCAGCCTGGGCGTCATAGATCGCGCGCGGCATCCCCTGAAAACTCAACAGACTCACCGTCTGCTGGTGCAGCTCGTCCATGGCTCCGCGGCCAAATTCGCTGGCGGGCAGCAGCACGGTGGTCGCTGCGAGACGAATGCTGGCAAAGTGCTGCAGTCGATCCACGACCAGCGCAAGCGCCAGCGCGGCAGGATGCGCGGGAACGATCGCGGGTGTGAACAGATCGGCACTGCGAACTTCCTGCTCCACCCAGGGAGCGCGAATCAGCACGCCCGACTGCTGGTCGAGCGCGCCACTCAGGTCCAGCACCGTGGAGCCAGCACGCAAAGCGTCGCGCCAGTGCTTCTGCGTCAAGGCCTCTGACCCGCAGAAGAACGTAAAGTCCATGTGCTCGAATGCGTCTGGCCCAACGGTCTGAACGAAAGTCGCCTCATCTCCCACCTGATCCAGTTGCCCCTGTACATCTTCCGCATCCAGCAGATGCACGGTTGCCACCGCCAGCGGAGACTCCGCGAGCGCGTCTTTCAATTCCTTGCCAAGCAGCGTGGAGGCCCCAACAATTGCAATCTTGTACACAGCGATCCTTGTTCTTGTGTGTGATGGTTCCACTTCTAAGAGTGGGTTGCGGAGTGTGGCTCGCTCTGCGCACTGTCCGCTATGCCCGTCTGCGCTGGAAACCGTCGCCGGCGCGACCAGGAATACGCTGCGCGCGCCCAGATACCCGAAAACATGTAGATCAGGGCTGCCGCGAACAGCACCACCTGCGAGTAGCGAAGCGTGACATAAAGCACGAAGGATAGCACCAGCAGCAACTGGAACGGGTGGCTGCGCGCCAGGTTAATCTCCTTCCCCGACCAGAAGCGCCATGTGCTGACCATGAGAAAACCCGTCAGCCCCACCAGTAGTAGCCAGGGAATCGCCACCCACCAGGCTTGCACCGGAATGCCATAGCAGAGGTGCACCGTGGAAGCGAGCAGACCCGCCGCTGCAGGAATCGGCATGCCAACAAAGTATTTGCGCCCCGGCCGTCCGGGATTTCTGGGCTGGGCGTCATGGCTGATGTTGAAACGCGCCAGCCGGGAGGCGCCGCCTATGAGGTAGAGGAAGCAGAAAAACGCCCCGGCCTGCATCAGGTGCATCCGCAACTGGGCATTCACCGAATCGGGAAGGTAGTGAAAGCCCCAGACAAAGGCCAGCAGACTTGGCGCCACGCCAAAGGTGATGACATCGGCCAGCGAATCCAGTTCCTTGCCGAAGTCGCTGCAGGTATTCGTCATTCGCGCGATGCGCCCGTCAAGTGCATCGAACGGAATGGCGAAGAGAATGGCGATGGCCGCCCAGTCGAGATGCGTCTCCGCATTGCCGCTAATCGCAGCCAGAGTCTGCGTAATCGAAAAATATCCGGCTCCGATATTCCCCGCCGTAAAGAACGAAGGCAGCAGGAACATGCCTCTGCGCAGGCGAGACTGCGCACTTTGTCGCAGTTGCTCCGGCTCGCGATGCATCACTGCCCGCCTCCCGCTTCGGTGTCGGGACGCATCCCGGCCTGCATCGTCCGATCGGGACCACTGGCCACACGCACCGCCAACTGCACTGGCATGGCTGCCAGTACGCTGGCGCCGCCGCGGACACGGTCTCCACGCTTGACGCGTAACTCCGCCTCCGCTGGCAACACGACATCCACGCGGGAGCCAAACTTGATGAGTCCAACGCGCTGACCCCGTTCGATCTGGTCCCCCTCGCGCAGGTTGCAGACGATTCTGCGCGCCAGCAGCCCGGCGATCTGCTTGAAAGTGACATCGTAGCCGGGACCGCTGATGGTGACGATGTTCTGCTCATTGCGGTCTGCAGAGTCAGGGTTCATCGCGTTGAGATAAAGCCCCTTCCGATAGCACACAGAACTGACCCGTCCGGCAATCGGAGAGCGATTCACGTGCACGTCAAACACGCTGAGAAAGATGCTGATTCTCTGGCAGGGGCCCTGCGGGGTATTGATGTTTGCGGTCTCTGTGACAAGCCCATCGCCGGGCGCGACGATGAGGCCGGGCGCGTCTGGAATGGTCCGGCCGGGGTCGCGAAAGAACCAGAGGAAAAAGACCGCCAGCAGCACCGGCAGGATCGCCCACACCCATCCGCCCGTTGCCCACGCCACCAGTCCGGCAACCACCAGAAGGCTCAAACCGTAGATGTAACCGTCACGAACCATTGTCCCCAACGATTATACGGTTGAAAGCCCACAAGGTGTCGGATTGCTCGCACACTTGCCATTGCGAGCGCAGATGACGCCATCGCATCGTGCCCAAATGCAACCAACAGATCCAGGGCGCCTTTACACCGCAAGCGCTGCGCGATGCTCGAGCGCGTAAATCAGATCCTTTGCGTGCAGCTTCAGCTTCTTCAGCCGCACCTCTTCCATCTGCTCTTCGGCGGACAGATAGGGCTTCTGCAGCAACTCTTCCAACCGCTGAGCGTAGCGACGATGCTCTGTATGCAGGCGTTCAATTTCTTCGCTCAGCGTGGAATCCTTGATCTCATCCATCCAGCACCTCCGTCGTTCAACGAACATTAACATATAGCTCCGCCCGCCGCATCTTCGCAAGCGGGGCGGATACAAAAAATGGCTCGGGATGTGGATTTCTTTGCGCCGCTGCACCAACTGTGGTGACGAGCATCACCGGACGCCGGCTTCCCCACCCCGCCGGCGTTCCGGTTCAGCGCAGACTGCAGCGCAGGATCACGGCATCCTCTGCCGGGTCCGTGTAATAGGCCGGACGTCGGCCCACCTCAGCAAATCCCAGTGAGCGGTAGAACGCCTGTGCTCGCAGATTCGAGGCTCGCACCTCGAGAAACGCCTGGCTCGCTCCGCCAGCGGCGAGCGCCTCGACTAGAGATTGCCAAAGGCTTCGGCCCACGCCGCGCCTCTGGGCTGCCGCGGCTACGGCAACGCTCTCGAGTTCGGAGTCCGGAGGGGTCAAGCTCGCCACCGCGAACCCGGCAAGTTGGCCGGCCTGCCCCACTTCTGCCACCCAGGCCACCCTGCGCGGCTTCGTGTCCGGTCCTATGCAGCGTTCGTACGCCTCACGGGTCCAGTGGGGAGCCTCCGGCAGGCTGGCGGCAACTTCCAGGACCGCGTCAATATCCTGAGGGGTCATGGCGCGGATCGTGCACCCCGTCCGGGCGAGACTCATCGCTGCTCCGATTTGGCAGACGGCTCCGGCACCATCCCGCTGCCAAAGATTTCTGCATCGGAGCGGCGCAGATAGTGGCCGTCCAGCGTGGCCGGGTCGTCAAAGTCTCGTCCAGCGACGCGTGGCAAGGCATACTGAAGGGCGTCAGCCGCCAAAGGAGGAGTGACAACCACCTGCTGCACGGCAGGCCACACGGAACGGAGCTGCTCGGCTGCGGCATCGCAAATCGCAATCTGCCGGGGCATCGGCTCCCGCGCCAGCTCTTCGGCAGCCGCCAGAAGCTCCCGGCCCTGGGGCTCCGCCGGACCGGGCAGACGCAGAAAGACCTCGCCCCGCTGGGCGTCGAGCGCCGCCGCATCTGTTCCGGCCTTTTGGGCCAGAACCGCCAGTCGCGAAACTGCCACAATCGGCAAACCAGACGGCTCCGCAAATCCCTTCGCCGCGCTCAGGCCAACGCGCACACCAGTAAAGCTCCCAGGCCCGGAGACGACCACCAACGCTGCCAAATCCCCCAACCGCAGCGAACGCCGGGCCAGCATCTCCCGCACGGCGCCCACCAGCGTAGCCGAGTAGGTCCTGCCTGGTAGCTCTACCTGGTCCAATAGTTCCAGCCTGCCGGCATCGCACCGCACCAGCGCCACCGATCCCGATGGGCCGCAGGTGTCCATACCAAGCAAATGCTGCGCGGGCGCCATAGCCGCCTCCTACGCCTTGGCAAGGGCCTGGTCGAGGTCGGCAATCAGGTCTTCCTTGTCTTCAATGCCGATGGAAAGGCGAATGATGCCCTGCGTGATCCCTGCCGCTTCGCGCTCCGCGTCCGTCAGGGCGGCATGGGTCGTGGTGGCGGAGTGCGAGGCCAGCGACTCGACTCCTCCCAGCGATTCAGCGTTGAGGAAGATCTTCAATGCCTCCATAAAGCGCCCCGCCGCCTCGCGCGTGCCGATATCGAAACTCATCATGGAACCAAAGCCCTTTTGCTGCCGCGTCGCCAGTTCGTGCTGTGGGTGGCTCTTGAGCCCCGGATAGGCGAGGCAGCGGACCTTGGGATGGGCAGACAGGAATTCTGCCACCGCGCGCCCGTTTTCTTCGTGCTGGCGAATCCGCAGCGGCATGGTCTTGATGCCGCGCAGCACAAGGAAGCACTCAAAGGGCGAGAGAATCGCTCCGGCGGCCTTCTGGATTAGCAGAAAGCGCTCCTTGTGCTCTGGCTTTGAGCCAATCAGCGCGCCGCCAATCCCGTCGGAATGGCCGTTCAGATATTTCGTAGTCGAATGCATCACGATGTCCGCGCCCAGTTCCAGCGGCCGCTGCAGAACGGGCGACATGAAGGTATTATCGACGCTGACTTCGATGCCGTGCGCATGGGCGATCTTGCTGATGGCCGCAATGTCGCTCAGCACCATCAAGGGGTTGCTCGGCGTTTCAATGTGAATGAGCTTCGTTGCCGGACGGATCGCAGCTTCCACCGCCTTCAGATTGCTCGTGTCTACATACTCAATGTCGATGCCATACCCGCTCACAATCTGATTGAAGAGGCGTACAGTACCTGCATAGACATTGTGCGAGCAGAGCAGATGGTCACCTGCCTTCATCATCGCCACCAGAGCGGCAATGGCGGCCATCCCGCTGGCAAACGCGTGGCCGCTGGTCCCGCCTTCGAGCGCTGCAAGTGCCGCTTCAAGGCGGTCGCGGGTGGGGTTGCCCGCGCGGGAATAATCCCAACCCCGATCGGTTCCGATCCCAGTCAGTTCAAAGGTCGAAGAAAGATACAAGGGCACGTTGACCGCGCCCGTCAGCGGATCGGGGTACTGCCCCGCATGCACGGCAAGGGTTGCATACTTGTAAGAAGACATGCAGTTCTGTTGGACTCTCCTGCTTCTAGCTTATCGTGCCTGAAGCAGGCACACTACCCGGGTTGCAGCACTCTGGCACGGTCTTGGGCGCAGTGCGGCTCGCGGCGCTTATTGAGCCTGCTTCCGATTCCGGCCCGGCGTACGCACGGTCGGGAAGTACCCGGTGCGGGTTCGCACGGAGAGCTTGTTCATGCCCGGCGCCTGCGCGGTCACCATCACGCGGCGAAAGCCGGGCACTGAGGTGGGCTTGGTGGAGTGGTAGCCGATTGTGTACTGGCTGCGAATGTCGCGTGCCACTTCGGCTGCGATGTCGTCCACCTGCTCCATGGAGTGCGGAAAGTACGCAACGCCCCCTGTCTCGTCGGAAAGCAACTCCAGCGCTCGCCGCGCATGACGCACCTCGGCGCGCGTCATCTCGTCACCGAAGAGCAGGCCGATGGAGTAGATCTCCGGCCCCGACAATTGCTGCACGCGGCGTATAGTCTGCTCGAGCGTGAGGGTTGAGGCGTTATCTTCCCCATCTGTAATCAAAATCAGCACCTGCTTGGGCCGGTGCGCATCGGCCGCCAGCTTGTCCGCTGAGGCCACCACGGCGTCATACAGGGCCGTTCCGCCGCGCGATTCAATGTGGGACAAGCCGTCCCGCAGCTTGTTCACATCCGATGTGAACTCCTGATCGATGTAGGCCTCGTCGGAGAAATTCACGACAAATGCTTCATCCTGCGGATTCGAGGCCTGGATTAGATCGAGGGCGCTCTTGTTCACTGCCGGCCGCTTGCGGGACATGGAACCCGAGTTATCGACCACCAGAGCGATCGAAACCGGCAGGTCCGTATGCTGAAAGCTGATGATGTTCTGCTTGATTCCATCCTCAAAGACCTCGAAGTTCTCCTTCTTAAGGTCTTGAACGATGCGGGAACCGTCGAGCACGGTGGCATTCAGCACCACCTCTTCCACATCGGCGCGCAGCACAAACTGGCTGCCCTCTTTTTCCAGTGGCTGGCCAATTGCGGTCGCAGGCGCGGTCAGGTCCGGGGAGCGCACCGGATCGCGGTCTTCCGTAAGCGGTGGGGCCTGCTGCGTTGCCGGCGCCTGCTGCGCGGGCAACGGAATCGCCACAACTGCAAGAACCCACAAAAGAAGAACGTTATTGCAAAGGCGCATAGTATCCCGTGCGAGCATGAACCGTCAGCGGCGGTAACCCCGCTGGTGGATCGAGCTTCACCTTCACTTTACGCCATTTGCCGTCACGGGTCAGGTCCTTGGGGGTATATCCAATGACGTACTGATTGCGCAGCTCCGTGGAGATCTTTTCCGCGATATCACCCATTTCGGAAACATCGTCGACCCGATACATGCGCCCGCCCGTCTCTTCGCTCAGTTCGTTCAGCAGCACCGGCCCAGCCCGCTCCTCGGGCGTGGCGGCGTAAGGATCAAAGATGCCGATGGAGTAGAGTTCGACATCTTCCTCCCGCACCTGGGCCCGCACTTCGCCCTCGGTATAGCGCGACCGGTTGTCACCTCCATCGGAGACGATTAGCAGCGCCTTGCGCTCGTGGCGCGCATCCTTCATCTTCATCATGCTGTAGTAGATGGCGTCGAGCAGAGCGGTGCGGTGGCCGCTGCGCACCGTGGCCAACCGTGACTGAATGTCATCCACCGAGCTGGTGAAATCCTCAATCAGCTCCGGGCGGTCGTTGAAGCCCACCACAAAGAATTCATCTTCCGGGTTGGCGGTCTTAATGAACTGCAGGATGGACGCCCGCGCCCGCATCAA
>VFSW01003002.1_pt1 | contig 25327 bp, 27 predicted proteins | sample 5358111 | NCBI WGS metagenome assembly VFSW01 (sample SAMN11554181, study PRJNA540505) | mine drainage metagenome | isolation source: sediment from site ElyBrook_90M | place: USA: Ely Copper Mine, Vershire, VT | collected 2017
CGAGTGAACGGGAACCCGAACAGCTGCCGGAATCCCCGTCAATGGCGGCTGAGACGGCGAAACCGGTGAAATCTATTGCAGCGGAGCCTGGACCGGGAGAGGAAACGGGAGCTGAAGAGCCGGAAGAGGTCCTCGTGGTTGAGCCTCTTGAAGATGGTGGTCCGGAAGAGGTTCTCCTGACCGAGAGCGCTCCAATTCTTGAATCTGAATTGGAGAGGGGACCTGCGTTTATCGAAAAAGAAGAGACCGAGAAAGCGTTCATGTCCTCTGAAACGGTTCTGGAAGAACCGTTGCTATTCCCGGAGGAGAAAACAAGGCAGGCCTCCGGCGCAGAGCAGGCCGCACTGATTACCGAAGAGCCTGCGGCCGAACCGACGACAGCTGAAAAATCTTCCGAACAATTGGAAGCCGACGGCTTTACGACGGACACGCTTGCCGAGCTTTACATCGCACAGGGGTTCTTTGAAAAGGCCATTGATATTTATGAACGGATGCTGGCCGATAATCCCACCAGCCGTGGGTTGAAAGATAAACTGGTGCGGGTAAAAACAATGGCGGGCCCCCTCCTCGATGAACAAGCGCCTTCGGTGTCGGAAGAAAAAACAAAAGAAGCTGGAGACATTGCAGGGCAGAATATTTTTGCGGAAACCAAAGAATACACCTCCCCGCCGGACGGCGAAGAGGGGGAAGTCACCCTTGATGCTGAACTGTATTTTGAGCCGGATGGTACAGAAAAAAATGAACCACAGGTCAAAAAAAGTGAAGCGGATCTATTTGCCGAGCCCCGGGAGTATCAGCCGCCACCCCCTGAGCCGGAAGAATGGCCTGGCGCTGCTGCCGAAGGCGGGGTGGTAGACGAAATTTTCATGCCTCCACAGGAGGTTGCACACAAAAAACCGCGCTATGTCGATTTCGAACCTCGTGAATATATTCCTCCGGCAGCGAAAACGCAGTCACCGACGGGGGACGAGACGCCGGTGGAGAAGGTGATTCCCGCCGCACGGAAGAAGACGATCGACCGGCTGGAAACCTGGCTGAGCAACATCAAGAAGGAGAAATAAAAGATGTCCTTTTCCGACATACTGAGAGAGGTTGTGAATGGAACGGAAGGGGCGCTGGGCGCTCTCATCGTCGGATTGGACGGGATCCCGGTCGAAGAGTATTCCGTGAGTAAGGGAATGGACATTCAGTCCATGACGGTGGAATATTCATCGCTTCTCAAGGAAATTGAAAAAGGATCTCAGGCAGCGCAGATGGGGACCACCAAGGAAGTGACTGTCATGGCCGACAACGCCATGATCATGCTTCGACGGCTGAACGAAGAATATTTTTTCGTGCTGATAATCAAACCAGAAGGTAATTTTGGAAAGGGGAGGTTCCTTCTCCGGATGTCCGTTCCCAAGCTGTTGAAAGAGTTCTAAGAAGGTCGCTCCATTCGTTCTGTTGCCGTATCGGAAACTGCCTCGGGCAGTTTTTTATTTTGCAGGGAGGGTTCATGAAAATTCTGGTTATCAACGGACCGAACCTGAATCTTCTCGGGAAACGTGAACCCGAGATCTACGGTTCCGTAACGCTTGATGATATCAATAAGCGGATTATGGTTCTTGCTGCGGAACTTGGCGTGGAAGTGGCTTTTTTCCAGTCGAACCATGAGGGTGAACTGGTGCAAAAGATCCAGGACGCAATGGGGGGGTATGAGGCGATTGTGATCAACCCGGGAGCATACACCCATACGAGCGTTGCTTTGCGGGATGCCATTTCTTCGACGGGTATTCCGACGGTGGAAGCACACATCTCGAACATCTATAAACGGGAAGAGTTCCGAAAGCATTCCTATATCTCCGGAGTGGCCGTTGGCCAGATAGCCGGATTCGGCCCGGACAGTTACCTCCTTGCGCTCCGGGCCGCTGTCGGATTCGTTACGACAAAGGGAACAACCGTTAAATGATACGACCGGAACAAGCGCGCATTTCCCGGCTTAAAGCACTCATGAAAGCGGGTGGACTCGAAGCGTTCTTGGTGACGCGTCGCGAGGATGTCCGCTACCTCTGCGGTTTCACCGGCTCTGCCGGTTCGCTGCTGATAGGCCCCGGTCAACCTTGCCTCGTAACGGATTTCCGGTACCAACTCCAGTCGAGGAAAGAAACCTCTGGTGTTACCGTAGTGATCCAGAAAAAGGATTTTTTTTCAGCCCTTCGTGAGGTTGCCGATAACCTGGGTGTGGACACGTTATGGTTTGAGGAGTCAGCTCTTACCGTAGCGGAGCTGAAGAAACTGCAAAAACTCGGGCTCAAGCCCCGGGGAGCACGGGAACTGCTTCGGCAGCTCCGGATGCGTAAAGACCGGCGCGAACTCGCCTCGATCCGTAAGGCCATTGGGCGGGCCGAGCGCTCCTTCAGGGAATTGCAAAGGTACATCAAGCCGGGAGTCAGGGAACGGGAACTGGGGCTTACGCTTGAATTTTTAATGCGTGAGAAAGGCTCACGCAAGGCTGCTTTTGATACGATTGTCGCATCGGCAGGGAACGGCGCGATGCCCCATGCCACGGCAACGAACCGGCGCATCAAAAAAGGCGACCTCGTCACCATTGACTTCGGCGCCGAGGCGGATGGATATTTCTGCGATATCACGCGGACGCTCTGCGTCGGTAAGCCGACGGCAAAGCAGAAGGAAATTCACGGTCTGGTCCTGCATGCCCAGGAAGCAGCGATGCAGTCTGTCCGTCCCGGCATGAGTTGCAAGAGCGTCGACGACGCAGCACGGGAAATCATCACCGCGGCCGGCCACGGTGCTCATTTCGGCCATGGGACCGGTCATGGGATAGGCCTGATGGTGCATGAAGGGCCTTCCGTGTCTCCTCTCTCGAATGACCAGGTCGAACAGGATATGGTATTTACCGTGGAGCCGGGAGTGTACATCCCCGGATGGGGCGGCGTTCGGATCGAAGATATGGTGCTGGTGACGGCGCGAGGCAGAAAGACTCTGACGACGTTGCCAAGGGGATTGGATGGTCTCAAGACTTACTAGGAGAGCCGAATTCATATAATGAGTTGAGTCATGCAAGAGTCATACATTAGCCTGGAAAACGAAAGGGAGGTAGCAGAGGTGCCGGTATCAACAGCGGAGTTCAGAAACGGTTTAAAAATCGAAATAGACGGGGAGCCCTATGTCATCGTCGATTTTCAGCATGTGAAGCCCGGTAAGGGCGGAGCCTTTGTGCGGACGAAGATCAAAAGTCTTAAGTCAGGCAATGTAATCGACCGGACGTACCGGTCCGGTGAAAAAGTGGATGTGCCGGAGCTGGAGGAGAAGACCATGCAGTATCTCTATGCTGCGGACAAGGACCGCGTGTTCATGGACACGACGAGCTACGAGCAGGTGTCCCTGAACGAAAAGCAGCTTGGGGACAGCATCAATTATCTTAAGGAAAATATGGAAATCAAGGTGCTCTACCACAAGGGACAGCCGATCAATATCGATATCCCCATGTTCGTGGAGCTGGCCATTGCAAAGACCGATCCCGGCGTGCGGGGTGATACGGCTTCGGGAGGATCGAAGCCGGCGACCGTGGAAAGCGGCGCGGTGATCAAGGTGCCGTTCTATTTGAACGAGGGCGATATCATAAAAATCGACACACGCACGGGGACCTTCATTGAACGGGTGAAAAAATAGTTCCGTTCTTTTCATCATCGTTGCGAAGAAGGAGTAATCATGAACCTGAAAGAACTGAAGGAACTCATCGAAATGTTGAAGGACACGGACGTCTCGGAACTGGAAATTGAGCGCTCCGGAGTGAAAGTGAGGATCCGGAAAGGCGGAGACGTCTCGTTCCATACGGCTATGCCGCGAATGGAGTATCCCCCTGCCGCTATTGTCGCACCGGCCGTCGCCGAGGCACCGGCGCCTCAAGCGGGAAAACCGGTTGAGCCTGCCAAAACGAACCAGATCAAAGTGACTGCGCCGATCGTCGGCACCTTTTACCGGTCGAGCTCGCCGGACAAGCCGGCCTATGTCGAAGTCGGGGATGTTGTCAAAAAAGGGCAGGTGCTGTGCATCATCGAGGCGATGAAGCTTATGAATGAGATCGAGTCCGAAGCAGCCGGAAAGATCGTCCAGGTTGCCGTGGAGAGCGGATCCCCGGTGGAGTATGGACAGCCGCTTTTCGTGATTGAGCCGATGTCGTAGAGGACAGATGAGACCCCAAATTTGACTTTTGGTCCACGAGGTGTTTGCGTGTTTAAAAAGATATTGATCGCCAATCGCGGCGAGATCGCACTTCGCATCATCCGGGCATGTAAGGAAATGAACATCAAGACCGTTGCCGTGCATTCGACGGCGGATGCCGACTCGCTCCACGTGCGTTTTGCCGACGAGAGCGTATGTATCGGCCCGCCCAAAAGCGCGGATAGTTATCTGAATGTGCCGAGCATCATCAGCGCGGCGGAAATAACCGATGCCGAAGCCATCCACCCGGGATACGGCTTTCTTGCCGAGAATGCCAGTTTCGCCGAAATTTGCGGTTCGACCGGCATCCGTTTCATCGGACCGAGTCCCGAGAGCATTAAACTCATGGGGGACAAGTCAAAGGCCCGTGAAACGGCGAAAAAGGCCGGAGTGCCCGTCCTGCCCGGCAGCGATGGAATCGTGACGGAAGAGAGCAGCGCCCTCGAGATCGCCCGCGAGCTCGGGTTCCCGGTAATCGTCAAAGCAGCTGCCGGCGGGGGCGGTAAGGGTATGCGCGTCGTGATGGATGAGGCGGAGTTTGCCAATGCGTTCGTCATGGCCCAAACCGAAGCGCTTGCGGCGTTCAGCAACGCCGATGTATACATCGAAAAATATATTCTTCAGCCCCGCCATATCGAAATTCAGCTTATGGCCGATGAAAAGGGGAACGCCGTCTATCTGGGAGAACGGGAGTGCTCGATCCAGCGCCGCCACCAGAAACTCATCGAAGAGGCGCCGTCGGTCATCGTGGATGAACGATTGCGGAAAGAGATGGGCGAGATGGCTGTTGCTATAGCAAAAACCGTGAAGTACCGCAATGCGGGAACCATCGAGTTTTTGATGGATGAGGATAAAAAGTACTACTTTATGGAGATGAACACCCGAATCCAGGTGGAGCACCCGGTGACCGAGATGGTGACCGGTCTGGACCTCGTCAAAGAGCAGATCCGGGTGGCCTTCGGGATGCCGCTCTCCTTTACCCAGGACCAGATAAAAATAACGGGACACAGCATCGAGTGCAGGATAAACGCAGAAGACCCGGAGAAATTTACGCCTTCTCCCGGGACGTTGACCACCTTCAATCCTCCGGGAGGCCCCGGTGTGAGGGTTGAAACGGCCGCATACAACAGATACGTTATTCCGCCTTATTATGATTCGATGATAGCGAAGCTCATCGTGCATGCTGCGACGAGAGATGAGGCGATCATGCGTATGCAGCGCGCGCTCGATGAATTCATCATTGAAGGCGTGAAAACGACGATTCCCATGCACAAGAAGATCCTTTCGGACCCCGATTTTCAGAAGGGAAATATTTCCACGAAATTCATGGAGAGGTACGGCAATCCAGCCAAATAAGCTTAAAGGTCTTTGCCTGATCCTGGATCGTGATGTGCTGCGGGTAAACCCGGAACAGGCTCTATCACTGGCGCTTGCCGCGGGCGTGATGTTCTTCCAGTACCGAAGCAAGACAGGTGATCGGAAGTCGGTCTACGAAACATCGCTCCGGCTCGCGAGTCTTGCCAGGGATGCCGGGGCAACGTTCATTGTCAATGACCACGCGGACATCGCGCAGGCCGTTGATGCGGACGGCGTGCACCTGGGACAGGACGATCTCCCGATTGAACAAGCGCGCAAAGTGCTGGGCCCGGGCAAGGTGATTGGCATCTCGACACACAGCCTGGCGCAGGCCCGGGAAGCGGAACAGCAGGGAGCCGATTATATCGGGTTTGGACCGATATTCCCCACAGCGACAAAGGACGCCGGCGTTGTCCAGGGATTGGAAGCTCTCAGGATCATTAGGCACGCAATAGGCATACCGATCATCGCCATCGGCGGCATCACACACACAACCGTTACGGAGGTGGTCCGGGCGGGCGCCGACGGCGTTGCAGCGATATCCGCGGTGCTTTCCGCGTCGGATATTCAGCAATCGAGCGAAGACATGCTGCGGATCATGCGAAAATCAGGAGGGGATACTTGAAAAAAATCATCTCTATTTCTATCATAGTGATGTTCATCACGATGGCTTCTGGTTGTACGCATCAGGATGACAACGTGATCAGGATCGGCGCCGCGGGGCCCATGACGGGCGATCAGAGCAAAATGGGCGTAGATTTGAGGAACGCCGTTGAGCTTGCCGTTGCCGAATGGAACGAGAAGGGTGGCGTACTGGGAAAGAAGATTGTCCTGCTGGCCGGCGACGACCAGGCGGACCCGAAGCAGGCGGTTTCCATTGCGAACAAATTCATCGATCAGAAAGCGGTTGCCGTTGTCGGTCACTGGAACTCAAGCTGCTCCCTCCCCGCCTCGAAATACTATGATGACGCGAACATCGTCATGATTTCACCCGCCACGACGAATCCCCGTCTTACGCTCCAGGGATTTAAACGGGTTTTTCGCGTCTGCGGAACCGACGACCAGCAGGGGAAGGTTGCCGCGGACTTCGTTCTGTCCAGACTTCATCCCAGGCGTGTGGCTATCATTCATGATAAAACCGCCTATGGCCAGGGCCTGGCGGATTATTTCAAGAAGGCGCTGGGCGATAAAGTGCAGGTAGTGTATTACGGCGGCATTATTCAACGGGACCCCGATTACAAAGCCGTGCTTACCACGATCAAGGAAAAGAATCCTGATGTCTATTTCTTCGGCGGAATTTATCCCGAGGCAGGCAGACTCGTACGGCAGGCAAAAGAGGTTGATTTGAACATCCCCATGATCACCGGCGACGGCGTCTTCGATACGACGTTCATCAGCCTTGCCGGAAAGTCCGCAGAGGGGACCTATGTGACTTTCGGCAAAGAGCCCACCGGGCTTTCTACGGCAAAAACCTTCATCGAGAAATACCGTGCGAAATATGGCGATCCCGGACCGTACTCGATCTACGCCTATGACGCGGCGAATATCATCTTGTCCTCCATCGCGGAGACCAAAAGCACCGACGGCGGGAAGATCGCAGCGTATATTTCAAAAACAACCTTTCACGGGGCCTTCGGCGATATTGCTTTCGATAAGAACGGCGACGTGACGAAGGCTCCCTATGTGATCTGGCAGGTCAAGGATGGTAAGTTCGTCGAAGTGCCTTGACGTTTTGGGCCAAGGATGTCCGTAAATGGGGAAAGTTATTTTTGCCGTTCCTCGACTAGCGGGACGTGATTTTTATTCTCCTTTTTCGTATTCGCCTCTCTCTTAGCGTGATTTCTTAATAATGTTTGTCCAACAGCTCATAAACGGTTTGGCCCTCGGCGCGGTGTACGCTCTCATCGCCCTCGGGTACACCATGGTCTACGGCATTCTTCAACTCATCAACTTCGCGCACGGCGAGGTCTACATGCTCGGAGCGTATCTTGGCATTATCGTTCTCGGTGTACTGACCTATTGGGGGGTGACAGCCTACAGCCTTCCCGCAGCGCTCCTGATCACCGTCCTGGTTTCCATGGCTTTCTGCGCGGCCTACGGGGCAGTGATCGAACGCGTAGCCTACCGGCCGATCAGAAATGCCTCGAAACTGGCGCCGCTTATCAGTGCAGTAGGCATGTCGATCATCCTGCAGAATTTCGTTATGCTGAGCCAGGGCAAGGAATACAAGAATTTGCCGCCCCTGCTCCCTTCCGAGGGTTTTTCCCTGTTCGGAGCGAATGTCTCCCCGGTGCAGATGATCATCCTGAGCGCATCCATTCTCATCATGGTGGGTCTTCAATTCTTTGTGGCGAAAACACGGCTCGGCAAGGCAATGCGTGCCACGTCTCAGGACCGCGTCATGGCAGGCCTTGTGGGCATCAATATAAACCAGGTCATTTCCATTACCTTTATGATCGGTTCTTCTTTGGCAGCCGTGGCTGGCGTCATGGTGACGCTCTATTATGGCGTTGCGCATTTCTTTATGGGGTATTTGGCAGGCATTAAGGCGTTTACGGCCGCGGTACTCGGCGGGATCGGCAGCATTCCCGGCGCAATGCTCGGCGGGTTTATGCTGGGACTGATCGAAAACTTCTGTGCAAGTTACATTTCAAGCGTGTACAAAGATGCCTTCGCATTTCTTGTTCTTATCATTACGCTCATTATCCGGCCGGCGGGGCTGCTCGGTCAGAAGTCGGTGGATAAAGTGTAAAAAGTCAGTTCCCTAGTTCATGGCTGTCAGCCACGAGCTGTCGGCCAAGAGCTTCTCATCTTATCCCTGGAGGTTTTTATGCCCGATCTTAAAAAAATGTACAAAACCATCATGTCAGACAATTTTCCGCCCGAGGTGACCATCACCTTTGGCGACCAAAAGCTGGTCTACCGGAAGAGGGCATGGAAGCTTGCTGATGAAAGCACCGGTGAGATTATCGAAAAAGGTCTGCGGTATGGAGAAAACCCCGATCAACAGGCCGCTTTGTACCAGCTTGTGACCGGAAACCTTGCTCTCGCCGGTGTGAAGATCCTGGAGGCCGGCAACGGACTCGTGAGCGCCATCTCCGAGGAGCAGATGATCCAGGCAGGAAAACATCCCGGCAAAACGAATTTTACTGATCTGGACAATGCCCTCAATATTTTGAAATACCTCATGGACCGGCCGGCCGCCGCTATTATGAAACATAACAACCCTTCCGGTGTAGCCTACGGCAAGACCATTGTCGAAGCTTATGAGAGGGCAAATATGGCGGACCGCATAGCGGCCTTTGGCGGCTGTTTGACCGTTAACCGGCCCGTGGATAAGCAGACTGCGGAAATGGCCAATGCGAACTATCTTGAGGTCGTGGCTGCGCCGGACTTCGAAGAAGGAGCAATTGCGATCCTGGCCAAACGCAAAAACCTTCGCATCATCAAACTTGAGAAGATCACCGAGCTTGCTAAATACCGCGACAGAAGCTTTGTCGAATTCAAAGCACTGATCGATGGCGGCCTCATTATCCAGCAATCTCAGAAAAATGCGATACGGAAAAAAGAGGATTTCCAGGAGGCAAAAACGGTTTACAAGGGGAAGGAATACAAGATCGGGCGAAAACCAGCGGACCGTGAGTACGATGACATGCTCTTCGGCTGGAACGTGGAACAGGGAATTACCTCGAATTCGGTCATTTATGTGAAGGACGGCGTGACGGTCGGGATCGGAACCGGCGAACAGGACCGCGTCGGCGTCGCCGAGATTGCGATTTTTAAGGCTTACACAAAGTATGCTGACGCCCTCTGCTTCAAAAAATTCGGGATACCGTATAAGACCTTCGAATTGGAAGCCGGCCAGGGGAAACGTGACAAAGGCGCACTTAAGGAGATCGATGAGCAGACGAGGAAGGATAAGGGCGGCCTCATCGGGTCCACGATGATTTCCGATGCGTTCTTTCCCTTCAGGGACGGTGTCGACGTCGGCATCAAGGAGGGCGTATCGGCGATCGTGCAGCCCGGCGGCTCGGACCGGGATTTCGAATCCATCACTGCATGCAATGAAGCAAATCCCCAGGTGACCATGGTTTTCACCGGTCAGCGGGTGTTTAAGCATTAAGTGAGGGGGGCGATTGGAGAGAGGTGCCCGCTCGCAAAAGTGGTTTAAAACAGCTCCTTTATTCCCGACAGCTTCTCTTCAGTCGCCTTTCTGCCCCGTTGGAGGAGTTCTTTCGATTTTGACAGGTCGTAGAGCGGAATGCCCCTGGCATTTACCTCAATGCGCACATCAGCGAGCTTTTCCTCTTCCCGCGCATTTCGCGAAGCCCAGAGCGCAGACAGATGCGCTGCGATTTTGACGATGTTGTCGAACTGGTCCATTTCCAGCGCCTTGTAGTTGACGTTTACCGCGATCACGTTTCTGGCGCCCAATTCCTCCCGCACAGACCTGACGGGTATCTGGCTTGAAACCCCTCCATCGACAAGCGCCTTTCTGTTAATCTCCGTGGGGGTGAAAATGACAGGCAGGCTGCAGCTGGCTTGAACGGCACGGGCAACGGAACCGGTAGTAATGGTCACTTTTTCACCGGTACGCAGATCGGTTGCCACGGCTGCAAAAGGAAAGAGCAGTGAGGAAAACTTTTTGACCGGCAGGATGTTTTCCATGAAACGGTAGATGCCTTCGCTGGAAATCAGGCCTTTTCTCGGCACCGTGAATTTCAGGACATCCTTCCATTTTGCATTCAGCAGTATGCGCTTGATCTCAGAAGGAGGCATGCCCGCGCAGTAGAGGGCGCCGATGATGCTGCCGGCGCTGGTTCCGGCTATTGCATGGATGGGGACGCCTTCCTGTTCCAGGGTCTCCAGCACCGCTATATGGGCGATGCCGCGCGCCGCCCCTCCCGAGAGTGCCAGTCCGATTGATGGTTTCGAGATTCCCGGCATATGCCCCCTGCCTGGCCCATGTGCAATTTCTTATCGGAAAGAAAAATGATTGCTCAGTCACGACTGCCGGGCGGATGCATCTGCCGCCAGCGGGAATAATGAGAAAATGACTTTGGAACTCTGCCAGGAGAACCTGCGGTTAGTGAGTCTGCCAGCGACTCGATCCAGAGCGCCTTTGTTGTTCACCCCGTTTAGAAAAGCAGCTTTCTAAACGGGGTTGAAGTGTTCTTGATTCCGACGCGCAGCGTCGGAGAGGGGGAGAGAGGATATGAAGATTATTTTCCAGCAAGTTTTTTTACAGCATTTTTAATGTATGCTCCCATATCGTCGAAGGCATAGAGAATGCATAAATAGTTCGATGATGCCTTCGGGGAACACTCTCCGGCTACAAGGCGTTCTTCATGGGCCGTTGCAAAGTCGTTGGACATGCGCTCCAGAGCATCGGTTTCAATCAGCACATTCTCGACCGTGGCCGGGGCGCTCGTGACGGCGGTTTCACCGGCTTTTTTCAGGATATCCTTGGCCTTGGAAAACAATTTACCGGATTCCAAGATTGCCTTATCGCTGAACAGAAGACCTTCCTTGATGCGCTCTCGGCTGTTTTGGCTGATCCGCTTGATGGTGGTCGCGATTTTTTCAACGTTCGCGGGGACGGAAAGGATTGAACGAGCCTCGCTGTTCGTGGCTGCCATTTTTGCAAGCGCTGCGGTCAGGATGTCTTCCTTTGTGTGGATTTCCTTTGCCAACTCGTCCGCCTGGTCCAGGGAGGATATTTTGCTTTTCATGAAACCGTCCTCGGAGAGTTCGAGCATGGATTGCGCTTTGTGCATGAGGAGGTAGATTTCCTTCTTCAGGTCCTTTACTGTCTGTTCTGCCATTCTACGCGTTCTCCTTTCACGACATCTGTTCCTGCTGGCCGTGTATATGAAAAATTTAGCAAACTATATCAGAAAACCGGGGTCCTGACATGTTAATTTTTTTAATATCAATATTTCAATGTTTAATAGAATGAGCCGGCATGGACAAAAACAATACTCCTTTTCTCCCTTGCGAATCACAGCGTCTCTTTACTAAATTTTAGCATATTTATGAATTCCCGGTCCGATTTTTTCTTGACTTAACCCATGCCCGCTGGTATAACCTAAACCATCTCACTATGCCTGCGCTGCGGAGCGATCATGCCCTTTTTTGCCGGAGAGATTTTTGTCAGCGAAGTCCATAAGAAAATGGTGCTTGATCAGACAGGTGAGGAGATCGGCAGCCTCAAGGACATTGTTATTACCATGGGGGAGCCCTTTCCCGCAGTAACAGCGCTCATTGTCGCGTCGGGCAAAGGAACCTGCGTGCTGCCGTGGAACCTTGTCAACCTTTTCAACCGCCGCGTCATATCGGTCAGCGCACGTCACAACGAACTTCAGCCTTCTGCGCCTTCCCCCGCCGATATTTTAATATACCGCGATCTTCTGGACAAGCAAATCGTAGATATCAACGGCGCAAAGCTGGTTCGCGTCAACGATCTGGAACTGGGCGATGTAAAAGGAAAACTTTGCCTCGTGGCCGCGGAAATCGGGCTCAGGGGGCTCTTGCGAAGGCTGGGGGTGGAACGGCAGGGGGAACGATTTCTGTCGCTCTTCAATTACCGCCTCCAGCACAAACTCATCGGTTGGCATTACGTGCAAACTATCGAGCCGAAGCTGTCACGGCTTACCTTGACCGTTTCCACGCAAAAAGTATCGACTATGCATCCGGCGGACCTTGCCGAGATCATCAGCGAAGTATCGCAACGGGAGCGAACTGCGATTTTCGGAAGCCTCGACGTGGACACGGCAGCCGAGGCGCTTCACGAACTTGAGCCGCGCGTGCAGGCGGATATCATAGACGACATGTCCAAGGAACGGGCGTCCGACATTCTCGAACGCATGCCGCCTGACGAGGCGGCGGATGTTCTCGGCGATCTGCCCGAGGCCAAGGCCCAGGAACTCATCGGGCTCATGGAAAAAGACGAGGCCGAGGATGTGCAGGAGCTTCTGGAACATGAAGAAGACACTGCGGGCGGTATTATGACGACGGAATACCTTTCCTTTCCGCCGGACATGACCGTGGATGAGGCAATCCGGGAACTGCGGCTCGAGGCCCCGAACGTGGAGTCCATTTATTACCTGTATATCCTCGATGCGAACGAGCTGGTGGTCGGTGTCGTATCGCTCAAAAACCTCATTCTCGCGCTGCCGCAGACGCTGCTGGGCGACATCATGAAAACGCCGGTGAAGACGCTTCCCCAGGACGTCGCGGAGAAGGACGTTGCGGAGTTCATATCGAAATACAATCTGCTTGCCGCCCCCGTGGTTGATGAAAACGGGTTCATGCGGGGCATTGTGACGGTGGACGACGTCGTGGACTTCCTTCTGCCGACCGCTTCCCGCAAGAAGCGACGAAAAAGATGATACCCGTGGCGCCCTCCTGCAGCGGCAACGACGGCACGAAAAAAATCTCCGGTTTTTTAAGGATTCCTTGTGATCAATAAACGAAAAATACTCGTCTTCCTGTCCGTGCTCGGTCCGGGCATAATCACCGCCAATGTGGATAATGATGCAGGCGGTATTGCCACCTATTCCGTCGCCGGGGCTCATTTCGGATATTCTCTTCTCTGGACGCTTATTCCGATCACCATCGCGCTCGTTGTAGTGCAGGAGATGGTGGCCCGCATGGGTGTTGTGACCGGGAAAACGCTGGCGGATTTGATCAGGGAAAACTATGGCGTTAGATTAACCTTTTTTCTCATGCTGAGCCTCCTGGTTGCGGACATGGGCAACACGGTGGCCGAGTTTGCAGGTTGGGCCGCGGCCATGGAAATCTTTGGTGTGAGCAAGTACCTTGCGGTTCCCATCGGAGCCTTTGTTGTCTGGCTGCTCGTTGTAAAAGGAACTTATCGATTTGTTGAACGCATATTTTTGATAGCCTGCACGGTCTATTTTACCTATGCAGTTTCAGCCTATCTCGTCCATCCGCCCTGGGGGGAGATCCTGCTCGACACCGTGAAGCCTTCCTTTGATTTCAAGGCCTCCTATCTGGTTATGCTCATCGGCGTGGTGGGAACCACGATCGCGCCCTGGATGCAGTTCTACCTGCAGTCCGCCGTGGTGGAGAAGAACATCAAGGTGGAAAATTACCAGGCCTCGCGCATGGACGTGATCGTCGGTTGTTTCATGACGGACATCGTCGCGTTCTTTATCATCGTTGCCTGCGCCGCCACCATGTTTGTGCACGGCATCCGGATAACGGATGCCAAAGACGCCGCCGTCGCCCTTGCGCCGCTCGCAGGCAAGCACGCCTCCATTCTGTTCGCGATCGGTTTGGCAAACGCCTCGCTGTTCGCAGCGTCTATTCTGCCTCTGGCGACGGCTTATTATGTGTGTGAGGGAATGGGGTGGGAATCAGGGGTCGATAAGAATTTTAAAACAGCGCCGCAGTTTATGTGGCTTTACACCGGCATTATCGTGATTGGGGCGCTCATCATTCTGATCCCGAATGCGCCGCTGATCCCGATCATGCTTATCTCGCAAGTGGTGAACGGCGTGATGCTGCCGCCCGTGCTGATCTTTATGCTTTTTTTGATTAACAATAAAGATATTATGGGTGAACACACCAATTCGAAGACGTTCGATATCATTGCTTGGGCCACGGTCGTGATTATGATCATTTTGACGCTGGCGCTGGTCGTGACGTCCTTCCTGTAGTGCACGCAGCACCCGTTTACGTATTTAGTTCCGCGGTTCGTACGGGATCGGGTCCGTTACTCCCGCTTCCTGGAAACCCTTCAGCCGCAAGGCGCAGCTTTCACAGCGGCCGCAGGCCCGGTCACTGTTCTGGTAGCAGCTCCAGGTGAGATGGAGCGGGGCGCCCAGTTCCGTTCCTTTCTTCACAATTTCCGATTTTTTCAGATGGATGAGCGGGGTGACGATTTCAACCCGGGTTTCCGGTTTTGTTCCCATCTCAATGACCTTGTTAAAGGCCTGATAGAACGTTTCCCTGCAGTCGGGGTAGCCTGAGCTGTCTTCCTCCACGGCTCCGATGAAAATCTTTTTTGCTCCGATCACTTCCGCCCATGACGTAGCTATGGAAAGCAGGTGAGCGTTCCGGAAGGGGACATAGGTGGAGGGAATAGAAGAAGTTTTGAGTGGTGAGTGGTGAGTGGTGAGCGGATCTGTTACGGGGACCGGGATGTTCTCATCGGTAAGGCTTGAACCGCCGATAATCTTGAGATGTTCCAGGCTCACCGAGAGGCGCATTTCAGCGTGGTAAAAATCCGCTATTTCATTAAACGAACGGAGTTCCCGGGCTTCCGTCCTCTGGCCGTAATTTACATGGAGGAAGGCAAGCCGGTAGCCCTGGTTTGCAATGGCGGCGCAAACACAGCTGTCCATGCCGCCGCTCAAGAGAACAATCGCCGCTTGTTTGATCATGACGGCAGTGTACCAGCATCGGGTTCAAAATTCTACAGCTTTTTAACGTGATGGAAGAGAAAACAAAAACCCCTGACAGAATGCTGCTTCCATCAGGGGTGGCGGACGGAGAGGGTGGCTAATGTGCCCCGTGAATGAGCATAGGAAGGCAGCGGGTGCAGACGACCTTCTCTTTCCCTTCATGAAAGCACGGCAGAAACACTCTTGTTTTGTCATCGCTGCCGCAAACGAAGCATTTAATATCTTTTTTATCCATATTATTCCTCCAGGGCGTTGATCTCGTCAACAATCTTATTCGCGTCCATGTTGTGCATCATCGACCCGAAGGAGATGGACTCCATGTTGATGCCCGGACAGGTAAAACAGCCGCCGCCGAAATGTTTCTGAATTATTGCTTTTGCTGCGGGGCTCATTTTTATCACGTCCCCGATTATGGCATCTTTGGTAACCTTCTTCTTTTCTGTGATCATAGCGGCCTCCTTTATTATTATCATGTGCACGTACTATAGCAAAAAGGGATGTGAACCGCTATGACCTGCATCATATTCCCCTTTATGGTAAACTATGAGCCATATCATAGCGTTCCGGCAGTCCCTACGCTATACTGCAACCGACATCAAATCAATCGGGAGGTAAACTACACTATGGACAGGTTCGTAAAGGGTTTTATCATCATGAGCATTGTGTATCTCGGCATCGGGTCCATACTCGGCATCGTTATGCTGGAAAACCAAAACATGCTGGCCTTGAAGTTCGTGCATTCGCATTTGAACATGCTCGGCTGGGTGTCTATGATGATCTACGGCGTCGGCTACCATATTCTTCCGAGGTTCATGGGAAGGCCGCTGTACAGCAACAAGATCGGTGAGACCCAGTTCTACCTTGCGAACATTTCTCTCGTTGCCATGCTTTTGTTTTATACGCTGAATATTTACAGCCCGGGAGGCGCCTATCGCCTGCTGACGCTCGTTTTCGGCGTTATCCAGGTAGTCGCTATATTCCTTTTTTTCTATAATATGCTGATGACGCTGCTGACAAAGGTGGAACAACACTAAACTCACGGCTTGTGGATCGTAACTCATGGCCGTATGCCGCAGCGCTATCGGCTACGAGCTAAGGTCTTCCAGCCCTTCCCTGTTCTTGATGATGAACTTGCCGTCCGTGTCGGACAAAAGTCCCTGCTTCTTGAACTTGCTGAATGTCCTGATCGATGTTTCTACCGTGGTGCCGACCATATCTGCCACGTCCTGCTTGGTCAAACGCATATCGATCAGGAGGCCGCCCTTGGTTTCTTTGCCGATCTTATTCGCCAGTTTCAACAGGAGTGCTGCAATCCGGGCTTCCACGCGCTCGAGGGCGATGTTCTTGAGCGAGTCGTAGGAACTCTTCATCCGGTCGCCCAGTTGAAGGGCTATGCAGTACATGAGGTTCGGGAAACGGTCCACCAGACGCATCAGGTTCTTCCGCGAAATCCTCAGAATCTCAGAATTTTCCATGGCCACGGCGTTGGCAGGATAAGGAAAGTTTCTGAGCACGGCAACGCCGCCGAAGATGTCTGTCGGCGATATGATTTCCAAGATGATTTCCTTGCCGTCCTGCGAGAGCTTGGTGATCTTTACCTTGCCCTGCGAGACGATGTAAAACCATTCGGGCTGGTCGCCCTCGCAAAAAATCTCTTCTTTTTTCTTTACTGCCAGGGTTGAGAGATAGGGCTCTAGTTCCTTGAGCTCATCCTCGGAAAGGTTCTTGAACAGGTCGATCTTTTTAAAATTTATCATGCCGGGGCGCTTTGCCTTCCTCTCTTGTGATCAGCGTTGTGTCAGCCGCTTCCAGTAAATGAACTCCGAAACTCCCGGTTGGAGCAGATCGGGAAGTCTTCCGACCCTTCGGTAGCCGATGCTCTTGTAGAATGATTGCGCGCTCCGGTTGAAAGAGGAAACGCAAAGATAGAAATGCTGCGAGCGCAGCGCTGTTTTGGCTTCGGCAAAAGACATCATGCTTTTCCCGATGCCCTCTCTGCGGAAGTCCGGCGCCACAGCGATGGCGCGAAGGTATCCGCCCCTGGCAAAGACCGCTTCGGGAGTAAAGACGAGAAAACCTGCGATGCGGCCGCCGTTTATGCAGACGTAGGCCTGCTTCAGGGCTATATAGCGCCTAAGCTCGACGCTCTCCTTTAAAGTTCTCCAGGGTTCCGAAACCGCGGTAATATCATTGCAGGCCCGTAGATGAGCGCGCTTCATCGGGACGATCCGTATCATGCCTGACTCTCCTGGGATTTTTCGGCCTCTTGTTTCAGCCTCAGGAAAATATCCCTGGTTTGTTCTTCCGTATATTCCCTGGTGCCCCTGTTGTCGATAACGTAGTCGGCATGGCCGCGTTTTTCAGCCAGCGGCATCTGGCTCTTAATCCTGGCCAGCGCTTGCTCACGGGTGAATTTGTCCCGCAGGGTGAGCCGTTCCACCTGCTGTTCCGGTTCGGCATACACGACGATGACCCGGTCCATCTTGCGATGGTATCCTGTCTCGATCAGGAGGGCGGCATCGAGCACGATAATGGCGTTAGGCTGCCGGGCGCACACGTTCCGCACCTGCGTGGTGTATGCGGTAAAGACCTTGGGATGGAGGCAGGCGTTGAGCCACTCGCGCTTTTGCCCATCGCCAAAAACGATATCGCCCAGCTTACGGCGATCGATGGTTTTGTCCCGGCGCGCGATGTCCGTTCCGAAAAAATCAATGATCTCCCGCCATGCCTGCTGATTGGGTTCCAGGAGTTCATGAACAATCCGGTCGGCGTCAATGACGTGTGCACCGAGGTCTTTCAAAACCCGTGCAACAAGGCTTTTGCCGCTGGCAATCCCGCCGGTAAGACCCACTTTCAGCATATGCCTGCCTTTCAAACCTCCGGGCCGGTCTTTTTTTACAGCCGTTTTCCTGCTCCGGATTTTTCTATCAGCCCGAGTACCGACGTAAATCCATACTCCGTCAGTTTCACCGCTTTCATTATACCACCGGCGAGGAACTCGAGATAATTCATGTTCTCGGCCAGGCAAATATCGACCAGGAACGCGGCGAAAATAACATTGAACAGGAAAATAAGGGGATAGGAAAACAGTGCTCCCTGCTCCCTGATGTCATTTTGGTCGGTCTGGAGAAAGATCAACGTCAGCATAAGATGAAAAGTGAAGCCGGCCCCGGAGAGAAAAATGACGGTGTTGATTGCGCCGTTTCCAGCGCCTGTAGACCTGGCTATGCCATAGAAGACCAAGGCGCCGAAGGTATAGATCGGGAAGAAATAGGGCGCGAGCGTAATGATAAAATTAGACTTTGTCACGACAACCCGGCCTCCCCGATCGCTGGCATGAAAGGACTTGACCGATCCCCCAAAGAGCAGGGTGAAGAAGGCGTGCGTAAGCTCATGTCCGAACACATAGGTGAGAACCGGTTTTTTGAACAAAACATGCACTGTCAGATAGGCGATCCCCCCCGCGGCGAAATAGTAGGGCGTATCGGGCCGGTAGGACAAAGAAAAAATCGTCGAGAACAGTTGCCAGAGAAAGCCCAGGCAGAAGGGGACCAAGGCCAGTCCGAGTCCTATTTTTGCTATCTTCTTTATCATTGGTTACAACAGGTTTCCCAGCAGGAACCGGGCGAGAATGTCCGTATCCGAAAGCTTGTCCAGGAGCTCCTTTTTTTCTCCGATGAACCCCTGCTCCGCTTCGTACGCAATGTCGCGGTACAAGACGGAGTCGAGATAGACTTCCGCGTGCATCGCCTTGACCTCCCGGTCATATTTGATCTGTCCCACGAGGTTGTGCGGGTCAGGAGCGCCGTCGGCCGTTCTGATGAACCGATAGGCAGGCTCCAGATCAAAGGAAGGATGGTCGTTGGCCAGGAGCGTGAGGGTGTTCTTCTCGAGCTTAATTCTGCCTTCGTCGATAAGTGAATCAAGTATGCGCTGTGAAAAAAATATTTTATTCCTCATAGCCGATGTCCCAAGTAAGATTCATCTCGTTTGTTGAAAGGCTGACGCAGGAGAATCCAATGCCGGCCGTCTGGACCGGGAAGGAGCTTACATCGTTTTTTGCATCCGCAACAGCACAATAATAGCCGCGACGCCGAATAAAAGGTTGGCAAACCACGCGGCAGCCATGGGAGGCAGCACGCCCGAGCGACCGAGGGAGCTGCCGATGCTCATGAGCATCCAGTAAAAGAAAGCAATGACTATGGCGATGGCGAATCCCTTTCCCGCTCCGCCGCTACGGACCTTATGGATTGAAAAGGGGAGCGATATCATGACCACGAGCAGGCTGGAGAAGGGGAACGCTATTTTGTTGTACAGATCCACCTCGTACGACAGCGCCTTATAACCGCTCATTTTGAGTCTCTTGACATAGTCCCACAACTCCTGAAAATTCATTTCCTGGGAGTCCTTCACGATCATGCCGAGGTCGCTGGGGCTTTCCACGATGTTAAAAACCTCATTGTCCGCTACCCGGGAACGCACCTTATCGCCGACCAGAGTATACGCGCGGCTGTGCTTCAGCCTCCAGGCGCCGTTTTCCCAGACGAGGCGATCGGCCCATATCCGTTCCCGCACCGAGAAGTCGGGGTTCAGTTTGTAGATGCTCAGACCTATCATTTCGGTACGGGTCGGAGAAACAAGCTCGATATTTGCAATACTGTTGTCCGGTCCGCGGAGCCATAATTTGTGCTGCTGAAACATGACTCGCTGCTGCTTTTTCTCGATCTCCACGTTGCGGATGTAGTTGGCGCGCGAACTGTACACGGGCATGAAGTACTCGTTGTTGAGAAAGCCAAGAATGGAGAGCAGCAACCCGCCGGCGAGCACGGGCATGACGATCTTCGCGAGGCTCACGCCGCTTGCGCGCATGGCGATGATTTCGTTGTGGCGCGACAGGCCGCCGAGCGACAGGAGTGATGCGATGAGGGTCGCCATTGGCAGCGACAAGGAGACCATATTGGGAATGCTGTAGAGAAAATACAGCAACACCTGGGAAAGGGTCGCATGGAACTTGATGAACCGGTCCGCCTTCTGCAGGAATTCGACGCAAAGATACACAACGATGATGGCGACCAAGATACCGCCAACGAAGGTGATGAATTCTTTGAATATATGTTTGCTGAGCAGTGTCATAGCCGAATGTCCGCGATTAGGGCAGTACGGGCTTTTTGAGCCGGTTTTTTGTCCTGTAATAGATCATGGTGATCCTGTTCCAGATCATGAAATTGGTGTCATTTGCCTTCGTTACGACGAATATCACCGCCGCAACGGCCATGATGGAATTCGGGACCCAGAAGGACAACGGCGGCGAAACGGTGCCGGTTTGCGCAAGGTTGGCCGCCATGCCCAAGATGATATAGTAAACGAGAAATACGAGAAGTGCAATGGCGACGCCGGCAGACTTTCCCGACCGGCTTTTTCTGATCCCGAGGGGCGGCCCGATCAAACCGAAGATCAGGCACGCAAAGGGGATTGAGAGCCGCTTGTGCAGCTCGGTCTCAAGAGGGTACGTCGGCTTTCCCGCCTGCCGGGCTTTGTTGATCGCCTGGAGCAGCTCTGTGTTGCTCATATCTTCAATGCTTATGTCCGTATCCCCTGATTTCACGAACGAACTGTTGATGTTGAGATAGAGGCGCGCGGTGGAAAACCTCATGAGCGAGTACGATTGATTGTCGCTCACCGGAGGTTGGATTGAACCATCCTGCAAGGAGATGGTGACGCTCAACGATTTTGGATCGGCGATGAGGCTGCCCTGCTTTGCCACAATTACGTAAGGCTCCTTGGCCGACCGCTCGTCGGAAATAAATACGCCTTCCATGGTGTTGTGGGGCCCCATTTTGTCGGTATACATCACCATGCCGTCAAAGGTGGTTCCGAAAACCCCGGGTTCGATGCCCACCATGGCGCTTGATTTTACCATATTGAAAAGGTGGACTTTGAGCGCGACATCGGCGCTGGGAACCAGAATGAGCGACGTGAAGGCCGTGACGATGAAGGCAAACAGCGCAAAGGCGAAGACCGGACGGATCATTCCGTATAAGCTGATCCGGGACGCCTTCATCGCGGTTATCTCCGAGTCCGCGCTCATCCGGGAAAAAGCGGTAAGCGAGGCAACGACGAGCGACATGGGGATGGTGATCACCAGGAAACTCGGCATGGCAAAAGCCAGGACCTTCATGATCGACATCAGGGGGACGCCTTTTGAAACGACAAGGTCCGCCAGTCTGAACAATTTCTCAAGAAAGAGAACGAGCAGGAGCACGGCCATGCTCAGGAAGAACGAGGGAATCATTTCTCCGAGAATGTAGCGATCTAAGACTCTCATCCTGAACATGATTACTTCCTGATCTCTTCGAGGATGTTTCTCTCGATCTTGTTCATTTCAAAATAATCCTTCTCCAGCTCCTCGACGTAGAAACGGTCGAGACCGCTGTTCATCAGGAAGTCTTCGCGGACCTGGTTGTCCCGTGAAACGATGATATGGGGCAGGAGATTGTTGAGATAAAACGATTCTTTCCTGATGTCCAGGATGATTTCCTCGAATACGCTGTGCGGGATAGGTCCCTGAACGATGCTCTTGGACTGGATTTCGCGGTTGAGGTCCTGTATGAAGATCTCCTGGTCCTCCTTTGAATTCAGCTCGGCATAGATGCTCCTGAACCGGTCCTTGATGTAGCGGTGTATCGCCGTATACATCTTGTCGTCGTCGTTCACCCCGGAGATGGAGGCCGCAAGGTCGCGGTAGGTGGTATCGCCTGATTTGATCTGCGCAAGCCCCTGGAAAAGCGCATCGATTTTTTTTCGGCCGTACCGGGTCAGGTACCGGTTGTCCCGCAGCGGGTCAACAAAAAGTTCACGGAAGAGATCGGGACTGATCTGATCGAAGACCTCTTTATTTCCGAAGATGCTGCGGGTGCTATCTTCGCCCAGTGCCGAGTTTTCCATAAATGCCAGGTTGTTGATCGTTGTCGCGGTGCTATCATACCGGTCGAAATATGTCAGAATGTAGCTCATGGTTTCGAGAACGCTCATATCGTTTCGATCCCGGGCGTGTTCGTCGCAGGCGCGAACCGTATCGAGGAGGAGTCCCTCGAACGCCTGGTCTCTGACGAGGGTCGACTTCTGTTTGGCTTTGAGGAGCTTTACGAGGTCTTCTTGTGAAATGTGCCCTTTGATCTTGTCCGTTTGGAGAAACAGGCCTTCGAAGATAGCGCGGCTGTCCCGTACATAGTCGGGTTCCTCCACCTCGACAATATTCATGTCCTTGAGCAGGAGTTCGTCGAGGGTATCAAAGAGCGTGTGCGGAATGTTGAGGCGAAGGCTTAGAGTCCGAAGGCGGGAAAGTTTCGCCAGTTCCGACGGGTTGACCTGCCCTTTTTCCGATAGGGAGATGAGGATGTCCTTATATTCGTCAACGATTTTTTTGTTTTCGTGCAGTTTATACATCCCGTCGATTTTGATGCGCTCCTGCTGGTAGGGGATAATGCTGAAGTTTTTCGCCAACTCGTTCAGAACGGTGGTGGCCTCGTCGGTAAGCATTTTCTGCTCAGCGTAAAATCTGTTGAAGGCGCGGAAATACTCTTCGTTGTGCCTGTTCAGGAGGCGGAACAGAAACACCAGCGCACGGGGATCTCCCAGGGATTCGAAAATCTCCCGGCAAAGCCGCGTGTCGTCATTTGCGCCGACGGTCGTACTCCGCTTCAGTTGTTTACCGATGTTCTTGAGGATATCACGCTGGATGTCCTTGATTTCGGATTTCTGGGAGGCATGAAGGAAAAAGTAATAATTCGAAACGGCATTGCCGGTAAGAAACACGTGGTCGAAGGATTCTTTTCCCCCGGTGTTGTTGGTGAAGTTGATGTTGTCGGCGTTGTCGTAAAAGGCTCCGTACATCACGAGACGATTGGACACGTCTTTCCGAAGGAGATCTTTCAGCGGCAGATCGACGCCGAACATGTATTCGCACAGGCTGCCGCCGGTCCCGGTGTAGCTGATCCCGTCCGGAGAAATAATGAACTCATTCCTCCCGGAAAAAAAACGGTCTCCCTCGGGAAGCGACTCGTAACAGTATCTGCTGCTTAATTCCGCACCGGTAATGGTAACGAAATAATCCAGTTTTTCGTTGGCTTTCCCGTGCAGCTTGATTTCGCTGATCATACCCGTCCATTATAGCAAACTGCCTTGATTTTTCAAATTAAAAAGATGCGGCAGGCAGGAATAAATAAACAGGAACAGCCGATCTTTCGGCGTTTTTCAGTCCACAATACGCAGGAACGCGGCTATGAGAGCGCTTGCCGCGCATTGGACAGGCGCCATCGCCCATGCGCCTTATTTTATCTTGCTCCAGGGAGAAAGAAGCCGTATAATAACGAACGATTTTTTCGGAGGGAGAAATACCATGGCTGACGCTGCACCAAAGAACAGCAGCAAAAAACAGATTTTATTTCTGGGGGTCCTGGCGCTCCTGGTAGTCCTTTTTGTCGTAGGGTATGTGGCAGAACACAGGCCAATCGGGAGAAAAATCATTACGACCGGAGACCGGGCCCCGGACTTCCGGATTCCGGATCCCAACGGGCGGTTTTTCAGCCTCTCCGATTTCAAGGGGAAGGTCGTGATGGTCCATTTCTGGGCCACCTGGTGCCCGCCGTGCGTCGAGGAACTGCCCCTGCTTGCGAAGCTCTATCCGCAGCTCGCGGGGAACGACTTTGAAATGCTGGCGGTGAGCGTTGATGAAGGCGGCGCGAACGCCGTCACAACCTTCATGGGTCAGCACAATCTGCATGTACCCGTGCTCCTTGATCCGGATCGGTCCGTTGCCGGCCTTTATGGCACGTACAAATTTCCTGAAACCTATATTATTGACCGCCAGGGAATTGTACAATACAAAGTGATCGGCCCGCATAACTGGATGGATCCCGGGACCGTGCAGATGCTCAAGAACATGATTGCACAGAAGTAATTGTCGGCCCGTAATTAGCTTTTCTCGTCAGTCTCGCATCTTTTCAGGAGGTTCAAATTGGACAGTACAACGACAGTTATCATAGTGGGGATTATCGCACTTGCCGTACTCCGGTTCAGCATGGGCGTCGGAGGGGGCTGAGGAGCGGATCCCGGTCCCTTCTGTAGAAGGGATAGCGACACGATCGAAAAGAAACGCGAGGATGAGAACTAACATACTATTATGAAAAAAGTTTTTTTTGCCGGTTTAGTCATTCTCGCCGTTATTGCTCTTACCGTCGTTTATTACGTCTTTTCCGTACTCTCCCACCTCCCCAATGTTGCGGTCCTCAAGCATTTTCGGCCGGCTGCTGCGTCCGAAGTGCTGGACAAGGACGGGTCCGTCCTCACTCAGTACTATGACCGTAAGTTCCGGATCTGGGTCCCGATCCGCGGCCTTCCCGACATCATCATTAAGGCCGTGACCACCGCGGAGGATGACACATTCTTCGAACATCATGGCGTGAACTACAAGGCGACGTGGGACGCCCTGGTCGTCGATGTGCAGAAGCGCAGGTTTGCACGCGGCGGGAGTACGATCACGCAGCAGATGATCAAGAACGTATTCCTGTCAAAGGAAAAAACAATCAGTCGCAAGCTGCGCGAATATGTTCTTGCAAGGAAAGCCGAGGAAATACTGACCAAGCGCCAGATCCTGGAAATCTATCTGAACGAAGTCGAGTGGGGGGAAAACATCTACGGAATTGAAGCAGCCAGCCGCTATTACCTGGATAAGCATGCTTCCGAGCTGACGATCGGAGAGGCCGCATTGCTGGCCGGCATGCTTCCAAACCCCCGCTACTACAATCCTTTCAAGAGGCCGGATAAAGCCCGGGAGCGGCAAAAACGGGTGTTGTTCAATATGCAGCAGGCAAGGCTCATATCGCAGGATGAGTATGCAGCGGCCCTTGCGGAGCCCTTTAATCTCCGGCAGGAGGGGAGAGGCAGATTTGATTTCACTATGCTCATCGGCGGGCATGGGAGGCCTTGCTATCAGTATGCGCTGGAACAGATGCTTCTATCCCTCTACGGAGAACATGCGCTGTATCGCGAGGGCATAACGATAAAGACCACGCTGGATAAATCGCTTCAGGAGGAACTGGACCGATGGGAAAAGTCCTTCGGGAGCCCGGACGAGCCGAACCCCTCCCGTGTCACGGTCGTACAGCAGGACGGCAAGATCAGAGCAATGATCTGCACGGAGGGAAAAGAAGCAGACTTGCAAGCCAGGCTCGAAGCTCCATTCCCGGCGCTGAACACGTATTCCGTGAGTGAAGTGTCGCCCGAAGCAGTCAGCCGGGAGCAGATCATTTCCCTGT
>VFSW01003003.1_pt1 | contig 25302 bp, 24 predicted proteins | sample 5358111 | NCBI WGS metagenome assembly VFSW01 (sample SAMN11554181, study PRJNA540505) | mine drainage metagenome | isolation source: sediment from site ElyBrook_90M | place: USA: Ely Copper Mine, Vershire, VT | collected 2017
GGATTGTGTGCACGTTGGATTCTCGTATGCAATTCCTGAAGTCTATCGCGTCATGGGCTTGCAGAAATCCGCCAGAAGGTAATCTGGAGCAGGAAAGTTTGAGCCTCTCGAATCAAGTCAAGAAGCGAGATGATGAGTGGAGCGGATGGGCCATCATCGACGCAAGAATCTCATTTCACACAGGAAACGATAGTGCAGTGATAACCATACAAGGCAAGGGCTTCAAATGGTTTCTCACCGATTATGAAAGGAAGTTTCTTGAGAAAATCTCAAGGAGGCGCCTTTTATCTAGGCGCAGCTAATGCATAGAACGATTTGCCGAACCGCAAGCTGCACAACCGATTTGCAGAGTCTCTGGGCATAGACAGAGAGCTAGCAGATCTAGTAAACAGGCGAATGGACGAGCCCTCGAAATGGCTAGGCCCTTCCCACAGAATGGTCAGGCACGATATCCCCTATGCTCTCAAGATGGCCTTCGAAATTCCACAAGAGCAACATTTGAAGCGAGGACGGACCTCGCAGCAGAGAGTAGTGACTCCTGCGAATGTGATGAAGGCATATGGCGTGCATCTCCTTCTTGACACAGCTAGTCAAAATCCATCCATTCGTCGTATGTTTAGACTGATGGAGGCCCTCACAGATTGAGCACTATCATCGAATCTACTGATGGTGCTGAGCTTCTCCTCGACGTACTCTACAACATCGGCGGAGTCCTTGTTGAAGATGACCTCAAAGACTTCCCCTGGGATCCGATGGTCGGAGGTCCGGGACATCTAAAGGGTGGAATGCATCACGGTTTTCTCGGTTATCTGCTGCAGCAGGTAGCAGTTCTGGGGCAGCTCGCGAACATCGGCTCAAGTGTAGGAAATGAACTTACAGAGAAAAGCGACTTTCAGCTGTTGACGGAACGCTGGGAGAAAATAGCCTATCCAGAGCCAAGCCTTTGAGATTTAATATCAACCAGCATGTGTAGACAACTGGAAAGAAAGTTTTGAAAAAGAAGCTTGGCTCTACCGCACCGTCCTCCGCGTATCTAAACAAATCTGCAGAGGAGAGATTCCTTGAGCTGAAGAATGATGGCATCGACCTGAAGGCGATCATCATTCGACTAGATTCCGAGAATTACAACGTGAGAGAAATCGCACACGTAACTCACAAAAATCCTTCGCAGATCAAAATGATAATCGACGGAGAGGACTCGATCTCACGAAACAAAGGAGAGAATACTTTAAGGGACTCGCGCTCTAATGGAAAGCAGGAAGAAGGAGACCGTTTGACTGATTCTCAAGATAACCATGAGATCACTGACGAAGATGCGAAGCTCCTGAAGGATATCCTTGAGCAGACGAGTGGCATCAATGCTGACAAGACCGACAAGGTCGTCAAATTCTACCAAGCTCGCAAGGCAAAATTTACGGAGAACCCGATGCTGATTTACAACCTTCTCACCGGAGCAGGCCTCTCTCCATATCGAGCTCAGGGAGTGCTCACCAACTTCCTCCAGTACACCTCTTCAGGAGAATACGAAATGATGGCTCCAATGATGTTTGCTAATGGAATGATGCAACCGGGAGGGATGATTCCTATGGTTTTGAACCGCAAAACAGGTCGCTACGAACCAGATGACGAGGAAAATAGCGACCCTGAGTTGAAGAAACTCGCCAAGGAAGACAAGAGGTTCGCGGTCCAGATGCAGAGAGAGGACATGGAGGACCGGAGGGCAGAGAGAAAGCAGCAGAAGATGATGAACCAGATAATGACAATGATGATGATGAAGATGATGGGCGAGCAGCAGCGTCCTTCGCAGGGAGGATTGGGAGCCTTTGGATCAAACCCGATGAGCGCATTCATGTTTCCCGAGATCGAGTACGCAGTCCAGGAAGGGAAGATCCTCACAGACGATTACGGAAACCCTGTTCCTTCAAGAATGAGGTACGTTCCCATGACCGCTTACATGATGGGGACAAATCACGGTCAGACGCAACAGACCGCAGGTTCTCAACCAGGTTTTGAGAAGATGTTTGATGTCGTGGGTGACGCCCTAAAATCCGAAAGGGAAGCAAAGAACGACCTCGTGAAGACACTTGCGGAAAGCACGTCCAAACTCTCCGAGCAGCAGACCGAGTTTCTAAGGACACGACTAGATTCGCTTGAGCAGTCCGATCCGATCGAGACATTCGTGCAATTGACTTCTAGACTCAAGGAGCTAGGATTCGTCGAAGGAGGACCAAAGACGGAGAACGTTGAAGTGAAGAAGCTCCAGATTGACCTTGAGAAGTGGAAGCACGAGAACAACACGAAGCTCCAGCAGTGGATATGGGAGCAAAAGCAGCAGATGAAGGACAAGGAGTACGCTCGCGCGCAGCTGAAAGAACTTGGCGGTTCAATCAGAACTGGAATAGAAAAGCTCGGTGTCCCTCTTGCCAATGGCTTTGCTGATGGATTAAGAGAGGGTCGATTGCGAAACTCTGGGCAACGCAATGGAACAGCAAAGGGTCAAGCCCAGGCTCAGACGGTAGCCTCGGACGGAAATGGGGTAACAGCAGCGCAGTCAGAGCAGACAGATGTTGGAAAGCTCAATGACGACGAGCTCGTGAACACCTTAGGCGAGGCTCAGAAAGCTGAGAAAGTTGTTGAGAATGCAAAGAAACAGCTAGTCCAAGAAGCAAATAGACGCGGGCTCAAAATCTAGGTCTATACGAACGCCACTCAAGAAAGGACAATTCTTGGCAATTTGTATTTTATCTAGAGATTGCCTCGCTTCCTACCCTAGCGAAATTCTACCTTCGCAATTCGAAATATTCCGCTTTTCCTCTGACTTGAAAAGATTCCACTTTGAACATGTTTCGTCGTTCCTCCATAGGCGGGGATCACGGCCAGGTAAAAGCCCAAGAACAAGGCATATCCTACCCAGTTATGCAGGCTCCAGAATTCTACTGTCCCGCTCGAATATCCGACCCAGATCAGGATCATTATCCTTACCGCATTGAGTATCGTCAAAACAATCGTACCAATTATTCCTAGTTTGAGGGTCGATGATAGATTCTTCTTCAGGTCAAGATGCATGAGCGCGAGAAGACCGAGAAACGTAGTGATCGAGATCACGCTAGAGCAACCTGGGGTAACTGTGGCATTCAGATACTCGCCTGTTTTCGAAGTTAGTCCAAATTGAGTGCCGTGCCATACTACTGGGATTCCGCTCAGCGCTACTAATCGTGCGGAAAGAGCAGCGGAAAATCCAGCCAGCGACCCTCCCACGCCCCACTGGATGATTGCTGGTGCGCTTACTCCTACAACGTAAATGATTGCATACGAAAACATGAACTGCTTTGTTAGTGGATTCACAATAAGTGAACTCGCGTAGAATACCAAGATTATCGCAACTGCGGAGAAGTAGATTGATTCGCTCGTGATTTCTCTGAACAAAAGGAGTGGGACTATGATAGCTGATCCCACAAGTCTAATCGATTTCTCCGTTCTCAATCCTTTTTCATTGGCAAGTATCTGAAGCAGGTCATTCCCACGAAGCAGAAATAAAACAGAGAGAAGCGCTGCAAAAGGAACCGCTGGGAATATGCTTCCGAAAGTGTAGCTGAGCGTCTGGCTCAGGAGAGTCAGGAAGTTCGGGGCCGCTAGCCACGACAGAAATAGAGCGATTCCAATCCATGCGGAGACTCGCAGCAATGTGTTCCTGTTCAAAAGTCGAAAATCCTTTTTGGAAGGAATCATCCCGCAAGATTCCAAACTAAGGTCTATTCAGAGAACGACGCCTGATTACCAGGTAGGACGCGACTATGAGGATTGTAAACACCGCAGTAATCGCAGTCTGAAATGGAAACTCCGGGACTCCTCCGCCACCACTTTTGGTCGTCGAACTCGAAGATGTGATAGAAGGCGAAGAAGATTGGGTGGTAGTTGACGAGGTGACTAATGAGTAGAAGTATGCCTGTATAGTTCCAGATCCATCTATCGTGGCTGTTGTTGAAGCGGAGCCCGTATTTCCAAAGGAAATTGAAGGCGTGCTTGAGCTCCAACTAGAAAATGCATAGTTTGAGTCAGGATTTGCACTGACCTGGACAACTGCACCCGAATCGTACCATTGAGATTGTGACGGAGACACTGTTCCAACCCCGGATGGTGAAACACCCGACGATACGAAGAACTGATGATAGTACGCCACAGAAATCGAAGTGGAGTTTGAGATCAGACCACTCGCCACGTTGGTCTCCCATCTTTCACCAGAAGTTGATCCCCTGAGTGGATTTGTCAAACTCCACGAGCCACCGGAGTCAATCCAGTAAGCGGTTGGAGTTGTAGTTAGACTACCGGCTTGACCAGAACCTAGACTAGTGTATGTCAGTGTCGGTGTCGTATATCCGCTGCCACCCCCAGTAACGGAATAAGCAAAGTCAACCGAGTATTGATCATAATACGCGGGCGCGATTGGATTAGTTGAAGCTACTGTTCCAGAAGCTGCAGCGGTTTTCCATTGCTCCGTTGAAGTAGAACCACCTAGCGGATTGGTTATTGACCACGAGCTTGCATCCATCCATGAAGCATTCGGTGTTGATGTCAAAGTGAGAGATGTTGAAGACCCAAGATACTTGTATGTGAGAATTGGAGCAGAGTATCCCGACCCGCCGCCATATACAGAATAGGAAACTGGAACATTGTACTGATGATAGTATGATACTGCTGTTGTTGCACTAGAAGTTGCGGAGATACTTGACGTTCCACTTATCCACCTTTCTCCGATTCCACCATTCATTGAGCCTGGAAACGTGATTGTTCCTGATGCGTCAAACCAGTAGCTGGTTGGAGATGTCGTGATTGTTGGAGAGTAGGTAACTCCAAATTGTTGTCCTGCAGCAGAAGGAGCTGATGGGCTTCCTCCATCTATGACCGAATATGATAAAATCTGTTTGTATTGGTGGTAATAGTTCAAAGAAATTGTAGTCGCCGAAGAAATTGTTCCGCTTGTGGTATCTGACGTTGCCCATCGCTCGCTGGCGCCTGAACCCAATAATACGCTACTCACGCTCCAATTGCTCCCGTAGTCAACGTTGAAAGTTGTTGGAGTAGCAGAAAGATTAGCCGTCATCGACACGCCGTTGTTAAGATAAGTCAGAGTTGGCGCTTTGTATCCCGAACCCCCGTCAACGACCTGATAACTCAATGTGAGCCCGAGCTCTTCTACAAGAGTCGTGTTGATTGCCCATACTCCTCTTCCATGCGTAGCGCCGTACAGTGTTCCGTTCGTTGCAGTGAGGTCAAATACTGCTGCATTAGGAAGAGCTGGACCGACCTGCCCCCAGCCACTAGCTCCTAGAGGAAGATAGTATACTCCACCGCTATCTAGTCCAGCAAAAATTTTCCCTTCGAATATCTTGATCACATTGACGCTTGAACTAGGCAATCCTGTTGTGGAAATGATATTTTCCGCGCCGTTCAGAAACTCTACGACCACTGGCGATTGAAACGAAGAAGCTGCCACGTAAACGTCGTTTGTATTTGCGGGGTTCACGGCTATGCCTGCTATTTGATAGGAAAGAGTGCCGAGAATGCTCCAAGTCGAACCGGCGTTGGTTGAAACTAACACGTTGCCAGCGCTGTCTCCAGCATAGATTATGCTGCTGTTAGACGGTGCCACTTCGATTGAGATTACGTTACCATACTGATCTGTAACCAGCGATGTCCAGCTTTGCATATTGTTCGTTGTCTTGTAAATTATGTTTCCAGCTCCAAAGTATAGAGTTCCGGAATTGTTAAAATCCTGAGCCACAGGAGCGTTGAGTGCGCCATGCGGTGAGGATTCTTGTGTGAATGTTTTACCGCCATCGGTAGAAATTGCTGGATAACCATCCTGAACGCAGTACATTATTTGATTATTCGCCGGATCGAATCCCACCCAGCCTCCGTCGCCAGTTGCTACCTGATTCCAAGAAAGGCTGCCATTGTATTCGTTGCAGCCATTATCCTGCGCACCAGCTAGAATTAGCTTGCCTGAGTTTGACACAGCCATGTAATAGAACTGGGTTATTCCCAAGTTATCATTCAGGTTATTCCAAGATGTACCCTGATTCGTTGACTTCCATATTCCGCCGTCGTTTCCGATAAAGATAGTGTTAGGATTCCCTGGCATGAATACAAGAGCATGCATATCGGGATGAATTATGGAACCAGCTGGATATCCCCCGAGCGCTGTCCAACTCGTGCCACCACTTGTGGAGATGTAGAGACTCGTGCACCCGAAGTAAATGTTGTTTGCATTGGTGGGATCTATACTAAGAACAAGGTCGTACCACCCTTGCCCATTGCAGGGAGACATAAGCGACCCGAATTGATCAACTACACTTGGCGGATTGTTGAAAGTGTTACATGGTGTTGTTGTCGACTCGAAGTTACAATCGCCAACAGCTGCAATGTTTCCGGTGCTGTTTATTAGAGCAACATAGACATATGCGGGCTGAACCGGAGTAGATGCGACAGCAACACCACAGAACGATGATGTTGCGCAGTTTGGATCTATTGGACTTGTTCCGCTTGACTCTGAAATAAATTGGCTCCATGTTCCTCCTGTCCAATCCAACTCTGGTTTGCTAGATGTGAAATTCGAAGTCTCGTAAATCGAAGCATTTCCGCCGAAATCGCCTGCAAACGGGACCTCGCCAGTTCCAGTTGTTGTGTTTTGAGGAGCGAGCGTAAGATCTCTTACGCCAGCTGGACTGACCGCAAGGGACTGACTCCAAGTTGATCCGCCATCTGTCGAAAGGAAAATGCCCGGAGAAACGGATGTGCTCGCAAATTGTTCGCCTGCACCGCAACAGACTGCTCGTGCGGTCGAGACAAGGATCTGACTTGAATCAAATGGGTTGATGAGAATGGAACTGATCCCCATGCCGTTGAATGTACTTCCGCCTAAAATGGTCCATGTGGCTCCCCCATCTGTTGATTTCAAGATTCCAATACCGTAGTAGATAGGGGCACAACCGATACACGCTCCGTTTCCCTCGCCTGTCCCCACATAGATCGTTTTGTTGTCTGGTGAAAGCGCTATAGCTCCTACTGCAAGATTAGGTTGAGAGTCCATGAGAGGAGTCCAAGTTGTTCCTCCATCAGTAGACTTCCAGACACCGCCCTGAGCCGCTCCAACATATATCTCTTGGGTGTTTGAACCGTTGACAGCAATCGCAGTGATCCTGCCTGAAAAAGGTGGTTCGCCCCAAGTGAAAGTGCTGTTCGTTGCTATGGGTTGAGGCCCGATGGGAACCCATGACGGGGGCGGGTTAGAGATCGTTAAGGAAGAAGCCAAACGTCTTGGAGACTTTTGAATAGGCGTGACTGAATTGGACCAATGAGCATTCAAGATATTGATTTGTTGGCTAACGTCCCTAGAGATTGGTGCACTGCTACTTGATGACCGAGTAAAAGATCCGCTACTATACGGCACGAAGACCGAAAATGTCGAACCAAGTAAAAGAAAAATCGCTACGACAATAGCAACCTGAAACGCTGGATTTCTAGGTATTCTCGAAGGAGACTTGAAGAAACTTGCTTGTTTTCGCTGACTTGCAGTATGCACAGGCAGAACCTTTGGAGCTTCTCTATAGAAATGTTATATATACATGCTCCAGCTTTTGGGCCGCGAACGCATTCATTTAGAGCACATGCAGTCACTACTCTCAAGAGTGCCCTAAGCCCGTTCTCCCTTGAGGAATAATTTAGAATCTAAAAGATTAGACCTTTGTCGAAAGTTTATCCCTGCGGGTTTGGATTTTGAGTTTCTGCTGCGTCCGCGGCCACTGCATCTATGGCGCAACATTTTTTGACTTGGCAACTTTTGCTTAATTCCTGCCAATTGGCAGGGATTTCAACTCTCGAAGATTTGCTTTCTGAACCGCTCGCACGTCCTTAGTAGGTAAGCGTAACCTGGCCTATCGACTGAGATTCCCGCTTCCTCAAGATAGGTCCTCAAGTTAATTGCAAACGCCTCGTTGTTCCACCTGATGTATCGACGTAGTTTCCTTGCCCTGTTCAAGTAGAAAAGGTAAGACGGCCTATACTTCTCTATCAGAACTAGGAGATCTCTGTCCTGACTGACAAGTCTGTCGAAGCCATTCTGACCGAATTTCTCGATGTACTGTCCAACAGTGGGCCGCATTGCGTTGTCGATCAGATCTGTGATGATAGCTGCGACTTCTTCCTGAAGCGCCGAGCCGGCCCTTCGGAATTCTTCGTTTACGAAGCCAGAGAGCCAATCGAACCTCGAAACTATGCTTCGAAGAGATGATCTGATATCAACCATGTTCTCTAGTCCTAATGCGATATTGTATCCATTGGACTACGGAGATTTTTCCTCTTCACAATCTCCGCTCTTTTTTGAAGCTCGGGAAGAAAACGAAGAATCGCTTCCTCGGTCACACTCGTCCAATCAGTTCCAAGTTCGAAAATCAACTCATCGATTGCAGATTTTACCTTACTGTCCAGCCTGTAGCGGATAACCTGACTTTTAGGCAGAATGAAGTAACAACTCTTTACCATTGGCCCTATCTGTGATCCTTTACTTCAACCTTCAGGCCCAGCTGTGGTTTCAAGACTAATTACAAGTGTGCCTAATTGACAGCATTCGATTAGAGATTTGACGCAGGTAGCAGGTGGAACTCAAATTCCAAATGGTGTGAATCCGAACGCGTGGACTTCAGGTGACATCACTTTTCTCTCCGGAACTCCTGGTGCTCCCCCGAGTTTCATAGATCTCGACGACAACGAGATTGCACTCTTCGATGCTGATCTAAGAAAACTGGCATACATGATCGCCCTTGAGCGTGATCTCTCATCTCTTCTTCTGTCCCAGAGAGACGGTTTTCTGTTTGCAGCGGCCATTGCCAAGAGCCAGCTGACAGGAAGGGCCTTCGGAGGCTTGCTCAAAGGATCAGGTTTCAACATGCAAATGATCAGACCAGTCACGATTCTCAGCAATGTGGGTGCAGCGGACGGCGGAGGTGGCGCAACAAGCGTCCTCAACTGGAAGCGTACATTCAATTCAACGGGATGGCAGGCGCTCTTTGGCTCCAACGCAAACTCTGATCCCGTGTCTCTCGGTGTGACTGGAACCTCCACGACAGCGAAAACTACCTACAACAGAGTCGTAATCGCTGCTCCTTACCTTCTTTCAACCGGCACAAGCCCAAGATTCGTCGAGGTCAAGTTCTTCGTCCAGCAGACAAACTATCCAGTGTATCCGCTCCACTGGCTCAAGATGAGCGACATTTACGTCGCAAGGTTCCCCGGGATCTTGCTGGGTCTCCTGAACCAGCAGTTCAGCATAGAGGCAGACATTGCGACGACAGGGGACGACGAGCCGCAGCTTTTCGGGATCCAGTACGTGACGAACGACTACGCAGTCCTGGAAACTTAGGCCGCTTCTGCAAAGTGGAGAATGGGATGAGGGAAAAATGGCAAGACCCGGATTTGTCAAAGGGCAGGCGGTCCTTCAGGATAACATTCCAAGAACAGGGACTCTGATCTACGAGGGAACCATACTTTCGATCAACAATGTCCAGACTTCAACAATAGTCGGAGGAGCGGTCCTCAAAACTAACAAGCTTACGCAGCTTGAAAGCGTTGGAATAATCGGAGTATCTGAAGACACTGGATCCATAACAGGAGCGCGTGTTGTAGGTTTCGGCAGGGGTCTTGGAACGCTGACCGGAACGGGCGTCGGGACTCTAGTCGCTGATTCAAACACAGTGCTCGTTCAACTGTTCGCAGGAACAATTGGAGCAGCTTCGCAGCCCGACGCAGGTTCCCAGATCAGGGGCACAGTCCTAGCCATAATCCAGGGAGTCTAGGGAGTGCAGGGATAGAGACAACTATTCTTTCTTCACATCTTCTTGTAACACACTAGAATCGAAGGTGAAGTGAGCAAAGAAAAAATGATTGACACAAGTAGAATCTCATCGAGCCTCTGGAAAGAAAATTTTCTAATTCTCCTTGGATTTCCCCAGCCCGCCCCAATCTATCGAGGCTACGTTCCTCTCCGAGTCGTTGCGAGGGAATTCTTCTACTTTGAATACGACCCAAGACAGGAAGGACAGATCCTAACCAAAGTGCCCGCTGGTGCAGGAGTGAACGGAATAACCGATCTTGGTTTTGTTGCTCCGACACTTCTGGGGAGCAACTTCCTCACGGGCAAGCCGTTCAACGTGTTTTCAATCGATGACAAGTCAAAGATGTATCAGCTCTTCATGGGGATATCACCCGCCGCACTCAGAGTTGTCAAGGAAATGCCAGCTTCGACCGCACAAAACACACTTGAACTTGATAGGTGGGCCGCAAACAAGATGGAGTTTGGATGGATTGACGGATTTGAAAGTCCGTTCCTGAATCCGAGCCCGCAGAGCGAAATTGACATCGTGCCAAACATCGATTTTGCACTTGGTTACGCAAATCCGATTCCTTTCAATGTCGACCCACTCCTCATGTTCTACGTGAACCATCTTCAGGTTGCTGTCGTAGAGGACGTGAATCTCGTTGCTGCCATGCTTGCAGGAAAGGTTCCAGTTTCAATCAGGACGATAGGCGGACTCACAACGTACAACTTTCCAGTAGATTCAACCTACGACATAGAGCCGATTCCTCTCGGGGCCAGCGCGAACGAAATTGCGGCCGCCCTTGGAGTAGCAGGTCCAATATCAACCTCCTCGAATGCAGTGCAGCCAAGCCGAGGATACGTTCCTCCAAACGTCTACGTCAGGTGAGTCAAAAATGAATGACTATCTAGAAGACGCCACAACGAGAGATCAGATTGGCTTTCAGCTAGGCACTCAGCTCGCAACAATTCTCTATGTTCCGGTCAATTTCACCGCACTGATCTACGGCTTTAGATACATTGCAAACATGAGTGGAGCTGGCACCGTTGTGGGAGAGCTCAGAACCCAAAGACTCGGAACGCTCACGGGAACCATTGATGTGATCAGTGTTCAACCCGGCTCAGAAATAAGAGACGGAGCTCACGAGCATCCAATAGCAAGAGGAAACGCCGGGGAATACATCGTCGGAGTCGTCCTGGGTCCAAGCACTGGGTCAATAGAGGGTTCCATGATCTACGCGTACGCTCCTGGGAGGATCTCGAGCGACTAGCCAGTGTCGGAGATCGAGCTAGTCCATTGAGTACCTCGCAGGTAGCACTTGGCGAGGCGGAACAGCGCTTCATCGAAGCCCTCTTGCGGTTCAGGGCAGAATTCGACCAGATTCTCGGGAGTCTCATTCCACCAGCCGCTGGAAATCAGACAGGCCAAGCTGCAGCAAGGAACGCCCGGAGTTTCAGGATCCCGATAACGAAGGGCCTTTCTCTTCAGTCAATTCAACCACCAGCACCCGTGGGACCAGCTTCGCTGAACGATCTCTTTCAGCTGATCGCAATTGGAGTGAAGGAACGCAGCTTCGACGGCCATCGGTTCGCGGTCGCAACTGAGTCCCTTAACAATACAGGCAACTCGACTGACATCGGAAGAGTGGTTGATTTCGTGATGGTCGTGCCTTCAATAGACGCGCAGATCGAACTAGACAATGCGATTGAATCTTCGACGCCAGTAGTTAGCGGCGGCACAGTTTTCCGCCAGCCCATCAGATGCCGGGTAATCAACCACAAGGCTGTCTCAACTACCCTTGAGGGCACAATCAGCTACTGGGCCTATTGGTTTTCATCCTGAATAGAAATTGGATTTGAAAGATTAGAATGCCCGAACCATCGATTGAAGGCTTTGCGGTCATCTCAGGAAGTCGAATCATCGTCCCGGTAGAAGTATCGTCGATTGATGCCTCCTCAGGCCTTCCCTCCATCGGAACAATTGGAACCATTGTTAGCGCAATCACCGCAGTCATCGGGACGATCCAAGTCGGAACTGTCAGCGTGGTTCTCGACACTGCTACTATAGGTACGCTGCAGTCAGCGAATGTAACAGCCTCGATCATTGGAGGGAATGTGCCGGACGTCGGGACGATAGGCACGATACTCTCCGCAGTCTCTATAGCTCCCATTGCCATAGTCTCAACCATCGGATCAATACTTTCCGGAGCCCTGACTGCCACAGTCTCAGGAGGGCAGCTATCCGAAATAGGAACAATTGGAACTGTTCTCTCGCCCATATCGGTGGGAGCGATCGCAGCCATTGCGACGATCGGAACCATCCAGTCTGGCAACACTACGGCGTCTATATCCTCCGGCCAGCTCGCAGGTGTTGGGACTGTGAGCACAATAATTTCTCTAGCAAACATCTCGATTGCGTCCCTCGTCGGGAGCATAGCATCCGGTGCAGTGACCGCGTCGATCTCGGGTGGAAATATTCCAGACGTTGGCACTATCGGGACTATAGTTTCAGGGCTCGTGACCGACACAATGACCCCTACAACTCCCACATTTGCTACTGTCTCGGGAATCGTGTCTGGTGTTTCGGGAACGCTGTACGGGTTCATAGCTCAAGCGTACGGAGCGACGACCGGAACCGTGTTGCTCGTCCAAGGAGGCGGATCAGTTCTTGCGGAGTTCCTCGCTCCGAGTTCCAGCCCGGTTATCTTCTCAAATGACAAGGGAATGAACTTTACTGGAAGCCTGGTTGCGAGCCTTTACGGAGCACTCTCTGTGACCTTCATGACCTGAGCCCTAATTCTTGCGGGTTTAACATCGGACAATTATGGAGTTGCGCATATTACCTGCCCGGGAATTTTGTGAATCTCAATGGCAAGGATACTCCTGATTTCCGATTCTCCAAACATCAACACTGGCTACGGAGTCGCTTCGCACAATCTCGGAAAGCAGCTTCGAAGATTAGGGCATGATGTCGCATTCATCGGTTTCACGGTCGCCGGATCTCCGACGTATCACAGGCTCGACGGAGAAGACGTTCCACTCTACGGAGGAAACACCACTATCGCAATGGAGAAGGCCTTCCTTGAATGGAGGCCAGACGTTGCGATCCACATCAGGGATGCGTTTGCTCACAGCGCACGCTGGTATACCCATCCCTACTCGATTGTCAGCATTCCAAACAGGCCGAAGATTGTTCTCTGGACTCCTGCCCAGGCCGATGACCTTCCCAATGAGTTTGTCAACGCCTGCATCAACGAATGCGATTTCTGCGTTACTTTCACGCAGTGGGGCTCGGATGTCCTCCTTTTCCAGGGTGTTCCATTCAACAGGATGAGCTCTATCTGGCTCGGCTTCGACTCCGAGGTCTTCAAGCCAATGGAGGTCGACAGGGAAGAGTACGGATTTACTCCCGGCGGGCGGCTCATCGGAGCTGTCGGGATTTCGGATCAATACAGGAAGGGATGGCCGATTCTCCTGCGGGCAGCTAGCTTCGTAAAGAAGAAAATTCCTGACCTCGACATCTATCTTGGCACCTCACCCGAAGGTCACTACTCTCTCACACACCACGCGGAAAGATGTGGAATGAAAGGTTCAGTGATCTATCCTCAGAAATACGACAAGACGTGGGGCCTCTCCCCGCAGGACCTGGCTGCAGTCTACAACTGCCTCAATGCATACACCACGACCACGATTGCCGAGGGGTTCAATCTTCCGATGCTTGAGGCATTTGCCTGCGGCATTCCAATCGTCTGCACCGACCTGCCAAACCACAGGGAGATACTCGGCAATGACAACGCCTTCTTCATCAGCTCAAGACAGGAGTATCCGACCGCTTGGGGCTTTGAGTGGATATGCGATGTAAAGGACGCTGCCCTTCAAATTGAACAGGCCCTGAACCTGAGCTCTGAAGGAAGGAAGGAGCTAAGAGCTAGACAACTCGAGCGATCAAAAGAACTTACTTGGCAGAGATGCGCCGAGCGCTGGCAGGAGCTCTTCAAGCAAAGAAAGGAATTGGGCGTGAAGCTTTGAGGACGAAAGTTCTTGTGACCGGCGCGAGCGGCTTCATAGGTTCGCATCTCGTTCCACGCCTCAGGGACGATCTCTTTGAAGATGAGCAACTCGAAGTTAACGTTCTGGAACGCTACGTCACCGGAAGATATGGGACACTTGGCAGGACGATCTCCACTCACTTTGCGGACCTGCGAGATCATTCTTCAGTGCGCAGCATCATTAGAGCAGTGCAGCCTGACGTGGTAGTACACTTGGCCGCAATCAGTCCCGTGAGCTATAGCTACGACCACCCAAACGAAGTCATCGACTCGAACCTCCTCGGGACGGTGAACCTGGCCGAGGCCTGCATGAGGAATTGCGAGAATTTGCAGCACTTTGTCTTTGCAGGTACATCGGAGGAGTACGGGACGACTGCAGACCGTCCCGCAACGGAGGAAAGTCGGTGCTTTCCAAACTCCCCTTATTCAATTTCAAAACACGCAGCAAGCGAGTACCTTCTCTACCTGAAGAGGGCCTTTGATTTTCCCGCGACGATTTGCAGGGCGACCAATACCTATGGGCGAAAGAATGACACGCATTTTTTCATCGAGAAAATCATTGCCCAGATGGTAAAAGACCCCAACGGAACGGTGTACCTTGGCGAAGATGGACAGATCAGGGATTTCATGTACGTTGAAGACCATGTGGAAGCATATCTCTCTATCGTGAGGAACAGGGAGAAAGCGCTTGGAAAGATATTCAATTTTGCAACAGGACTCGCACTTCCTCTTGAGGACATCATCCGTGTAATCGCACGCCTCGCAGAATTCAAAGGCGAACTCATTCCGGGTAGCATTCCAATGAGGCCCCTCGACATCCACGACCACACAATTGATGCGGATCGTGCAAAGAGAGAGCTCGGATGGGTTCCGCAATGGGATCTCGACAAGGGGCTGATTCAATGCATCAAGTACTGGAGAGACAAACTTTCTGCGTCTGCGCCGACCCCTGTCATGAGTGTTCCCTGAGCTCAAAATGAAAATTGCTCTGATTTCCACGACTGCGATTCCGACCAGGAATCCAGAAGAGATGGGCTACGGCGGAATAGAGGCCCTATGCTGGTACCTTTCAAAGCAGTTGATAGAAGAAGGGCACAAGGTCACTCTCTTTGCTTCGAAGGGATCCGATGGCCTCGGAGGAGAGCTTGTGGTTGCAAATGAGGAATCAGAACTGAACAACAAAGCATTCTCCAGGGAGGAAGAATTCCACATAATTCATCAGTGGAGTCACCACAAACCGACAAGAAAAGACCTGTGCAGGAAAACATGCAGCAGCGTCTTTTTCACCGACGAGATAGGGCCCAATCCGGTCTTCAGCTCATACCAAGTTGCAGAGGCGATGGGACGTCCTGACGCGAAAGTGATCTACCCCGGCATAGATCCGAACGTATACAATTGCCGAAACGACCGTGAAGATTGGTTCCTTTTTTTCAACAGGATTTCTTCCTTCAAGGGGCCAGACATCGCTGTCCGGCTCGCAAGGCGAATGGGGTTTACACTCAAGATAGCTGGGCACGACGGTTTCTTCGCCGAAAGAGATTATGCTGCAGCAATCAAGGATCTCTGCGACGGAGAGCAAATCCAATATCTCGGCGAGAAAAGTTTCAAAGAAAAAGTCGATCTACTCTCAAGAGCAAGAGCGCTAATCTTTCCCTTTAGATGGCTTGAGAGTTTCTCCCTGGTCACCGTCGAGGCGCTCATGAGCGGATGCCCCGTGATATGCACGTCTTCGGGCGGACCGCGTGAAATAGTTCAGGATGGTTCAAGCGGGTTTCTCTGCAGCAGTTTTGATGAGTTTGTATCCGCGATAAAGAGTGTTGATAGGATCAGTTCGAGAGATTGCGTTTCCCGAGGCGCTTATTTCACAAGCGCAAGGATGACAACTGACTATCTCAACTTCTATGAAAAACTGATCGGGGCGGCGAAATGAGATTCTCAGTCATTGTCGCAACGCTGATGCGGCCTTCTCTCCAGGAGCTCTTGAGGAGCCTGAAGGTACAGACTTTGAATCGCTCTGAATGGGAACTGCTCACTTGGACAGGAGGATTCAACGAATATGATGCCAGGAACCAAGCTGCTAGAATTGCAAGAAGTGAATGGCTTTGCTTCGTAGATGATGACTGCATCGCGGCCCCAAATTGGTTAGAATCAGCAGACAAAGTTCTCTGCGAGTCGAAGAATGAAATCGTCTGTATCAGCGGCGCGCTCGAAGGAGATCTCTGGGGCAAAGGTCAGACAATGCGCCTTGCGGAGAAAGGATGGTATCCCGGAGCAAACCTCTTTGTCAAGAAAACAGCATTTGATGAAATTGAAGGATTTGAAACAGACTGGGGCCTTTCTCCTCGACCGAAGGGATGGCGAGGAGACACGGACCTCGGCTTTAGACTCGAGGACAGGTTCGGTGAAGACGCTTGTGTTTTCTCAAATGACGTTCTTGTCTATCATCCTAGACCAATGCAGTCAATCTGGCAGCCAGATGTTGAACGACTCTTCTACCTTCGCCACAGGGGAAAGTGCTTGGAGCGTTTTGCTCCGATAGACCCGAGGCTATGCCAGTTTGTCATTAAGAACAACATAGAGAGTGACCCAGCGATCATTGCTTACCTCGGGCTTCTCCTTGATCGCTTCTTCGGCAGAACGCGTCCAAGGCCCGGTTTCTATTACGCATGCAATGTCAGCGATTGCAAAGATGATTTTCTAACACTCAAGGAATTTCAGGGGCATCTTTCGAAAGCGCATCAGCTCCCGGAAAGTCCCGTCTCGTATAGAGGATTCCAGTGGCACATTCCCAAGGGCATGGCAAATTACATCCCGCTCGAGCCTCATGAGCAAAACATTGTCGCCTGGGTGAATAAGATTCTTTCAAACACGGGTGGAACCTTCATCGACGTGGGTGCAAACACGGGCCTCTATTCCATAACACTCGCCCACAATTTTGATCGGGTCTTTGCCATCGAGCCCGAGAAGGAGTACCTGAACGCATTGACACAGAACGTGGTGCTCAACAAGCTATCTCACAAAGTGATCGTGCTGCCGATGGCCGCAAGCGACATGGAAGACACGCCAGTTCTCCTCGCAAAGGTCGGGCACGGTGACTTCTCAATCTTACAGCCCGGCGAAGAAATGGAGTCTGACGCCCACACAGAAGAGACCAAAACAATGACAATCAATTCGCTCTGCCGCAAAGAACAAGTCACCGACCTTCGTTTTCTAAAGGTAGATGTCGAGGGGCAAGGCCACAGAGTCCTTAGCGGAGCATCAGCGACTTTGTCAAGTGCTGGTGAGAAATGGGTTCTTTTCGAATCTCACTACAGAACGGGAGGGATCGAAGAAGACAGAGAATCCCAAGAAATCATGAGATTTCATCGATACGAGTTGCAAAATCAGTGGTGGCAGAGCGGCGCGAGACACGACCTCTGGCACAAGAGTTAGGATAAACCAATTTTAGTGAGGGCGCTCAAACTGTCGATTCAGAATGCCTAGAATTGTCTGGGAAAACAACCAGCTCCAGATCCAGTACTACTCTGCGGATGACCTGATCACATTTGTCGAGAGCGCAGTCTCAGGACCGGCAAAACAGTTAGGGCTGTCGGTCGAGGTCAGAAAGGAAAACTCTGATGGAGCCAAAAAGAAAGCAAAGATTCAAACCGTACGAATGTAATGCTTGCAATAGAAACTGATTCTTGAGCTGCGTCGATTTTAACCCGCGCGCAGAAGGGGCTACGACTACAGTTTGAGCAACTGCGCGCTCTACAACGTACCACTCACGGAGGAACAGCAGCAGAAGCTTCTCATTGCAGGAGCGAAACCCAACGCTTTCAATGCTCAGAAAGTAACCCAAATAACGCCAATCTTCTGCGAGGAGCTGCCCTTCATTGACATGCTCATCCTTATGTGGACTATCACTGATTCGAGCGGCACCCCACAAGCCGGCGCGACAATTACAATCGGCTCACAGACGGCGACCACGGACGCTAGGGGCCAGGCTACCCTAACCCTCTTCACGGGTGGCGATTTAGTGGTCCTTGCCCTGACAATCACAGATACTACGGGGGCGGTCCAATCTGGCCTGAGCATCACTCTGGGAGGGGTTACAAAGACCACGAATGCGTCCGGCCTGGCGACCTTTGACATCGGCTCGAACGGGGTTGTGTCTTAGTGTGGCCACAATCCAGATCACGGGCAAGGTGGTGGTGCAAGTAAGCGCGCTTCCTGCGAGTAATTATGCCGTTGTCTATAATTCGCAAGTTAATTCCACCTCGCTGGCACTTGTTCAGGCAGGACTCGCGGTACAGATCACGCCTAAATACACTGGAAAAATGAGAATAACTTTTACTCTCGAAGTGTATAACAATACTGCAGGCGATGGAGTCAATTTTACTCTCCAGAGAGGTACTGGGACTCCTCCATCTACAGGAGCTCCACTAGCAGGCGGCTCGCTGCTTGGACTGAGTGGCGAAGGACTGTATTCTGCGGCCATCTATGAATCAAATTGTGCTGGCGGTTCAAGACTCGATTTTAACCTGACACTAGGCACAACATACTGGTATGATTTCTCCTTCCAAGCTATGACTGGAGGAACAGCGACATTCCACGTACTGTCGCTTCTCGTAGAAGAGCTACTTTCCTGAGCCTGTATCTCCGTGGGGTACAGAAAAGCACGAATGGCCAAAGATAGGTAAGTTTCAATATTTCGAGCAACGGTTTCGTGAGCTAGACTTTATTTGACGACAGTCGTAATCTCGGGATCGGTGGTGGTTCCGGTGAGCGGAGGCTTGAAAACAGCGAGCATAAGTTATGTAGGCAACGGCGCCTCGTCGCGCAAGATCACGACTCCATTGCAACCCAAAATTTTCAGTGTTGCATCAGAAGGATTCGGTGGAAGCATAGGCCAGACAGACGGCAAACTAATTGCTTGGTATGGAGAATCTTCTGCCTTCTCGCTCGCAGACAGTGATAATGGAAAGTACTCTGGTAGCGACTACATTGATGTGGGAGCACTCGGCACAGGGACTCCAGACGCATCTATTTCTGACTCGAATCAAAACGCTCGTGCCTACAATCTAGTAGTTTCTGGTTAGACTCTTTATCCTCGCCTCTGGTGTATCTTAGTGTGGCGACAATCCAGATCACAGGCAAGGTGGTGGTTACCGTGAGCGCACCTCCGATCTTGACGAAGATAGACAAAGACATCTTCGTCAATATTACGTCAAGCTATCCAACTTACGAAATGGGAGGGTACGGCTTCACTTACACCCCGAGCAAGTCGGGCAACCTCGTTGTCCTTCTCCTCTTTGCATTTTCAGTCAACGCGTCCGGGCAGGGTTGCAGGTTCAGGCTCAAGCACGGCACTGGAGCGGCGCCGGCGAACGGAGCAGCTGAGACGGGGACAACAGACTACGATCTGGACTCTTTTCTTGGGAATACAGCGTCGATAATTTTACCTCTGACATTGACGGGTTTGCTCACGGGCCTGACACTTGGAACACCAATTTGGATTGATGTCGCGGCCGCTGTTGGCGGAGCGAACACGGTAACGCTTGATCATCCGCTTCTGATTCTCGTCGAATTCTGAAGCGCATCATAAAGTACGGAACCATTCTGGATTAGGGCGAGGCGCAGTATGAGAGGCGATTCCGATCGCCTGCTCACACCAAGTTCAACAAATACGGTTGCCAAAGAGGAGGGACTATGAAGCTGCACATTTCACCAATTGTTCTGTGCATTGTCGTTGCTCTAACTGGGTAAAGCTTGTAATATCAGGAATGTAATGTTTTGAAATTATGTCAAGCAGTAACACGGTTACCCCTTTGTCAACCCCTGTCAGGATGAAACTTTCCGATGCTCAACAGGCAGTGCTCCAGTTCGTAGGCTTCCTATTGATCAACCTGGGGGTCGTGACACTTCCCTCAAGCGAACCAAAATTGATCGGTGCCATCTTCACTTTCATCGGATTCGGCGCAATACTCGTGAAGGCAGAACTTCCATCCCTCAATCCCTCCAAATTAACTACGCAGCAGGCCTCGCTCTATCTTGCGGTCGCTTCAATGCTGACCGCAATCGACGGATATGTTGCTCTGACCTATGAGAGCTATTGGTGGGCGGGTCTTATCATTGGAATAATCGGCGCCGTCATTCTCGCAATCAAAGAAGTTGTTGAAGGCACTAACCCGATTGCAACAACACAAAACTCCACTGGATCCTAGCTGAAGTGTTTCCCCTTCCTATCAATCCAGATGGAAGAGCTTGAATCAAGCAGTTAGACTCTTTTTGAAACTGTGGATTCTTGCGGTCGTAGCGGGAATAGTTGTCTTTCTTTTGACCTTGTTCGGGATTATCTGATTACGGTGATGTCCTCTCAGGCCGTGATTGGTTCTTCTTCCCGTCTTTCTTTATCGTGAGTTTCCAGCAGGAATTCTGCTCTGGTTGGCAATCTCACGCCGCCATCGGTTTTGACAAGAGCTCCCATTCCGACGAGCTCCGATATCCTTCTAGAGCAATTTCCAGAATCAATTGCGTAACCGAACTCCGCAGCCTCTCTTATTATCTGCTGCTGGGTTGCTTCCCTGCCCTTGCCGATGACCTCGATCATCACCCTCATTATCTGCCCTCGCACATTGGACGTGTCAAACTCCATCGGCTTGTCTCTCTTGTCAACTCGAAAATTGAGATCCTCAGCTTTCACCAGAATATCCAGGGAGGATTCTGGCTTGGGTTCTGCGTTGCCAGCTCGCGGGACGAGTTTCGGAGCTGCGTGGACAGGAGTTTTCTCGATTTCATTCAGTCTCCTCTCCAAGAGCTTCGAAGTTGTCTCGATCTTCTCGTTTGCCTGAGCTAATTGATTTTCAAGTGCCGAGTTTCTTTCTTCTATATCCTTGATTGCCTTCTCTAACTGCCTGTTCTCTTTCTCTAGTTTCCCAGCCTTTTCCTTCCATATCATTTCTTCTTCCCTCTCTGCTTCTTCCGTTGCTTTGAGGCGATACGCTCTAACTCTTTCCGACTTTGGCGATAGCTCGCCCCGTGCTACTCGCTTTGCCACCTCTTCTGGAAGCCACCAAGGAGCTGCGTAGACCTTCTTTACTACCTTCTCTTCAGCTATCACGAGGTAGAAGTGGCCTAGCGGAAGAGTCTGAACGTCGGATGATGTGGGTTTGATCTTCCCGAGATTCTTTGGCAGGAGTTTCAAAGTCCGCTCGATTTCGTGTTCGTACGATCCCTGCGGACCAAGCAGCCACAGCCGCGCCTGACTTCTCACAATTGGGTCTACGTCTACTATCATTTGCGAATCCAGAAAGAGAAAATTGTTGATTGCTCCTCCCTTCTTTGCAATTCTACGCCCCACCACTTTGGAGGGACTCCCGCGTCCTGCGGGAAAGAAGTCAGGGGCCTCCGGAACGACGATCACAACGTTCTCCAGTTTATCGAAGACTTCCTCCATGCAACTTGCAATGATTAGGGATTGAACGCCCTCGCTCAACCCCTCGAGGTCCATGACATTGATCACGCTCTCTTGGAGCTCTAGTTCCTTCGCCCATTCCCTTCCTTCCTTGAACAAATCGGGCAGAACGAGATCCAAGTATCCTCTTATTGAGAATAGCATCGACTCCGCAAACCCTTTCGCAGCCCTGACGTCGTGATTTCCTTCGAGCAGGATGTCGATATTCTTCCTCACCTCTTTCAGATCCTTTGGCTTTGGGAGTCTCCCAGTTTCACCTGTTACTTCCATGAACCACCTGTCGTAGAGCCCTGGCAGCTCCTTGTCGAGAGCAGCTTCCGCGAGCGATTTCACGTAGACCCAGTCTGATCTAGGTTTGTAGAAGGGCCTGATCTGAACCCCCCTCAGGAATCCAGTTTCTCCTCTTTTTGTCCTGAAAGTTAGGCAGGTGAACTTACCACGGGTGATTATTGCTTCGAGCGCTGTGGTCTTCCCTGTCCTCCTGGTCTGGCCCGTCGCTGCTATGTTCATGTCTGTGGGAATGTGGACAGGCCTTGCAGAGCCCACCTCGTAACCCAACAGAACTTGTTTAGGTTGAGTCAGAGCTTATCCCCTCGGCTCCCGTGAAATTCTTTGGCTGTATGGTTGAGAGCGTCGGATGCTTTTCACGCCAGCGCTTGTACGTCGGGTCGCGCTTCATCCTCTCAATCCCTTCTATTAGGATCTCTCTCAGCAGCACGGCGTCCTTCTTGTGGTGAAACTCCGAGACGAAGGGCACTTCCTCGGCGGTTCTTCGGTCAAGACGCACACTGAACAGAACGTCAAATAATCGCCTGCGCTGCAAGAGATGTTCAAAAGACACTTTTGAGACTCTAACTTTTGAACATTTGCGGCGGCGAAGTGACTCTAAGAGAATCTCCCAAGATGCTCTAACTAGTTTCAGCCAGGAGGCCATGGCTACTGTGGCAGAGAAATGCGAGACAGGGTTTAACACCTTCTCGCAAATTTATTCGAGCGTTCGACGTTAAACCCAACAATCGACTGCAAATGAATCACTGCCAAATGGCAGTAATTGCAACAGCCTTAAACGAGAAAAGTGGCTCCAAGTATGTTTGCGATGCCGTTCAAATATAGAGAAAAGAGGAATGCGTACTTCAAAGAATACATGCGGAAGTGGCGCGCAGAAAAACGAAATCATCCAGCACAAATTAGCCGAAGTTCTTCCTCAGAATCTCCGACCAATCAGGGACAACAAACAATCTCCGAGTCTCCGAAATACTACGAGATACTCGCAGCTTGAATAGAAGTTATGTGAATTCTCCCACTTCTGAAAGGATTCTATTTGGTAGCGTGCTCATTCGTTGTTCTCGCCCAGCAGAGATTTCGCGCTAAGCAGTGTTTGGAGGCACTCTATTCCCTTCTCAGTCAGAGTGTATTTCCTGTGACCTGAACGCTGCGAGGCGACAGCTATCAACGATTGAGTTTCTAGCTCCTTTAGAAAGCCCTGCATAACCATCCAAGATACGTTTGCCTTGTACATGATGCGCGTCGGATGGGCTTCGCCTTCAAGCTGAATCGCTCTAAGAATATCGCACTTTGTTTCAAGGCGGGAGCGCCTTTTGATTGCTGTATGCTGTTCCTCCTGCACTCCAACTCTCGAACCGCGTGACACTTGACTTTACTCGCATAGCATTTAGATTCGGAGGTTAATTAATTCTTAATTGAATCGAGACGCATGTTTGACACAATACTAGAAAAGAGAACAAGGCATTAGAGCAGATGAGAGGTGGCTCTTCGATTCTATTCTCAGAGCGCTACTTTCGAATAAGGGAAGTTGGCGATTAGGGCTCTCCCAGAATCCGTAGATGAATTTCTGATACTACTAGAAAATTATACATCTCATCTTCGATGGATTGATGTGCAAGACTCGTACGTCGCTCTGACCAAAAAACACTGTGCTTATCCGCCTTGCTCAGTGACGTTTGTTCCAAATCATCACCGCCAGAAATACTGCTCTAAGAAGTGTCAGGTGAAGGATGCGAACCGACGCTTTGCAGAAAAGCGACGTAGGCAGCAGGAAAATCGCGATCTATATTCGATGGACGAGCCAGAAAAGCGGGAGGAATTCAGAAGACAGAAACATTTGCTCGATCCGCTTTACTTCAATTAGAGGTATATCTCTAAACAGAATACTTCGATAGCAAATTTGGAAGCTCAAGCGCGAAAACACGAATAGAAACAATGGTTACAGCTTGGAACTGACACTGACAATAGTTTCTCTCAGAGTAGCCTAAGACTTGATGTTTACCGGTTGTTTCTGAGCAAGGTTTTCAATTTACCGACTGTAATCCAAGGTTGTCTATTGTGGAGCATCCTGTGACAATTAGAGCATAGGATTGCGATATCTTCTGGACGAGTCTCCGTCTCTGCTTTTAGCTTGCTCAAAGGGAGTATATGATGACCTTCAATGAATCCATAGCCTCGCTCCCCATATGTTCTTAGGAAATCGAAACCGCAGGCCGAGCAATAAAGACGTCCTCCATGGCGATTCATGAAAATTGACTTTGCGGCATCAATTACTTTCCTCTTCCGTTCTCTCCGAAGATGTATTCTTGTGAGCTTCCTACCTTCCTTAGCAGCAGCTACCAGCTGATCCTCGGGAAGATTAGATCCTTCAAGGCTCTTCTGCAAGAGGCCTATTGCTTTGTTTATGTACGGAATATCTTCCCGATAAATTGGTTGGAGATTTCGTTGTGCTTCTGCCTTTCCAGTTAGCAGAGCGAACAGTTTCGGCGTTTTTAGCTGATTGAGTATTTGCAATACTTTCTTAGGTAAAGGAGAATGAAGATGGATCGGTTGTGGAAATTTCTGAGTATATCTTATGTCAACATTATCTGATGGCTTTTCAAGCGAGTATTGTTCGATCACTCCTACGCCATAAATTCCTCGTAATGGATGGCTAGAGCTCCCAAGAATCTGCATGAGCAGTACTTTTTGACCTTTCCTGAGATCGTCCTTAAACTGATAAGTTGTCCAAGGAACAGGCCGTTTGGTATCGAGCTCTTTAGAGAGGAGATAATTGTACCTTTTTGCTGCCATAGCGATCCATCGATAATCTTTCGTAAGAACAAACATAGTGTATGGGTAATTGTAAAAGTAGTTAAAGAATTTCTGAGCATGCAGATCATGCCCCCCTAATTAGAAATGGTCTCACATTCTCAACAAAGAATGGACGCCCCAGATTGGCCCTCGTCCCGCTGATCCTCTGCATCAGGATATCACCACCTTTGAGGGGGCCGTCATACTGCGCGCTGCTCCATATCTGAACATAAGGCGCAAGCGTATCTGACTCTCCTGCGGGTAACTCCTTGATTGCTTCCTGCCTTATTGTCTGCTGCACGGTTCCCGTGCTGTATCTCTGGAAGAAACCGTTCTTCCATGCCTCGAATATTTTGAGATACAATCTATCAGGAGTGTACCTCTTCACGCCCTCATCGTTTAGTCTCACGAGTAGCATGTTGCCCGGGTTCATTGGGAGCTGCGTGGCTGCTCTTTCTTCAACCGCCGGAACCCGTCCTTCCAGTGCGTCCCTTGCAGATCTAATTAGCTCGCCAAACATCGATGGAGTAAGAGTAACCCTGTAATCATCTGGTCCTGTGTTGATTATCATCTCGTAGAATGCCCTCGTCGTCGATGGAGCGATTTTGACACTCTTGACGGGCCTTATGTTAATGCCACGACAGCGGACAATCAGGCGCAAAACATGGACTACTTTCTCTGCATACCATTCACGATGATGTAAACGTAGCGAACCAGAATTTCCTGATCTCCCGGCCTTGTTCCAACGCGGAGAAATTTTGCCACTGCCATTCTGCAAGCTCGCATTTGATCGTTTGGAAAGTTCGCTAGCTCTTGGGCAAGTGCATTTCCAAAACCATCCGTGAAAA
>VFSW01003004.1_pt1 | contig 25295 bp, 29 predicted proteins | sample 5358111 | NCBI WGS metagenome assembly VFSW01 (sample SAMN11554181, study PRJNA540505) | mine drainage metagenome | isolation source: sediment from site ElyBrook_90M | place: USA: Ely Copper Mine, Vershire, VT | collected 2017
GTAGACCGATGCTCTAATCCGCTGAGCTACAGCCGCGTTGGTACAGGCATACCATGCTAGCCGACGGCTCCGGGAGATGGCGAAGTGGTGCGCGGCGATGGGGATGAACCAAATAGGTGCGCCGCGCCGCGAAGTGACGCCTCGTTCCCGGCAATGGATACCTCGAAGGGTTGGTCGGTGAACAACGTGCCCGAGATCCGGCGGGCGTTTCCTCCGGCCAGGTACACCTGCGAAGCGCCAAACTCCGCGGCCAACCCGCTCACGACCGCGACGACGTCGCGACGCCACCGATCGCCATCATGGGCCCGGGCCCTCTCTCCCAACGCTTGATCGAAGTTACGACCGGCGTCGAACTCGGTGCGCCCCAAGTCGCGTACGCGGCGGCGTTCGCCCCGCACGCGAAGGGCGAGGCCACACCCTGTGCCTAAGGTCACCACCAATTCGGTCCCTACCCCGCGACAACAACCCAACGCCGCCAGTGTCGCGTCATTCACCACGCGCACGTCACGACCGGTCTCTCGCCGCAACGTCTCTTCGAGGGGGTATCCCTGCCAGAGTCGATCGAGTTCAGCATCAATCTCGCTGCCCACCCCAGCTACTCGCGAAAGATTCCCCGGCCGCACCACTACGCCGTCTTCGAACTCACCGGGGAAACCCACGCCGACGCGATCGATGACGAAATTGCGGGCGCGCTGCACTATCCACTCGACGATCCGATCGGGGGGACACGGGTAGGGAGTGGGACGCCGCTTCAGCGAGCCGCGCAGACGGCCGTGCTCGTCCACGCGAGCGAACTTGATATTCGTCGCCCCGATGTCGATAGCGAGAACATCGTCAGGGATGACGACCAGTGCCTCCATTGCACTACAGTACCGACGAAAGCCGCCCGCCACGGTTGCGCAGGCCGCGTTGTCGCCACCAGGGTCGCAGGTACACCGTGTGGACCGCTCGGCGACCCGCTACGACCACAGCGGTGTGTCGCGCGCGCATGCGCAGGGGCACCACCGGTCGCTGCGCTCGGGGCTCGAGGATTTCGGGCAGGTACGTGTCGACGGTCGGGTCAGCCAGGCCCGCCAGCACCATCCGAGTGGCGTGATTGTTAACAATGGTCGACGCTCGAGGACCCCAGCGAGCTGCCAGTTGGGCGAAGTCCTGAACGACGGTCACTAACGTGACACCCACGCCCGAAAGAGTCGCCGCCAATTGATCGAGATCATCGAGTGATGCCACGGTCGCCGCTTCGTCGAGGACCAGCAGGAGTGGCCGGGCCCGTCGAGCATCGTGAGACGCCTGCTGTTCCTCCAACACGCTGCGCAACGCGCCACGAAAGAGTGCTTCGTAGGTGTGCTGCTCACCTCGCGCGCTGCACAGGTAGAGAGTATTGTCCCCCTGAGCAATATCACGAATTCGAGCGGTGGGTTGACGAAAGCGCCACGCCAACAACATCGTCTCGGCTGTCGTCACCACCCCGTCGAGCGTTTTGGGGTCGTACTCGAGGAATGAACGCAACATGGCGCCGTGCGGCGACGTCGCGTCGTGGGGAATCCAGTCACACCAACGACGGCTCTCCACCACTTCGGTCACGTCGAAGATCGAATGGCCCCGTTGTTGAGCGACGACGAAGAGACCCGCCACGAGTTTCACCGCCAGCGAGTTCCAGAACTCCGTGTCACCGCGGGGAGAGGAGCTCGTCAGCGACTGGGCCACGCGAAGGGCGTGACGCAGTCCAACGACCCCCTCCAGGGGATCCCAGGTCAGTCCTTCGTCGAGGCCCGGCTCAAGACGCTGGACGACACCCCGCGTCGCACGCCAATCTTGGGTGGCGCGGACCACGTCGTTCTTGACGCTGGTCACGACCACGGGTCCGGCCCAGGCAAGAATGGCGGGAATCACGAGCGACGAGGTCTTGCCCGTCTGGGTCGGACCCACGACCAGTAACGAGTGCCCCCGGTCCAATTTCACGCGCGGGCCCCCGGGCAGCCCCTGGAGATATCGGCGCCCGAGGACCAATCGTCCCTCACGCATCGATTGACCTCATGGCCTGATCACTGTCGACGAATCTGGCGTCACGCTCGTTGGGCATCAGTTGAACAATCGAGCGCGCACTCCCGTAGCGAACGAGCGCAGCGCCACGGGTCAACTCGACCAGACACCGCGTCTCGAGCGATCCGAGGCCCAAGACCGACGCCATCTCGGCGGATTCGTCAGGGGGTTGACGAAAGAGCCACACGGTCTCGCTTTCGCGCAACAATCCGCGCGCTCGGGCTCGCTGAGCACTGCCCGACGCTCCCACCGATGCCACATCACTCCAGCGATGGAGAACCAGGACGTGAGCGATGCCTCTGGCCCGTGCGAGTTTCCACGAACCCTGTAGCCAACGCAGGGAGGCGTCATCAGCCAGCAACGCCCACGCTTCGTCTAGGACGAGATAACCCAACTCGCGGTGGGCGGCCAAGTGTTGCGCCGCCGCCACGGCGCTCAACGCGGCCACCGCGATCTCCTCGGTCCCCCAGAACCGCGACACGTCCAACACGACGAGTGCGGCGTCGAAATTCACCGCGCTACCTTCTCCGTCGTAGAGACCAGCGAGGTCGCCGTCCAAGAATCTCCTCAGAGTGAGCGCGAGAGCGCGCTGGGGATCGCCCGCGGGTTGCGAGAGGTACGGGGCTAGCCGCGACGACAAGGCCGCCAAGATTCGCGGAGGCCGTGGTTGTGCCATCGCGGTCCAGGCCTGATCGAGGACGTAATGCTCGTCGTCGCTCAAGGGGGAGCCCTTCGCGCTGGACAGCAGAGTGGTGACGAAGTCGCGATCGCCTCGTTCGTCGAGCGCGCGGGGCCAGCACCAGCCGTCGCGTCCCACGACCAGAGGGCGCACGCCGTGCGCACGGGCCAGTCCTTCGTACTCACCCTTGGGATCCACCACCACCACTCGGCGCCCGCGTTCGAGCGCCCGATCCACCATCATCTTGACCAGGGTGCTCTTGCCGGTGCCGATGGACCCGGCGACGACCACGTTGGGATTGGTCACGAGACCCGACCGGTATGCGTCAAAGGGGTCCAGCACGAAATCCCCACCGCGCACCGCCCGACCCAGGACCCTGCCCGTGAGGTGCGTCCCTCCGTCGTGGGTCGGCAGGCGCAACGTCGCGAAGTCGTGCGAGGTGCCCCAGTGCGTCCACGCCCTCCTCACCAGCCCGGTCCTCCCGGGAGCTGCCAGGTGAACCACTCCCCCTGCACACCGACTCCGAGATCCAGTCGCAATCCAGCCGCGCGGGCCACATCACGCGTCTCGTGGACCTTCGCGCTCAGTTCGCGCACGCTCTCGGCGCTCACTACGACGTACAGGGCCCACTGGCACAGTGCGGCCCCCTGGGCCACGCAGTCTTCGCGTTCGCGCAGTGCATCGAGCCCCTTCTGGTCGCGCGCGGACCAACGAAAGCCGGCGCCGCGCGTGAACTCCGCGTCGGTACCCACGCGATGCACGGCCCGCGCGGTGAGACGCCGCGCACGAGAGATCGGAACGACGCCGGCGTGCAGGGAGAGGGCCACCCCCGACCCGTTTTCACCCAGAACCTCCAGCGCGTCCTGCGCCCGATCGGCGGCGAAATCGCTCACGCGCAACGTGCGCAACACGCACTGGGGGGTGCGCACGTAATGACGACGTTCGAGCACCGCCGTTCGACCAATCGACAGACTGCGCGGAATGCCTACACTGCTTCGTACTCGCCACTCGCTGGGGGTCGGTGCCGCGACATTCACGCTCAAGCTCGTGCGCGCCTCAGCTCCCGACTCCTCTCCCGTGTCGACGTGTAGCGCGACGTGCGTGTGCTCGCCCCCGGCGGCGAAGGACTCGACCATCCGCGCGAGACGTGAGGCCAGAACGACATCACGCTGACTGAGGTCCAAGCGCCCTCGATGAGCGAACTCGTAACACCACACCCGCTGGCTACCACGCGTTCCAACGACCAGGGCGTTGCCGTCGCTCTCGAGTGAGATCCACCGCACGCGGCGTCGCGCGAGGAACCGAAGGTGGATCACGCTCCACTGTCCCCAGGATGACGACCCCGGTCCCGGTGCGGCGCCCGCTATGCTCGCCGCGAGCGCGAGCCACTCCCACCACCGTGATCCCGGTCGAAGGAGGGCGTCGGCCCCGAGTACCGGCGCGAGCGCCGCCAGCGCCATGCGGTGGCGAGCCAGACCCCACCAGCGCGGCCACGCGTCACTCTCACCCAGTGTCGATCGCCGTGGACTACTCATCAAAATGCCACCCAACCACTGGTCCTCCCTCGTCGCTGTAATAGGCGGCGTGACCTCCTCGCAGGAGTGGCTCTCCAACCGGCGCGGCCGGCGACGGTCCGTCATAGTCCGGCATCTCGAAGTCCGGGCCTGGCTCCCACATGGGAATGCCCCAATCCTCGGGTCGTTCGGGCGCTGACGGGGGTGCCACCGTCGGCGCCAGCGCGGCCACCGCCATGCCCGCCGGCGAACTGGGTGCGCTCGCCACCGCTCGAGTGGCGCGTTGACGTAGTCCCTCGACACCGTGCAGGGCCGACGTTTCGACGAGCGGAATGAGTCGTAGGACCACGAAAGGGGTCGCCGAGGCCAGCATCAGCGTGACGGCGCCTGTGATCACGGTGGTCGCACCCGACCCCGCCAGTTCACTCAATCCCAGTGCCAGTGTCACCACGATCAGGAATTTGCTGAGCGCGACGGCGAGGAAAGTCTCGGCGAGGCGCCACGCCACCCGTCGCATGGCCGGGATTGCTACCAGCGGCACCACCACCGGCACCAGCACGATGAGCAGCGTGAGCACGACGGCGCGCACGATGAGTTCGCACCATAGCAACACTGCACCCACGACGACGAGGAGGGCCAGCACGAAGAGCCCGAATCCCGGCGTCGACGCGAGAGAGAGTGCCGTCAATGCTCGACCCACTGACGCTTCGCCCTGGGCGAGAGAGCTTCCCGCGGTCGTGCAAAGTTGATTGACGGCCTCGAGCAATAGGGCGGCGAGAGGACGGGCGACGAAAATTGCGATGACGCAAGCCGGCGCGACGCCGAGAAAGGAACGCCACAGGGCGAGCGGATCACCGTGACGTAGTGAGTGCAATGTCGACACCAGGAGTCCGATCAGGAGGAGGATCGGCGACACCGTCGCCAACGTCAGGAATTCCGGTGACGCGGCGCGAACGATGGCGGCGGGCTCCCCAACCGAGTTGAGAACCAACCCCGTGGCGTGCAACAGCCACGCGACGCTGGACAGGACCCAGCTGGTCAGGGCACCGAAGAGATCGCCAAGCGTCGCCTTCGCCAACGACTGCGTCGCGCAACCCACCGGATTGACCAGGCACAGGAGTGAGTGCATCAGTGAACCGTCAGTCCGGCTGAGAAGAAGAAGTTGATCAGCGAGGGGGCCGCCCCGACGAGTACGGCCGCCGCCAGCGACGTGGCGACCGCCCGTCGACCCGCGGAGGACTGGTGCATGTTCTGCGTGTGCGAACCAATGGCCCACATCAACGCGCCGAGGAGCAACGCGATGAGAGATCCAATCAAGGCCCAGGCGCCCAGCCCATTGGCCAATTGTTGAAGGACCGAAGCACCCGGCAGGGCACTGGTGGACGGGTTGAGGGTGACACCGGCGAGCAACATTGCTCCTCACTTTCTGTTGGGACTCGCAACGGTCGCTGTTACCACCCCTCGCTGAACTTCTGCGAGAATGGACCCGTGCTCATCACCATTAGCCACAACGTGGTCTCGTCGTGGCCGTCCGCCCTGCTGTACGCAGTCGGTGTGGTCCTCGTCCTCCTGGGCGTCGGGGTGGGTATCTTGATATACCGCCGACGTGGACACCGTGCGATTGCCCAACGCCTCGCCGCCCTGGGCGGACGACTCGGTGTCGAGCCCCAGGACGACAAGGGCAAAGTCGAAGCCGCACTGGCGCACCTCGAAGAGGTCGCCGGAGTCGCCACCACGGTCGTTACCGAAGCGGGAGCCGACGCGGTGCGGCTGCGCCGATCACTCGACGTCCTGCCCCTCGGACTGGTGTTGTGTGACGAGGGTGGCGCCGTGCTCTATCGCAATGCTCAGGCGGAGCGACTCATGGTGTCGCGCTACGGTGACGCCATCGCCGCCCAGGCGGTTACCGATACTCTCGCCGACGGTTGGACCAACGGCGTCGCCGATCGCACCATCGACATCTACGGACCGCCACGGCGGACTCTCACGATACGCGCTGCGGTGATCGACGACGGACGACGCCCCCTGGGGGTGGTGGCCTTCATCGAGGACGTCTCGGAGCGTCGACGTCTCGAGGACATCCGGCGTGACTTCATCGCGAACGTCTCGCACGAACTCAAAACCCCCATGGGGGCAATGGGACTGCTGGCCGAGACGTTGCAATTCGAACGCGACCCGGTGGTGGCCAATCGCCTCGCAGAACGCATCAACTCCGAGGCCTTCCGTGTCAACCGGATCATCGAGGACTTGCTCGACCTCTCGCGCATCGAGGGAGAAGGCTCGCCGACGCGCGAACCCGTGTCGGTGTCGCTTATCGTGGCCGACGCCATTGAACGCATACGAATCGTGGCCGAGCAGCAGAACGTGCGCGTGGACTTCCAGGAACCCGAGATTGGCTACGTGGTCGGCGGCGACCGACGCCAACTCGTCTCGGCAGTCCAGGCCCTGCTCGAGAACGCGGTCGAGTACTCACCCGATGACGGTAGAGTCGCCATCACGATCGAACGCGTGGAGTCGTCACCCTTCGATGAAGACGCACCCGCGGGGCCCCTGGTGAGGATTTCGATCGATGACGAGGGTCCGGGCATCCCCACCAAGGACCTCGACCGGATCTTTGAACGCTTCTATCGTGTCGATCCGGGCCGCGCTCGAGCCACCGGTGGCACCGGACTGGGCCTGAGTATTGTTCGACACGTGGCACAAAATCACGGAGGGCGAGTGGTCGTGGAATCTCGCGAAGGGGAGGGTTCGACCTTCATCCTCGAATTGCCGGTGAACCAACAGTGACCAGAGACATATCAGGGGGAGACGTGCGGATCCTCGTCGTCGAAGACGAGGAGTCCTTCATCGACGCACTCAGCGTGGGCCTCGCCCGCGAAGGTTTCGACGTGAGCGTCGCGCGCGACGGTCAAGAGGCCATCGAGGTGTTTAGCGCCAACACCTTCGACGTGGTATTGCTGGACCTGATGCTGCCCAAAGTCTCGGGCCTCGATGTCTGTCGCACGATTCGCTCGCGCAGCCCGGTGCCGATCATCATCGTGAGCGCGAAAGGTGAGGAGGTCGACATGGTCCTCATGCTCGAAATCGGGGCGGATGACTACGTGACCAAGCCCTATCGCCTGCGCGAGCTCGTCGCACGCATCCGCGCGGTGATGCGCCGCCACGAGAGCGCCGCCCTGCCGCTGATCTCGGAGTCCGTCGTCGAGCACGGTCCCCTGCGTTTGGACGTGGACGCGCGTCGATGCTACCTCAACGGCCACGAGATCAAGTTGCGTAAGAAGGAATTCGCCTTGATGCTCCTCCTGCTGGAGAATCCGGGCCGGGTACTCACTCGCGACGTCCTCATCGACCGCGTATGGGGCAGCGACTACGTCGGCGATACGAAGACTCTGGACGTACACATCAAACGGCTGCGCACGCTCATCGAGGATGACCCCAAGAACCCGAGAATTATCACCACCGTGCGCGGCGTGGGCTACCGGCTCGAAGTGACTACGTCCTCGGGCGAATAGTCACGTCGCCAAAGTACGGCGCCAGGACGTCGGGCAGTCGCACCGTGCCATCCGCCTGCCGATAGGTTTCGACGAGTGCGGCCCAGATCCGCGCCCACGCCAGTGCCGATCCGTTCACCGTGTGCACGAACTGGGTGCCCTCGGGCGAGCGATAGCGCACGTTCGCACGACGCGCTTGGAAATCACGGAACCAACTGACCGAGGACACCTCGAGCCACTTGTCCACCCCGGGGCTATAGACCTCAAGATCGATGGTGCGCGCCGACGAGGTACCCAAGTCCCCCGCGCACAGATCCAACACCCGATACGTGAGCCCGAGCTCTCGTAGTAACCCTTCGGCCCTCGCGAGGATGTCGGCGTGCGCAGCCTCCGCTTGGTCGGGAGTGCAATAGGCGAAGAGTTCGACCTTGTCGAACTCGTGTACGCGCAGTAGGCCACGAGTGTCGCGACCCGCAGCACCCGCCTCGCGGCGAAAGCACGCCGTCAGCGCGGTCAAGCGGATCGGAAGCGCCGACTCTTCGAGTATTTCACCGCGGCGCATCGAGGTGAGTGGCACCTCCGCGGTCGGGATCAGCCAGAGGTCGTCGCGGGGCACCTCGTACATATCATCGGCCGACTTGGGAAGGTGGCCCGTCGACATCATGGTCTCGGTGAGCGCCACACTGGGTGGTCGAATCTCCTCGTAGGCGTCGCGGTGACGGTCCAAGGCGAAGAAACTCAGTGCACGCAGCAACCGCGCGCCGTCGCCCCGGTAGAGGGGGAACATCGAACCGGCCAGTTTGGCGCCAGACTCGAGGTCCAAGATACCCAGATCCCGTGCGGTGTCCCAGTGCGCCACCCGCTGGTGCTCACCGTACGTGGGAAACGGCAGTCCGTCATCCATACCCACCCACCAACGCCGTACCTCCACGTTGGCGCTCTCATCAGGACCGTCGGGAGTCTCGGGCGCGGGAAGATTGGGAATCATGAGAAGTTCGGCGCGCAACTGGGTGGCCGCGGCCTCGGTGGCTTCACTTGCGGCTCGCTCGCGCTCGCCGAGATCACGACTGGTCCCTTGCAACCTCTCGGCCAGTTCCTCGGCCTTAGAGCGCCGGGCGTCGGCGACCTGACGCGACAGATCCTTTATCTGGGCTCGCAGGCTCTCGGCGTCGTGGAGAAGTCGTCGATGCTCGATATCGAGTTCCACGATGGCGTCGATGGTCGCTGCGGGCACCCCGCGACGAGCCAAGGCGGCCTTGACGAAGTCGGGTTCACGGCGCAGTTGAGCGAGGTCAATCATGCATCCAGCCTAGTGAAGCGCGTCCTAGCGCCTCGTGGAGCGTCTAGGTTCAGTACTCGTGAGTTACGCCATCGACGTCACTAATCTCGTCGTGCAGTTCCGCGACCTGCACGCTGTCGACGACGTCAGCCTGCACGTCGCGTACGGCCAAGTCACCACCTTGCTCGGCCCGAACGGGGCTGGCAAGACCACGCTGGTGGAGACGCTGCTCGGATTTCGTCCTCCCACCTCGGGCACGGTTCGCCTGCACGGTCTCGATCCAATGCGCGATCACGCCGAAGTCGTCATTCGCACCGGCGCCCTGCTCCAGCGCGGCGGGGTCTGGTTCGGGATGACCCCCGCGCAGGTAATCGACCTCACGGCCACGTACTACGACCAACCTCGCGACTCGCAGGAGCTAATCACACTATTGAATCTCGACAGTTGCGCGCGTACCCCTTGGCGCCGCCTCAGCGGAGGGGAGCAACAGCGCACGTTGCTGGCCTTGGCCCTGCTAGGACGCCCCCGCGCCTTGGTACTCGACGAACCCACCACGGCCGTCGACCCCGAAGGTCGCCAGGTGATCCGCGAACTGATCCGTTCCGAGCGCGACCGTGGTTGCGCGTTGCTCATCACCACCCACGAACTCACCGAAGCCGAACGTAGCGCCGACCAGGTGGTAATCATGAACCATGGACGCGTTGTCGTCCAGGGCAGTCTGGACGAACTCGCTGGGAACGCCGTGCTCATCATCGAGACGTCAACACCCGTCGATCCCGCGGAACTCGGTCGCCGGCTGGGTTGCGTGGTCAGCGCCATCGAACCGACCCGCCTGCAGTGCGCGATTGATTCCACCCCCGAACGCCTCGCGATCGTCAGTGCTTACCTCGAGGAGAAGTCGGTCTCGCTCACGTCGTTGCGCACTCGCGCGTCGCTCGAGGAGCGCTACCTCGAACTTATCGGCGGGACACCCGAGGTGACGTCATGAGAGCCTGGTGGGCCCAGACTCGTGCCGAGGTGCGCATGACGATCCGTCGCGGAGAGACGCTGTTGCTCACCTTGGGAATCCCGGTTCTCTTGCTGGTCTTCTTCTCACTGACCCACGTCACTACGACACCCGCGGGCGGGCGCATTAATTTCATCGCGCCGGGGATACTCGCACTGTGCGTGCTCTCGACCTCGCTCGTCGCTCTGTCGATCGCCACGGGCTTCGAACGCTCGTACGGCGTGCTGCGTCGCCTGCACGTCACCCCTCTGGGGCAACGTCGGATGATCGCCGCCAAAATCGCTGGTGTCGTCGTGACCGAGATCATCCAGGTGGTCGTCTTGAGCCTGGTGGCCCTCACCTTGCACTGGAAACCCCTTGGCGGACCCGGCGCAGGTCTCCAATCCGCCGCAGCGCTACTTCTGGGCTCGGCGGGTTGCGCCGGTATTGGGCTACTTCTGGCGGGGCGTCTACGCGCCGAAGTGAACTTGGCCGCGAGTAACGGGCTCTACCTGGTCCTGCTCCTGATGTCGGGCATCGTCGTACCCTTAAGTTCGATGCCCGCGGCGGTGCGCCACCTGGCGCTACTCCTGCCCTCGGGGGCCATGGCCGATGTGTTACATCAGGTCCTCGGACGCGCCGGAACGTTCAACGCCACCGACTGGTGGTCACTTGGTGTCTGGGCCGTCGCCGCCCCGTTCCTGGCGACACGGACCTTTCGCTTCGACTAGGTGTTCAGGGCCGCGACCCCCGCGGCGAACTTCGCGGGCGAGATGGCCCCGATGGTCATGCCCTGCACCACGCCCTTGGCGTTGACGAAGATCGTGTCGGGGATACCCGAGAGCAGAAATCGTCCGTACACGCTGGCCTGGGGATCAGAGATGCTGGTCATCGAGACGTGATTCTGCTGGAGGAACGCCGTGGCCTTGGCCGGCGTGTCCTGCACGTCGACGCCCAGTAGCGAGACCTTTCCCAGGCGGTGGGTGGCCAAGTACTTCGCGAGTTGGGGGAATTCGGTGCGGCACGGCCCGCACCAACTGGCGAAGACGACGACGACCGTGGGGTGGCCGGTATCCCACGGTGCAGCCACGGTCGCTCCGTTCAACCCCGACTGGGACCACGGAGCCAGTGTCTTGCCGACCAGCGCCGGTGCGGGGGTGCCCGCGCCCTTCACGGTGCCCCCGGTCAGCACCGAGACGACGGCGATCAGCGCCACGGCGATCACCGCTCCGAGTCCGATCGAGACGAACATCATGGGCGAGGGGTGTCCTCGCCCGGGCCGCGGCGGGTCAGTGGCTTCGGACGAGGACATCGACAGCCATGGCGACGAAGAGCGCGGTCAGGTACGTAATCGAGAAGTGGAAGAGGCGCATCGCCTCAGCGACATCAGCCGTGTCCTCCCGGGCGTGGCGATACAGGCGTAGGGAGTAAAAGGTGAAGAGCCCCCCGAGCACCGTGGCCGACACGGCGTAGATCCAACCCAGGTGAGCGATAGGACCAATCCACATCGTCACCATCCACAGCACCACCGAGTAGATCAGGATCTCCAGAGTGGTCCGTCGCAACGACGCCACCACTGGCATCATCGGCACGTTGGCCGCGGCGTAATCGTCGCGGTACCGCACGGCCAGCGCCCAGAAGTGTGGCGGCGTCCAGATGAAGATGACCACGAAGAGCAAGACGGGCGTCCAACTCAGATTGTTCGTCACCGCCGACCATCCAATCAAAACCGGCACGGCGCCAGCCGCACCGCCGATGACGATGTTCTGCTTCGAGCGGCGCTTCAGCCACATCGTATAGATCACGACGTAGAACGCGGTGGCGGCCATGGCCAACCAGGCCGACAGGACGTTCACGAAAGTCGCCAGGACGAGGAACGACAGACCTTCGAGACCGAAGGCGAATACGGCAGCGGCCCGCGGCGTCATGACACCCGTCACGAGGGGTCGATTCTTCGTGCGGTCCATGACGGCGTCGATGTCGCGGTCGTACACCATGTTGAGTGCGTTCGCTCCGCCCGCCGCGAGAGTCCCGCCCACCAGCGTGGCGACTATCAGCCAGAAGCCGGGAACACCCCCGTCCGCCACCACCATGGTGGGCAGAGTGGTCACCAAGAGCAGCTCGATGATGCGCGGCTTGGTTAGCGCTACGTAGCCCCGAACTGTCGCCGACGTAGTGCGTGAGAGAGGAGCGACAAGAGACACGGGGCTCAGTCTACGAGGCACGCGAATTCCCTAGGCTGTCTGCGTGACAACTTCCTCTCGGCGCGACCTCAGCCCCGCTGTTTTTCGATGGTTCGCCTTCGCGGCATTCATTTCGATGATCCTAATTATCCTGACCGGAGCGGCTGTGCGACTGACGGGCTCGGGATTGGGTTGCCCGGACTGGCCCACGTGCTTCAAACACTCTTACGCCACCGGATGGACGATCCACTCCAAGATCGAGTTCGCCAATCGGCTCGTCACCGTGACGTTGGTCGTCCTCACCCTGGTGGTGTTCCTGGCGTCGTTCGCCCGCCGGCCGCGCCGACGCGACCTTTCATTCCTCGCAGGGTTGCTCGTCCTGGGCGTGGTACTCGACGCGGTCCTGGGAGCCTACGTCGTCTACTCCAAGCTCAATCCCTGGCTCGTATCACTTCACCTCCTTCTCTCGCTGGCCATGGTGGTCATCGCCGCCATCCTCTATCACCGCTCCAAATACGTGTACGGCCCCGAAGCGCGCGCCGACGTGCGCGACCCGCACTTTCGCACGGTGGCGCGCTTGCTGTGGGTCCCATTCGTCATCCTGCTCGTGACCGGCACCATGACCACCGGATCGGGCCCGCACGCTGGAGGGTCCCAGGGCCAACTCGAAGCACGACGCCTTCCTTTCGCCTTCTCATCGGCCGCGTGGGTGCATTCCTTAGCCGCGACTCTCTTCGTCGGCCTGATTGTTGGGTTATTGATCTCCATCTGGCGCACTGCGGCTCCGGCTCCTCTCCAGATGGGGGTGCGTCGCCTCGTGGTGATCTCCCTGGTACAGGCCGTTATTGGCGTCACGCAGTATCTGAGCCACGTCCCCGCCCTTCTGGTCGAACTTCACGTGGCGGGAGCGACGTCGCTCACCATTGGGGTGACCCAGTTCCACCTGCGACAGAGCGCTCACGACCGCGAGCCGACCATCGCCAAGAAGACGGCGAGCGCCTAGGTCGAGAAGCTGGGACGTATGGCCCTATCGCCAGTTTTAGGTCTTAGTCCAAACTTATAATCCAGGAGGTGCGTTATGGCACAAGGCTGGGGCTTAGGGTCCCTTATTAATCTCGACCACTACGGTCACTACATCCATTGGGGCGTGATCCAGATCAGCGTCGGGAATTTCGTCGTGATCGTACTCATGGTCGCGACCTTCCTCGCGGCTCTGTTCGCACCGTTCCCGGGACGCCGCAGTAGGAAGGGAGCGAAGTGAGCACCGACATCGATCGTCAGTGGACGTCACGAATCCGGCACAGCGTGGTGGACAAGTTGCCACCCGACAAGCTCCTCCCCGATACTCAACCCGCGTACGTGGCCTCGTGGATCTACGTCTTCGGCGTCACGACGATGGCGGCGTTGGGAGTCATTATCCTGACCGGCATCATTTTGGCCCTGGACGGACCGCAGTGGTGGCACTCCTCGACGCTCGGTCACTTCGTCAACTCCATGCACCTCTGGAGCGTGGAGATCTTCTTCTTCGCCATGGTGGTGCACCTGTGGGGCAAGTTCTCCATGGCCGCGTGGCGCGGCGGACGTTCATTGACCTGGGTTACCGGCGCGGTGACCTTCATGGCATCGATCCTGGCCGGCTTCACCGGCTACGTGAGTCAGACCAATTTCGACTCCCAGTGGATCGCCACCCAGGCCAAGGACGGCATCAACTCGACCGGTGGTGGCGCGTTCTTTAACGTGCTCAACCTGGGCCAGATGCTGATGTGGCACATCGTGCTCCTCCCACTGGCCGCCGTGGTCCTCACGGTTCTGCACGTGGTGATGGTACGCATCAAGGGCGTCGTCCCCCCCTTCGACGACGCCACGACGGAGGTGTCGGCATGACGAAGAAGCCCTTTCGACCTGACGTCGACGCCCCCGAGTACAAGGGTGCCTACGTCCCCTACGACATCATCAAGGAAGGCGCCATCGCCGTCCTGGTGGTATTGATCCTCACCGCGGCGCTCGCGCTGGTCTTCAGTTCACCCGACGAGAAGGCCGTCACCATCAAGACCTGGTCCAACGCCGACGCCGTCGACTTCGCCCAGACCGCGGGTGACGAGCTCGCGGGCACGTCGGCCGTCGCCAACTACGGCGCCCCCTACAACAACAACGGCACGAGTCAACACTGGGGATTCCTCTCGCCCGAGAAGTGGGTCGGTGTCCGAATCCAGATCAACACGGCCAACGACTTCGTCATCGACCCGTTGTCGGCGCAACCCGCACAGCCCGCCCTGACCGCGGCTCTCGCCCAGTGGAAGTCGGCCTCGAGTGCGACGCAAACGACGTGGGACGATGCCTTTAATAAGGCTGAGGCGAAGCTAACGTTCTCTAACGGTCAGGTGAACATTCCCACGAAGGCCGCCGGGCCAATTCCCGTCCTGCTCAACTACGAGACCCAAATGGCTCGCAGTGGCGCGTTGGATCAGGCTCTCGTGACCCAGAACGGTTTCTACACGACTAACTTCACCAAGCCGCTCTTATTCGTCTCCGACGGTACGTACTTCTCCGGTCTGGCTGCCAAGCAACACTTGACAGGTAGTCAGTGGGGCATGATGAACGAGACTGGTCAGTACCCGGGTCAAGCGTGGTTGTGGCTCTACACCTTCTGGTACCAAATTCACCCCTACAGCACGAGCGCCAGTGGCGACTTCTTGGTCTGGGGCACGATGATGATCCTCACGGCCCTCCTGGTCCTCCTGCCCTTCATCCCGGGTCTGCGCTCAGTTCCGCGTCGACTCAAGATCTACCGCATCATCTGGCGCGAACACTACGCCACGAAGTAATCGCTAGCCTCGATTGGCCTCTCGCCACGTGGGAGTCGACGCCGCAGGGTGTCGTTGCAGTACCCCTTCCACTTGGCGGGCGGCTTCGAGGAGCGTCCACTCGCTGTGGGGCCGACCAACCAGGGTCAGTCCCACCGGCAACCCCTGCACGAGTCCCATGGGCACCGTGAGAATCGGCCAGCCCGCCACCGCCGCGGCCATGATCGACGCTGAAACATACTTGGCGTTGTCGCCGTTGACGAGGTCGCTCTTCCACGCGGGTCCGTAGGCCGGGGATACGACGACGTCATAGCCCGTCAGTACCGGGCCCAGCGCCTGCTCAATCGCCCAGCCCTCGTTACGCTGGCGCGCCAGCTGGTAGGCCTCGGTGTCGCAGCCGCCACTCCCGATCGCCTGCACGAGGAATTCGTGTCCGAAGTAGCGCTGCTCCAGTTGCGCGTGTGCGTCCTCGTAGGCCACCACGTCCGCGAGGCTCTTGACGCCTTCGCCGGGGCGCCGAGCCAGGTAAGCGTCCATGTCGTCCACCAATTCACCCAGCATGACCGTGAGTTCGTCGTCGTATTCGATGCCGCTCGGCAATCCGCCCTCACCGCGCGCGATCTCGAGACCGGCGTCGCGCAGTTTCGTCATCACCGCATCGAACAGCGCATCGGTGGCGTTGTGCCCGGTGCGCCAGGCACGGGCTTCGACCATGGCGACGTTCGACAGTGCCGGTGGCGTCTCGCCCACCATCGCGCCGAAGAGCAGGGTTAGGTCCGTGACGTCGCGCGCCATCGGACCGGGACTGTCTTGGGAGTGACTGATGGGCACGACGCCGTCGCGCGACGTGACCCCCACCGTGGGTTTGAGACCGACGACGCCGTTGAGCGACGCCGGACAGGTGATTGATCCGTCGGTCTCGGTCCCGATCGCGAGCGGGGCGAAACCCGCTGCCAGGGCGGCCCCCGACCCCGACGACGATCCGCCCGCCGAGCGGTCGAGGGCCCAAGGATTAGCCACCAATCCGCCGCTGGCCGAATAACCACTGGTGGAGTGCGGCGAACGAATATTGGCCCACTGACTCAAATTGGTACTACCTAAGATGATGGCCCCCGCTTCGCGCAGCACCGTGACCAGGGCCGCGTCCCGGGTGGGGCGGCCCCGCAGTGACGTCGAGCCGGCGAGGCCCGGCAGTCCACGAACCTCGATATTGTCCTTTACCACGAGCGGCAGACCGTGCAGAGGTCCGAGACTGACACCTCGCGCGCGTTGCTGATCGCGCTCGCGAGCGACGGTTCGAGCATCCTCGGCCAGAGCGGCCATGGCGTGCACGCCACCACCCTCGCCGTCGAGAGCGGCGATGCGACCGATCAATGTCTCGACAATGGCGAGCGACGAAGTTTGTGATTGTTCGAGTTGCGCAAGAAGCTCACTCGCGCTCGTGTAAGCAACGTCGAAACTCGCGGGGTGCGGATCGACCGTCATTCACCCACCGCGCTCAGACCGGCGAGGGGCGTGCGCAACGTCTCCCCCGCGCGAAATTCATGACGTTCCTTGCCCGCCAGGATCCACGCGGAGCTCTGGCCTTGCACCACCCACTCTTCGGGGCCGCCCACGATCGCCGTGTCTTCGTCGACCCCCACCACCGTGACTCTCTCGTCGTGACCCACCAGGAATCGCGTCGCCACGTCGGGCATGCGCTTCACGAACGCGTCGAAGTGAGGGATCACTCGCAGATGCCCCAACAGCCCGAGGCCGGGCGTGCCACCCTCGCGTGGATGGCGAATGGTGGGGACCCACGCCGCCATCACCATGGCCCCCGCGCTACAGCCCGCCAAGGCCGCTCCGCTACGCCACTGCGCCTCGATGGCGGTCCACAGTTTGGTCTCGCGCAGGGTCTCAGCGAGAAAATTGGGGTTTCCGCCAGAGAGGTAGATCAGTCCCGCACCTTCGACGAGCGCGACGATGGCCGGATCGTTCGCGTCGTCTCGCGTGGCGACCGGCACCGTCACCGGCGTGACACCGATACGCTGCGCCTGCTCGACACCCATGCGGTGCCATCGTTCGACCGTCTTTGGACCATCGGGAACGGCCGCAGTGGCAATCTGCACGTAGCGCGGCGCTCGCCCCGCGATGAGGGCCGCCTCGACGTCAGCCATCACCGGGAGGTACTCCCCGGATCCCACGAGCGCGATTGGTCCCGCTTGCTCAACGTTCACGTGCTTCACCCACCTTCGTCGCCGGCCACCTTTATTACTTCCGCCACGGTAACGGCTGACGCGACTTCTCGGGACCGTTCACGGTACGATGACGAACTATGGGACTGGCGACCTACAAGACCTGCTCCTTCAACGAGAAGCGCATGGTCCTGCGTACTTTTTGGTCCTGTCGCCCGCACGAGTCCGACAAGATCAATCAGGCGGCGCACGAGTATGGACCCTACGCGCTGGGACTCGTGACCGTGATCACGGTCGAGCTGGTCATCATCGCGGCGCTGCTGTTGGCTCGGGCGAACGGCTGGACCTGGATCGCCACCACCGCGAGCGTGCTGGCATTCTGGAGTCTGTGGTGGACCCTCCAGTGTCGACGACGAACGTCGACGCCCGTCGCTATGCGCTAAATCCAGCGACGCACATTCCATAGGGCACCCGCATCGAGCGGCGTGCCTCGGACCTTCTGGTGGAGACGATGGGGTTCGAACCCACGACCTCAGGCTTGCAAAGCCCGCGCTCTACCAACTGAGCTACATCCCCGACGAGTTGCCATCCTACTCGCCGTGACACGATGCCCTACTCCGATCGGGTGCGCCGTCGAGAACGGGCACGTTGACGATCGACGCGCAGTAGCTGTCGCTCGACGTCCGCCCAGTGCAGTGGACTCTCTTCGACGCCCTCGCCGGCCTCGTCAGCCCGCGAGAATATTGTGAAGGCGACCGCCCACATCGGCACGTAGCAACCGATCTTGGCGACGAAGCCAGCCAGTTGCTGATCGAGAAGCGGGGTCATATGCAGCAGCGATTGCTGGCCGTGCAGGCCGGGGTAGAGAGAGTGTCGCGCGAAAATCCACACGAACGACAGACTCGTCACCACCAGCGACGCAACGAAGATGAAAGCGGCCCGACCCACGGGCGAGAGCCGTTTGGCCCCGGGCATCACGCCCAGAGCAGGAATCCACAACACCACCCCGCACGAAAGCACCGCCGCCACGATCAGCGCGCGGGCCAGTACCGATGTGGATCCGGCGTCCACCACCGGCGTCGACAAGGTCAACGTCCCCACCACCGTCACCACGAGTAGCGCTAGCGCCGGGTGCGCTAGTCGGCGAGTCACGGAGTCGACGGCGGGCGGCCGAGTCAATGTCGCGAATTGAGCGGTCGACGTGCTCGCGATGAACAACGGCGCCACCCCGAGCATTATCACCAGGCGTTGCATGGTCGCGACGCTGAGAGAGACTGACGCCGCCAGGTCGCCGACTGGCCACAGCACCATGAGTGCCAACACGAGCCAGCCAGCCAGGGCATACCCTCGCCGGCGGCGATCGTGAACCAACCACACGTGAAGAGAGCCCGCGCCCACCAGTGCGACGAGGAGGACGGGGTGGGGATGAAAGGGGGGCACGACGCTTACGCTTCGGTGCTGATCCGTCCCTGGACGACCGCATCGTGCAGCGCCTGGTAGTCGTGGGCGTTTCTCTCGCGATACGCCTGGGCGAACTCCGAGATCGCCTCTTCGAACCGTGAGCTGCCACCGATGTAACCGGCGATCTGCGCCGAGGTTCCCGAACGCGCGTGCGCGCGAGCGAGGGTCCACGCGCAAACGCGACCGTACGCTTCGAGGAGTGTGTCGTCGAGCCGCCCGACGTCGATACTGGCGCGGTGATCGTAGAGCTGGCGCACGTAGAAGCTGCGCGACGCCCCGTTGACCTCGATGGTGCCCCAACCGAGGAAGGCGTCAGGGTTGACTTGCATGACGCGTTGTCCGTGCACGACGCGCGACGCGCTGTCCTCGATGGCCTCGCGTTCGCGAGCCAGTGACACCACCGAGCGCTGCGCCTCTTTGATCTGCAAGAAGAATGTGTCGCGATCATCGCGACCACAGAGCAGTACCGCGAAGCACTCGGTGCCCACTGAACCCACGCCCACCACGTGACGCGCTACATCGACGGGGGTGAATTGACTCAAGAGCAATTGGCGATCGCTCGGGATCGTCGCGTCGTAGCTCGCCACGATTCCCAAAACGTCGTCGGCGCCAATTCCTGTCGCGTCGTTTCCTTCGAGGTGCGAGAAGTGCGGTGGGTCGTCCACAATCCGGGGATTCTCTCCCCCCGTGACAAAACGCTGGTACGCACTGGCGTCGTCGGTGCCCCGCAAATGGTGCAACACGTCTTCGATGTTGCGACGAGTCACGTCGGTGAAGGAACCGCGCAGTTCGGCCATCAATGAGGAGGTGGTCAGGGTCGAGTACCAGACGTCGAGACGCGTCTCCTCGGCGAAACGACGCACCGCCACTCGGTATTCGCGCGCCACCGAACGAGCCAATTTCTCCTGAGCGCTGTGGCGAAGTCCAATGGAATCCCCCGCGATGACCAAGGAGGACACCAGACGCTTCACGTCCCATTCAAAGGGACCCTGGTCGGTCTCGTCGAAATCGGTCAGGTCGAACACCATACGTCGCTCCGGCGAGGAGAAGATGCCGAAGTTGGACAGATGGGCATCGCCGCAGATTTGCACCGTCAACGGAGCCGACGAGCCGCGCGCCAGGTCCTCGGCCATGACCAACGCGGCCCCACGTAGAAACGACAGCGGACTTTCGAGCATGCGCTGCCAGCGCAGCGGAAGGAGAGGAGCCAGGCGGTCGCCGTTCTGGCTCAGCAGTCGCTCCACGACGTCGTAGCCCTGGGGACGCTCCGCCAGCACGCCCAGTGAACCGCGCGAAGTGAGGAAGCGCCCTCCGCGGCCCTCGAGTCGGCGCTGTGCCACCGAGGTCTTCTCGATCTTCTTCACGCGAGTGACTCCTTGTGTCCGGTACGTCGTGCAAGTCGCGGTCCGACGCGCGTCAGAATCAATACACTCAGAATGCTGTCCGTCATCATGATGACTCCCGGGAAGAGAGCGCCCGCCGTAGTGAAATTTCTCAGTGTCAAGAGCGTAATGCCCGTGTAGAGCGCTCCCATGACAAATGTCCGGGGCGTTTCAGACTCCGGAGCGTGCCACGACTTGCGATAAGTGGGTAATGCCGCGATGAAATCCGCCACGACGAAAGAAACCAGCGCCACCGTCGGTTCATTGACCGCAGCCCAAAAGACCAATCCGCCCAGGGAAACGACGCCACAGACTATATCCACTACGTCGATCTTCCACGCGGCGTGGGGATTCTTGAATGATACGAAGAAGATGACCAGTGGCATCAGTCCCAGCGCCAGTGTCATAAATGACGCCGCTCCCACGTGTTGTTGGATCTCGACCAGGTAGGCCAGAATTCCTTCGAGGGCCCAGAGCCCCCAGGTCACTCGATGCGGCGACGTCGTGCCACGAAGTGTGTCGCGCACGTACGTGGCCGACCCAACGACTGACAGGGCGGCCGCCAAAATGACAAAACGCGGATCGATCACCGGTCAAGTCTGCCCGCTGGAACTCGGGCCCCAATAGTGGGCGTCATATTCCAGAAACAAGGTCCGTTTGGGATGCTGTAGATTGGTTACCCCTGGGGGCTATAGCTCAGTCGGTTAGAGCGCGTCACTGATAATGACGAGGTCGTAAGTTCGATTCTTACTAGCCCCACCAGTCCCACCAGCCCCACCAGTGAGTTCCACCTCACAGACAAAACCGTAGAGGATTGGTTGCCCGTGGCCACGAAGTTAAATTACTCACGGTTGGAGACCAAGTTCGCGGTCGTCGCACCGGTTCTCTCGGGTTACCTCGTGCGAACTCCTCCCAACACCTTGGGTGGCAGTCGTGGACCTCATTGTGAGCTCATCTCGCGGGCGTGACCGCCTTCAATCGTCTCAGAACCTCTGCCGCATCAACGTCGAGAGCGCCCAGCAACACCGCAGCAGGATCTGGCGGAAGGAGAGCGAGGACCTGATTGAGCACCTGGTGTGCTGTAACCTGCAGTTTCCTAGGGTTAGACCGAGACGCTTCCTCCAGCACTTTCTTTGCCGCGGGCGCCATGCGGAAGCGATCCTGACGAGCGATGTCTTTGATCCTCGGCTTCTCCGGGACGGCACGCATCGGAAGAGGAGGAACGTCGATGCCCGACCCCGGACCCAGACCCAGAGTCGCCAAGGCCGCGTGATCGAGTGCGTCCAGGGTGTGGCGGGCTTGCGTCAGGCTCACGCCCAATACGTCTTCGATCGAGGGATCCTCCAATAGAGCGAGCAGAAGGTGATCGGTGCCCGTACGGCGATCACCACGGCGACGAGCCTCCTGCGTGGCCCGCAAATATATGGCCCAGGCGTGGAGCGTCCCTGGCGCAACGGACTCGGTGGTCATGTTGACTCCTTGTTGTATTTGGTATGCACGGATTGACGGGTGACGCCCAAGGCATCTCCGATCTGTTGCCACGACCAACCCATTTCCCGCGCCGACGTGACGTGCAGTGCTTCGACCCTCTCGGCTAGGCGGTGCAACGCCAATGAGGCGCGTAGTCCGACTGCCGGGTCATCCGACGAGAGGTTCTCGCCCAGTCGATCGATGTCCATGTTTGTCAGTATAAACTGACACTATTGGTTTGTCAATCCAAACTGACAATACCGTGTGCCCCACCCGATTCCACGACTGAATGGTTCACCGGGCTCTCTCGTTCGCTATGGCGCCGAGTCCTTGTTTTGCGTACTAGTTGACGCCGCACTCTCAATACCCCGGCGGTCGCGAGGAAAGGGAACCGCACTCGGTAAGAGCCGGAGTGACTCGGATGACCGGCCCCAATCAGCGAAATCGACAGCGAGCGTGCGCCGTCCGACGCGAGTACCACATCGGGCGCACCGACTCAACAAGCGATACGGTACCTGGCATGCCGCAAGTAGACCTCAGCGCCCTTTCGGCCACTCGAAAGGGCTCGTTCCCCCTGCACGGCTATCTCGTGCGGCCAGAGGGCGAAGGACCCTGGCCGGGTGTAGTGGTAGTGCACGAAGTCTTCGGTCTCGATGAAGTAATGCGACGCCAAACCGAGAGAATGGCGCGCGCCGGTTACCTCACCTTGGCGATCGACCTCTATTCGGCCGGCGGAGCGAAACGTTGTCTCATCCCGACGATGCGCTCGCTCTTCAGCGGGACCGGCCGTGCCTTTCTCGACGTTGGGACCGCTCGCGAGTGGTTGGTCGACCACGACGACTGCACGACGAAGGTAGGCGTCGTGGGATTTTGCATGGGCGGCGGCTTCGCTCTGGTGTGCGCCGGCGACTTCGCCGCGGCCGCGGTGAATTACGGCCAACTTCCCAAGAATCCTGAGGAGATTCTCGCTCGCGCGTGCCCCGTCGTTGGTTCGTACGGCGCCCAGGACAAATCACTCCCGGGCGTCGCCGCGAAGCTCGACGCGGCATTGACGGTCGCCGGTATTGCTCACGACGTCAAGGAATATCAGGGCGCCGGACACTCCTTCATGAACGATGCGCCGGTGGGGCCGCGGGTGTTGCGCCCACTGCTCAAGATTGCGGGTATGGTCCCGAACCCCGATGCCGCCGCCGACGCGTGGGCCCGGATTGAACTCTTCTTCTCAGAACACCTCTCATGATCTCTTAGGCGAGGGGATCTGCGCGACGTTCGTTCTGGAAGCGGTCGAAGATGTCGAGCAACGCGTCGAGTGCCTCGGGGCTCAAATCCTCGGGTCCAACGGTGCCGGTCACTGCAATGGTGACGCGCATTTGCTCGAGGTACGTGCTGCACGCGTCGCACTCCGCGAGGTGAGCTTCCAGACGACGACGGTCGCGACGAGCCAACTTACCCTCGAGGTAGTCCCCGATGAGACTCACCGCCTCGCGGCATTGAATGTCCTTGACTAGTAGAGCCACTAGCGACCTCCTCTCATCTCTCGTTCCACGGCTTCACGGATTCGAGCGCGCGCCCTGTGCAGCACGACACGAGTATTGGCCTCGGACAACTCGAGCAAGGACGCGACCTCACTAGTGGTTAGTCCCTCGAGGTCGCGCAACGTTACGACCGATCGCTGCACTTCGGGCAATGCACCAATCGCGGAGCGTACGGTTGCGGCGAGTGCGGCGTTGACCTCGGCGTCAGCCAGTAGGTCGGCGAAGGGCACTGGAGGCTCCCTCCACATCCCCTCAATGTTGAAACGGTCCCCCGCCACCGGGTCGGTGCTGTCCACCGGAACCTGGCGCTTCTCGCGAGTCCCGACCGAGCGGGCCCGGTTGGCCACAATGCGAAAGAGCCACGTCTTGAAGCTGGAGCGACCCTCGAAGCGCTCAGCCCCCTTGAGCACAGCGATCCAGGTCTCTTGGGTGACGTCCTCGGCGGTCGCGACGGAATTGACGTAATAGCGGGCGATGTGCAGCAGGACGGGCTGGTAGCGCTCAACCAGTGTGCGAAACGACCCTCGGTCGCCCGCAAGAAATCGTGCGAGTAGCTCTTCGTCCTCCACGCCTGAGACCGTAGTCGAAATTGGAAATTCTCAGCAGACCTCGGACCACGCGGTGAAACAAACCGGCACTTCCGAGTGCCACACGTCGGGCCTCACTTCTCCCGGGAGAGACCAGAATTGGCTAGATGCGAGAGGGTACCCCGTTCGCTATTCTCGCGCCAACACGTTCGTCGCCAGCGCAGCCCGTGCCGTTTCGACGACCACGCACGGTAGGTCTCGCAGAGCGTTCGCCCGCGCGCGACGGTCGGGATTGCCGAGGGTGTCTCCAACCTCACCAGACCTTTGACACATCCGTGGTCGGCGCCACCCGATGACCCGGTCTTCGCCCGCGGGGTTGGGTTAGCGTAGATGCACCGACCCGAAGGAAGAGATATGTCCGCCGACCGTTCAGCCTTGTCCGACCTTGAGCGTGAAAAGGCGGCAGTCTTTCACTCCTGGTCCGCCCAGAACACGATCAACCCCCTCATGGTGAAGGACGCCCACGGCGTCTGGGTGACCGACTTGGACGACAACACCTATCTCGACTTCTCCTCGCAGTTAGTGAACGTCAACATCGGCCACCAGCACCCCGCGGTGGTCGCCGCGATCAAGGAGCAGGCCGACTTGCTCTGCACCGTGGCACCCCAGCACGGCAACCTTTCACGCATACGCGCGGCCGAGCTGATTCTCGACCACTCCTTCGACGGTGCCCAGAAAGTCTTCTTCACCAACGCGGGCACCGAAGCGGTCGAACACGCGGTGCGGATGGCGCGTCTGCACACCGGGCGCCACAAGGTTCTCGCGCGCTACCGCAGCTACCACGGGGCGACGTCAACCTCCATCAATTTGACGGGCGACCCGCGACGCTGGGCGAACGACCACGGCACCGCTGGCGTCGTGCACTTCTTTGGACCGTACCTATATCGTTCGCATTTCTACGCAACGACCGAGGCTGAGGAGTGTGAGCGAGCTCTCGCCCACCTCGAATCAACCATCCAGTTCGAAGGTCCGACGACAATCGCCGCGATCATTCTGGAGTCGGTGCCAGGCACCGCTGGCATAATGGTCCCGCCCCCCGGATACCTGCGGGGCGTACGTGACCTCTGCGACCGCTACGGAATCATCTACATCGCTGATGAGGTGATGGCCGGTTTCGGACGCACCGGTGCCTGGTTCGCCTACCAACAACACGACGTACGCCCGGACCTCGTCACCTTCGCCAAGGGCGTGAACTCGGGATACATCCCGCTCGGTGGCGTCGTCATCAGCGAAGCCATCTGTCAGACCTTCGCCGATCGGGTGTACCCCGGTGGACTCACCTACTCCGGCCACCCATTGGCGTGCGCTTCCGCCGTCGCGTCGATGACCGCGATGCAGGACGAGGGAATCGTCGAGAACGCTCGCCGTATCGGTGATGAAGTGCTGCGTCCGGGCATCCTCGCCCTCGCCGAGAAGCATCAGGTGATTGGCGAGGTTCGGGGCCTCGGTGTCTTCTTTGCCCTTGAAATGGTGAGCAACCGGGCCACGCGTGCCCCGTTGGCCCCCTACGGGTCAAGTTCACCCGCCATGAACGAGCTCGTCGCGGCCTGCCGTCGCGAAGGTTTGCTGATCTTCAATAACTTCAACCGCATCCACGTCGTACCGCCCTGCACGATCACCGACGACGAAGCCCGCGAGGGACTCGCGCGGCTCGATCGCGCCCTCGCGGTGATTGACTCGTACTACCAAGACTGAACCGTCTCAA